>Ga0209672_100904_pt1 | contig 13483 bp, 11 predicted proteins | sample AraplaCol_mMS_r2_FD_184273 | JGI IMG/M metagenome (GOLD analysis project Ga0209672, IMG submission 184273) | Arabidopsis root microbial communities from North Carolina, USA - plate scrape CL_Col_mMS_r2 (SPAdes) (version 2) | ecosystem: Host-associated > Plants > Roots > Endosphere | place: USA...
CGTCATCGCATACGCGCAGCGTGCACGACGTGTCGTCATGCTCGAGCGCGACGACGACGTGCTGCGCACGCGCATGCCGACGAACGTTCGTCAACGCTTCCTGCGCAATGCGAAAGAGCGCAACGGCATGATCTTCAGCCAGCGGCGGCACCTCGTCGGGCATCTCCAGCCGGCACGATGGCGGCTCGTTATGACCGAATTGCGCAACCAGCCATTCGAGCGCCGCCGCGATACCCGCATCGAGCACCGCCGGCCGCAACGACGAAACGACATCGCGGACCACCCGCATCGTCTGATCCGCCAGCGTCACCAGTTTTCGGACATGCTCAGCCAGCTCGGGGTTATCGGTGCCGAAGCGCAACCGAAGCGTCGATGCGCCCATGCGAAGCGCCGTCAGGTGCTGTCCAAGCTCGTCGTGCATCTCGCGCGCGATACGCTTGCGCTCCTCCTCCACTGCCGTTTCACGCTTGGAGGTCAGCTCGCGCAACAATTCGTACGACTCATGCACACGATGCTCAGCATCCTTGCGCTCGGTGATGTCCCGCCAGATGGTCAGCGCGCCCTGGACCGTACCCACGGTGTCGTACTCGGGCACCGCGTGCACGTACCAGCACGCGTGCCGGCCGTCGTGCTCGCCGGAAAGCTCGAACTTCGCGGGCAGGCCATTCGCCATGATGCGCTTCAACCGAGCCCTGAATTCGCGCGCCGCAGCGCGCGGCGCGCGCGCTAACGTCCCCGCGCTGCCGCCAATGAGCTCAGCGGCGCTGATGCCGCTCGCACGCTCGAACTCCGGATTGACATAGGTGCGCCGGCAGTGCCGGTCGTATCGCGCGATCGGGTCCGGCGCGTTTTCGGCAAGCGTGCGAAACGCACGCTCGCTGTCGCGCAACGCCCGCTCCATCAGACGCAAACGCGTAATGTCCCGGGCGATCCCCAGCACGCTGACCACTTCGCCCCCGGCGCTTTTTTCAGGAATGTAGCGCACCTCGAAGATCCGCTCGCCTTGCGGCGTCGCCCATTGGACCTCCGCCTCGCTCGGCTCTTTAGTGGCAAAGGCGTTGTGGACCGCGTCAAGATGGCGCTGCTTCAAATCCGCTTCGCCGCTCGCGACCAATTCGAATGGCCGCTCGCCGCTCGGCGCGGTCTGCCAAATTCCGAATGCAGCCGAGACGGCCGGATTGGCGTAAATCAGCTGCCCGGCGCTGTCGAAGCGCGCAATGAAATCGGGCAGATTCTCCGTCAGCGTGCGAAACAGTTGCTCGCTGCGTTTGAGCTCGTCGATATCGCGGCAAATAGCGAGAACACTGGCCACTGTACCGTCCGGTGCCAATTCCGGCACGATCCGGATATGCCCCCAGCGAAGTGCGCCTGAACCGTCGTGAAACCGGAGTTCGTCCGTGACCTCGTTTCCTGTTTCGAGCACATATCTGAGCTGCGCCATATATCGACTGTTATCGACGATTGGCGTCAGTTCCGCCGGAGATCGGCCGATCGTGCCAGGCGCAAAATTGAGCAATGCCGGGTTGACGTACGTACGACGATAGGTGCGGTCGTAGCGCGCAATGTAATCCGGTGAATGCTCGACCACCGCGCGAAACGCCTCTTCGCTCGCGTGCAGCCTTTGTTCGGCGTTGCGCCATTCGGTAATGTCACGCCCGAGCGCAAGCGCACCGACGACCTCTTTTTGCGGACCGCGCTCCGGAACGATCCGGACATGATGGTGGCGAACGCTCCCGTTCGGGCCTGGCAATGACAACCCCAACTCCTGCGGCGAGCCCGACGCGATGGCGTCGGCGAGCCGTTGATGGAGCAACACGAGCTTGCCGCTCGGTTCGTGCTCGCTCGGCGTCTTTCCGAGCAGCGTTTCCAGCGGACGGTCCAGCGTGGCCTGCAAGCTGGAGTTCGCGTAGACGAGGCGACACTGGAGATCGTAGCGGCATATGACATCCGGGCTGCACTCGGCGAGACGAGCGAATTGCGCCTCGAGCTCGAGTTGCGTCGAAAGCAGCGATTGCGTTTGCTCGCCCGCCGTCGGTTGCAGGAGCGGCTCGAGACTCGCCAGCCGTCGTTCGAGGCGATCGGCCCTCTCCTGCAAGGCAGCATTACGACGCTTCAATTCCTCCAGAAGAATCGAAACAGGTGAATTAGTGGAAGGTCGGCTCATGCGTCGCTTTCTCCGCGTCCCGACGGATCGCGAAAGCACGCATCCGGAAGGAAAGACTGGCTCGAGTGGAACATCCCAAACGCCGTAACCGACACCCCGGGATCCCGCCGTCAGCCAGCGTGCGCTTTCGCGCCGATCGTCGTCATAGCGCAGTGTACACGCGTCGATTGATCGGGCGGATCAGTCGCGTGGCCCGTGCCCGTTCGCGTGAAACCGGTGCCTGTTCGTTCACCGAATCGCTGCACGCGAACGAGATGATAAAAACGACGCCGCCTTTCGGCCGCCTCGTGATATTCGGGCGCGCGGGCCACATGACGGCCCCTCGCCCCGCCATTTCTCGACCCCGGGAAAACACAGATCGAGGCGCGGCAAAACCGATTCACGCCTATAGGAGAAGAAGAATGACATCTTGTGAGCAAGTCCCCGGTCCCCATAACGCATCCAACCATCCCGCTTACCCGGAGCAGCCATCGACAGATAGCACCGACAACGGTCGGCCGCGCGCGAGCGAGGCGGCGCCTTCCACGCAGTCCGCGCCGATCTCGCTTCAGCGGCTGCACACCCGGAAGCCCAGCGCCGATCGTGCCGCCGAGAACCCGCCGGTCGCCAAGCCCGCCGCGCGGTTTCGCATTTCCGAGGTGGATGTGGAAGAGCCGGGACTCCCACGCCGCGCACCCGAGATGACGTTCAACGTCGAGCCTCATCCAGCAACGCAAAGCACTCATTTCATGGTGATATCGGCGAACAAGCACGCCACCGATGCCGGATATCGCGTGCTGGAGGCGGGCGGTAGAGCAATCGATGCGCTCATCGCCGTGCAAGCGATGTTGACGCTGACCGAGCCTCAGTCGTCGTCGCTCATCGGCGGCGGCGCCATGATCACCTACTTCGATAAAAAATCCGGGCGAACCGTGGTCATCGACGGACGCGAGACCGCGCCCCTCGCCGCGCGCCCCGACCGTTTCCTCGGACCCGACGGCGAACCGGTCGACTTCGACGAAGCGCTCCGAGGAGGCCGGGCGGCCGGTGTGCCGGGATGCCTCGCCGCCCTCGAACTCGGCTATAAGCTCTTCAGCTCCAAAAAGGTTCCGTGGGACGCGCTGATGGAGCCGGCCACTCAACTTGCCGACAAAGGATTCGAGATTTCGCCGCGACTCGCCGACACCATCGCGGCCGATCACATCCTGCGCACTCAGCCCACGAGCGTACTGGGCCGGTATTTCTATGGCTCGAATGGCAAACCGCTGCCCGCCGGCGCGACACTCAAGAACCCCGCGCTTGCGCGCGCCTTGCGTTTGATCGGCGCACAAGGCGCGCAAAAAGCGTTTTACGAAGGTCCGATCGGCCGCGATTTCGTCGAAACGGCACGCGCATCGAAACCCTATCCGAGCGATGTCACTGCCAGCGACCTTCTCGTGTATCGCGCGATCGTCAGAGACCCGATCACCTATCCCGTGCACGCCCCGGACGGCCAGGTGTACGAGCTCAACACGGTGCCCCCTCCAGGCGGCGGGACGTCACTGATCGAAATTGCGGGGGTACTGGATGAAATCGGCCTCGAAACGTTGTTGCCGAATTGGGCCAAGCGGCAAACATGGTCGGCGGACTTTCTGCACGTTGCCGCGGAAGCGCAGCGATTGTCCTATGTCGACAAGAACTACTACCTCGCGGACCCTGACCCGGCATTCGGCTCGCCGCCGCAAGCGTTTCTCACGGACAGCAGATATCTCCGGCATCGCGCGAGTCTCATTCGGCGGGAGGAGGTCATGGGCCGGGCACGTCCGGGCAGAGTCGCCCTCACGGAGCGCACCGATGGCGAGGCACCGGAGTTTCCGTCGACGACCCATATCACGATCGTGGATGCCGAAGGCAACGTTGCCTCATGCACATCCTCGATCGAGGACATGAACGGATCGCGCCTGATGTCCGAGGAGTATGGCTACATCTTCAACAACACGATGACGGACTTCAAGCTGCAGCCGGTTCAGCACGGACGCCTCGCGACCGGCCGCATACAGCCCGGGGCGCGGGCGCCGTCATCGATGTCCGCGTCGATCATGCACAAGATCAATGGCGACGGCGAGCTCGAATTCCATGCCGGCCTTGGCTCTCCCGGCGGCCCGGCGATCGTCCCTTATACCTTCAAGACGATGGCCGGTCTGCTCATGGGAATGGATCCCGCCGAAGCGAGCAACGCGCCCAACTTCCGCGGGTTGCCGAGCCGAGTGATCGACGTCGAACGCAATACGCCCGCGGAACAACTGGCCGAGGCGCTGCAAAGCCGTGGGCATCGGGTGAGACTCGTCGACATGAACAGCGGCATCACCGCCATTGTGCGTCAGCCTGACGGGACGCTCATAGGCGGTGGCGACGGCCGCCGGGAAATAACGTGGCGCGGCGTTTGACCCGGTAGCATGGGAGGCGGCGCCCAAGCGTATCAGCTCATTGACGTTGCGCCGCCGCTTCGATGACTTCGAGAAATCCATGCGGCAACGCGCTGCGTAAAGCGGAGTCGTTTTCGTCCGACACTGTCAGTGCAGCCTTCGCTTGCGCCGGACTTATCCACCCCGACTGGCATGCCATCAGGACGATGTTGGCCCACGCGCGGATGGCCTCGATGCGACGATCCGCCGCCGCAGTGTCAAGGCCGGTCTTTCCGTCCGCGCGGGTTGCCCATAAGATTTCCTTGAATTGCTCGTCCGTGATCCACCCGGCCCTACGCTGCTCGACGAGTACCTCGCCGAGTGCTTCGATGCTTCGGACATGGCCAAAGGCCATGGCGAGGAAAAGCCCGGGGCCGGACAGACTTGGCGCTTTCAAAAGCAGAAATTTTTCGTTGGCGGTCGAGCAGCGGTCAATCGATTCACGCAGCATCGTCGTATTCACCTCGCCCGACAAAAATCGGTAGTACAACGTCGCGACAGACGAGCGATTCGTGTCCGAGAGGTACTCGCGCAATACGCCGGGGCCGGCGTTTTCTTCGACGATCGGCTCGGAGATCGCGCGCGTTCCGAAATCCTCGGGAATTGCGATAAAGCAGCTGACCTGCCGATCAGGCGGCAAAAATGCGCCCATAGCGTCGGGAAACTTCTGTTGCAACTGCTGCGGCGAGAAGAACGTCTCGGCTTGCCAGCGCGCGATCTCGTTCAGATCGTCTTCCACGATCCGGGCTCGCGTGTGCGTGCTATTCGGATCGAACAAGGTGGCGATATAGCGTTCGCCGTGCGGCGTCGCCGCGACGGCAAGCTCCAGCGACATGCCGTGCTCGGTCGTGCACAGCAGAAAGTATTTGCGCCGCCCGCTATCCAACGTTGCAAACTGATCCCTCATGAAACGGCCCCACAGCGCATTTCCAACGTGATGGCGCTCGCCGGGCCGGGTGACCAGTTCCTGAAACCTGAAGGCCGTCGCCGGGTCCACCGCCGAAGCGATGTCGTCGACGGTGGCCATCGTCCGCGCCCACACTTCGGCCAATCGCTCGGACCCGAGCCGTCCGCCATGCGCCATCGCGCAATGGATCTGGTGTATCGCCAAGTGCATACATACGATTGGTCCCCCTCCATCCGGGAAACGCGCGAGGCCGTTCATGTATCGATAGATCACCCGACCATCAGCGCCGGGCGTGTAGTAACGATGCCCGATCGCAGCTTCTTTCCTGACCAGTTCGCCGTTGCAAGGGTCGAGGTAATGCATTTCGACCTTGTCGTAGGCCCCATTGGGGTTACGGCGGCAATAGCCGACCGCCTCGGCCGCAGTCGTTTCGATCCGCTTGATGAAGGGTCCGTCGACAATGATTTTTTTCAGGCGAGGATTGTCGGCGCGGAGGACGGAGCCACGATATCCACGGATATCGAGGCAAGTCAGATTGGCCAATGATTCGACCCAATCGGGCAACGCGCCCACACCGGCTGGCAACCGCAGCGTCGTAATGCCGTCGCGCGAGGCATCGGTCAGATCGGACGGCAGCACGAGACAGGAGAAAGGCGAAGCGGCACGTAAATCGAGTTCACCGTTGCCGGCACCGTGATGCGCCGGCGAGACGGTACCGCCACGTGCAGGTGGATCGCTCGAGCTTGCGGCCGCGGCAGCCGCAAACGCTGGAGGCGTATCCGGCGAACCGGCCTTGCGTGCAACCAAGCCATGCAGCGCGGAGGGCAGTGCAGGTGGCGGCGCCGCGCCTGACGTCTCGCGCGGCCGCTCGGATTGAACGCCCGGCGAGTCCACGGACGACGAGAGCGTCGCTGCAACAGTCTTCGAAACCGGCGGCATGGATTCGCCCATCACTAGTGCCTCAACCACGATTCGCAACAGGCCCGGCCCGCGCTACCGAGTGAAGATGAAGATGTCAGTCGTTCCGCAGTCCGCGGCTCAAGCTCGCGCACTCGTCGATTCGCCCGCCATCCAGTCGTCAAAACTGATCGGCATGACCGCTTCGTCTTCGAGCATGGCCGCCATCGAAACCTGCATCTGCAACCGCGGCTTGGAAAGCGGCTCCCCTTCATAGCGCTTCATTGCGTCGAGCAGCAACGCAAGGCCCATCGCGCGATGAGGCTCTTCGGCGGATATCCGCGCGAGCCGCTCGGTACCCCGAAAGATCAGGTCCGCATCAACCGCTCGCGTCCCGATCTCGATCAGCTGTTCGTGCGTCAGCGTGCGATCGGCCGCGAACGCATCGAATACCGCGACGCTACCGGCGTAGATTGCGCGAAAGCCTGGACCTTCGGTCGGGACGCGATCGCGTATCGTTTGTATATCGGGCAATGGGAACTCATCTTCCAGCATCTGTTTATCGATCAACCCCTTCTTCGACAAATACTCGACGCCTTCATCCCAAAACCTCGCATGCCAGTCGGCCGAGCCAACATCGTCGTAGTAGTCGGGGCTGCACATGCCGGCCGATCGTTCCGGCTCGATCTTGCCGAGCGGTTCGTCGTCGCGTTCGCCCCATTCCGCCACCAAGAGCGAGAGGCGCACGTAGCTCTCGTGAAACGAGCGGGCCGTGCACAGGATTTCGCTCTGATCGACGATCGCATACATCTGACACTGCATGACCATGGCGGTCGCTTCCTCACGGGTCACCTTGCCTCTTTCCACGGCGTCGCCGAGCATCTTGTACCATTTGGCCCCCGCGCGCTCCGCCACGTGATGAGCCGTCCCCGCGGTCTTTATCTTTGCGGCAAGAAGCTCGAACGAATCGAAATGCGCATTGACCGACGCCTGGTCGTCGTAGTCGCGCAATGTACGCGGTACGAACGGCGGTTTGCGGCGGCTACCGCAGTTCCAATCGTGACGGAAGCCGACCGCCTCATAGAAGTCGAGGCCCACGCTCCCGAGTCGTCCCGGAAAAGGCTTGCCCCGCTCGCGGCAATAAAGCCACAGGTTTGCGCCTACGCCTCGGCCCACCCCCGCATAATGTTGCGGGTCGTGCTGGAAGCCGGGGCCTGTATACCGCACCTCGTGCATGAACGAGGCGGAGCAAGCCGGTGCCTCAACGGCAAACCCGGTTGACCAATGGGCGTCGTCGGTCGTCTTGCGGCAGGTGGACTCGAGCGGCGCTCTCCAGAGCGAAATGTCCGACGCATAGGCCGCGGGCAACGGAGCCCGACCGCCACTCGCGGGGAAAAGACGCATGCGTATCGGGCTTGCGAGCTCGGCGCGTCTTGCCATCGACCCGTTGCTCGTTCCTCGAAAATGAGGAAGCTCACCGACCCAACTCGTGCGCGCCGCGCTCGGTCTCGGTGTGTCGGCCGCTTTCGAAGCCGTGTCTTCAGGAGCTGCTTTGACCTCGTTAGCCGAAGCCCCGCTCAAGCCGCGTATCGAAGGATCCATGTGGCAGAGATAGCCATGACAAAGGACTGTCGATGCTAGGCGAACACCGCGGCGCGTTGGCAGCGCGAGGCGAAGCAGCGGGGGGCAATACGAAAGGGGGGCGTCAGGTGTGGACGGCAGCCATGGCAACCCGATTGCGCCCGCCGCGCTTGGCGTCATAGAGCGCGTGATCGGCCTCTTCCACGATCGACTCGACGCTCGTTGTGCCGTAGTGCGTGGTGGCGCAGCCGACGCTCACTGTCACGGTGAGCCGCGCGCCGAGCACCATGATGGTGTCCGCCGCTATGGCGACGCGGATGCGCTCGGCAGCCTGGCGAGGATCAGCCGCCGACCGATGCGGCAAAATGACGACGAATTCCTCGCCGCCGTAGCGTGCCAGTACCCCGGTTTCGCCGAGCTCATCCGACACTGTCGTGGCGATTCGCCGCAGCACGGCATCGCCGGCCGGATGGCCGTAGGTATCGTTGATGTGTTTGAAGTGATCGATGTCGAACAACAGCACGGAAAACACTTTCCCGCTCGTCTGCCAGGCGCGATACTCGCCTTCGAGCCGCCGCGTGATATAGCGCCGATTGAACAGACCCGTAAGCGCATCGCGCTCCGACGAATCGCGCAGCGCCTCGAGCGCGGCTTCTTTATCCCGCCAGGCGGCGGCAAGCTCGGTGACATCGGCAATCGTTACGCAGACGGCCACGACCTGGGAGCCTTCCATGAGCGGCATGAATGCGCAATCCTGCTGCATGCGGTCGAACGAACCGGTGATCGGGCAATCGTGTTCGAACGGCAGCAGCCAAGGTCTGTGCTGCCACGACGAAAACGAGCCGCTGTGCAGCAGAAACACGGTATCGAATTTGCGCTTGAGCCACGCATGAGGCAGGTCGGGAAAGCATTCGAAGATGCTGCGTCCCAACGCGGCGTCGGCACCGACACCGCTGTGCTCTGACATGAAGCGATTCCACATCACGATGCGATAGTCGCGATCGACGGCGAAAAGACCAAGTTGAACCCGCTCGAGCGCGAGCTCAGCAAGGCGGGCGGTGCCGGGCGTTTCCATTGACTGCCTCTACCTCGTATCCATCTTCAGAGATTGGCGAGGAACCCGTCGAGCGCGGCGACCAGCGCCTCGACCGCCTGCGCGGTCATCAACGTCAGCAAATGCGATCCAAACACGCCATCTTCCGTCTGTAACGTAACCTCCAACAGCAACGCCCTGTCCCACGGCAGCTTCGACGGATTCAGGATGTCTTCGAGATCGAGCTGCGCGCCCATCACGCGCGGCGGCGTGAACGTCGGCACCTGACCGATCTGCTCGAACAGGCCCGTCAGGCATGCCCCGGCGATAAGGTTGGCGACATCCGACAAGGCTTCGATATCCTGCTCGTCGACCTCCTCGGGCGAACCTGGCTCGGCCTCGTCGGCGCGGAAGACGAACTTCATGTGCGCCGCGCCGCGACTGTCGAACAGCGATATCGCCTCGCCCGCTATGTCGCAACGAAAGCTCTGGCGCAGCGCCGTGACGGGCTCCGTGAAGTCGAGCATATCGCGCACGGCCGACGGCAGCGAGACGGTATCCACCATGCGGATGCGCGGCACGGACAGATGAATGAACCGGCCCAGCAACGCGGCCAATCGCGCGCCGGCCTGCCCCATCCCGATGTTGGCGATCTCCTGCAGCGCGTCGCGCCGGTCGCCGCTCAAGATTGCGTCACTCATAGAGTCCATACTCTTTCAGAATGGGCAGCAGTTTTTCGCACGAGACAGGCTTTTCGATGAAGGCAACGGCGCCCAATGCCTTGACGCGCGCCCGCGCTTCCGGTTGGATATCGGCGGATACGACGATGACGAAGCTGTCGAGCCCTTCCGCGCGCACGGCTTCGAGCACGTCGAAACCCGTCATGCCCGGCATCGTCAGATCTAAAAACATGACGGAGGCGCGCCCTTCGCGATAAGCCGCGAGCGCATCGGATCCGTTCGACGCCTGCGACACATCGATGTCCCAGGCGTCCGGTAACGCATTGATCAGAAGGCGGCGGGCGAGCGTAGAGTCGTCCACCACGAGTACAGGCAATCCCATGGCCGTCATTCCTTTGTAACTGAAGGCAATAACGGCGCGATAAACGACTTTCTGAAGTGCTCGATAACCCGGGGCAATCGAATAATGCTCGCAAACGATTGCGAGCATTATCTTTCAACCGTTTTAAACGCACCCCGATTTTTAATTGATTTAAATCAAGCGGGCCCGGCGCCAGCAGTGCTACAGGCGAGGCGCGTCATTCTCGATATACGCGCGGATCACATCGGCGAAATCGCGATCGCCCGCAAAGCCGAGCGACTCGGCGCGCGTGGTGTCCCATCGTCCGGGCCAACTGGCGACGATGCGTTCGATGCGCTCGTCGCGCCGATACACGATGCGCGAGGCGACGGCATCGCCCGCGACCTCGCGTAGCGCATCGATCATCTGCGCGACGCTGACCGACAAGCCCGGCAAATTGACGATCGGCCGCTCGCCGAGGCGAGACGGATCAAGCGAGTACCCGTGCACCAGCGCGTCGATCGCGGCACGCGGCGAGAGCAGCCAGAGACGCGTCGCCGGATCGACAGGCAAGACGGCGGTCTCGCCGGCCAGCGGCTCACGCACGATCCCGCTCGCAAACGAGGAAGCCGCGGCATTGGGCCGACCGGGACGCACGCTGATGGTCGGCAAGCGCAGCACGCGGCCGTCGATAAAGCCGCGGCGCGTGTAGTCGGCCAGCAGCAGCTCGGCGACAGCCTTTTGCATGCCATAGGACGAGCGCGGATCGAGCGCCGTGTCGTCGCGCACGAGCCCGGGCAGCGTGCCACCATAGACCGCGACGGAACTCGTGAACACGACGCGGGGACGATGCCCGCGCATGCGGCAAACCTCGAGCAGCTGGCGCGATGCGTCCAGATTGATCCGCATGCCGAGATCGAAATCGGCTTCCGCCTGGCCGCTCACGATCGCGGCCAGATGAAACACGGCGTGAGTTTGAGCGTCGAGCGCATCTTCGAGCACGCGCCGCTCGGAAACGTCGCCAACGACGCTGCGCACGCGCGCATCACCGCCGCTCGCGGCGGGCGCAACGTCGAGCAACGTGATTTCGTCGATCGTTTGCGCGGGCCCCTGCGCGCCGGGCAAGCGTCCCGCTTCGAGCAGCCTTCGTGCAAGCCGTTGGCCGAGAAAGCCCGCCCCACCTGTAATCAGCACTTTCATTGTCGGTTCGCCTCGTCGTTCGGTTTGGGTCCCTATCTCAGCGCTTGTATGGCGCGAACCAGCCGAGCCCGTCGGACGTGCCGGCGCGCGGCCGATATTCGCAGCCGATCCAGCCGTCGTAGCCCAATGCGTCTATGAGCGCAAACAGATACGGGTAGTTGAGCTCGCCGATGTCCGGCTCGTGCCGCTGCGGCACACCAGCGATCTGAATGTGACCAATGCCCGCCATATCGCGTTCGAGCTTCGTTGCCAGATCGCCCTCGGTGATCTGGCAGTGGTAGCAATCGAATTGCACCTTCAGGTTCGGTGCGCCCACCTCGCGACAGATCGCCTGAGCCTCGTCTTGCCGGTTCAGAAAATAGCCGGGCATATCGCGGGTGTTGATCGGCTCGATCAGGATCGTGACGCCGGCCGCACTCGCTCGTTCGGCGGCGTGCGCGAGGTTGCGCAAGTAGACTTCGCGATGGCGAGTCCGATCGCCCCCCGGGGCGACGATCCCCGCCATGACGTGAATCTTGTCGTTGCCGAGCACGGCGGCATACTCGAGCGCACGATCGATGCCTCGCGCACATTCCGCCTCGCGCCCCGGCAATGACGCGATGCCGCGCTCGCCCGCCGCCCAATCGCCGGGCGGCGCATTGAAAAGCGCCTGCGTGAGCCCGCTCCCGTTCAGGCGCGCCTTCAATTCCGCCGCGGCGAACTCATAAGGAAAGAGATACTCGACAGCGGCGAACCCGTCGCTCGCCGCGGCGGCGAAGCGATCGAGAAACGCATGCTCGTTGTACATCAGCGACAGGTTCGCGGCGAAGCGCGGCATGGTACGGCTCCTTTCAATGTCGATGCCGGGAGACGAGGCACATTCGTCCATCCGATACGCCTTCGCGGGTCGCTCCGATGCAGCGCGCCGGCCTTGTTCGAACTATAGGACTCCTACGGATCCGGTGGGCTACCAGCGCGCGCCGAACGTTCGCCGCAATTCGTCGATCGCCGCTTCATCGAGCGGCGCGGGACGTGGCGTAGTCATGAGCCACAGGCGCGCCGTCTCCTCCAGCTCCTCCAGCGCGTAGGCAGCGTGCGAGACAGAGCGCTCCCAGACTACTGGCCCCAGCCGTTCGAGCAGCACCGCGCGCACGTTTGCGGCGAGTGCCGCGACCTCTTGCGCGACGCCGGGCTCGCCGGGGCGGCGGTAGCGAATCAGCGGCACATGCCCCACTTTCATGACGTAGTACGGCGTGATCGGCGGCAGTACGTCGTCGTCGCGCCAGACGCCACCGGCGTCGGGCCCTGCGAGGGTCAAGGCGACGAGATGGGTCGAATGCGTATGGACGATGCCGCGCGACGTGGGGCTCGCGTCGTAAATCGCGCGATGCAGCGCGAGCGTTTTCGACGGCTTGTCGCCCGAAACCGGGCGCCCATCCAGATCGACTTTGGCGATGCGCGCCGGATCGAGGCGGCCCAGGCATGCGTCGGTCGGTGTGACGAGCCAGCCGTCATCGAGACGCGCGCTGATATTGCCAGCCGTGCCCACGGTATAGCCTCGCGCGTAAAGGCTCGCACCTGTCGCGCAAATCTCTTCGCGCGCCGCGGCTTCGGCCTGTCGCAAGTTGAGCGCGATCGTCATGACGCGGCTCCGCCGAGCTGACGCAATGCTTTTTCGAAGAAGTCGACGCTGCCGAAGTTGCCCGATTTGAGCGCAAGCGCGATCGGCACGGGGCCGATCGTCACCGTTGCGGGCACGCCCGGGTCGATCTGCGGGCCGATTTGGAGCGCGCGCACGCCCAGCGCCTGCACGACAGCGCCAGAGGTCTCGCCGCCGGCGACGACAAACCGGCGCACGCCGAGGGCTTGCAGCGCGCTCGCAATCGATGCTAGCGCCGCTTCGACGAGTGCGCCCGCGCGCTCGACCCCGAGCTCCCGCTGAACGGCGCGCACCTCGTCCGGTGTGGCAGTCGCATAGATCAGCACGGGCTCGGGCGTCGGCGTATCGAAATGTTCGCGCGCAAAAGCCACGGCCCGCTCGACGAGCGGCTCGCCACGCGCGAGCGCGAGCGGATCGATGCGCCATGCCGCGTGCGATTCGCGCCAGGCGGCCACCTGTGCATTCGTTGCTTTCGACGCGCTGCCGGCCAGCACGACCGCATGGCCGTCGACGCGCGGCAGCGCCGCCGCATCGTGCTGGCCAGACAGCAGCCCTGCCCGGCGAAAATTCTCCGGCAACCCGAGAGCCATGCCCGAACCGCCCGTGACGAGGGCCATGT
>Ga0209672_100905_pt1 | contig 13483 bp, 15 predicted proteins | sample AraplaCol_mMS_r2_FD_184273 | JGI IMG/M metagenome (GOLD analysis project Ga0209672, IMG submission 184273) | Arabidopsis root microbial communities from North Carolina, USA - plate scrape CL_Col_mMS_r2 (SPAdes) (version 2) | ecosystem: Host-associated > Plants > Roots > Endosphere | place: USA...
CGCGCATGGCCAGGGGGCGGACCTGATCGTGATGGGCGCCTGGAGTCGCTCGCGCCTCGCGCAAATGGTGCTCGGCGGCACCACCCGCCACCTCTTTATGCACGGCGATGTGCCGATGCTGGTGGCGCACTGAACAAACCGGTTTTGGGCGAAACCGCTCCCGCCCGCCAGAATAGCCTTCCATACGGCTACTTGCGCAAGTCTTTTTTTCGGGCTTAGGCTGCAACCACACCGACACGATCCCTCCGCGTCCCCGCGCGGCGTGCACGGGCCATCCGCCTGTTGTCACAGGCGCAAAAAACTCACATCGATACGTCAGGAGGTCGCCTATGTCGTCCGCAAGCCTGGCTGCACCCCGTCACGCCCATCCGGACCATGTCCGCATCGCCGCGATGAGCGTTGCGATCACCCTCAATCTTGCCGCACTGCTTGCGCTCATGCGTCCCATGGCGCCGCAACTGGCCGAACAGGTGCAAAGCATCGCCGCCACGTCGGTCCGCTGGATCGTCCCGGAGAAGGAGGTGCCCCCGCCACCAACGATTGACCTGAAAAAACTGGTGCAGCCCAAGACGGTGACGCATCCGCAGCCGGTAACCCATCCCTTGCCCGTGACCCCGCCGGTGGTCAACACCACCGACGATGGCACGGTGCCCGCCCCGGTCGCTCCGCCCACCATCGCCCCTCCCACGACGGACGTCACCAGCGCTCCCGTCGAAGCCACCCTCGCCTATCGCGCGACGCCGCTGAAATATCCCGCACAGGCGCTGCATGCACGCCTGCAGGGGCAAGTGATCCTGAAGGTGCTGGTGGACGAGAACGGTGTTCCGCAAGAGGTCGCCGTCGAACAAAGCAGCGGCTATACGCTGCTCGATCGCAGTGCACGCGAGCAGGTGTTGAAGGGGTGGAAGTTCGAACCGGCGATGGTGAACGGCCGGGCCGTGCGCGCATGGGCACGCGTGCCGGTCACTTTCAATTTGAACGAACTTTGAGCGGCCACGCCGCGCTTTAGAACGATCTGAAGCGGAAGGCCCGACCTGCATCCAGTGGCAGGCCGGGCCCTTCCACGGCAAGCGAAGTTCTAGTGGGCGTTGACGGGCGCCGCTGGCGCCGGTCCGCGCGCCAGGCGCACGATGGCCCATACCACGGCCACCAGCAAGATCACTGGCAGGCACAAGGGCAACAGGGCCAGCGCCACGATGGGCGCGGCGATCAACAAGGCCAGGCCGCCGAACACCAGACCGAGCACGGCGCCGACCAGGCTGAAGAGCCCGCCGATCAAGGCGAAGGCGAGTTTGAAGACCAGGCCGATCAGTGCGACCCCGAGCCAAACGCCGACTATCAACATCAAGAGCACGCTTATCGCAAACATGATGTGTCTCCTGCCGGCGTCACTGCCGGCGACCGTTGCGCATCGAGCAGTGGTGACATCCGATGCAACTTTCAAGGCCTGCTTGGACAGCATCGTGCGCTTTTGCGGCATGCCACGCATGTCGCGAAAGTCATGTCCCTGGCTACGCAACTCTCGCCCTGGGGTTACGGGACTTTAACGATACGCATGCTCCACTGCGCGCCGGTTTCCATGAGTGACTTCGCATGGCCAAACACATGCAACACCTCAAGGCGCTGCGTGAAATCGCATTTGACTATGGGGTGGGCGAGCACCCCGACCTTGCCACGATGGCAAGGGAACTGAGCCGTACGGTCTATCAAAACAAGCAGGCCCTGGTCGGCGACCTGGCCGATCTGCGCGAGCGCAACCGCGGTTTTGAACGCTGGCTGGTGGCGCAACGCAACAAGCCGGACATCAGTGTGCTGGTGATGGCATGGCCGGCCAACTACGCCACGCCGATCCACGACCATGATGGCCTGGGGCCTGGAGCTGGCCCTGCATGGGGCGCTCGAAGTGGAATCGTGGGACCGCGACCCGAACGGAAAGAACCTGCGATTGACCGGCCGCGACTGGCTGGGCCCGGGCGACGTCACCTGGTTCGATGCGGACGACCGCCATGCCCATCGTTGCCGCAACCTCTCCCGGCACGAAACCGCCTTGACGCTTCACGTATACGGTGGCGATCTGGCACAGTACTTTACATATCAAGAAGCTGGCGAAGCCGGCCAGTGGACCGCAAGCCAGCAGCGCAGCGCCTTGACCGGCCACCTGTATGCTTGAGGCCACACACGTGAAGACGTTTTCTTTGAGGGAGTGGCATGTATCGAAGGGTCGCCATCATCGGCGGCGGTGCTGCAGCGGCAGCGCTGCTGAGCGAGCTGCTGGAACGCCAGCTGCCGCAGCCGTTGCATCTGGACTGGTATACCGGCGGCGGTAATTCGCCGCGCGGTGTCGCGTATGGCACGCGGTCCGACAAGCATTTGTTGAACGTCCGTGCGGCGTCGATGAGCATGTTTGCTGCCCGACCGCACGGGTTTCTGGAATACGCCCAGCGCGGCGACAGCACCATCGCCGGCACCGATTTCCTGCCGCGCCGCCTCTACGGCGACTATCTCGAAGCCCAGGTGGAGCGCGCGCTCGAGCGCGCACGCGCCGCGGGCCATGACGTGCGCGTGCTGCCGTTCGAGGTGGACGCCATCGTGCCGGAGCACGACGGCGTCAATGTCATCCACGGCGAGGACAGCGCACGCGCCGATGCCGCCGTACTGGCGATCGGCTCGCTGCCGCCGCTGCCGCTCAATGGCGTGAGCGATGCCGCGCTCGAAAGCGGCCAGTATGTGACCGAACCCTGGGGTTTCCTGGCGCAAGCCAAGCCGGATACGCGTCCGCTCAAGGTCGTGCTGATCGGCTTGGGCCTCACTGCCGTCGACGTGCTGCTGGAGCTTTCGGCGCTATGGCCAAATGCCAGCTTCGAAGCGATCTCACGCCACGGCCTGTTGCCGGAGCCGCATCTGCAGCACGCTTCGGCGCCGGCGGACGACAGCAGTGAACTGATCGAGGCGATGCGCGAGGAGCCTTACATCCGCACCTGGATCCGCCTGCTGCGCGAAGCGATGTCGCAAAGCGCGGACTGGCGCACCGTGGTCGACAGCCTGCGTCCGCATACGCCTTCGCTATGGGCGCTGCTGCCGGATGCGGAACGCTCGCGCTTCTTGCGCCACGCTCGCTGGGCCTGGGAACGCGTGCGTCATCGCATGCCGCCGCAAGTCATGACGGCCATGAAGGCGCTGGAGGACAGCAACCGGCTGCACCGTCGTCGCGGTCGCCTGCAGACGGTCGATGTGGTCGGCGACAAGCTGCACCTGGAAATCCGCCGTCCGCACGGCAAAGGCATGGAAACCATGGATGCGGATCTGGTCATCCAGACGGTGGGCCTCAACACAGATGTGCGGCGCACGCATCATCCCTTGATCCGCCAGCTGTCGACCAATGGCCATGTCACCGCCGATCCGCTCGGTCTCGGCGTCACGGCGACGACGGAAGGCCGGGTGGCGCATGGCAACCAGCCGTGGCCACATTTCTATGCGATCGGCACCCTGTTGCGCGGCACGTTGTGGGAATCCACGGCCATGCCTGAGATACGGCAACAGGCCCGCAATCTCGCCGACCGGTTGTTGAAGGGCGGCTGATAAAAAAGGAGCGCGTGGCGCTCCTTTTTTTGCGCGCCAGCGATTACCAGCCGCTTAAAACCAGCTTGCCGATCGAGCTCGCGCTTTCCACTTGCTGATGTGCGCGACGCAAATTCTCCGCATTGATCGCACCCATGTTTTCGCGCAGCGTGGTGCGCAAGACACCGGCGTCGACCAGATCGGCCACTTCGTTGAGCAGACGATGCTGCGCCTGCATGTCCTCGGTGTGGAACAGCGAGCGCGTGAACATGAGCTCCCAGTGCAGCGAGATGCTTTTCTGCTTGAGCAGGTTGATCTCCAGCGGCTTGGCCGGATCATCGATCAAGGCCAGCTTGCCCTGCGGCTTGAGCAATTCCACCAGCTTCGCAAAGTGCTGCTCGGTATGCGTGAGGCTGAGCACGTCGTCCACGCCTTGCGGCGCTACGGCCCTCACCGCGGCGACGAGATCGCCATGGTGATCGACCACGTGATGCGCGCCCAGGGCCTTCACCCACGCCTGACTGTCTTCGCGCGAAGCCGTGGCGATCACGGTGGCATTGGTGAGCGTGCGCGCCAACTGGATCGCCATCGAACCCACGCCGCCCGCACCACCGACGACCAGGATGACGCGAGGACGCGCCGTGGCGCCGCGCGGCAGGTTGAGTCGGTCGAACAGCAATTCCCACGCGGTGATCGTGGTCAGCGGCATCGCCGCCGCCTGCGCGAAATCCAGCGTGCCGGGCTTGCGTCCCACGATGCGCTCGTCCACCAGCTGGAACTGCGCATTGCTGCCGGAGCGATCGATCGCTCCGGCGTAGTACACGGCGTCGCCCGGCTTGAACAGCGTGACGTCGGCGCCCACCGCCACCACGGTGCCGGCGGCATCCCAGCCCAGCACTTTATCCGCACCCTCGGGGTTGGCGCGCTGGCGCACCTTGGTGTCCACCGGATTGATCGAGATCGCTTCGACCTGCACCAGCAGATCGCGCCCCTGCGGCGCGGGCTGCGCCAACTCGACGTCGAGCAGGCTGTGCGGATCGGTGATGGGCAGGATCTGTCGGTAAGCGACGGCTTTCATGCAGCTCTCCTTGCGAAACTGAAAAGTCAGGGAATGATTTTGCGCCGACGAAAGTCGTCAAACAGTCGCGTGAACATCGCCTTGGTTTCCACATGTTCGTGGAAGCCGTAGCGGCGCGCCTTGGAACCGTCGCCAAACATGTCGTAGTCCCAGGAAAACACGAAGTCGGCGAACCGCCAGGACGATACCTCGGCATAGGCATGCGGCGCGAGGCCATGCCGCTCGCCCATGGCACGCCACAGCGGTTCCTTGTCTGCCATCACCGAATCCAGCGACAGCGGCAGCGGCGGTGCGATCGCAAGGCCGAAATAGTCGGCAATGAAGGGCCACATCTCGTTCCAGCGGAACAGATCGCCGTTGGTAATGTTGAAGGCCTGATTGGCGCAATGCGGTTCAGTGGCTGCCCAGACGGTGGCGCGAGCGAGCAGGCCGGCATCGGTCATCTCCAGCAGCCGGTCGTAGGAACCCGGCTTGCCAGGGAAACGCAGCGGCAGGCCGAGCTCCTTGCTCATCGACGCATACACGGCGATGGCCAGCGCGAGATTCATCGGATTGCCCAGCGCAAAACCACCGACTACCGCAGGACGGATCGCCGACCAGCTCCACGCCCTGCCCTGCTGGCGTTGTTCGAGCAGGCGCTGCTGGTCGTGCATGAATTCCGGCGGCATGAAGGCCGCATCGGTTTCGCGCGCTGGCGTCTTGAACGGACCCAAGTGGCCGCCGTAGACCTTGTAACCCTGCATCAGGCTGATGTGTTCAAGCTGCGGCGCCACCGCTTCGATCGCGTCCAGCACATTCACCAGCATCGCCACATTCGGCGGCACCAGTTCGGCCCAACTGGGGCGATCCTGATAGGCCGCGTAGAACACGTGCGTCACCTGATCGAGTCTGCTCAGCTTTGCCCGCGTATCGTCGATATCGAGCAGATCGACGGCGATGTGTTGCACGCGACCGGCATCCGTCCCACCGCGACGCGACAAGCCGATCACCTGCCAGTCGTCGAGCGTCGACAAGTGATCGATCAGATTGCGACCGATCACGCCCTGCGCGCCCACCACGAGTGCCACTTTGCTTTGCTTGCTCATGCCCATCCTTTGCACGCAGACAGTTCGATCAGGCGCCGACGGCGCAAGCTGCCGCGACCGGGCGGCGGCGGCGTTCAAGCGCCGCGCTGACCAGGGTCACCAGCAGACCAAGCAGGGCCACCACGGCACCCGCCACACTCACCGACGGCAGACCCAGACCCATGCCGATCATCGAACCGCCGATAAAGGCACCGATCGCATTGCCCAGGTTGAATGCCGCGATATTCAGCGTCGAGGCCAGATGCGGACCGTCGCTCGCCTGTTGCACCACGCGCATCTGCAGCGGCGGCACGGTGGCAAACGCAGCGATGCCCCAGACGAACACGGTGACCACAGCCGCGACGGTGTTGTGCATGGTCCAGGCAAACGCCAGCATGATCAGCGACAGCGCGATCAGCACACCCACCAGCGACGGCATCAGGCGCCAGTCGGCAAGGCGACCGCCGAGCATGTTGCCGATGGTGGTGCCCACGCCAAACAGGATCAGCACCCAACCAGTGGCACCGACGCTTACATGCGCCACCTGCTGCAGGATCGGCGCGATATAGGTGAACACGGTGAACACGCCGCCAAAGCCCAGCACGGTCATCAGCAAGGCCAGCAGCACCTGCGGCTGGCGCAGCACGCCAAGCTCGCGCTTCATGTTCGGCGACGCCAGATCGGGCAAGGCCGGCACCAGCCGCCACACGGCGACGGCGGCGATCAGGCCCAGGCCGGTGACGGCCATGAAGGTCGAGCGCCAGCCCGCCCATTGGCCAAGGAAGGTGCCGAACGGCACGCCCAGCACATTGGCCAGGGTCAGCCCGGTGAACATCAAGGCGATGGCACGCGCGGCCTGGCCGCGCGGCACTACGTGCGAGGCCACCACGGCGCCGATGCCGAAGAACGATCCATGACAGAACGCGGCGACCACACGCGCCACCATCAGCACGCCGTAGTTGGGCGCCACCGCGCACAGCGCGTTGCCCAGGATAAACAGGCCCAGCAACAACAGGAGCGCGTTGCGGCGCTCCATGCGCGCCGTCAGCGCGGCCAGCAACGGTGCGCCAGCCGCTACGCCGAGCGCATAGCCGGACACCAGCAGGCCTGCCGAGGGGATGCTCACGTGCAGGTCCGAGGCCACTTCGGGCAACAGGCCCATGATCACGAATTCGGTGGTGCCGATGGCGAAGGCGGCGACCGACAAGGCCAGCAAGGCCAGCCGGGAGGAACCGGCAGCGGCCACCTCAGCGCCATCGGAAGGAAGCGGGGAGTTCATGGGAGGAGGTCCCTGAAGGAAACGGCCGCCACTGTGCGCCTTGTGGATCTTTGCGGGAATTGAGCAAACTAGAGAGGCATCTTTTCCTGGAAGTTAAAGATGACCCATCACCAGGCCGTACCGGCCTGCCCGCCAAGGCCCCTGGACCATGGTCGATTTCGAAGACATGCGCCTGTTCGTGCGCGCCGTGACCGAAGGCAGCCTGTCGGCAGCCGGGCGTGAACTGGGTTTGTCCCCCGCCGCCGCCAGCAAGCGGCTGACCCGGCTCGAGACGGCGCTGGGCGTACGGCTGCTCCAGCGCAGCTCGCGCCGCCTGGTGCTCACCGAGGAAGGCACGCTCTATTTCGAGCGCTGCCAGGCCATCATCGCCGACGTGGACGACGCCAACTCGGCCGTCGGGCTGCGCCAGCTGGAGGTGCGCGGGCAGCTGCACATCTCCGCTTCGGTGGACATGGGCCGTCAGTACGTGGGCCCCATCGCCGCCGATTTCGCCGAGCAGCACCCGCAGCTGCACCTGCGCATCACCAACTCCGACGCCATGCTCGACCTGTTCGAAGTCGGCGTGGACGTCGCCGTGCGGGGCGGCACCATGGTCGACTCGCGCCTGGTATCGCGCCTGCTGACCAACAACTTCCGCGTGCTGTGCGCCTCGCCCGATTATCTGGAGCGTTACGGCCATCCGCGCCATGCCGACGAGCTGCAACGGCATCGTTGCCTGATGCTCCATCGTCCGGGCCACGGCGTGCTGCCGTGGGTCGTGCAGACGCCCGACGGTTCCCGTCCGTTGCGCGTGGAAGCGGCCATGACCTGCGACAACGGCGACCTGATGCGCGCGCTGGCCGTCGCCGGCCATGGCATCGCGTTCAAGTCCGCCTGGGACATCGTCGACGATGTGCGCGCAGGCCGCCTGGTGCCGCTGAAGAACGAGGTATTCCTGGCCGACGCCCATATCTACGCCATCTATCCCAGCCGCGCCTACTTGCCCGCGCGCATCCGCCTGTTCGTGGATCACCTGCAGCAGGAACTGCAGGCACGCGAGCGCGATGTGCTCGATACTGTGCGCGACGCCATGCGTTGATGCGGGGAACCCATGCCGGATAAGGATCGCCTCATGCACCTGGTCGGTGGCTCGGCATGTTGACCACCATCGTCGGCGGGCTGCTGCTCTTTCTGCATATCGCTGGTGTGCTGGCCGCCATGCACGCCGTGATCAATACGCGCACGCCGCAAGGCGCGTTTGCCTGGGCGCTGGGCCTGGTCCTGCTGCCCTACGCCACACTCATCCCCTATCTGTATCTGGGGCGCAGCCATTTTCACGGCTACGTGGACATGCATCGCGCACGACGCGACCAGATGCAGGCGCTCGCGGATGCCCAGCTGGCCAATGGCTCCAGCGAGGCCGAAGTGAACGAACGCTACGGCGAAATCGCGCACATGCTCGGCGCGCGTTTCCATCCCGGGCAACGGCTACGACTGCTGATCAACGGCGACGCCACCTTCGAGGCGATCTTCGCCGCGATCAACCAGGCCAAGCGCTGCGTGCTCGTGCAGTTCTTCATCTTCCACGACGACATGCTCGGCAAGCGCATGCAGCAGGCGCTGATCGACCGCGTGCGCGCCGGTGTGGATGTGTGTGTGCTTTACGACGGCATCGGCAGCCACGCGCTGCCGAAGGAGTATGTGGAGACGCTGCAGGAAGCAGGCGTGATCATCCATCCCTTCGCCACGCAACGGCGCAGCAACCGCTTTCAGCTCAACTTCCGCAATCACCGGAAGATCGTGGTGGTGGATGGCGTACGCGGTTATGTCGGCGGCCTCAACGTAGGCGACGAATACCTCGGCCTCAAGCCGCCGCTGGCCCCATGGCGCGATACGCACCTGGAAATCGAAGGCCCCGCGGTGGCCGACCTGCAGCGCAGCTTTGCCGAAGACTGGCACTGGGTCACCGGTGAACTGCCGCCGCTGCTCAAGCCCCCGCAAGGGCTGGGCAATGCACATACGCTGATCGCCGCCACCGGGCCGGCCGATCGCCAGGAGACCTGCTCGCTGTTCTTCGTCTCGCTGATCCACGCTGCGCGTCAGCGGCTATGGATCACCACGCCTTATTTCGTGCCTGATCAGGCCGTGATGGCGGCATTGCGGCTGGCGGTATTCCGTGGCGTGGATGTACGCGTGCTTATTCCGTGTCGCCCCGACCATCGCACGGTGTTTCTGGCCACCAGCCTGTATGCACACGATGCGGTGATCGCCGGCATCCGCGTGTTTCGTTATCAGCCGGGCTTCGTGCACGAGAAGGTGCTACTGGTGGACGACGATACCGCTTCGATCGGCAGCATGAATCTCGACAACCGTTCGTTCCGTCTCAACTTCGAAATCGGCGCCTTGAACGTGGATGCAGCATTCGCTGCCGAGGTGGAAACCATGCTGTGCGACGACTTCGCGCATGCGCATGAAGTCACCGCTGCGGAATATGAAAAGGCGCCTTATCTGCGGCGTTTGGCGATGCATGTGGCGAGGCTATTCGATCCCGTGCTTTGAGGCGCGCCGAGACCTTGGGGTCGCGCACAAGTGCGCTCCTACAAGCGTGCCGAAATCTTGTAGGAGCGCACTTGTGCGCGACCGCCGTCGCGGTCAGCCGGTCGCCTTGTTGCCGTGGAGCAGATAGAGGCAGCCGGTAAGCAAAGCCCCCACCAGCGACAACATCGCCGCCACCACGAACATCGGCCCATAGCGTCCACCGGAGGCAATCCATCCGCCCAGCGGACCCGTCACGCCCAACGCCACATCGATAAACACCGAATACGACGCCAGCGCCGCACCGCGATTGCTTCCGCTCACACGCTCCACCGCCACCACGCCGAGCGCGGGGAAGATCAGCGAGAAACCGATGCCGCTCAGCGCGGCGCCGAGCATCGCCATCGCCGGATGGTTGGCCATCGCCAGCACGATCAGGCCGGCGCATTCGACCAGCAAGGAAACCAGCGCAGTGCGGTAGCCGCCAAAATGCGCGATGGTCCAGCCCAGCACCAGGCGCACGCCAACGAAGCAGACACCGAATACGCTGAGCGTGGGCGCCGCGCCGGTCCAGCCCTCGCGTGCGTAGTACAGCGTGATGAAGGTGGCGATCACGCCAAAGCCCACCGAAGCCAACGCCAGGCCCATGCCGTAGGGCGCCACGCGACCAAACACGTGATGCATCGGCAGGCGCTCGCCAGCCTCCACGCGCACGGCGGGTCGACGCCACGCGAGCAACAGACCGAGCACCATCAGCAGCACGGCCGCGATGCCTATGCTGACGAAGCCTGCCGCGGAGGTCAGCACGACGCCCAGTGGCGCACCGACCGCCAGCGCGCCATAGGTGGCGATGCCGTTCCAGGAAATGACCTTGGCCGTATGTTCCGCACCGACCCGGCCGATGCCCCACATGATGCAGCCGGTGGCCACGCAACTCTCGCCCATGCCCAGGGCCAGTCGCGCCACCAGCATCACGCCCACCGAGGCAATCGGCCATGCGCGCAGCAAGGCCGCGGCGATCATCAGCAGGCCGCTGATCGCGCAGGCCACCAGACCGATCAGGGCCGCACGCTTGGGGCCTGCAGTGTCGGAGGTGCGTCCTGCAAATCCGCGACTGAGCAAGGTCGCCACGTATTGCGTACTGATCACCAGGCCGGCCAGCACGGCGCCAAAACCGAGCTCGGTGTGCACGAACGGCGGCAGCACCGCCAGCTGCATGCCGATCACCAGATAAGCCAGAAAAGTGAACAGGACGATCTGGACGATACGTCGGGTCAGCGGCAAGCCACTGGCGCCCGCTTCAACGTGAGTATTCATGGGTACGGCTTTGGGGGAGAAGACAGCGGCGACATCGGCGCGAGGGGGATCGCCGACACCGCGCGTTACACGGACGAACGACGACGCGCGAACAACAGCCAGCCGATGAAAACACCGACCGCGACGCCGACAAATTCGAAGAACACGCGCGCACCGAGGTTGTCCGGATCGTGCACTTCGGCCAGTCGTATTTTCAGCAGCTGCAGCGACTGCACGCGGCCGTAGTTGAAATAGATGAGGTTCCACATATCGCTGCCACCGGCCAGGATCACGCCGATCACGCTGGCCCAGCCGACTTCGAGTCCGAGACTCCAGCCCTGGGTACGGCCAAACAGATGCAGGATCACGTAGGCGAGCAGACCGATGACCAGGGCAATCGCACCAGCCTCAAACGCACCCACGATTCCGTAGCCCATCCACGACTGGTCAAAAAACATGCTACTGGTTCCTATCGGTTGCCGTGGGCTCATTATGCCTGCGACGACGGCCCGGCCGGGCCATACCATCGTCTGGGGTGAGGCGCTTGCAGCCTGAACGTACCCTAGGGATGACAAATCACCCGTCGAACGCGTCACACCACGCCCCCCTCCAGCCCACTAGACTTTCCGGCGCAACCTTTTGCGAGACTCGACGCGACTATGAGCCCATCCCTATGAGCCCAGCTATCAGCCGCCGCGCCGCCCTGATCCTGGTCGACGTGCAACCGGACTTCATGCCCGGCGGCGCGCTCGCCTGCCACCAGGGGGACGCCATCGTTCCCGGTATCGACCAGTTGCTGAAGCGGGATGTGTTCGAGCATGTCGTGGCCACCCAGGACTGGCATCCCAAGGGCCACGTCTCGTTTGCCACCTCCCATCCCGGGCGCGCGCCGTTCGACCGCATCCCGCTCTATGGCCATGCGCAGACGCTGTGGCCGCCGCACTGCGTACAGGAAACGCCGGGCGCGGCATTGCATCCATCGATCGACTGGTCGCCGGTGGATACGGTGATCCGCAAGGGCGACGATCCGCGCGTGGATTCCTATAGCGGCTTTCGCGAAAACCACGGGCCGCACGGCAAGCGTCCCTCCACCGCGCTGCATGGCTGGCTGCGCGAACAAGGGGTGGACGAGGTATACGTCTGCGGCCTGGCGCGCGACGTGTGCGTGCTGTGGACCGCGCAGGATGCGGTGGAACTGGGCTATCGCACCCACGTGCTATGGGATCTCACCCGGCCGGTGTCGCCGGAGTCGGATATCCCCACGCGCCTGCGTTTTGAGAATCTCGGCGTGGACGTGATCGATTCGACTGCGCTGGCCTGAGCGCGTCAGCCTTCGTTTTCCGAAGCCACGCTGACGTGCGGATCGCCGTCCTCGTCAACGCTCACGCTGATGTTGATCGGACGGCAGCACACCTGGCAGTCCTCGATGTAATGCTGGCTGTCGACGGAGCCATCGACCAGGATCTCGATGGCTTCGCCGCAGTAGGGGCAGTGGATGAAGACTTGATCGAGCATGGCGCCCTCCTCGACTCCCCTGTTTTGACGGTCGCTCAGCGCTTGGCCAGCGACAGCGACGAACCCCACTTGTTCACTTCCACCAGGGCGGTTTCGCCGGCGGCCAGGTTGGTGTCGACGTGCGCATTGTCGCCCGCCTTGTGACACGCGCCGGAATTGCGCAGCGATACCGTGTGAGCACCGCTGGGCAGGTAGAACGTCGCCTGCTCGCCCGTTTCCAGCTGCGCGGCGAACTTGTCGTCGACCAGGACCTGGCTGGAACAACCACCGCCGAAGTAACCGTTGCTGCGCACGATCTGCAGCGTGGCATTGCCGTCACCCGGCGTCTGGTAGAGGAACTGCCGATTGGACACCACGTCCTTGATGACCTTGTCATGGTCGTTGGTCACGCCGCAGCCGGTCAGGGCCACCAGGCCCAGGGCCACCAACACTGCACTTGCTGCGTTCTGCCTGATCTTCATCAGCGGACTCCACCTTGGATAGTTGGCTATTCGAGCATCGCCAATAAGCGATCAATCGACTGTGAATCGTACGCTCAGGGCACCGGTGGTTCCCATGCCGAAGGGCACAGAATCTGAAACCAGCCCTCGCGCGCAGTGCGCCGGGCCAGTTGCAGCAAGGCTTTGTCCTTGCTCAGCAGGCACTGGGCACCCGCGGCCAGCGCCAGCTCGAGGAACTTCTGATCGTCCGGATCGGCGCAGCGCGGCAGCTTGATCTGCGGGCGCGGCACCAAGGCTGCCGCCGGCAGCAGCGACACCGCCTGGTCGAATGCCGCCATGGCCTGCTGGCGGGCCGCCTCGGTGAGACCGAACTGGGGATAGCCCAGCACTGCCAGCCATTCCTCGCGGCAAGGCTCATCCACCACCGCGACCACCGAGCCCCGCTCCAATGCAGCCCAAAGGCGCCCGCAGGCAGGATCGCGGAAGACGAACAGATCGAGCGCGACATTGGTGTCGAGCACGAGACGGGGCACGGATTTGGACATGGCGCGCATGGTGGCACAGCCTCCCGGTTAAAATGAGCGTCCTACCTGGTGGAATACCGACATGTCCGAACGCCTCTTCGACCACTACGCGGTCCACACCACGGCGGTTGCCGAGGGCTCGCGCTACACCGCCTGCATCGTCGTCACGCCGCGCGAGCGCAGCGGTTTCCCGGTGTATTTCGCCATCTGCGAGA
>Ga0209672_100907_pt1 | contig 13463 bp, 11 predicted proteins | sample AraplaCol_mMS_r2_FD_184273 | JGI IMG/M metagenome (GOLD analysis project Ga0209672, IMG submission 184273) | Arabidopsis root microbial communities from North Carolina, USA - plate scrape CL_Col_mMS_r2 (SPAdes) (version 2) | ecosystem: Host-associated > Plants > Roots > Endosphere | place: USA...
TAGTACGCGGCGATCTGGGGCAGCGCGGCGCGCAGCGTCCCGAGCAGCGGATGGTGCATTGCACTGTCCTGCACGCGCGCGTCGAACCGCTTGACCAGGAAGCCCGCCGCGCGGCTCGCGATATTGACGAACTTGCCGACGATATCGCTATTCACGCGGGCTTGGAAATCGTCGAGATTCAGGTCGATGTCTTCCATCGTCGCGTTCAGTTTCGCGGCGAAGTAGTAGCGCAGCCATTCCGGGTTCAGGCCTGTGTCGATATAGCTTTTGGCCGTGATGAAGGTGCCGCGTGACTTCGACATCTTTGCGCCGTCGACCGTGAGAAAGCCGTGCGCGAAGACGTTCGTCGGCGTCCGATGGCCCGAGAATTCGAGCATCGCCGGCCAAAAGAGCGTGTGAAAGTACAGGATGTCCTTGCCGATGAAGTGATACTGCTCCGTATCGGTGCCCGGGCGGATCCAGGTGTCGAAGTCGAGCCCGAGACGCGTGGCCAGGTTTTTGAAGCTCGCGTAATAGCCGACCGGCGCATCGAGCCAGACGTAAAAATACTTGCCGGGCGCGCCGGGGATTTCGAAGCCGAAATACGGTGCGTCGCGCGAAATGTCCCAATCGGCGAGCTTGGCCTCGCCCGTCTCGCCCAGCCATTCACGCATCTTGTTCGTCGCCTCTTGCTGGGCGAGCCCGCTTACCCAGGTGCGCAGGAACGATTCGCAGCGCGGATCCGAGAGACGGAAGAAGTAGTGCGTCGATTTGCGGCGTACGGGCGTCGCGCCCGAGACGGCCGAGTAGGGGTTGATCAGGTCCGTCGGTTGATAGGTCGAGCCGCAGACCTCGCAGCTGTCGCCGTATTGGTCCTTCGCGCCGCATTTGGGGCACTGCCCCTTGATGAAGCGATCGGGCAGGAACATTTCCTTGACGGGGTCGTACGCCTGTTCGATCTCGCGGGCGTCGATCAAGCCGGCCTGCTGCAGCGACAGAAAGATCGACTCGGACAGCTCGCGGTTCTCCTCGGAATCGGTCGAGTAGTAGTTGTCGAACGATACGAGGAAGCTGTCGAAATCGCGCTTGTGCTCGCGCCAGACGCGCTCGATCAGCGCCTTCGGCGTGATGCCTTCCTTTTCGGCGCTCAGCATGATGGGGGTGCCGTGCGTGTCGTCTGCCCCGACGTAATACACCTCATGCCCGTGCATTCGCAGCGCGCGAACCCAGATATCGGTCTGGATGTACTCGACGAGATGGCCGAGGTGGATCTGTCCATTCGCATAAGGCAAAGCGGACGTGACGAGGATCCGGCGACGAAGCGCGGGCGCGTTAGGGGCGATGTCGGGTGCTGTCATTGGCGTTCGAGGAGGGACCGCGCAGGGAAAACGCCGATTTTAACAGGGCCGGCGCGACGATTCGCGGCTGGGTGTGCCGCTTCGGGCGGCTGCGTGCCGAGGGTCGGAGCCGTTGTGGCCGCGCTGTGGCATACCGCAGGCAAAAAAAACCGGGGCGAATATGAACCGGCCCCGGAGCAACAACGACAAGAGGAGAATGGTGACGCGGCGGCCTTCGCCATCCGCGTACCGTACGTAGAGACAGCCGATTTTCGGGCGAGTTCGAAATTTTTTTCGATTTGTTTACCGAAACATTCCGGACGCATTCCGGGCGGCGCGGCAGGGCCGCCCGGTGGGCCCGAGCGGGCGTGTTACTGGTACCGCGGCTGTTGGCCGTGCTGTGCCGTGGCCTTCAGATAGATCTCGACGCGGCGGTTCTGGGCGCGGCCCTGCTCCGTGCTGTTGTCGGCGATCGGGTTGGATTGGCCATAGCCCATTGCGGCAAGGCGGTTCGGCGTCACACCGCGCTGACTCAGGTAGGTTGCCACGCTTTGCGCGCGTTCCTGCGACAGCGTCTGGTTGTGTTGAGCGGAGCCGGTGCTGTCCGTGTAGCCGCGCACCTCGGCTACCAGTTCAGGATTCTGCCCCATCTGATTCGCGACTTCGTTGAGCGTCGAGTAAAGCGCCGGGTTGATCTGATAGCTGTCGGTCGCGAACGTCACATTGCTCGGGATGTTGACCTTGAGGGAGCCGTCGGGCTGTTCGTTCACCGTCGTGCCCGTTCCGCGCGAGGCGCCGTTGATCCGGTTGCGAATATTGCTCCAGTTGTAGCCGGTGACGCCGCCCACCAGCGCGCCGACACCCGCGCCGATCGCGGCGCCCTTGCCGCCGCCGAAGATGGCGCCGAGGGCGGCGCCGGCGCCGGCGCCCGCACCCGTGCCGTAGGCGGCATTGGTCTGCTGCTCGGTGGCGCAGCCGGCGAGAAGCGCGCCGGACAAGGCGAATACCGTCAAGCGTGTCATGATTTTCGCGTTCATTTTTCGAGTCCTCTCTACAAAAACGTGTCGGAACGATGCGCGCTGCGGCCCGCGCCTGAGGCCCATCATCAACTCGGCCTCTAAGCCTTGCCGCCCGCAGTGTCTTCCGGCGGCGACGACGCAAGCCACTACAATAGCGCGTACCGGGTTGCGATGCGGCCCCATGGCGAGCGCCGAGGGCGAAAGTGCCTCGGCAGCCCACTATTTGGCAATGGTGAGCAACACTTTCTTTCAATTTTCCCGCCTCGCGGGCCCTGCGCCCGTGAGCCGTTTCGCTTTGGAGTGTTTCGATGAGCATTGATCGGGCCTTGGTCGACGCCGCGCTCGCGGCCGCGACGGATCCCAACACGGGCCGACCGTTCGCGGCAGCCAAGGGCGTGAAGTCGGTGGTCGTCGATGGCACGACCGTGCGCGCCGAGATCGTGCTGGGCTATCCCGCGAAAAGCCAGTTCGACGCGCTGCGCGCGCAGCTCGAAGCGGTACTGCGGGAGGTCCCCGGCGTGGCGCGCGCCGAAGTGACGCTCGCGCAATCCATCGTGGCCCACGCGGTGCAGCCCGGCGTCAAACTGCTGCCCAACGTGAAGAATATCGTCGCGGTGGCGTCGGGCAAGGGCGGCGTCGGCAAAAGCACGACGGCGGTCAACCTCGCGTTGGCGCTGGCCAGCGAAGGCGCGTCGGTCGGCGTGCTCGACGCCGACATCTACGGACCTTCCATTCCGATGATGCTCGGCATCGAAGGGCGGCCCGACTCGCCCGATGGGCAGACGATGAACCCGCTCGAGGGGCATGGCGTGCAGGCGAACTCGATCGGCTTTCTCGTCGAGCAGGACAATCCGATGGTCTGGCGCGGGCCAATGGTGACCTCCGCGCTCGAACAACTGCTCAGGCAGACGAACTGGCGCGCGCTCGACTATCTCGTCGTCGATATGCCGCCGGGCACCGGCGATATTCAACTGACGCTCGCGCAGCGCGTCCCCGTGACGGGGGCCGTTATCGTGACGACGCCGCAGGATATCGCGCTCATCGACGCGAAGAAGGGGCTCAAGATGTTCGAGAAAGTCGGCGTGCCGATCCTCGGCATCGTCGAGAACATGAGCATCCATGTCTGCTCGAACTGCGGCCACGCGGAGCACATCTTCGGCGCGGGCGGCGCCGAGCGTATGGCCGGCGAATACGGCGTCCAGGTGCTCGGCAGTTTGCCGCTCGACATCTCGATTCGTGAGCAAGCCGACGGCGGGCATCCGTCGGTCATCGCCGATCCGGGCGGGCGTATCGCCGAGGCCTATCGTGCGATCGCCCGGAAGGTGGCCATCCAGATCGCCGAGCGCGCGCGTGACATGAGCGCGAAGTTTCCGACCATCGTCGTGCAGAACACCTGAGCGGGTGCGGTTTGTGCGGTGCGAAAGGCTTTCGCGCGAAGGCCGGACGTGCCGTGCGCCGCGCCGGCCGCCCGGCGCGGTATCATGTCGCCTTCGCTTGAGTCCGGTACGGCGGCGCAGGGGCGCCGCAGCCGGCATGAGGATCGCATGAGACAACGAACCGACGGGCGGCACGCGCGTGCGTTGAGCGTCGTCGCCTGCGTTACCCTGCTGTGCTCGGGGGGCGCGCTGCTTTCAGGCTGCGCCGCTTTTCTGGGCCATCATGAAAAACGCGCCAGCGCGCAATTGCGGCCGACGGTCGGCAGCGCGGCGCAAGGCGCCGTCACGTTCATCGAGCGCGCGGATGGCGTGCAAGTCACGTACAACCTCGCGGGCTTGCCGCCCAATAGCGACCATGCGTTGCAAGTGCACGAGCGCGGCGATTGCAACGCCGTCGACGGAGCGAGCGCCGGCCCGGTCTTCGCGCCCGCCGCATCGCGCCTGCGCGCCGGCGTGCGGCTCGAGGGCGATCTCGGCAATCTTCACGCCGATGCGAACGGCGGGGCGACCGGATTCATCGTCGCGCCCGACGTCTCGCTCGACGGCGTGCGCTCCGTCATCGGGCGCTCGGTGCTGATCTATCGCGAGCCGGCCGATCCGGCCTTTCCCGATCACGGCGTCGGACCCGCGCTGGGATGCGGCGTGATCCATGGGCAATGAACAGCGTTGTAGACACGGGACCGAGAGACCTCGACTTTTATGAGCATCAAATCCGACAAGTGGATCCGGCGTATGGCCGCCGAGCACAACATGATCGAGCCGTTCGTGGGCGATCAGGTCCGCACGGCCGAGGACGGCCGCAAGATCGTGAGCTTCGGCACGTCGAGCTACGGCTATGACATCCGCTGCGCCGACGAATTCAAGATCTTCACGAACATCAACTCGACGATCGTCGATCCGAAGAACTTCGACGAAAAGTCGTTCGTCGATTTCAAGGGCGACGTCTGTATCATTCCGCCGAATTCGTTCGCGCTCGCGCGCACGGTCGAGTACTTCCGCATACCGCGCAACGTACTGACGGTTTGTCTCGGCAAGTCGACCTACGCGCGCTGCGGGATCATCGTGAATGTCACGCCGTTCGAGCCCGAATGGGAGGGCTATGTGACGCTCGAGTTTTCGAACACGACGCCGCTGCCGGCGAAGATCTATGCGAACGAGGGCGTGGCACAGGTGCTTTTTTTCGAAAGCGACGAAGTGTGCGACGTATCGTACGCGGACCGCGGCGGCAAGTATCAGGGCCAGCACGGCGTCACCTTGCCGAAGACCTGAGCGCGAGCGGTATGTCGTCGGCGTGTCGTCACAACGCTGACGCAAAGGGCAAAGAGACTGACAGGTTTTCGAGCGACCGCTCGGCACGGAGAACATGACCCGCGCCGGCGGTCCTTGTTTTTGGAGAATCGTTCATGAAGTTCCGTTTCCCCGTCGTCATCATCGATGAGGACTTCCGTTCCGAGAACATCTCGGGTTCCGGCATTCGGGCGCTCGCGGAGGCGATCGAAGGGGAGGGCGTGGAGGTCCTCGGCCTGACGAGCTACGGAGACCTCACGTCGTTCGCGCAGCAATCGAGCCGGGCGTCGTGCTTCATTCTGTCGCTCGACGACGACGAGCTGATGCTCGGCGAGACGGGTCCCGACGGCGAGCTGCCCGAGTTCGCGACGGCGATTCTCGAGCTGCGTGCGTTCGTGAACGAGGTACGCCGGCGCAATGCGGACATTCCGATCTTCCTTTACGGCGAGACGCGGACCTCGCGCCATCTGCCGAACGATATCCTGCGCGAGCTGCACGGCTTCATCCATATGTTCGAGGACACGCCCGAGTTCGTCGCGCGCCACATCGTGCGCGAAGCGAAGGTCTATCTCGATTCGCTGTCGCCCCCGTTCTTCAAGGAGCTCGTCAAGTACGCCGACGAAGGCTCGTACTCGTGGCATTGTCCCGGCCATTCGGGCGGCGTCGCATTCCTGAAGAGCCCGCTGGGTCAGATGTTCCATCAGTTTTTCGGCGAGAACATGCTGCGCGCCGACGTCTGCAACGCCGTCGACGAGCTTGGGCAACTGCTCGATCACATCGGCCCCGTCGCGGCGTCCGAGCGCAACGCGGCGCGGATTTTCAGCGCCGACCATCTGTTCTTCGTCACGAACGGTACGTCGACATCGAACAAGATCGTCTGGCATGCGACGGTGGCGCCGGGCGACATCGTCGTCGTCGATCGCAACTGCCACAAGTCGATCCTCCATGCGATCACGATGACGGGCGCGATTCCTGTCTTCCTGACGCCCACGCGCAACAATTTCGGCATCATCGGCCCGATTCCGCTCGACGAGTTCAAGCCCGAGAACATCCGCAAGAAGATCGAGGCGAATCCGTTTGCGCGCGAGGCGCTCGAACGCAACCCGAATCTGAAGCCGCGCATTCTGACGATCACGCAAAGCACCTACGACGGCGTCATTTACAACGTCGAAACGATCAAGTCGCTGCTCGGCGACTTCCTCGATACGCTGCATTTCGACGAAGCATGGTTGCCGCACGCCGAGTTCCATCCGTTCTATCAGGACATGCACGCGATCGGCGCCGGCCGGCCGCGTACCGGCGCCCTCGTGTTCGCCACGCATTCGACGCACAAGCTGCTCGCCGGCATTTCGCAGGCTTCGCAGATCGTCGTGCAGGATTCCGCCGACGGCGCGTTCGACCGGCATCGCTTCAACGAGGCGTACCTGATGCACACGTCGACGAGTCCGCAGTACGCGATCATCGCGTCGTGCGATGTTGCAGCGGCGATGATGGAGCCTCCGGGCGGCACCGCGCTCGTCGAGGAGTCGATTGCCGAGGCGCTCGATTTCAGGCGGGCAATGCGCAAGGTCGACGCCGAATACGGCGACGACTGGTTCTTCCAGGTCTGGGGCCCCGAGGCGCTTGCCGACGAAGGCATCGGCTCGCGCGAAGACTGGGTGTTGCGCGCGAACGATCCGTGGCATGGCTTCGGGCCGCTCGCCGAAGGCTTCAACATGCTCGATCCGATCAAGGCGACGATCGTCACGCCGGGGCTCGACCTCGCGGGCGAGTTCGGCGAATCGGGCATTCCCGCGGCCATCGTCACCCGGTATCTGGCGGAGCACGGCATCATCGTCGAAAAGACCGGCCTCTACTCGTTTTTCATCATGTTCACGATCGGTATCACGAAGGGCCGATGGAACTCGATGGTGACCGAGCTTCAGCAGTTCAAGGACGACTACGACAGCAATCAACCGCTATGGCGCGTGCTGCCCGAATTCGTCGCGCAGCATCCCGCTTACGAGCGCATGGGCCTGCGCGATTTGTGCCAGGCCATCCATAGCGTCTATCGCGCCAACGACATCGCCCGGCTGACGACGGAGATGTATTTGTCGAATATGGAACCCGCGATGAAGCCGTCGGATGCGTTCGCGAAGCTCGCGCACCGCGAGATCGATCGCGTGCCGATCGACGAGCTCGAGGGCCGCGTGACGAGCGTCTTGCTGACGCCTTATCCGCCAGGCATTCCGCTGCTCATCCCAGGTGAGCGGTTCAACCGGACGATCGTCAATTACCTGCGGTTCGCGCGCGATTTCAACGAGCGCTTCCCCGGGTTTTCGACCGATATTCATGGCCTCGTTGCCGAGCGGGTGGACGGGCGCATCGAATATTTCGTCGACTGCGTGCGTGTCTGACGATGAACGGTGCTGCGACAACGCTGATGCGGGCGACGCTTGTGCTGGGTGCATTGGCCCTCTCGGGCGCCGCGTACGTCATATCGCCCGCGGCCTATGCCGAAGCCGCTCCCGCCGATCCGATCGACACGGCGATGCGCACCTGTCTTGCGCGCGCGGACCGCTCCTCGCCCGCCGGGCAGGCGCAATGCATGGATGCCGCGCGCGATTCATGGCAGGCGGCCATCGACGCGGCCTATCGGGCGGTGACTGCCAGCGCGCCGGACAAGACGCGGCGTGGCTGGGAGGAGAGCCAGCGGCGCTGGCAGACATGGCGCGATAAGGAAGTGCCGCTTGTGCATGCGGTGTTTCAGACGACGCACGGTTCGGCCTATGTCATCACTCAGGCGAACGTGCTGTTGCAGCCCGTGCGCGACCGGGCGCTGCAACTGCGCCATGCGGCTCTCCAGTTAGACCCGGGAGCCGTGAAATCGGCGAGCGGTGCCGATCCGGCGCCCAAACGCAGGGCTCGCTTGCGTCCCTGCACGGTCGATGCGGCTTGCGAGCACGCTCAATTCGATTTGAACCGTTATGCGCGCAAGCTGCGCGCGAAGTTGCCGGCGCGCTCGCGCGTCGTGCTCTCGCATGCGCAGCGCGCGTGGCTTGCCTATTTCGAAGTCACGTCGGGGCTCGGCACCGAGGCTGAACGCGTCGACCTGATCGGCGCGCGCGTGGCAACGCTCAAGCGGCTATCGGAGACGGCCGGGGGAGATTGAGCGCAGAGTGGTTGGGTGGATTCGAGGCTATGGTAAGCGGGTGTACGGTCGAACGTACTATTGAAACTGCTAAGTATCAAAGCAGATCGGCGAAACGAAACCGCTCGGCCGCAGGCGCGTAGCGGACGCACGATTGCGCCGCTGCGTGCCATACGTTGCGAGCTTTATTTCCGCTCGGCCGCGATCGATTCCCGTGCCGCGCGTGCCGCCGCGCGCACCTGTTCGGGAGCGGTCCCGCCCGCGTGATTGCGGCTGGCCACGGAACCTTCGAGCGTCAGATAGTCGAAGACATCGTCGCCGATCAGATGCGCGACATTCGGCAACTCGCGGCGCATTTCGTCGAGAGTCAGATCCGCGAGATCGCATTGCCGGTCGACGCAGATTCGCACGGCATGCGCCACCGCTTCATGCGCATCGCGAAACGGCAATCCGCGCTTGACGAGATAATCGGCGAGGTCTGTTGCCGTCGAGAACCCCTGCAATGCGGCCGCGCGCATCGCTTCGGGCTTCACGGTAATGCCCGCGACCATTTCGGCAAAGATGCGCAGCGTGTCGGCAACCGTATCGACGGTATCGAACAGCGGCTCTTTGTCTTCCTGGTTGTCTTTGTTGTAGGCCAGCGGTTGGCCTTTCATCAGCGTCAGCAGGGCCATCAGATGGCCGTTCACGCGGCCCGTCTTGCCGCGCGCGAGTTCCGGCACGTCCGGGTTTTTCTTCTGCGGCATGATCGACGAACCCGTGCAGAAGCGATCCGCAAGGTCGATGAAACCGACGCGAGGGCTCATCCAGAGCACAAGCTCTTCCGAAAAACGCGAAACGTGCGTCATGACGAGCGCGGCGGCCGCCGTGAATTCGATCGCGAAGTCGCGGTCCGAAACCGCATCGAGCGAGTTGGCACAGATGCCGTCGAAGCCGAGCGTGCGTGCGACGGCTTGCCTGTCGATGGGATAGCTCGTGCCGGCGAGCGCCGCGGCGCCGAGCGGCAACCGGTTCACGCGCGTACGGCAATCGCGCATGCGCTCGGTGTCGCGTCCGAACATCTCGACGTAGGCGAGCAGGTGATGCCCGAACGTGACGGGCTGTGCCACCTGCAGATGGGTAAAGCCCGGCATGATCGTTTCCGCATGCTGCTCGGCCAATTCGACGAGCGCGAGGCGCAAATCGCCGAGCAAACCGCGGATGCGGTCGATTTCGCCGCGCAGCCAGAGGCGGATGTCGGTTGCGACCTGATCGTTGCGCGAGCGGCCTGTGTGCAGGCGCTTGCCGGCGTCGCCGATCAGGGCCGTCAAACGGGCCTCGATATTCAGATGGACGTCTTCGAGATCGAGTTGCCAGACGAATTCGCCTCGTTCGATCTCACCGCGGATCTGCTCCATGCCGCGCTGGATGGCGGCGAGGTCTTCGGCTGCAATGATTTTTTGCGCCGCAAGCATCTTGGCATGGGCGAGCGAGCCTTCGATGTCGACGAGCGCCATGCGCTTGTCGAAGAACACCGACGACGTGTAGCGCTTGACGAGCTCGGACATCGGCTCCGAGAAGCGAGCCGACCAGGCTTCGCCTTTTTTATGCAGTTGGGACGTCATGATGATGGGCTCAGAAGTGGTCCGTCGAGACGGCGCGGATCGTGCGCCGAAGGTGCCGAGCTTGTTGCTGACAGCGGCACGGCTCGCGCGGCGCGGGCCGGGAAACGCTGGATTTTATCACCGTGGCCCGGAGCGGCCCCGGCGCTTCGCCTAGGCTGTCGCCATCAGCTTGCCCGCGCAGACCACCGGGCCGCTCGGCCCGCTTGCATTCGGCGAGCCGCCAGGCGGTTCCACCGATACCGCGAGCTTTGCATAGGCGTTCATGCCGCGCACCTTCATGTGGACGATCTTGCCCGGCGGCAGCATGCCGAGCGAGACGGGCGCGCCGTGCTCGGGAATGCCCCAGAGCTGCTCAGAATGGCCCGGCGGCGCGGCATCGCCGCCGCTCATGCGGTGGGCGCTCATCATCGCGCTTTTGTCATCCCACATCACGAAGACCATCGTCTTGCTCGTTTTCACGTCGGCGAGGGCGGCGACGTAGGCGACGCGTTCGATGGCATGGCCGTTTGCAATGGGTTCGTCGGTGCCACTGCTCGCTGTGGACTCGACGGCGGGCGTCAATGGCCGCAACGCGATGGCGAAGGCGATGGCCGCGGCCAGCGCGGCACCGGTGGCCGCCAGCGACCAGCCGCGCCAGAACGTGAGGCTTTCAAACCAGCGCGGATGGCGCTCGCGTGTGGCCGCGATGCGCGAGGTCGTCCGGCTGCTATTTGCCTCACCGGCTGGGCTGTGTGCGGTGTCGGTCAATCCGAGCGCCCGCTCGATCGCCTGCCAGGCCCGTTGCGGAGGGGCGACCGGCGGCACGAGCTCCGGCAGGGCGCTAAGGCGCGCCTGCCAGCCGGCGATCGCCGTGCGTATGGCCGCATCTTGTGCGGCGAGCGCCTCGAGACGACGCCGCGCGCCGCCGCGCAGCACGCCAACGGCATATTCGCCGGCCAGGCGATCGACGAGACCCGGGTACCGATGCAAATTCATTACGCGGCCCCCATGCAGGTTCGCAGTTTCTCGAGCCCACGGCGCACCCACGATTTCACGGTGCCAAGCGGCACGGCAAGCGTTTCGGCGATCTCGCCGTGGCTCGCGTCGCGCAGGTAGGCGAGCGCCACCGCCTGCCGCTGATGGGCATCGAGCCGCGCCATGCAATACGCGAGCCGCCGTGCCGATTGGCTCACCAGCGCCGCATCGACCGGGTCGCGTGCGTCGTCCGGAAGGCTCTCGTCGAAAACATCGCTCCACTCGGCAAAACCGGCGAATCCGGCGTCCGGATCGGTTCGGCCGATGTGCTGCCGGCGCAGGCAGTCGAGCGAGCGATTGCGTACGATCGCGCTCATCCAGGTGAGCGGCGCCGAGCGCGCTTCCCGGTATTCGCCCGCATGGCGCCAGATATTGACGAACGATTCCTGCAAGGCTTCCTCCGCCCATTCCCGCTTGACCAATATACGCAGCGCGACGCCAAACAGTTTCGCCGATGTGAGCTCGTAGAGCGCGCGCATGGCCGCGGCATCTTCGCGGGCGATGCGGGCGAGCAGCGCGGCGAGCACGGATGGCGTGGGTTCGGCGGGAGAGGGTGTCGTCATAGGCGGCAGCGCCATTGCGGCGTTGGACGCTATCTTACGCGCTACACGCTTAATGCGTGTGGGAGAAAGCTTAATCTCCCGAAGATTGTGAGCATCGGCACGATCGAGCGGACGTCATGATGATGTCGCCAGTGAGCTTGGCGTGCAGCGCGTGCGTCAACGCTTCAATCGAAATCGACCTCTCACTTGACGTCAACATGCCGGTGTGAATGTCGAGGGCCGCTTCCAGTCGGCTGAAAATCTGTTCCCAGTCGCGGACGTTCAATTCAATTTTGTCGAGGGCTACGATATCTTTTGGCTCCTCGCCGATCACATTGCAGATTGTGTGGACGATGAGCTGGCGGATGAAATCGGGCGTCATAAACGTGGTCGCTTTATAGATGGTCTTCGAACGGCAGCGAATCGCGTCGCTCGCGAGGTCGCCGCATGGCCAGTTGCCTCACGAGTGATCAGGCGAGCAATTCGCAGTGTATTGGCTGGATCGTCTGAGCAGGATTCAATCCGCCCGAATAGGGCATGTAGCTACCCTCGGCGACCTCGACGTTATGCAGTGGCTGTAGCACACGTTGCATACCTCGCAGCAAACGAAGTCATGGATACGGTGATTTCGTCCGAAAGATGACTGGCGCACAGAATTGTGGGTGCGGTTGTCGGCACGGTTCGTCAATGTAATGAGAAACGCGCGTTGGGCGAAACGACAACGAGCCTCGACGAGATGCTGAATGGGACTCAGCATCGGTTCACGTAGCGGATTGGCGTGGGGAAAGCCCACGTACAGATGCGCCGCAGTACCCCATCCATCAGAGCTTGTGTGCCAACCCTATGATTACAGACGAAGAGCAGTACTACGGTCCCAAGCTGGATCGGCTTTTGCACATTCGGAAGACCGATTCATTGGGCGATCTGGTCCCACCCATCTTTCCCATCGCTCCGCTGCCGCATGATGTCACCGGCGTCTTGACGCCGACCGATGGAGCGGTGTCGGCCTATGCCGCCTTATTGGCAGCCGCGTTACCGGGACTGACACAAGCGGTGGAGGAGGTCTGCGGTCCGGCGCCGTGGATCGTGCGTAGTGCAGGTATCGAGGATTTGACGAATCATGTGAACGCGGGGGGCTACGAAAGCTTGATCTGCCCCACGCCGGAAGATCTGATGCCGCGCGTCGCCGCGGTGGCTCTGAGCGGATCGACCGAGCATGCACGGCGTCAGCAGGCGCTTTCGGGTCGATCCGCTAGTTTTGAGGCCATTTCATGCTTTGTACAGCCGCTGCTGAAGATCGATGTTGCGGATGATGTTGGCCCCAATCACTCGCCATATCTGGACGCGACGGTCTTGGATCGAATGGAGGCGGTATGTGCCAAGCTGATGGAGGCCTTCGACTTCCAGGCGATTGATTGCGAATGGGGCCTCGAGACGACGCTGGGCCTCGTCTCCATCACGACCATTATGCCGCGCAATCAGCAGCTGATGAACGTCGCCCATACGATCGGCTTCGGCTTCGCCAGTGCTCAGAGCACCGGCTCGCGGGCGACGACCCTTGCCCTGCGTCCGGCCTCCACTGGCCTCCGACTCTGGCGGGGACAACACTTGCGTGAGACCCCTGTTCAGCGATTGCACCTAACGCAGGCCCGGCCGGCACATGTTGATGCTGCCTTCTGCGAGCGGTCATCGCTGACCGACGACTGCTACGAAGCGCTAACCCAACATTACGACGTCGTGGAAGCTAGGCTATTGATGCTGGGCGCGGCGTCCTTTGGCCACGTTTTGGTAGCGCCGGATCTTATGAGCGCCTGGCGTCAGTATCTCGCCTTGGATGCGCGGGGGCAGGCCGCGGTGGCGGTGGTCATAGTGGACAAAGGCAGCGCGGAAGAACATGCCGGCATCATGTTTCGGCAGCAGAAGATCACTTGCGTCAGAGCGGACACTCGGCGTGTACCTGCTGGGGCAGACTGTGTGGCATTTGATCGCGGCACATGCGTTCTCGGAGAATGAAATGAACGCGTCCCACCCCGTGACCGAGTGAGCGCAGGAGGAAGGTGGATCCTCACGGGCCAACGGCATCGATGTGCCCAGGTGGAAAATGCACGCATTTCC
>Ga0209672_100911_pt1 | contig 13436 bp, 12 predicted proteins | sample AraplaCol_mMS_r2_FD_184273 | JGI IMG/M metagenome (GOLD analysis project Ga0209672, IMG submission 184273) | Arabidopsis root microbial communities from North Carolina, USA - plate scrape CL_Col_mMS_r2 (SPAdes) (version 2) | ecosystem: Host-associated > Plants > Roots > Endosphere | place: USA...
GGCCATGGAAGAACGCGGGCTGCCGTGCAACGTGGGCGTGGAGGCATTCGGGGCGGATCTGCAGCTATCCCTGGTCGCGCGCGGCGCCGGTATCGGCATCATCACGCCCGATCTGCTGGCCGCGAGCAGTTATCGCAGTCAATTGAAGCTCGTCACCGTGACCGACTTCCAGCTGGACATGATCGCCTGGCTGGTTCACCGCGCTCTGCCACCGCGCCTGGAAGCCCCCGTTGCCCTGCTGCTGGAGCAGCTCAAGGCGGTGATGTCGCGGCGGCCGAAATCCCGCTGAACGCCGTGGGCAGACGGACGTCCATCCATAAGGCATGGATGCGAGGGCCGTCTGCTTGGGCCATGATGGCCGCATCCACGACAAGGAATGGCCATGCGCAACGCACTGCTCGTCCGTCTGATCGGCCTGATCGCCCTGCCGATGGCCGCTTGCCTGGCCCATGCCGAAACACCACCCGCCATCCCGACCGGCGATGAACTGACCCGTACGATTGCATCGCTCGACAGCAAGGTTTTCGACGCCTACAACCACTGCGACCTGAAGACCTTCGGCGAATACTTCAGCGAGGACGTCGAGTTCTACCACGACAAGGGTGGGCTGATGACTTCGCGCGACGCCGTGGTGGATGCGACCCGGCGCAATATCTGCCACAAGGTGCGGCGCGAACTGGTCGGCAAGATCGAGGTGTATCCGATCAAGGATTACGGCGCGATCGAGATCGGCACGCACAGGTTCTGCCAGCTCGAATCCGGCAAGTGCGAAGGCATGGGCAAGTTCTTCCATATCTGGCGCTACAAGAACGGCCAGTGGCAGCTGACGCGCGTGGTGAGTTACGACCATCGGCCGATCGAGCCGGCGAAGTAATCGACACCCCCCCCTCTTGTAGGAGCGCACCCTGTGCGCGACCGCCAACGGAGCGATGAAGCCGAATCGGTTGATCACGAAGACCAGGCACAGAGGCCTGCCGCCAGTCCGCGGTCGCGCACAAGGTGCGCTCCTACAATTTAGGGGACGCGGCTTTCCGGGTGACGCACCTGCCCTTCCCCACGCACCACAAATCGCTCGATCGTAAGCGACTCCGCGCCCATCGGTCCGTACGCATGCAGGCGCGTGGTGGAGATGCCGATCTCCGCCCCCAGCCCCAGCTGCCCGCCGTCGGAGAAGCGCGACGACGCATTGACCATCACCACTGCCGAACGCAGTGACTGCACGAAACGCTGCGCCGTGGACGCATCGCTGGTGGCGATCACTTCGGTGTGATCGGAGCCGAAACGGCGAATATGCGCGATGGCCTCGTCGAGGCTGTCCACCACGCGCAAGGCGATGATCAGATCGAGAAATTCGGCAGCGAAATCGTCTTCGGTGGCAGGGTTCGCTTCGGGCACCAGCGCACGGGTCGCTTGATCGCCGCGCAATTCAACGCCACGTTCGCGCAGAGCGGCTGCAGCGCGAGGCAGGAACGCGTCCGCCACATCGCGATGTACCAACACCGTCTCCAGCGCATTGCACACGCCGGGACGCGACGTCTTGCCATCGATCAGCAGATTCAAGGCCAGCGCCAGATCGGCAAGGCGATCCACATAGAGGTGGCACACGCCCTTGTAGTGCTTGATCACCGGCACGCGCGCGTGCTCGGTGACGAAGCGGATCAGCCCCTCGCCGCCGCGCGGGATGGCGAGATCGACCAGATCGCTCAATTGCAGCAGCGCCACCATCGTCTCGCGGCTGAGATCTTCCATCAGGGTCACGGCCGCTGTCGGCAAGCCGTGGGCCTGTAGCGCCTCGTGCAGCGCGGCAGCGATGGCGCGATTGGAATGGATGGCTTCGGAGCCACCACGAAGGATCACCGCGTTACCCGCCATCAGGCACAGCGCAGCGGCATCGGCAGTGACGTTGGGGCGTGCCTCGTAGATCATCGCGATCACGCCGAGCGGTATGCGCACACGCTCCACGGTGACGCCGTTGGCGAGCGTTTCCTGCCGCGTGACTACGCCCACCGGATCGGCCAGCTGCGCCACTTCGCGCAAGGCCTGGGCGATACCGGCAACGCGGGCCGGGTCGAGTCGCAGGCGATCCAGCATGGCACCTTGTACGCCTTTGTCGGCGGCGTGTTGCATGTCCTGCGCATTCGCCCGAAGTACATCGTCGATGCGTCGCTCGAGTGCGTCCGCCATGTCGTTCAAGAGTGCGCGCTTGCCTGGCGTATCGAGCATGGCCAACACGGGCACTGCGTCGCGGCAGGCTTGCGTCAACGAACGGATGTCGCTCATGCGTCGATATCTCCCAGGGTTTCGATCTCGGTGAGCGTGGCCAGATCGTCGCGATGCACGATGGCTGCACCGTAGCTGTAGCCCAGCACGCTTTCGATGTCGCGGCTGTGCCGCCCCGCCAGGCGCTTCACTTCGCTGGCGCCGTACTGGCTCAGTCCACGCGCCACCGCGCGCCCTTGCTCGTCGACGATCTCAACCAGATCGCCACGATGGAATTCGCCGATCACGGCGAGCACGCCGCCCGGCAAGAGGGAGGCGCGCCCACCGCCCAGGGCACGCACCGCACCCACATCCACCTGGATACTTCCCGGCGCCGCGGGTGCATGGCGCAGCCAGTACTTGCGTGCCTGCATGCGGCTGCGGCCAGCGGCAAAGAACGTACCGTGCAGTTCACCGTTGGCGAGTGCCTGCACGGCAGCCGCGTTCCGGCCACTGAACAGCGCCGTGGGGATGCCTGCAGCCCCCGCCTTGGATGCCGCCTCAAGCTTGGTATGCATGCCTCCCGTACCGACGGCACTACCGCTGCCGCCCGCCATGGCGAGAACCTCGGGCGCCAGCGCATCCACTCGCAATACCGGTGCCGCGGCAGGATCGCGGCGCGGATCGGCGGTATAAAGCGCATCGATATCGGAGGCGATCAGCAGCAGGTCCGCATCCACCAGGGCGGCAACGATGGCGGCAAGATTGTCGTTGTCGCCCAGCTTCAGCTCGTCGACCGCGACGGTATCGTTCTCATTCACCACCGGCAACACGTCGAGCACCAATAGCTCGCGCAGCGTGGTGCGGGCATTGAGATAGCGGCGGCGGCTGCGCAGGTCGTCGTGGGTCAGCAGCACCTGGGCCACGGGGCGCGCGCTCAGCGATTGCCACAGCGCAATCATCGGCGTCTGCCCCAACGCCGCGAGCGCCTGGCGCGCCGCCAGATCGCCGCCGCTGGGCGCGTGAGCCCGCAACTGCGCTCGCCCCGCCGCTACTGCGCCCGACGACACCAGCACCACCTGACGGCCCGCCTCGCGGCTCGCCTGGATGAAATCCGCCAGCGTTGCGGCATAGGTCGCAGTGAGACCGCCGCCATCGGCTGCAAGCAGATTGCTGCCGACCTTCAACACGGCACGACGCCAGGAAGGCAGCGCCTGCGGAGAAACCTGCGTGCGCTGCCCGTCGTTCATTGTTCGGCACTTCCCGTACTGTCGGTCATCATGCCACTCACCGTTTAGCCGTCCAGATGGCCGAGTCTAGCGCGCAATTCGTCCAGGCGCAGGTCGTTGCCGGAACCGGGCGACACGCGGGCGGCCAGGCTGCCCTCGGGCGTGCGCCCGGCACCTGCCGAAGCGGCGGCATCGGCCGCCGCCCGATAGGCGTCGCGGAACGGCACACCGGCGGCGGCCTGCTCGATCGCCACGTCAGTGGCATACATGGCCGGCTCGATCGCGGCACGCATCGCCGGCTCATTCCACTCCATCCGGGCCAGCAGATCCGGCACCAGCTCCAAAGCGGCCAGGCCATGACGGCAACCGTGGAACAGCGAGCCCTTGGAGAACTGCAGGTCGCGCTGGTAGCCCGACGGCAGCGAGAGCAGCTGCTCGATCTCGGTGCGCGCAGCAGCCACGCTGGCATAGCTGGCGCGCAACAGCTCGACCACATCCGGGTTTCGCTTGTTCGGCATGATCGAGCTGCCGGTGGTGTATTCGGACGGCAGCTTGACGAAGTTGAACTCGGCGGTGGTGAACAGCGACAGGTCCCACGCCATGCGGCGCACATCCAGCAGCGCGCCGGCAATCGCTTCAAGCACGGCCATCTCGAACTTGCCGCGCGAGAGCTGCGCATAGATCGGCGAAACCTGCATGCGGGCAAAGCCCAGCGCCTGCGTCGTGTGCTCGCGATCCAGCTTGAGGTTGACGCCATAGCCTGCGGCGGTACCCAGCGGATTGGCGTCTATCAGCAGCGCCGTCTGCTTGGCACGCAGCGCGTTGTCGATAAAGCCCTCGGCAAAACCGGCAAACCACATGCCGGTGGACGACACCACCGCACGCTGCAGATGCGTATAGCCCGGCAGCGGGACCGCCGGCTGCGCGGCACGATCGAGGCATACCTGCGCAATCGCGCGGCAATGCTGCTCAAGCGCGGCCAGCTGTTCCTTCAGCCACAGACGCGTGGCGACCAGGATCTGGTCGTTGCGGCTGCGGCCGGTGTGTACACGGCGGCCGGCATCGCCGAGGCGCTCGGTAAGGCGTGCCTCGATCGCCGAATGGCCATCCTCATAGCGATCGTCCAGCACGAAGGACCCGGTACGGAAATCCTCAGCCAGGGCATCCAACTCACGCTTGAGCGCGGCAGCTTCGTCAGCGCTGACCACGCCGATATTGGCCAGACCTTCGACATGCGCCTTGCTGGCGGTGATGTCGTGCAGGAAAAACTCGCGATCCAGCAGCACGTCGTCGCCGGCGAGGAACGCCATGATGCGCGCGTCGATCTTGATGTTGGATTTTTGCCAGAGGGGTTGGGTCATCGGGGAATCCTGCAAACGTTGTGTGGCGCTATCTTTTGCACGTCCGGCGCAGGCCGGATTGACGATCAAGTGGTCGGAATCGCGGTGTACTCGTCCACGCCAATGGCGCGATTGATGTTCTGCATGGCCTGCGTCGCCGCACCCTTCAACAGGTTGTCCAGCGTCGCCACCACCACCACGCGCTTGCCGTCGTTGGACACTGCGAAACCGCCGATATCCACATGATGCTTGTTGGCGATCTGGCTGACCCAGGGCGCCTCGTCCACCACGTGCACCAGCTTCTCGCCCTCATAGGCGCCGGTGAAGCGCTTGACGATGTCCTCACGCGTCACCGGACGCGCCAGGTAGAGGTTGGTGGTGACAGTCAGACCTCGGAAATGCGGCGCCACGTGCGGCATGAATTCCACCGGCACATTGAGATGGCGGCTCGCCTCCTTCTCGTGCATATGGCCGGTGAGCGAGTACGGCATCAGGTTGTCGCGCAGCTTTTCCGGATTGTTCTTGTCCGAAGGTGTGGTGCCTGCGCCTGAGTAGCCGGAAACACCGAAACTCACCGGTGGCGCCGCGAGCAAATCCTTCAAGGGCGCAATGGAAAGCTGGATGGCGGTGGCGTAGCAGCCCGGATTGCTGATGCGCTTCTCGCCACGCCACAACTGGCGGGTGAGTTCGGGCAAGCCGTAGTACCACTTCTCGTTGAAACGATAATCGGCGGAGAGGTCGACGATGAGCGTATCGGGCTTGGCCTTGTCGATCGCCTCCACATAAGGCGCCGCCTTGCCGTTGGGCAAGGCGAGCACCACCACGTCCGCGTTCTGCGCCGCCACGGCCTCGGCGTCGAGGTTGGTGTAGCGCAAGTCGCCGGTGTAGCCGTCCACGTGATCGGCCACGCGCTGGCCATCCAGCTCGCGGGAAGAAACGAAGGCCAGCTCCAACGACGGATGCGCCGCCACCAGGCGGATCAGTTCGGCGCCGGTGTGGCCGCGCGCGCCCACGATGCCCACGCGATGTCGAGTCGTGCTCATGATTCAGTCCACCAGGGTCGGCAGGCGCTGCGCGCAATGCGCCACGCAGCGGGCGATCGTGTCGAAGTCGTCGAGGCCGTACCAGAACACTTTCCAGCTCGGCTGCTTGAGGCAGCCGTCCGATTCGGCGTAATAGAAATGGTTCACGCTGTTGCCGTGACGCGAGCGCCAGAACAGCTGCGGATTCTCCTCGCGCATCACCTGCCACACCGCGCGCCCCAGGCCTTCGCCCTGCGCATCGTCGAGCACGGCGAACTTGTCCAGGTACGGCAGGCCCTCTTCCATGGTGAGTATCATCGCGGTGCGATAGTTTTCACTCACATAGACGCGGAACGGCTTGGTCCGTTCGAAATAATCGGGCACCAGGGTGCGGCCAAAGCTCGACTCGATCAGCTCGCGCATGCGACCCAGATCGATGCCTTCCCACGACTCGAAACGCTTCACCTTTTCGCCGCGGCGAACCAGGGTGCCCGAACCCTTGTGGGTGAACAGTTCCTTGGCCAGCTCAGACGGCTTGGTGATCGACACCGACGAGGTCAGCGGCAGATCATTCAACAGGTCGGCGATCTGTTCGATCTTCAGACGCATGCCGCCGTTGATCCACGGCTGCGACATCAGGTGTTCGAATTCCGTGCTCAGGTTGATCGAATCGATGATCTTGCCCTGATCGTCCAGCAGACCGCCGGTGCCGGTGAGGAACACGATCTTGTACGGCTGCAGCACGCGCACCAGTTCGTTGGCGGCAAAGTCGGCGTTGACGTTGAGGATCTGGCCCTCTTCGGTTTCGCCCAGGCTGGCGATCACCGGGATGGAGCCGGCACGCAGGCTCGCCTCGATCGGCGCGAGGTTGATCTGGCTGACCTTGCCGACCAGGCCATAGGTATCTCGGTCGATATAGCTGGCCGTGAACACGCCCGACGGCACCGAGGTGGCGCGCGTATCCATGGTCTGCAGGGCTTCGACCAGGCGCAGGTTCTGTTCCTGGAACACCTTGCGCACGATCGACAAGGCCTTGGGCGTGGTCACGCGCAAGCCGTTCACGGTCTGCTTCTCGATGCCCGCGGCCGACAATTCTTCGTCCAGCTGCGGACCGGCGCCATGCAGCACGATCGGCGTCAGGCCCACCTGCTGCAGGAAGGTGAGTGACGAGGTGAGTGCCGGCAGATCGTCGCGCAGCACCGCGCCGCCAACCTTCACCACGGCGAAGCGCTTGGCGTCCAACTGCGAGAACCGCTTGAGGTATTGCTGGATCTCCTTCGCGCTACCCATGCTCGAAAGCAGGCGGACGATGGTTTTCCGTGTGTGCTTGTGGGCTTCCACTTCGGTCTTAGCTCTTATCGATGATGCGGTAGATGGTCTGGGCGTAATGCTGCAATTGGTCGAGCGCGACCCACTCGTCGGCGGTATGCGCCTGGGCGATATCGCCAGGGCCGTAGACAAAGCTGATGTAGCCCGCCGCGGAGAACAGCGCCGCCTCGGTCCAGAAGTCCACGGCATTGCCGATCGGGATATTCAGCTCGTCCGCCAGATCGCGTGCGGCCAGGCGGCGTGCTTCGGCCGTGGCCGTGTCGCCTGCAGGCAGCGAGTCGCCGCGAAACAGTTCCTGGAATTCCACCGGCTGCGGTTCCACCAGCGTGCGGAAGGTCTCCAGCAGCTGGTCAGGCGCCATGGTCGGCAACGGACGGAAGCCGAAACGCACATCGGCGGACGGCGCAATCATGTTGGCCTTGATGCCGCCATCCACGCGACCGATGTTGAAGCGCAGACCCGTGAGTCCGCCAAAGCGCTCGTGCGCCTGCTTTTCCACATAGTCCAGCGCAGCAGCACCCCAACGCACCGCTTGGTGTACCGCGCTGTCGCTGGGCTTCTGCTCGCCCGAGGCATGGCCGGCACTGCCCTTGAAGCGCATCTGCACCGAATGGATGCCGCGATGCGCCAGCACGGCTTCGCCCTTGGTCGGCTCGGCCACGATGATGGCATCGTAGGCCGGCTTGTCCTTGAGGAAGCCGGCGATGCAACGCGGATCGTTCGCTTCTTCGTCGGTGGACAACAGCAAGGCCATGTCGCCGCGGGTGACGTTCGCGACCGCAACGAGCGCAGCGGCTGCACCCTTGATGTCGCAAGCGCCCAGGCCAATCGCCCGGTCCTCGGTCAAGCGCAGCTCATGCGGGCTCGCCGTCCAATGCGGCGAATCGGGCACGGTATCGAGGTGCACGTTGAACAGCACCTTCGGCTTGCCGCGCACGGCGTAAAGCGTGACGGCGCCAGCGCCGTAATCAGTCACGGAGACGTCGAAGCCCGGCAGGTTTTCCCGGAGATAGTCGAAAATGCCGCCCGTGCCTATTTCGCGCGGCGGATTGCGCGTGTCGTAGCCGACCAGCGCGCGTAGATGTCGAAGAGTGTCGTCCAGTAGTGCGCTCATGCGATCCGTCTGGTGGTGTCTGGAATGTCACGACGAAACCGTCGCCCCGGCGCATGCCGGGACGACGCGTCGCACGATCAGCTACGGTTGATCTCTGCCCACAGCGTGCTGCTCATGCCGAACAGCTTGATGAAGCCTTCGGCCTCCTCCACGCCCCAGTCCGCCGACTGCGCATAGGTGGCGCCCTTGGCGTTGAGGATGTGCGGCGAACGCACTTCCACCGCGGTCACCTGGGCGCCGGAAGTCTCCAGCACCACTTCGCCGTTGACCTGGCTCTGGCTGGACGCAAGGAACGCCTCCAGATCGGTCTTGATCGGATCGTGGAAGAAACCTTCGTACACCACCTCCACCCACTTGCGCGCCACCTCGGGCTTGAAGCGGTTCTGCTGCTTGGTCAGCACGGCTTCTTCCAGCGCGCGGTGCGCGGCGAGCAGCGAAATCAGGCCCGGCGCCTCATACACGATGCGACCCTTCAGGCCGATGGTGGTGTCGCCGGTGTACATGCCGCGGCCCACGCCGTAGGGGGCAAACAGCTCGTTGAGCTTGGCCAGCAGCTTGTCGCCCGGCAGTTTCTGGCCATTGAGCGACACCGCCTCACCCTTTTCGAAACCAAGGGTGACGGTGAGCTTTTCGGACGGCCATTCGGCGCGCGGCTTGCACCAGCCGCGGGCGCCTTCGCCCGGCGTCTTCCAATGGTCGATCTCGCCACCGGAAAGCGTCACGCCCAGCAGGTTCTCGTTGATGGTGTAGCTCTTCTGCTTGGCGCGCACTTCGAAGCCGCGCTCTTCCAGATAGGCCTGCTCGTAAGCGCGCGTCTGGGTGTGTTCCTTCTGGATCTCGCGGATCGGCGCCACGACCTGGTAATCGCCCAGCGCCTTCACGGCCAGATCAAAGCGGACCTGATCGTTGCCCATGCCGGTGCAGCCATGCGCGATCGCCTTGGTACCCAGCTCCTTGGCGCGCGCAATGGCAGCGTCCACGATCAGGTAGCGGTCGGACACCAGCAGCGGATACTGGCCCTGGTAGGCCTCGCCCGCCTGCACGAACGGCTTCACAAAACCGTTCCAAATTGCCGGACCGCCGTCGACGGTGACATGGCTGGCCACGCCCAGCTCCTTGGCGCGCTGCTCGATATAGGCGCGCTCCTCGGCATCCACGCCGCCGGTATCGGCGAACACGGTATGCACGGCCCAGCCGCGCTCCTTGAGGTAAGGCACGCAGAAACTGGTGTCGAGGCCACCGGAGAAGGCGAGAACGATGTCTTTGCTCATGACTTGCGAATCCTGAGATGGAAGGCTAAACGGATAGTGATTACTTGGATTCAATCACGATGCGCGGTTCCACGCGCACCGGAAAATTCACGGAATTGGCGATAAAACAGCCGTGGTGTGCAGCGTCATGCGCCGCCTCGGCCTTGGTCGGATCGCTGTCGGCCGTAATGGTGACCACCGGATGCAGCACCACTTCGGTGAAGTGGCCGCCATGCGTATCGGTTTCCATCGTGCCTTCGGCGCTATCGGTGTATGCCGTCACCACGACGCCGACCAACACCGCCTGATGCAGGTAGGACAGCATGTGACAGGTGGACAGCGCCGTCACCAGCATGTCTTCCGGGTTGCATTTGCTGGCATCGCCGCGAAACATCGGATCGGACGAGCCTTCGATGGTCGGCTTGCCCTCGATGCGGATCTCATGGCCGCGACCATAACCCTGGTAGGTCTTTGTGCCCGTGCCCTGGTTGCCGGTCCAGGTCACGTCGACCTTGTAGTGATGCTGATGCGTGTGGCTCACGACCTTCCCTCTTCTTGTTTCAACATGAGATCGGCCAGCTCCGCATCGCCACGACCGGCGCGTTGCCCGAGGCCAGCCACCACGCCGGCGCGATTGGCCGCCGGGTGGTTCTGGTTCAACTTGAACTTGCCTTCGATGCGCTCGATGGAAATTTCCAGCCCGGAGATGGCGCGCAGCATCTTTTCGATGTGATCTTCCGGCGCGTCGGAGACGTGCCAGGGCGCCGGAAGGCCGGCCTCGTGACGATCGGTCAGACGTTCCAGCAACTGGCGCAGCCAGGCCGCGTCCTCGATCACACGCAGATGACCATGCACGTGCACCACGGCGTAGTTCCAGGTGGGCACCTCGCGATGGGTTTCCTGCTTGCTGGGATACCAGTTGGGGCTGATATAGCCGTCCGGACCGCGAAAGATCACCAGCACTTCGGCTCCGTCCATGCGCGCCAGTTCATTGCCGCGCGCGACGTGGCCGTGCAGTTTTCCATCCACCAGTTCGATCGGCAGATGGTTGGCGGCCAGGCCATCCTCGCCCTGCACCATCACCGTGGCGAACGGGTACGCACGCATCAGCGCGTGCAGCGCCTCGCTGTCCGTCTGCTTGAAGTGCGCGGGCTGGTACATGCTCAGGCCTGGCCAATCAACGAGGCCATCACCGCCTTCTGCACGTGCAAGCGATTTTCGGCTTCGTCGATGGCGATGCACGCAGGCGAATCCATCACCGCGTCGGTGGCCTTGATATTGCGGCGCAGCGGCAGGCAATGGCTGAACAGGCCGTTGTTGGTCAAGGCCATCTTCTGCTCGTCCACGATGAAGTGCTTGTGCGCATCGCGGATCGGCTTTTCCTGCTCCCAGCGACCGAAGAACGGCAGCGCGCCCCAGCTCTTGGCGTAGACCACGTCGGCGCCGCTATAGGCTTCTTCGATGTTGTGGCTCACCTTCAGCGAACCGCCGTTTTCCCTGGCGTTCTGATAGCCGAATTCCATGTAGCGCTCATCGAGCACGTAATCCGGCGTGGGACACAGCAAGGTCACGTCCATGCCCATCTTGGTGGCGATCAGCAGCGCGGAATTGGCCACCGCCGTGTTGAGCGGCTTGGGGTGGTAGGTCCAGGTGAGCACGTACTTCTTGTTCTGCAGGCTGCCCAGGTGTTCCTTCATCGCCAGCGCGTGGGCGAGCTCCTGGCACGGGTGGGTGATGGTTTCCATGTTGATCACCGGCACGGTCGCGTACTTGGCGAAGGCCTTGATCACGTTGTCCTGGCGATCCACCTGCCAGTCCTGGAATTTCGGGAAGGCGCGCACGGCGATCAGGTCCACATAACGCGACAGCACGCGCGCCACTTCAGCGATGTGCTCTTCGGTATCGCCGTCCATCACCGTGCCCACTTCGAACTCGATCGGCCACGCATCCTTCCCCGGCGCCAGCACGATGGCATGGCCGCCCAGGTGGAAGGCGCCGAGCTCGAAGCTCGTGCGCGTGCGCATCGACGGGTTGAAGAACATCAGCGCCACCGACTTGCCGGCCAGTTGCTGCCCGCGCGGCGAGCGCTTGAAGGCAGCAGCCTGCTCGAGCAGTGCGTCGATCTCGGCACGGCTGTAATCCTGGGTGGTCAGAAAGTGGCGAAGCGTCATGAGGAAGTTGCCTTTGTCCAATCGTCGGAATCCGGAAACAAAAAAACCCGGCTGCTAGCCGGGTTTTATCGTCGATACACGTGAAACGCGTGCGACAGCCTACCCGGCCATAAAGCGGCGCAGCGGTCGGCGAGCACGCGACGTCATCCCAGCGGCCATGCGGGCGCTAGTGAGGACAGTGGCGGTATAGACGGCTGCGGACATGGGTGTTCCGGGAGGTTGAATCGTGATGATGACGGGATTTTCGCTGCCATGCAACAACGAATGCCCCTGATCGTGGCGCCAGACACCAAATCGCCGCCCGGAGGCGGCGATGGACGGGGATCTCAGTCGGCGGGAGAAACGCTCACCCGCACGCGCAGGCGCTCGCCGGGGTCGTAATTGAGGCGGGACAGGTAGACCTCGCCGCGATAACGGTATTCCACGTCATAGCCCATGATGCGGCGCTGCTCGCTCACCGCGGCCACCTGGCGGCAATGGGTTTCGGTGGACTCGTATTCGCCGCCGCCGGACTGGGTGGCGCTGTTACCCACCGCGCCACCGGCGACCGCGCCGGCCACCGTGGCCGCCGTGCGGCCATTGCCGTGACCCACGGTGCTGCCCAACACGCCGCCCACCACGGCACCCAGGATGGTGCCCGCCGCCGAGCCCTGGCTGGGCGCCTGGCGCACGACCTGCTGGTCATAGCACTCCTGGCGCGGCACTTCGGTACGTGCGACGCCGTACACGGGATCGACGCGCAGCACATCCGCCCAACCGTAATGGGTGTTGTCGTCATTTTGATTCTGATAGCGCGCATCCTGCGCAAATACGCCAGTGGCCATTACGGACAGCACGAGCGCAGGGAACAACCACTTGGTCATTACGACCTCCGCAGGAAGCAATTCGGGCGCATCTCTGCACCTCATACCATCCATTGCAGCAAATTCACGCTGAATCGACGCTTAGAGCTTTTCTTACGCTGCCTGCCCCCGTCCGGACTACCGCTGCCAGAGCAGTCCCAATCCCCAGCGGAGGCCCCTGCGGCTTGTTAAGATGCGCGACCGGCTTGCGCCCGCCTGGCGCCTGCTCCCACCGTCCGGACCACCCGACCGATGCCGATTTCGCTCCACAACAGCCTGACGCGCCGCGTAGAAACGTTCACCCCGCTCGACCCGGAACGGGTCACCATGTATCTGTGCGGGCCGACCGTCTACAACTACGTGCACATCGGCAATGCGCGTGGGCCGGTGGTGTTCGACGTGCTGGTGAAGCTGCTGCGGCGCCACTATCCGAACGTGGTCTACGCCCGCAACATCACCGACGTCGACGACAAGATCAACACCGCCGCCCAGCAACTGGGCGTGGGCATCGAAAGCATCACCACCCGCTACACCCAGGCCTATCGGGAAGACATGGCGGCGCTGGGCATTGCACCGCCGGACGTGGAGCCGCACGCCACCGCGCACATGCCGCAGATGATCGCGATGATCGAGCGCCTGATCGCCAGCGGCCATGCTTACGCCGCCGAGGGACATGTGCTGTTCTCGGTCGATTCGTACGCCAAGTATGGCGAGCTGTCGGGCCGCGATCCGGAAGAATTGCTGGCCGGCGCCCGCGTCGAGATCGCCCCGTACAAGCAGAATCCGGGCGACTTCGTGCTGTGGAAGCCCTCCACCCCCGACCTGCCCGGCTGGGACAGCCCCTGGGGCCGCGGCCGCCCTGGCTGGCATATCGAATGCTCGGCGATGAGCGAAGCCCACCTGGGCGACACCATCGACATCCATGCCGGCGGCGTCGACC
>Ga0209672_100912_pt1 | contig 13431 bp, 10 predicted proteins | sample AraplaCol_mMS_r2_FD_184273 | JGI IMG/M metagenome (GOLD analysis project Ga0209672, IMG submission 184273) | Arabidopsis root microbial communities from North Carolina, USA - plate scrape CL_Col_mMS_r2 (SPAdes) (version 2) | ecosystem: Host-associated > Plants > Roots > Endosphere | place: USA...
CTCGACGGCACGCCTATCACGCTCGCCGCGCTGCCGCGCGTACGCATCGATCCGCTGCCGCTCACGAGCAAGGCGCCGCCCTATTCGCCGCATCGCAACGCGCCCGAGCACGGCGATAACATTGGCCTCGTCATCACGAATCTGGATACGGGTAAGCGCGCGTTCTACGCGCCCGGGCTCGGCGCGCTCGAACCGCATGTTTCGGCGGCCATGCGCGACATGGATCTGCTGCTCGTCGACGGCACGACCTGGACGAACGATGAAATGATTCGTCTGGGGTTTTCGAAGAAGACGGCGGCCGACATGGGCCATTTGCCTCAATCGGGTGCGGGCGGCATGATCGAAGTGCTCGATGCGATCGGGACGTCGACTGAACGGCCGGTGCGCAAGGTGCTGATTCACATCAACAACACGAACCCGATTCTCGTCGAAGATGGCGCCGAGCGTCGTACGCTCGCCGAGCACGGGATCGAGGTCGCCGAGGACGGCATGACCTTCGAGCTCTAGCGAAACGGGTTGTCAGCAGCATAGCTGCGGCAAAGCGACGATGCACCCCGGACCGAAGCCGAGCAGGAGCGCAACAGGAGACGAAAACCGATGAACGTGAACGACACATTCGGCACGGCGCCCGTGCCCGCGGTCGATCCCGCGCTGCCGGCGTGGAGCCGGGAGGAATTCGAAGCGCAGCTGCGGGCTAAAGGAACCGGCTATCACATCCATCATCCCTTCAATGTACGGATGACCGCCGGGCACTGTTCGCGCGAGCAGATTCGCGGCTGGGTGGCCAATCGCTTCTACTACCAGATCAAGATTCCGATCAAGGATGCGGCCATCCTCTCGAATTGCCCCGATCGCGAGACGCGCCGCCAATGGGTCGTGCGCATTCTCGATCACGATGGCTACGGCGACAATCCCGGCGGCATCGAAGCATGGTCTCGTCTCGGCGAGGCAGTCGGGCTGACACGCGACGCACTCTGGTCGCTCGAGCATGTGACGCCGGGCGTGCGCTTCGCCGTCGACGCCTATGTCAACTTCGCGCGCCGCGCGCCTTGGCAAGAGGCCGTCTGCTCCTCGCTGACCGAAATGTTCGCGCCGCAAATCCACAAGGACAGGTTGGCGACATGGCCGCAGCACTATCCGTGGATCGATTCCGAAGGGCTCACCTATTTCCGCTCGCGCATTCCGCTTGCGCAACGCGATGTCGAGCACGGGTTGAAAGTCACGCTCGCGCATTTCACGCGCCGCGACCAGCAAGAACGTGCTCTTACGATCCTGCAATTCAAGCTCGACATTCTCTGGTCGATGCTCGACTCCATCGAAAAGGCTTTTCCGGCATGAACGCAACCTCGCATGAACCGAGCACCGCGGCGCCCGCTGAGCGTCCCTCGCTCAAACCGATCTTCCGGCTGCAATGGGAGCCGGCGCAAAATGCCCATGTACTGCTCTATCCCGAAGGCATGGTCAAGCTCAATCAAAGCGCCGCAGAGATACTGAAGCGCTGCGACGGCACGCGAGATGTCGACGCGCTCGTCGCTGAGCTCGAGCGCACATTCGAAACGACGGGAATCGAGACCGAGGTGCGCGCGTTTCTCGCCGAAGCGCGCACGCGCGGATGGATTGCCTAGCCGTTCGCGAAGCCGCATTTCGACGGAGCCCTGTCATGACCGATCTCGCTTCTCCCGCCGCCGTCGCTTCCGCCGCGGCCGCTGGCATGCAACCCGCCGGCGTGGCCCCGCCGCTGTGGCTGCTTGCCGAGCTGACCTACCGCTGTCCGCTGCATTGCGTGTTTTGCTATAACCCGGTCGACTACGCGAAGAACCGGCAGGAGCTCGATACCGCGCAATGGATCAAGGTGCTGCGCGAAGCGCGCGCGCTTGGAGCCGCGCAGCTCGGCTTCTCGGGCGGCGAACCGCTGATGCGTGACGATCTCGAGGAGCTCGTGGCGGTTGCGAGAGAGCTGGGGTTTTATACCAACCTCATCACCTCCGGTATCGGTTTGACCGATGCACGCCTCAGTGCGCTGAAGGACGCGGGGCTCGATCATATCCAGCTCTCGTTTCAGGACTCCACACAGGAACTGAACGATTTTCTGAGCAGCACGCGTACGTTCGATCTGAAGCGCCGCGTAGCCGAGGGCATCAAGCGCCATGGCTTTCCGATGGTGTTGAACTGTGTGCTGCATCGCTACAACCTGCCCCATGTCGACAAGATCATCGAGATGGCGCTCGCGATGGGCGCGGAGTATCTCGAGCTCGCGAACACGCAGTACTACGGCTGGGCGTACAAGAACCGCGCGCAGCTGCTGCCTAGGCAGGAGCAGCTCGAGGCGGCCGAAGCCGTTGTCGAACGCTACCGGCAATCGCACGGCGATCGCTGCCGCATTTTCTTCGTGGTGCCTGACTATTTCGAGCGCCGCCCGAAGCGCTGCATGAACGGCTGGGGGGCGGTGTTTCTCGGCGTCGCACCGGACGGTACGGCATTGCCGTGCCACGCGGCGCGCTCGCTGCCGGGCCTCTCGTTCCCGAACGTGACCGATACGGCGTTGGCCGATATCTGGTATCGAAGCGACGCCTTCAACCGGTTCCGCGGCTTCGAGTGGATGAAGGAGCCTTGCCGCAGTTGCGATGAAAAAGCCAATGATCTCGGCGGTTGCCGCTGCCAGGCCTACCTGCTCACGGGCGATGCGGCCAACGCCGATCCGGTTTGCGACAAGTCGCCGGCGCATGAGCAGATCGTGCAGTTCGTCGAGCGGGCAAGCTCGGCGGAGACCGGGGCCGACAATGGCGTCACAACGCAACAGCCGATCTTTTTCCGCAACGATGCCAATTCGCGCAAGCTCTGCGGACCCGCACACGACACGAACGCCCAGAGAAACGAGGCTGGCGCCAAATCGTGACATCGATAGGCATTTATCGGTGATGCCACCCCATCCGGGGTGGTTCATTGTTGGCAGTTGGCCACCGGCGTGGGCATCCGATACGCACCCGGCGAAGATTCGCGGCGCTGTCGCGCACTTCGCTCAGAGGGGACGTTGCTGTAACGACAAACCTAGAATCCCGTCACGTTGTGTTCGATTCCAGGGGGGCGGCGATGATACGTGCTATCGGTGAAGGCGGTGAAGATACATACGGCGCGGGTTCTGCCTCTTCGGGCTCCGGCGCGGAAAGCGGAGTCCGTCTCCCTATGCCGTCGGCCCGGGAAGATGATTCACGGTTTCCTGCGGGGCGCCCGCGTCCCGGCGGAGGAGATGCTTCCCGAGTTGGGTTCAGGGTGCCGGACAACGGGGATGAGCGATCGCCGGCTACATCGCAAGCGGACTCACCCGGCAATCGCAATCGTCGGAACGCCGCGATATTGAACACGGCGGCACAGCGCTTCGGTCGTGACGCTTCGGCAGACGTTTCGGCGCTTCTCGATACGCTCTCGGATAAAGTCGCGACAATCGAAGAGCCCGAACATCGGCTCCAGGTAGCCAACGCGATGCTTGAGACCGCCCAAGAGCTGCTGCGCGCTCAGGGCACCCTGGAGGACGAAGCCTCGAGCAAAGTGCTTCGTCGCTTGTCCCCGGAATCGCAGTTGCTGATCAACCACGAGCGCCTGCAGGACTTTCTCGGTGACGCTCAGGCAGCCGACATCGACAATCCGCATCATCGGCTTGCGGTGAGCGTACTTGCTGGCACGTTCCATGTGCTGCCGCACACGGAAGGGACGAGCGAAGAGAAACTCACCGAGCTGTTCGACCAGATCGCCGTACTTCCCGAATCCGACCAACTCCGTGCCTATCCATCACTGGCTCGATTGCCGCAGGACACCCCGCCAGATGTTGCGTTGACGATTTTCGACGTGTTCAAGCTGAGGCAAGGTGAAGTCAAACGAGGGTGGCCCGCCGTGGTGCAACACCTGGCGCAGAGCGCGGGCTTGCTGGAGGATGGAACGCGGTTCGACGAGGCGTTCGATTGGCTGCTTGAGCAGGCGGACCAAGGGGCCGGCGGCCAAGTACATCGCGGGCACGAATCGATTGTGCTTGCTCTCGCGCCTCTGCTTGGCAAGACATCCGCGCTCGAGCGACAGGCCAAGTTCCACCAGCTGTACGACGTTTTCGAACGGTTCTGGGAGCCACAGCCCGGGCCGGGACTGTCGGCCATGCGTGCCGCATCCCTACACGTAGCGCTCACATGTGCGACCGTTGCCCTCGACGAACGAGACCGGACGAGGGAAGTTGAGCGACTCATTGCAAAGCCTGCGCCGTTGAGCGAGCGGCGTCCGTATGCGCAACTCTCTGAGATCGAGATACGATCGCTTGCTGCGATTGTGCTGGCATTGTCCGCACTGCCAGATGAAGATCGTTCCGTGCCCTCCTCGCGAGCCGCATCAGCGTTCGAGAACATTCCCATCGGATCCGGTGGATACGTGAGATACGCGCTGGAGAACATGTTACGGCCCGGCAGTACGGAAGCTCCACCGCTTACAGCGGCGCAACGGCGAGCTGCCGAGGCACAGCTGCAAACCATGCTGTACCCGGCAGCATGACTCCCGCGTCCCGCAGCACATCCCCGCGACCGGATCACCTGTGCCGCGCACACGATCATTGGACTCCCGAATATCAACCGCAGGGATTCCAGCAAGCAGGGCCATCTGCATCGCGGACATTGTCCTCATCGCGTTGGCCGCATCAGTTGTCCGCGCTGGCCGCGTCCACTAACCCGCACGCCGCTGCGCAGTTTCGTTCGCATCACGCAGCGCCGGCGTCACGCCTCGACGCTACAGGCACTTCGGGGACAGCGTCCGCAGTCGCATCTCCGGGCGCCACCGAACCGTACGGATCGGGATTTGCGCGCCGTGGCTTGCACCGTTACCTGATGCCGCTTGCCGATGCACTCGGCCTTTCCGTGGTCGAGGAAACGGGCCATCCGCAAGGCGTATGGATCTTTGCCGATTTGGCCAAGTCATTCGGCATCGATATCACGCAGCGCGACCTGCAATCCTGGAGTCTGCAGTTCACTGTCTCGCGCGCGCTCGATACGCTGGTCGACGAAGACAACGTGCAGGACATTCGCCCACACGTCGAGCAGTTGGCCGCCGGACTCCCGGTCAAAGGTGTATCCACCGCGGAGGCTGCTGCGTTTGCCGCGGCGTACGCATCATGGACGGAAACGATGCGCTCAGGCCTGCGAGCGGGAGCGCAGCTCGGCGCCTTCGCGAAGCAACACCTGAATGCGGCGAATATCGCTCAGTTCATCGCATCGCGGTGCGAAGAAGCGGATGTATTCGCGGGCATTTTCAGCATCGAAGTTTCCGACAGCGCACCTGACCGCGAAGCCCGCATCGCCTTTAACCTGTGGCTACGGCAGTTCTCTCGCGCGAGTTATCTGCTGGACAATCTGGTGGATCTTCGCAGCGATCACGCACAAGGGCTCGTTTCGCTGCGCCCGTCGCTCTCGCATCATGCCGCGCTCGGTCGCGCAGTCGTTACGGAGCTTCGACGCTGCATGCGGACGCTTCCGCCCGGTGCTGCAGCGCGACTTTTCCTTGCCGGCGTATCGAAGACGCTGCGCGACGCTGCCGACCTTCCTCCCACCGATCGCCGTGCGTACTCGTCCTTTTCGTCTTTGCCGAGCGAAGCGCCGGACAACTTGCCTACCGCAGCGCTGCCACAACGCTTCATTGAGCAGCTCGCGGCAAACGAGCAGCCGCTGCGCGACCGCCCGCGCCTCGCCCACTCGCTCGACCGAGCACTGGCCAATATGGATCGGCGATTACGCCACAACGCGCTGCGCATCCGCCTCGCCCGCTTGCGCGGCAACGATCCGGCCTGGCCTGGCGTACCGCAGATGCCGGCATGGCGGGCGAGCAACGTCGAAACCATGCGCCGAGCGGCCGGTATCGATAGCACAGCGGAACCCCCGTTTGCAGTGAACGTGAGGTCTCTCTCCGGTAAGCCTGTGATTCTCGTACGCAATGATTTGATGCTAGCCGGCGATACGCGGATGCAAGAAGGGACGCTCACGCACGCGCTCGGTCATGCGCTAATGGATGAACGTTTCCGTGATTTGGCGGAGCGGCTCGGCACAACCGAAGGCGCGGCCAGTTGGCTTGGCACGTTGGCATACCACGCGCCGGCGGTACACGAGCGTACGTACCGATCATTGCTCGCTGCACGAACGCTAGCCGCGGCAGCGCGCGGTATCGCGAGCGACGACATACATTTCGAGGACCTCGGCGCGCTCTATCCGCTGGAAGCAACAGACGTCGAGCGCATCGCGGAGCACATCGGGCTGCGCACTGCATTACGCGCGGCGTTGCATGGCGATCCGGCAGCGCTCGAATGCTTCGCGCAGGCAGCACGCGCGTTCCGCCGCGACGATGTGTAGCGGTTGCGGCAGAACGAAGCGATCTTCCTGGCACTCGCCAAGGCCCGCTTGTACAATTTGCGACGCTACATCGTGAACGAGTTTAGAAGCGCGCAAGTCACTCCGTAATTCGGGAAAACCTCCCGAGCGGCCAAACGGGTCGGCATGCGATGCTTGCACCCAGAGGCAATGGAACCCAGCCCGATCAAGCGTTCCGATTGCATAGACGACGCAACCCAGCGAGTGGAAAGGGAGACCATGAGCAAGATCGCACGCGCAATGCAGCTCAGACGACCGCTCCGGTTCAGGCTGGCACTAACCGGGTCGCTCACCGTCGCATTCACTGGCTTGCCCACCGCCGCGCTCGCGCAGCAGACCCCGGCCATCGCCCCTGCCGCGCCGGCAAGCTCGCCACAATCCGCACCGCCCCCGGCCTCGGGTTCGACTGTCCTCGCGCCGGTCGTCATCGTCGGCACCACACCGCTGCTCGGTCTGGGCATCCCGCTATCGCAGGTGCCCGCCAACGTCCAAACGGTTCATGCGCGCGATCTCGAGCGCCAGCATCGGGCCACGCTTGCCGACTACTTCGAGAAGAACCTGCCGAGCGTCGATATCAACGAGGCGCAAGGCAATCCATACCAAACCGATATCAACTATCGCGGCTTCACCGCCTCGCCGCTGCTCGGCACGCCGCAAGGACTCTCCGTATTCGTCGATGGCGTTCGCGTCAACGAGCCATTTGGCGATGTCGTGAACTGGGATCTCATCCCCGAAGCCGCCATCGACACGATGCAGTTGATCCCGGGCTCGAATCCGACCTACGGCTTGAATACGCTCGGGGGCGCGCTCGTCATCACCACACGCAACGGCAAGACCAGCCCGGGGGGCGAAGCGGAGTTCACCGTGGGCTCATGGGGCCGCAAGACGGCGCAGATCGAGCAAGGCGGCACGATCGGCTCTCACCTCGATTACTACTTCACGGCGAACGCCGCCAACGATAACGGTTGGGCCGCACACGACGCGAGCCGCGTACGCCAGGCGTTCGGCAAGCTGCGCTATACCGACGCCGATACGACACTCGCTGTATCGGCGGGCGGCGCCGACAACACACTCGAAGGCGCGCAGACGCTGCCACGCTCGTTTCTCGGCAATCCGAGCCAACCCTATACGTTTCCCGATCACAACCGCAACAGTGTCGGCTATCTCACACTCTCAGGCGATCGCGTGCTAAACGATACGTTCCAGTTGAGCGGCAACGCCTACTACCGGCACTATCGCAACGGCAATCTGAGCAGCAACACGAACAACGATTTCGGCACCGCCGATGCGACAGGCACAATCGATACGCTGCAAGGCACCAATCAGCAATCGGTCGTCACGACCGACAGCTACGGCGCGAGCCTGCAACTGACTACGCTCGGCACGATTGCCGGTCACGATAACCAGCTTGTGACGGGCGTGGCCGTCGATATCGCAAATTCGCGCTATACGGCGGCGCTGCAAGACGCGTTTTTCAACGATCAACGGGAAGCGATCGGCCTTGGCGACTTCGTTCCACAGACCGACGCCAAGACGCGCAGCGCCAACTACGGCGTGTACTTATCGGATACCTTCTCGTTGTCGAAGCAGTGGACGCTGACGCTCGCCGGGCGCTACAACTGGTCGAGCGCACAGATCGGCGATGCGAGCGGGACGCAGCCCCAACTCGACGGCCGGCACACGTTTTCGCGCTTCAATCCGGCGGCCGGGATCAACTGGAACCCGACAGCGGCTTTCACCGCCTACGCCACCTATAACGAAGGCATGCGTGTACCGACGGCCATCGAGCTCGCCTGCGCGGACCCGAGCGCACCCTGTTCACTGCCGAACGATTTTTTGAGCGACCCCGCGCTCAAACCGGTCATCTCGAAGACGTTCGAGATCGGAGCGCGCGGCAAACTGGGCGCCGCGACGACCTGGAGCGCGGCCGTCTACCGCACCTCGCTCAACGACGATATCCAGTTCATCGGCAGTGCTAGCAACGCGCAAGGGTTCTTCCAGAACGTCGGTACGACTCGGCGGCAAGGCGTCGAGCTCGCCGGGCGGACGAAGTTTGGCGCGCTCGGCATCGGCGCGAGCTACAGCTATGTCGATGCCACCTATCGCACCGCATGGACCGAACACAGCGCGAGCAATTCGAGCGCGGACGCGAACGGCGACATCGCCGTCAAACCCGGCGACAAAGTACCGGGCATTCCCGCGCATACGTTCAAGCTGCGCGCCGATTACAGTGCAACACCGAAATGGGACGTCGGCGGCAACCTGACCTACCGCGGCAGCATCTTCGCTCGCGGTGATGAAAACAACGCCGACGTCAACGGCAAGATCGCAGGCTACTTTCTGATCGATCTCGATACGACCTATCGCGTGACCAAACAGCTTCAGGTCTTTGCACGCGTAACCAATCTGCTCGACAAGCGCTATGCAAGCTTCGGCGTGCTGGGCGCGAATGTCTTCAACGGGCCGAATCACACGTTCGACGGCGCCAACCCTGTGAACGAGCAGTTCGTCGGAGTGGGCGCGCCGCGCGGCATGTGGGTGGGTCTGCGCTACGCGTGGGACTGATGCCGCGGCATATACACCGCGGCTTGCACCATGGCACGAGTCCTGGCGCGATCCTTAGCGTGACTCGATCGACCCGTCGCTGGGCGGATAGGTGACGATGCCCCACGCGAGCGGGAGGTTGCCGATCTGCTTGATCGGCGCGTAGGTCTTTGCGTCGAGCACGTAGACGGCATCCGAGCGCCCGCACGCGAGCATCAGTTTCGCACCGTCGGGCGTGTAGCTGAAGTGCCAGCAGCGCTGACCGATGGGCGCATCGGTGATGTGCGCGTAGGTCTTCGCATCGAAAACTTGCAGCGTCTTGTCACGCGCCGCGGCGACGACGATATGCTTGCCCGCCGGACCATAAGCAATGCCGTATGGACCGAGCTTCGTATCGACCGTCTTCACGACGTGATAATCGCCGGCGTCGAGCACAACGAACTTGCTCAACGATTCGAGTGTGACGAGATAGGTCTTGCCATCGGGCGACGCCTTAATGCCGCGTGGCCGCCCACCCGCCGCAAGCTTGACCGTCTTGACCGGCTCGGCCGTATCGGTACGGTAGATCGAGACCGTATCGTCGCCTTCGTTCGTCACGAGCATGAGGCTGCCGTCACGCGAAAACTCGACACCCTCGGTCTCGTGCCCGCTCTTCACCGAATGAATCACCTGCCAGGTCTTCAGGTCCACGACGGCGATCTCGGCCGGTGGCTTGTTCGCATCGTCGTCATCGCCGCCTTTGCCGCCCTTACCGCCGGCGGCAGATGGCTCAGGCTTGCCCGTATCGCCCGGTTCGTAGGTGACATACGCTCGCCCGCCGTGCACGCGCACGTATTCGGGGTTCTTGCCGATCTTCACATGCTCGACCACCTTGCCCGTCGCTGTATCGATCGCAGCCAGCTCGCCCGTATTTTTGTCGGCCACTAAAAGGCGTGTGCCCTCGTCGTTGAGGCCGAGCCCGCGCGGACCACTCGCGCCGATTGAAAAGGTCTTTTGCAGCGTCATGCTGTCGAGGTCGATCACCCCGACGCCTGCCTTTTCGCTCGTGACATATGCCACCGGCGCCGCATGCGCGGCGTTTGCCGCGAGGAGCGCCAGTGCGGCAAACGCGAAAGACCCTGCCGCACATGCGTGTTGATATCGTCTCTCCAGCATCTTGTTCGTTCTCCGTTATGAATCGCCCAACATCAAGGTAGCCCATTGTCCACGCGCGTGACAATACCCGCATGCGGAAGGACGCCGCGCCGCCTACCCGGGAAGGACCACGATCGCAACCGAAGCGAGCCCACGTAGCAGCCAACGAGCAAGACCAGCGCAATCATGGCAGGGATGCGCCGCATGTCCGTCGGCACGCGCTCACGATGTGCGAAGCGAACATCTTGCAGTGCCCGTGCGAGCGAATCGGCGCCGCTCAAACGCCGGTACGAGAAGCCGATGCGCGAGGCAACTTGCGCGAGGTATTCGCCTTGCAGCGAAGACAACTCCTCATGGCTCTCAGCCGTGGATGCTGCGCGCAAGGCAGGCGGAACCTGAACCACCTCGGACGCGCTCCAGAACCCGATACGATTACCCTGCGCGTCGCTTTTCGGAATCGGCACGGGCTGATCGCCACCGACGCCGATCAGCCACCCGCTCACGCCCGGCATGGCGATATCGACCGCCGGCGAATTGGACGGCAAAATGGGCGGCGCCTCCTGTCCGTCGGTGACGAAGACGACCTCGACACCGCGCCCGAGTTCATGCGCCACACGGATGGCCGAATAAATGCCGCCTTCGGCAATACGGCTCCAGTTCGTCCAGCGCATCCGACCATCGATGCCCTCCAGCGAAGCAAGCAGCGCGTCGAAGTTACGGCAAACCTCGATCGGCGGCAGCAGCGGCAGCGTGGCTTGCCCCGTAAAAACGCTCCATCCGACCTTCGAACCGCACGGCAAACGCGTGAGCGCATCGCGCATGGCGGCCTTCGCGAACGCGAGCCGGCTCATCGGTGCGCCATTTGAGGTGATGTCTTCGGTCTGCATGCTTTGCGTGATGTCGAACGTCACCATGTAGGTGAACGTATCGCGCGGCACCTCGATGGGTGGAAACACGAGCGCGACAATGAGCAACAGCGCCGCCAAGCCAATCGCCGCATCGCGTGATCGCACCATCATCAGCACGCGTTCGCGCAACTTCATGGCAGGTCCTCGCTCTTCGCGCCACGCAATTTGATGTCGCGTTTGGTGGTGCCTTGCTCGGCGTCCGTATCGGCCACGGTCTCCGGCGCCACGCGCAACGCGCGTTCGAGGTTGTACCGTGCGTCCCAATCATCGGGCGCGACCCGAAGCAGCGTGCGGTAGCGCGCCTTGGCCTGCTCGACGAGCGGCAACGAGCGTAGCGCGTCGGCTCCATCGCCGGCGCCCTGACGCAGATACATATTGGCCGAATCGAACAGCGCGGCACGGCCGATGGCGTCGGACGTGCCATCTTCGATGAGCGCATCGAAAACATTCGCCGCTTCGCCATACCGCCTGGCCGATGACAGCGCGATGGCCCATGCGAGTTTTGCCTCTCGCGATGCACCGGGTTTGGGTTGATTGCCCACCGCCTTGGCGGCAACCGTCGCGGCCACGCGCTCGCTGCCGGACGAAACTTGCGCGCGCGATTGCACCGTTGCGGGATCGGTCGCAGCCTCGGCGAAGGTCGCTATCTCGCCGTTGATATGCGCGGCGCGCACAAGCTTCAGTGCCTGCGCACCCGCATAGGCCGCGCAAACGAGGCTCACGGCGGCAAACGCGGTATGAAGCGACTTGCGTCTCATGCCCAGCTCCTGACCTGAATCGCGCGTGAGGCGATCACGACGGCACAACATGCGAGTGCCAGCGCGTAACACCAAGGGCTGCGATCCTGCCGCGGCAAACGTTCGACAAACGAAACCGGAAAGTTCTGCTGCCGATTGATCTCGTTCATCGCGGCCGTCATCGCGCTCTCATCGCCCGCCTGAAACAATCGATAAGGTGTCTTGAGCGTCAGAAAAAAACCATGCAGCTGCGCTTCCGGCGACGCATCCGCGGCCTGCGCGGCCCGATCGAGTTCAGGACTGAAGACGCTGCTGCGCAAATAGATGAAGTAAAGCGCGATCCGGTTACGCGCGAGGCCTTCAGCAATTCGCGCACGCGTGGCCGCATCGAGCAGCGCGCCGCCGTCGGACACCAGCACGATGGCGCGATGTCCGGTCCAAGGCCGCGCGTCGAACTGCGCGATCGCGGCGATGAGCCCCCGCCCGAGCTGCGTATCGGGCTGGCCGCGGCCGATCCGCGTACCGTCGATTGCGTCGCGGATGATCGAGTGATCGTAAGTAAACGGCATGGCCAGCACCGGGCTGATCCCGAACATCATGAACGCCAGGCGATCGTTCGGGCGGCCGTCGACGAATTCGGTCAACGCTGCGCGGGCAACCGCGTTCTTCGAGGCGCCCGACGTGTTGACGCCTTTGCTGGCCATTACGCCGTTCATACTGCCGCTGCGATCCATCAGGATCAGAATCTCGGCGCCGCGCCCCGTGCGCCGCGCTGTCAAATCCGAGCGGCCGGGACCTGCGAGGCCAACCACGATGGCGGCTATCGCCAACGCCGCCGCCACGCGTGCAACGAGCCCAACCCAACGTCCGAGCCTGTCGCGCGGAATCCAGGCCGACCATGAAAACGGCAACGTCTCGCCACGCCGCGGCAAGAGCGGCAGCAGCGCGATGGGCAGCAAGAGCAGCACCGCGGGGGTTGCGAAGTCGACGAACGCGCTCATCGATGCCGGTCCTTTTCCGCGCGATAAAGCGAACGCGTCAGCGCGACGAGAGCGGGCGACGGCGCGTGGACGGCGTGCCGATCCGGCGGTTCGTCGCCGCTCAACGAAAAGAAGCGCGCCTCAGAGCGCAGATAGAACTGCTCCAACTGCGCACGCAACGGCGCCAGCCATGGCGCGCGTGCGAGAAGTCTCGGCAACGAGCTGGACTGCACGACGAAACCCGCTGTCTCGTTCAACGCGCGATGAACGATCCGCCACGCCACATCGCTATCGTCACAACCGCCGGCACCCCCGTTCGTCATACCTTGCCGACGAAACTCGCGCCATGCGCGAGCGAACGGCAAACGCGCCGCGTCGCGGCGGTTTCGCGCAATCCACCACGTGAGCCACGCGATAAGGCTGACGACCAGAGCGACGAGACCGAGACCGATGCGCCGCTTGATCGGTGCCAGCGCGAGCGGCGCGGGGCCGCGGTCGGGCTGCATCGCGGCGAATCCGCCGCCCGCACCGAAGCCCGCATCGGGCGCAAGCGGACCGATGCTGATCGGCCACGCCGGCACGCGCAGCACATCGCCGGCGCGAGTGCGCAAGACAAGCGCCGGCAGCTCGGCTTGCGTGACCGCGACCGGCGCATTCGTGACTTGGTACGCAAGCACGAGCCAGCGGCTGCCGTCCGCCGCCGTTTCGATGCGTGCGGGCCGCCGCTCGAGCCACACAT
>Ga0209672_100915_pt1 | contig 13383 bp, 11 predicted proteins | sample AraplaCol_mMS_r2_FD_184273 | JGI IMG/M metagenome (GOLD analysis project Ga0209672, IMG submission 184273) | Arabidopsis root microbial communities from North Carolina, USA - plate scrape CL_Col_mMS_r2 (SPAdes) (version 2) | ecosystem: Host-associated > Plants > Roots > Endosphere | place: USA...
AGGCCATGCGGGGTCGCTTTGGGGGGCGGTGGGGGGAGTTTAGGCGAAGAGGTGGGGGGACTTGTGATTCTGGGATTTTTCTTCGGAATTTTGCCTCAATAGCCGAATGGTTGGTCATTCAGAGCTTCGGAGTTTCCTTGTCGCCTTGAAGCCAGGGTGCCGCCTACGACGCAAAGCTAGTCCCTGTGGGACGCGGCGGGCGTTTCGATCGGCTGCCGCCGCTCGAGTCACTTTTCTCTTGCTGGCCCAAGAGATCCCACGGGACTAGCTTCGCGTCGAAAGTAACCCAAAGAGAATGGCCTGTAGATCAAGAGCTCGTAGCGTCGTGTTGGATACGGTCTTCTGTCGATCGAGGGGATCGGAAGCGTGGCGATCGTCCGACATGCGATTCGGCTACACCGCAACGCGCCACGGCGAAGAGGGCTTAGAGCGAAGCCGCGCTGCGCATCGGCTTTAGGCCTCGCTCCATCCACCTGCCGCGCCCGTTTGTCTGTGGGAGCGCACCCTGTGCGCGACAGCCACGCTGCGGTGTACCGCTCCGTAGGTTTGTCGCGCACAGGGTGCGCTCCCACAGAGAGCTGATCGGCACCGGGCTGCATGTCCCCTTGTAGGAGCGCACTTGTGCGCGACCGCAGCGCGCGGATCCACCGCTCCGTAGGCTGGTCGCGCACAAGTGCGCTCCTACAAAAAGAAAGGCGCCCAGCATGATTGGTCGCACGGCTCTTTGATGCGGCTCTGGCTCTACCCCCGGGGTCCCCGTATGACGCGGCGGGCGGGTGAAGGAAAGCCCGCAGGGTGGCCGCAGGGATGCGGCCAGTTTTTCGACAGGACAGGGATGTCCTGTCGAAAAACTCCGTAACCCGCACGCGCACCTGGAGGGCCAAAAGCACGGAAGGCGCGTCATCCGGGGGCCCTTTCTTTTGGTTACTTTTCTTTACTCCGGGCATCCTGCCCTCCGCCCTTCGGGCCGGCTTGCCCACGCACGCGCTCGAAGCGCGTGCGTGGGCAAGCAAAGAAAAGTGATCCGGCCTTCCCGAAAAGGGGACTAGCTTTGCGTCGCCGGCAGGAGGATGGAAGCCCGGGGCAGGCGGCCCAGGCGCCGTATCGTGACAACCGATGCGCATCGCCACTGGATCCCGGCCTGCGCCGGGATGACGAGCTAAGGGCTAAGGGCTAAAAGCAAGGACCTAGGAGCTAGGAGCTAGGAGCTAGGAGCTGAAGCCTAGAAGCATCACGCCTCCAAAGGAGTCCCCTCAGGACTTCTTCCTGCGCGCCACCTGCTCCCCGAGCAGCGACAACTGCAACGCCTCCAACTCCGGCAAATCCCGCTCCAACTTCTCGATCTCCTCACGAAACGCCTGCACGTCTTCAAACTTCCGATACACCGAAGCGAAGCGCACATACGCCACTTGGTCGAGCTTCTTCAGCTCACGCATCACCAACTCACCCACCTGCCTCGAAGGCACTTCGCGTTCGCCGCAGCGGCGCAGGTCGTTGATGATTTCGCGCACCGCGGTGTCCACCGAATCGGTGGGCACCGGACGCTTCTGCAAGGCGCGCTCGAAGCTCACGCGCAGCTTGTGTTCGTCGAACGGCTCGCGGCGTTCGCCGCTCTTTACGATGGAAGGCAGCTTGAGCTCGGCGGTCTCGAACGTGTTGAAGCGTTCACTGCACTTGGGACACTCGCGGCGGCGGCGCACGGTGGCGCCGTCTTCGGTGAGGCGCGAGTCGATCACGCGCGTGTCTTCGTGCTGGCAGTAAGGGCAATGCATAGGTTCTATGGATTCCTGGAAGGGAGGGAGAAACGAGAAAAGGCGCCCCTGCTCACTTCTCGTTTCTCTTGACCCTCATCCTTCGTGACGGCTCAGCCGTAAACCGGGAACTTGTGGCACTGCGCCGTGACCTTCTCGCGCACCTTGGCGATGACGGCGTCATCGTTGGGCGCGTCGAGCACGTCGCAAATCCACTGCGTGAGTTCGACCACGTCCGCTTCCTGGTAGCCGCGGGTGGTGACGGCCGGCGTACCCACGCGCAGGCCGGAGGTGACGAACGGCTTGCGGGGGTCGTTCGGCACGGCGTTCTTGTTGACCGTGATATGCGCCTTGCCCAGCGCTTCCTCGGCGTCCTTGCCGGTGACGTCGCGACCGATCAGATCCACCAGCATCAGATGGTTTTCGGTGCCGCCGGAAACGATCTTGTAGCCGCGCTCGATGAAGGTCTTGGCCATCGCCTTGGCGTTCTTCACCACCTGGGTCTGGTAGGTCTTGAATTCCGGTTCCAGCGCTTCCTTGAAGGCCACCGCCTTGGCGGCGATCACGTGCATCAGCGGACCGCCCTGGATGCCCGGGAACACGATCGACTGCAGCTTCTTCTCGATCTCTTCGCCGGCGTCCTTGGCCACGATGATGCCGCCGCGCGGACCGCGCAGCGTCTTGTGCGTGGTGGAGGTGACCACATGCGCATGCGGCAGCGGATTGGGATACACGCCCGCGGCGACGAGGCCGGCGACGTGCGCCATGTCCACGAACAGATACGCGCCCACCTTGTCGGCGATGGCGCGGAAACGCGCCCAGTCCATCACCTGCGAGTAGGCGCTGAAGCCGGCCACGATCATCTTGGGCTTGTGCTCGACGGCGAGGCGCTCGACTTCGTCGTAATCAACCAGGCCCTGCTCGTTCACGCCGTACTGCACCGCGTGGAACAGCTTGCCCGAGACGTTGACCTTGGCGCCGTGCGTGAGATGGCCACCGTGCGCGAGCGACATGCCGAGAATGGTGTCGCCCGGATTGAGCAACGCCAGGTACACGGCCTGGTTGGCCTGCGAGCCGGAGTGCGGCTGTACGTTGGCGTAGTTGGCGCCGAACAGCTGCTTCAGGCGATCGATGGCGAGGCGTTCGGCCACGTCCACGAATTCGCAGCCGCCGTAATAGCGCTTGCCCGGGTAACCCTCGGCGTACTTGTTGGTGAGCACGCTGCCCTGTGCTTCCATCACCCGAGGACTGGCGTAGTTCTCCGAAGCGATCAGTTCGACGTGGTCCTCCTGACGGCGGGCTTCGTCGGCCATGGCCTGGGCCAGTTCATTGTCGTAACCGGCGATCGTCTCGTGCTTCGGGAACATCCTGACCTCGTGGGAGTGGCAAGCAGGGCTAGAACGCGAAATTGTAGCCGTGATGTGCTATTGCGGCCACCTCGGGGTCACTTGCGCGCCAGTTGCGTACAGCGTACCGTACGACGCACGCAACTCAGCCTACGGACCTCGCCATGCCGATTCAGCCGTCCCGCGCCCCGGCGCACCCGCTGCACAAGCTCGCCGTGTTCGCCCTGCTCTTTCTGCTGCTCCTGCCGCTGGCCGCGCTGGCATCCGACGTCACCGGCGTGGGCGTCACCGCCATCCAGATCCCCGATCCGGTCAGCGGCAAGCCAACCGAGGGCTATGTGTTCTACCCCTCATCGCAGCCGACGCATGGCACCACGGCGATCGGCCCCTACGACGTCGCGGCCACGCCGGATGCGCCCGCCATTCCCGGCGCCAAGCCGCTGATCGTCCTTTCCCACGGCAATGGCGGCAGCAACCTGGGCCATCACGACCTGGCTGCCTATCTGGCCGGTCACGGCTTCGTGGTTGCCACGCTCAATCACCTGGGTGACTACTTTCGCGATACCAGCCAGGTCGGGCAGATCGAAGTGCTGGCCGGTCGGCCGGTGCAGGTGAAGTCCGCCATCACCACACTTCTCGCTGATCCGCGCTGGAAGCCCCTGATCGATCCCAACCGGATCGGTGTAGCCGGCTTCTCCGCGGGTGGTTACACGGCCCTGATGCTGGCCGGCGCCCAGCCCCGCTTCGTGCGCTTCGTCGCCTTCTGCCAGCGCTACCCAAACGACAAGGACGTCTGCGGCCACGCCGCGGAGTTCAAGGCCGCGGCGGCCAAGCAGGGCAAGACCATGGAGCAGGTGCTCAACGACATGCAGGGTCAGCTGGGCAAGTACGGCGATACCGCCGATCCGCGGGTGAAAGCGGCCTTTGCGATGGCCCCGATGAGCCTGATCTTCGACGAGCACAGCTTTGACCAAGTGCATATCCCGGTGTTTCTCTACTACGGCCAGAACGACAAGGTGCTGCCGCCGGAAGCCAACGCCAAACACATCCAGCCGCTGATCAAGACCCTGGCGGGAGTGAAGGAAGTGCCGCACGCCGACCACTGGGTGTTCCTGCCGCCCTGCTCGCCTGAGCTGGCCAAGGAGATCGCTCCGATGTGCACCGATCCGGCCGGCGTGGATCGCGCCAAGGTGCATGAGCAGGTCAATGCCGATGCGCTGGCGTTCTTCCGCAAGACGCTTCAGGTCAGGGACTGACGTGCCCAAGGCACTCAGCGAGCAGGAAACCGAGGCCTTCCGCGCACGCCTGTGCGAGGCGGCGGCGAAGATCTACGTGGAAGAAGGCCCGGCCGCCGTCACCATGCGGCGCCTGGCCGGCGACCTGGGCGTGGGCACCATGACGCCCTACCGCTATTTCCATAACAAGGAAGACATCATCACGGCCGTGCGCACCCGCGGCCTCAACCGTTTCTCCGAGGCGCTGGAACGCGCGCTGGAATCGCCCGGCGACGGCCGTACCCGCAGCCGCGCCGTGCGTGATGCTTACATCGCTTTTGCCCGCGAAAACACCGCCACCTACCGGCTGATGTTCGAGTACCCGGAATCCCGCCGCGACGACCCGGCCTATCGCCAGGCGCACGAACGGATGTGGCACACCATCGCCGCCCACGTGGAAGTGATGATCGCCGAGGGCACCGTCTCGGCCGACGCCGATGCCCCCATCATTGGCCACCAGATCTGGGCCTCACTCCATGGCGCAGTCATGCTGGAGATCGCCGGCATGCTGCCCCCGGGCTACGACGCCGCCTCACTGCACACGCGCACGGTCAGCGCGGTGTTTGACGCGGCCAAACCAGTGCACTGAAGACTTCTGTGGGAGCGCACCCTGTGCGCGACACCTACGGAGCGGTACACCCGGCGTGGCTGTCGCGCACAGGGTGCGCTCCCACAGGTGTGCGGTTGCCTGGCGCTGCCCCTGCCCCCGGCCGGACCCAAAGGGAGCAGCGGAGCCGTCACCGAGACGCCCTCTAAACCCGCTATAATGAGTGGTTTACACCCACTCTGATCGCACTGCCTGCCCTCGCGGCCGGCCGGGTGCACGTCGCCGGAGGTTCCATGCAATACATCTACACCATGAACGGGGTTAGCAAGATCGTTCCCCCGAAGCGCCAGATCATCAAGGACATCTCGCTCAGCTTCTTCCCCGGCGCCAAGATCGGCCTGCTGGGCCTGAACGGCGCGGGCAAGTCGACGGTGCTGAAGATCATGGCCGGCGTGGACACGGACTTCCAGGGCGAAGCCCGCCCGCAGCCGGGTATCAAGGTCGGTTACCTGGCGCAGGAACCGCAGCTCGATCCGGAAAAGACCGTGCGCGAAGCGGTCGAGGAAGGCGTGTCGGTGATCCTTGACGCGCAGAAGCGCCTCGACGAGGTCTACGCCGCCTATGCCGAAGAAGGCGCGGATTTCGACAAGCTGGCCAAGGAACAGCAGGAGCTGGAAAACATCCTGGCCGTGAACGACGCGCACGCACTGGAGCGCCAGCTCGAAGTGGCCGCCGACGCGCTGCGCCTGCCGCCGTGGGATGCCAAGATCGGGCCGCTGTCCGGTGGTGAAAAGCGCCGCGTGGCGCTGTGCCGCCTGCTGCTGTCCAAGCCGGACATGCTGCTGCTGGACGAGCCCACCAACCACTTGGACGCCGAGTCGGTGGACTGGCTGGAGCAGTTCCTGCAGAACTACCCGGGCACCGTGGTGGCGGTCACCCATGATCGCTACTTCCTCGAGCACGCCGCCGAGTGGATTCTCGAACTCGATCGCGGCCGCGGCATTCCGTGGAAGGGCAACTACACCGACTGGCTGGAACAGAAGAGCGAGCGCCTGGCCCGCGAAGAAGCCGCCGAAAAGGGCCGCCAGAAGGCGCTGGCGCGCGAGCTGGAGTGGGTGCGTTCTGCCGCCAAGGGCCGTCAATCCAAGGGCAAGGCACGTATCAACCGCTTCGAAGAGCTGAACTCGGTCGAGTACCAGAAGCGCAACGAAACCAACGAGCTCTACATCCCGCCGGGCGAGCGCCTGGGCCAGGAAGTGATCGAGTTCAAGAACGTGTCCAAGTCGTTCGGCGATCGCCTGCTGATCGACGACCTGTCGATGAAGATTCCGCCGGGCGCCATCGTCGGCGTGATCGGCCCGAACGGCGCCGGCAAGTCGACCCTGTTCAAGCTGATCACCGGCCAGGAAAAGCCGGACCAGGGCGAAGTGAAGCTCGGTCACACCGTGCAGCTGGCCTATGTGGACCAGTCGCGCGACAGCCTCGATCCGAACAAGAACGTGTGGCAGGAAGTCTCCGACGGCGCCGACATCATCACCATCGGTCGCTACGAGTTGCAGTCGCGCGCCTATATCGGCCGCTTCAACTTCAAGGGCACCGACCAGCAGAAGATGGTGGGCAGCCTGTCCGGCGGTGAGCGCGGCCGCCTGCACCTCGCCAAGACGCTGATGCAGGGCGGCAACGTGCTGCTGCTCGACGAACCGTCGAACGATCTGGACGTCGAAACGCTGCGCGCGCTGGAAGACGCGATGCTGGAATTCCCGGGCTGCGCGATGGTGATCTCGCATGACCGCTGGTTCCTCGATCGCATCGCCACGCACATCATCGCGTTCGAAGGCGACTCGCACGTCGAGTTCTTCCCGGGCAACTACAACGAGTACGAAGCCGACAAGAAGCGCCGCCTCGGCGACGAAGCTGCCGGCCCGCATCGTGTGAAGTACAAGAAGCTGGCGTAAGCCAGCTCCTGCTCCCTCTCCCTTTTGGGGAGAGGGTTGGGGTGAGGGGCCACGGCTTGCCCCGAACTCCAAAAGAATCCTTTTTCAAACTAACGATATCGCAAGATTGGCCCCTCACCCTACCCTCTCCCCGGAGGGGAGAGGGAATAGACCGAGGCAAGACCATGCACTTCATGCAATCCCTGCAACAGGCATGGGCTGACCATGACTCCCTCGTCTGCGTCGGCCTCGATCCCGAGCCCGCGAAATTTCCCGTGCACCTCAAGGGTCGCCCGGATGCGGTATTCGAATTCTGCCGCGACATCGTCGACGCCACCGCCGACCTGGTCTGCACGTACAAGCCGCAGATCGCGCACTTCGCCGCGCTGCGCGCCGAAGACGCGCTCGAACGCCTGATCGAGCACATCCACGACAAGCACCCCCGCGTGCCGGTGATCCTCGACGCTAAACGCGGCGACATCGGTAGCACGGCGCAGCATTACGCCAGCGAGGCATTCGATCGCTACCGCGCCGACGCGGTGACGCTCAACCCCTATATGGGCCGCGATTCCGCCCAGCCGTTCCTCGAACGTGCCGACAAGGGTGTGATCCTGCTGTGCCGCACGTCCAATCCGGGCGGCGCGGATTTCCAGGCGCTCGACTGCGGCGGCCAGCCGCTCTATCTGCGCGTCGCCGAAACCATCGCGCGCGACTGGAACGCCAACGGAAACTGCGCGCTCGTCACTGGTGCCACCTGGCCGGAAGAACTGGGCAAGGTGCGTAGCATCGTGGGCGATATGCCGCTGCTGGTGCCGGGCATCGGTGCGCAGGGTGGCGATGTGGAAGCGGTGCTCAAGCATGGCCGCAGCGCCAATGGCACGGGGCTTATGATCAGCTCGTCGCGCGCTATTCTCTACGCGGGCAATGGCGAGGATTTCGCGCACGCCGCGCGTGCTGCTGCACTGGATTTGCGCGACACCATCAATCGCTTCCGCTGATCGACGCCCTACCGTTCTTTGTAGGAGCGCACCCTGTGCGCGACCAACCTACGTAGCGAAAACGACATAGCTCCGCGGTCGCGCACAGGGTGCGCTCGTACAAGGCTGCGCGGACAACGCGCCCTCGGCGAACATCCGCTGCGCTCCGTACCCTCCGCGGCAACGCAGCAGATATCAGAGATAGCCGCAGGCGCCCTTCCGCCCACCGCCTTGAAGATCCGTTGCTGGACTTAAAAATCGAGACGTCCTGCGAACAGCTGCTACCGCTGCTCGCAGATCGACTTACCCCTCTCAGGCCATTTCTGCCAGATTGACCATGGCCGGTTTCTGCACATCAAACCGATCCGCCAAGAACGGTGTGATGTCCAGCGGCAATGCCTCGTCGTTGACCAGCTTGTCGAGCAACACGCCGGTGATCGCAGAGGTCAGGATGCCAGTACGGAAATGCCCGCAGGCATTGAGATAACCCTGAATGCCTTTCATCGGCCCGAGTATTGGCAACTCGTCCGGTGAGCCCGGTCGCAGCCCGGCCCAGCAGCGCTTGAGATTGATGTGTTCCAGCTCTGGAATGCAGCGGATCGCGCCTTGTACCAGCCCGTTGATTTCCGGGTAGGTGGTGGTCACGTCGAAGCCTTTGTCTTCCGTGGTGCTGCCGATCAGGATCTCGCCGTTGTCCTTCTGCGCCACATAGCAATCACTGGTGGTCAGGCAGCCGCGCAAGATCTTCGGCATGCGCTCGGTCAGCAGGATCTGGCCCTTGACCGGATTCACCGGGATACGAGTGCCGGTAGCCCACTCACTCAATTCAGCCGCCCAGGCACCGCCGGCGTTGATCAAGGTGTCGCAACGGAACTCGCCGGCTTCGGCAGTCTGCACACCGACCACCCGCGATTCCTGGCGCAACACCTCAGTGACGTTGGTGTTGAAGAAAATGTCGACGCCATTCTGCCGGGCGCCTTCGGTATAGGCATCCGCAAGGCGGAACGGACTGACCTGATGGTCGCAGAGAAACTCCAGCGCCCCACGTGCTTCATGGCTGACGCTCGGCTCGGCCTTGCGCAACGCGGCCTGGTCGAGCCAGCGCACCTGATCGGCGAAGTGGGGGATGCAGGCAACGATGTGCTCGGCGTACAAGCGGTCCTCATCGTCATAGATCACGAATTTCAGTCCGGTCTTTTCGAACTTGAAATCCATGCCATGGTTTTCCTGCAACTCGCGGTGCAGGTCCGGGTACATCGCATTGGATTGCAGGGCAAATTCAAAGAACGAATCCGGCAGGATGTGCGGCGTGCTGGACTCGACCGCCACCGCCGCGCCCTGGGCTTCGCGCTTGCGGTTGGCCGACATCATGCGAAAGAAGATGACCCCACACCCCAGCCCCACCGACTCGCCAATTGCCCAGAGTCCGCCGGCCGACGCCCGGGTCGCGTTGCCGGGTCGCTTGGCGTCGATCAGGGCGACTTTCAGGTTTCTTCGCTTCGACAGTTGATAGGCGCAAGAAGCCCCGATCACACCGCCACCGGCAATCACCACGTCGTAGAACTTACTCATGATTGAACGCATCCGTGCCGAAGTTCTGGAATGCCGAAAAAGGAATCGGCTCGATGGGAAAGCGCGGTCGCAACCAGCCAACATCCTGGCGCCCGGTGGCTTCACGCAAGCGGTCGCTGCAATAACCGACACACATCCGCCCCTGACAATCGCCCATGCTCACCCGCGTGCGCATTTTCAGGCTGGCCATGTCTTGAACGCCTTGGGACAGCGCCCGATCGATATCGGCACGGGTGGCGTTTTCGCAGCGGCAGATCACCGTATCGGCAGCGGGCAAAGCCGTCTGTCCGGCGCCGCGTTCGGTGTAGCGATCCACCGCCGCGCGAAAGCGCACGACGGATTTGAGCTTCGCCAGATAGCGCTCACGCAAGTGCAGCGCCTCTTCGGCGGTCAGCACATCGCGCTGCACAAGCATCGACACCGCAGCGATTTGGCCGCTGAGCATCGCTGCTTCGCCACCGCGAATCCCGCCCATGTCACCAGCCAGGTGAACGTGCGGTTCGCTGCTTTGTTGCCAGTCGTTGGCCGCGGCGCGCAAGTAACCATCATCGCTGAAGCCATGCTCCAGCCCCATTTGCTGACTGAGTTGAGTGCGCGGAATAAAGCCATAGCCCACCGCCAGAGTCTGCGCCACAACCTGCTCGGCGCGACTCAGGTCTGGCTGCCAACTACGCGTATACGGCGCGACTGTCACGCTGCGTAATTCGTCCTCGCCCTGTGTCTCGACCACGCCCCAACCGTAACGCATCGCAATGCCGTGCAGTTTCAGATAGGCGAGCATGCTCATCCCGTCGAGGAACAATTGCGGTTTGTTCAGCAGCGCCAGGCTTTCCTTGGCGATCTTGCCGAATGCACAGGCCTCGAACACACCTGCAACCGTCACCCCGCTGGCATGCAATTGACAGGCAACCAGCGGCAACAGCGGGCCGGTACCGACGATCACCACCGGGCTTTGCGGCTTGACCACGCCACTTTTGATTTGCAGTTGCAGGCCACCAAGCAGCATCACGCCCGGCAACGTCCAGCCAGGGAACGGTACGCTGCGCTCATGGCATCCGGCGGCGAGCAACAGTTGGGAATAGGTGATTTCCTGCGCGCGTTCGTCCGCATCCAACATGACCAATGCCCGAGTCCCTTCGGCACCGACAACTCGGGTGTTCAAGCACACGTCGATCAGCGCACGACGGTCCTGAAAGTCGCCATGCAGTTTGGCCAGCGCTTTGGCATAGCGCGGCCCCAGATAGTCCAGCTGCACGCCGTCGCGCAACGGCCCGCGATAAACTACCCCGCCCAGTCGGGGCGCTTCTTCGAGCAAGGTGCAGTGCACGCCGTGTCTGGCCAGTTCAATGGCCGCCGCCATACCCGCCGGACCACCGCCGACGATCACCGGATGAAGGCTCATGGCGCCTCCTGCTCGGCAATACGATTGACCACTGTTTCGACCTGCATGCCCGGCTGCACCTGAGTCTGACAAGCGCGACGCTTGTGTCGGCCGTTGATCTTCACCAGGCAGCATTGGCATACACCCATGCCGCAATAGGCCCCGCCGATCTGATCGTGATCGTTACGAGCGATCTGACGGACACCGAGCGATTGAATGACCGTCAACACTGTTTCGCCCATCGCGGCGCTGACCGGCTGGCCATTGATTTCGATCGTCATGTCCGCCCGCATGAGCGGCTGAATGTCGAAGGTACGAACTAGGCGTTGCATGGCATGTTTCATCCGTGAAAGTTATTGAGGGGTGTCTGCATCGTGTTGCCGTCGCGCAAGGACGCGACATGACTGAGCCAAGACAACGTAGAGGACAGCGTCACAAGGCCTTTGATCTTTACGGTACGTGACATGCCAAAACGCGACATTGATCCAGGCCAGTGGTCTGCGCCACGCAAGCCCATGTAATAACTAAGAAAACTCGCATCACCCTGAAGACTATCCGCCTGTATGAGAGTTTTCTTTAAAACTCTCGAAGGCATTTCTTGGCGCTCTGCCGTGTCTGTATTTCACTCGCCCTCAGGCAAGCTCCAGCACCCGAATCCTGCCCCTTGAAGGCGACACGGTCACCGCACATGAGATGGTTGCCGAGCTGAGTAGCCATGGCTCGCAGGTGGGCACGTCGACACTTTGCACAATCAGGTCTGATGCAGTTCCCGCAACAAACATGGGCTGACCATGACAACCTCATCTGCGCGTACAAGCCCCTGCGAAGCGGGACCGACGTAACGCCGCGGTCGCGCACAGGGTGCGCTCCTACAAGGCTGCGCCCTGTGCGACGGCGGACGCTCCACCCTCAGGCAACATCCGCCCCCGTAGCCACCGCTCCGCAGGCGTCGACACCCAGCGCTCCAAGCCTTTGCCCAAAAACCAGCACAGCGGCAGCGCCGGCAGATACCAGAGATAGCCGTGGGCGATGTCCCCGCCCATCGTCTTGTAGATCCTCACCACGGCATACACCACGAACATGTGGGTGAGGTAAATCTCATAGCTCAGACGACCCCACGAACGCAGCCAGCCTAAGCCGCGCCACGTGGCACAACGCGACCACGCACTGGCCAAGACCAGGCACAACGCAGAGCCGGTGAGCACGAGCATGTAGCCATCATGCATCGTCTGCCACAGCAGCTTGCCTTCAAACATCACCAGGTAAAGACCCAGGGCGCCGGCGATGCCGAGTAGCCAGACAAGTCCATGCGATGCGTTGCGCCAGCGTTGCACCGTCAGCGCGCCGAGCACACCGGTGGCAATCGCCGCCATGCCGGGCAGATAGGCCTTCTCCTGCCAGATCTCGTTGTCGGCCAGGGCGGCGTGTGTCCATGGCAGCGACACAGCCAATGCGATCAGCATCGGCACCATCACCCAGGTGCGCCGCGTCAGCAGGCAGACAATGGGGAAGCCGAGATAGAACACTTCCTCGATCGACAGCGACCACAGCACGTCCCAGTTGCCCGGGAGATAGCCGGTCATGCCTTCGTACCAATTCAGATGGAAGCCCAGTGCCGCCACGATGGCGCGCGGCAACGACTGTCCTTCCCGGTCGATCACGTAATCCGGCGCGCCAGCCAGATGCAGCACGCTGAGCACGACGACGAGCAACACCAGGCAGGGCGCGATTCGCGCAAAACGCCGTGCGTAGAACGCACGCAAGTCGATGCTGGCCAGCGAACCGCTGCGACGCAGCGCGTTGCTGGTGATCAGAAAACCCGAGATCACGAAGAAGATGAAAACTGCTTCGTAACCGTTGAAATTCAGCGCCGTCAGCAACTTCTTCGGCAGCACGTCGAGTAAGGCCGTCTTGCGCAGCGGAATACGCAAGCCGATGTGATGCAGCACCACCAGCAGGATGGATAAGCCGCGCAGCAGGTCGATGCCGGTGTTGCGTTGAGCCTGCGGGTCAGTCGTCGCGTCCATCAACCCCACACCATCACTTGTAGGAGCGCACCCTGTGCGCGAACAAGGCGCGACCAGCGCCTTCGCTTCGCCGACCCGTCGCGCACAAGTGCGCTCCTACAAGGTGAGGCGTTGTTTATTGTGCCGCCGGCAGATCGTGGATCATCTGCTGCGCCAAGCCTTCATAGTTGTAGTCGAAGTGATGATCGCCGGTCTTTTCGTAGACCTTGATCCAGCCCGGCAACTTCGGATCGGCACAAAGCGCGTCGTCCTTGTCCTTGACACCGTAGTAGCAAACTACCGGCGGATGGCCATTCAAGGCTTCAAGCGGCGGCAGGGCGTCGTAATGCTGCACGGGGTTGAGCCACTGGAAGAAGTCCTGGGTATGCGTCTTCCACCAGCCCTCCTTCATATAGCCTTCCATTTCGATTTCGAAGTTGACGTCGTGACTGGGCGACAGCAGCACCACCTGGGCGATGCGTGCGCGGCCCTCGGGACTCAACTGATCGATCACCGAAGGCAGCACGTCGGCGCCGAACGAGAATCCGATCAGCCATACGCGCTTCTTGCCCGGCTGCGCCACCGATTGCGCGAT
>Ga0209672_100916_pt1 | contig 13362 bp, 11 predicted proteins | sample AraplaCol_mMS_r2_FD_184273 | JGI IMG/M metagenome (GOLD analysis project Ga0209672, IMG submission 184273) | Arabidopsis root microbial communities from North Carolina, USA - plate scrape CL_Col_mMS_r2 (SPAdes) (version 2) | ecosystem: Host-associated > Plants > Roots > Endosphere | place: USA...
TGGGCATCGATCATGAAGCGACGGGGCGGGAGAACATCTATACCCGTGGCGCCCTGCTGGGGATCCCGCGCGCAACCATGAAGCAGCATATCGACGAGATCATTGAGTTCTCCGAGCTCGGGAATTTCATCGACATGCCGTTGCGCACCTATTCGACAGGCATGCACCTGCGCCTCGTCTTTGCTGTTTCGACCATCCTTCGTCCCGAGATCCTGCTGATGGACGAATGGCTTTCCGTGGGCGACGAGGGATTCAAGCATCGTGCGGAAGCACGACTGACCAGCATGGTGGAGGCCACTCAGATCCTCGTGCTGGCCTCGCACTCGCGAGAGCTGATCATGAGTACGTGCAATCGCGTCATCTGGCTGGAGCACGGGAAGATTCGCATGATGGGAGATCCACAGGCGGTGACCGACGCCTATTTCGGTGGCGTGCGCAATGAACTCCATGCCGCCTAGCGGGCTGCCGAGAAAGCACGGCGGTGCCCGCTTGCTGCCATGGCATCCCCTGTTCGCCGATACATGACGCGCAGCTTCGACGTCCGGCGGCCTGACATGTTCTCGTGCGGTACGGCGCATCGATGGACAACCCGATTCCTGGTCGCGCGCTCGTAGTGAGCGCGCGGCGGGAGGCGATACAATGCGCTCTCCCGCCTGTTTCGGTCGTCTACCATGAAGTGTTTCAAGGCCTATGATATTCGCGGCCGCGTGCCTGATGAACTGAACGAGGACATTGCCTATCGGCTAGGACGTGCATTCGCATGTACCGTTGGCGAAGGCGCAGTCGTTGTCGGCTTTGACATACGTCGCGATAGCCCAGCGTTCGCCGAAGCCGTCATTCGCGGCCTCAATGATGAAGGACGCGACGCGATCGACATCGGCTTGTGCGGCACTGAGGAGGTCTATTTCCAGACTTTCCATCGGCAGGCGGCGGGCGGCATCATGGTGACCGCAAGCCATAATCCCATCGACTACAACGGCATGAAGCTGGTTCGCGAAGGCTCGCGACCCATCAGCGGCGATACCGGACTGCGTGACATTGAACGGCTGGTCGAAGCGAATGGCTTTGGCCCGGTAGCGACCGTGCGCGGCTCGGTTAGGCGCGATCACGACAAGTCGGCCTATATCGAACACCTGCTGTCCTACGTCGATGCGCAAGCGATGCGTCCGCTCAAGGTCGTGGTCAATGCCGGCAACGGCAGTGCGGGTGGCGTGATCGACCTGTTGGATGCGCATCTGCCGCTGGAATTCATCCGGATTCACCACGAACCCGACGGCAGCTTCCCCCATGGCATTCCCAATCCCCTGCTGCCGGAGAATCGCGATGCCACGGGTGATGCGGTCCGAAAGCATGCCGCCGACTTCGGCATTGCCTGGGACGGCGATTTTGACCGCTGCTTCTTCTTCGACGCGAAGGGCGAATTCATCGAGGGCTACTACATCGTCGGCCTGCTTGCCGCCCAGCTGCTGCAAAAGCATCCTGGCTCGAAGATCATCCATGACCCTCGCCTGACCTGGAACACGATCGACATGGTCCGACAGGCCGGTGGCGTGCCCATCGAAAGCAAGACCGGGCATGCCTTCATCAAGGAACGCATGCGCGCCGAAGACGCCATCTACGGCGGCGAGATGAGTGCCCATCATTACTTCCGCGAGTTTGCCTATTGCGATTCGGGCATGATTCCGTGGCTGTTGGTGGCCGAACGCATTTCCAAGACGCACGTGGCGCTCGCCGATATGTTGGCCGAGCGCATGGCTGCCTACCCCTGCAGCGGTGAGATCAATTTCGTGGTGACCGATGCGAAGGCCACAGTTGCGAAAGTGCTCGAGCATTTTGCCGCGCAACAGCCGGCGCTCGACTACGTGGATGGCGTCAGCGCTGATTTTGGAAGCTGGCGCTTCAACCTGCGCTCATCCAATACCGAGCCTCTGCTGCGACTCAACGTGGAATCGCGCGGCGACGCCGGCTTGATGGAAGCGAAGACTCGCCAGTTGTCCGGCCTGATACGCACTTAAAAGAAGGGCCCCGCGGGGCCCTTTCACGTCTAACCGTAGATTCGTACGAGCATGCCGCCCTTAGGCGCGGCCATAGACATCATCGTAGCGGACGATATCGTCCTCCCCGAGATAACTGCCCGACTGCACTTCGATCAATTCAACGGGCACCTTGCCGGGGTTGCGCAGACGATGCTTGCTGCCCAGGGGCAGGTAGGTGCTCTGGTTCTCGGCGAGAAGGAAAACCTTGTCGTCGCAAGTGACTTCGGCCACACCCTTGACCACGATCCAATGCTCGGCGCGGTGATGGTGCATCTGCAGGCTCAGCGCGGCGCCAGGCTTGACCACGATGCGTTTCACCTGGAAGCGTTCGCCGCTTTCCAGCGAGTCGTACATGCCCCAGGGGCGGCGCACGACGCGATGCAGATCGTGTTCGGTGCGGTCGGCGGCCTTCAGCGCTTCGACGATCTTCTTCACGTCCTGCGAGGCATCGCGGCGCGCAACCAGGGTGGCATCCGGCGTGGTCACGACCACGATGTTTTCCAGGCCAACCGTGGCCACCAGATGGCGATCATGCGAGCGCACCAGGCTGCCTGTGGTGTCGAGCGCGATCACGTCACCCTCGAGATGGTTGCCCTGGGCGTCCTTGTCGGCGGCCAGCCAGAGCGCGTCCCATGAGCCGATGTCGGACCAGCGACAGGCCACCGGTACCACCGCAGCGCGCGCGGTTTTCTCCATCACGGCATAGTCGATCGAGTCGCTCGGCGCCGAGGCGAAGGCGTCGCCGTCGAGGCGGATGAAGTCCAGATCCGTGTTCGCCTGGTCGAATGCAGCGCGGGCGGCAGCGAGCATGGCCGGAGCGTGCGCGCCAAGCTCGTCCAGATACGCCGAAGCACGGAACATGAACATGCCGGAGTTCCAGTCGTACTCCCCGCTCGCTACGTAGCCTTCGGCTACCTCGAGCTTGGGCTTTTCCACGAACTGCTGGACCTGGAAAGTCTCGTTCGCCAGCGCCTTGCCGCGGCGGATATAGCCAAAGCCGGTCTCCGGTCGATCCGGTCGGATGCCGAACGTCACCAGCCAGTCTTGCTCAGCGAGCGGGCGAGCCTTCGCTACCGCTTCGCCGAATGCCGCGTCGTCGCCGATCAGATGGTCCGCCGGCAGCACCAGCAGAATCGCATCCGGATCCCGGGCCAGGGCCTGCAGCGCACCCACGGCGATCGCCGGCGCCGTGTTGCGGGCGATGGGCTCCAGCAAGATGCTGGCATCGGCAACCTGCAGCTCCTGCAGTTGCTCGGCCGCCAGGAAGCGATGATCGTCGCTTGCCACCACGACGGGTGCAGCGACATCCGGAAGGCGCAATGCGCGCTTCACGGTCTGCTGGAACAGCGTTTCACTGCCCGCCAGCGAGAGGAACTGCTTCGGGAGATTCTTTCGCGAGATCGGCCAAAGCCGGGTCCCGCTGCCGCCGCTGAGAATGAGGGGAGTGAGCATGGCGCGTCAGTTGCCAGTGGAGGACAGGGCGTCCAGCGTACGATCCAGGCCAACCTGCCAGTCAGGCAGAGGGTAATTGAAGGTATGCGCGAAACGGGAATTGTCCAGCACGGAATAGGCCGGTCGCTTGGCAGGTGTCGGGAATTCACTGCTGCCGATGGCGTGGACGACCGGTGCCTTTGCCAGCAAGCCTCGTTGGGCGGCCCGCTGCAGGATGGCGGAGGCAAACCCGTGCCAGCTGGTCGCGCCGCTGGCGGTCAAGTGGTAAGTCCCTTCCAGCGTGCTGCGAGTGGCCCGGTCGCTGGCCATCCATCGATCGATGGCCGCCAGCGTAGCCTCAACGATCAAGGTGGTGTCCGTGGGGCAGCCCACTTGGTCCGCGACCACACGCAGCTCGTCCCGCTCGCTGCCAAGACGGAGCATGGTGCGCAGGAAATTGTGGCCAACCGGGGAGTAGACCCAGGCGGTGCGGAAGTTGAAGTAGGAGGCTCCGCTGGCCTCCAGGGCTTTCTCGCCAGCCAATTTGCTGCGGCCGTAGGCACCGGAGGGGGCGACGGCGGCGTCCTCGCGATAGGGATCGCTGGCGTCGCCTGAGAACACATAGTCGGTCGAATAGTTGACCAGCAAGGCATCGTGCGACTTGGCCCAGCGTGCCACTACGTTCACGGCTTCTGCATTGATGCGCGTAGCGGCGTCCTCCTCCTGCTCAGCGCGATCCACCGCCGTATAGGCGGCGGCATTGACGATGATGTCCGGCAGCTCACCGTCCAACAACGCTGTCAACGATTCTGGATCCGAGAGGTCCGCCACCACGCCATGGCCGCCGTCCACGAGCTTGCCGTCACGCGTCGCGGCGGCTACTGAGCCTCGAGCTGCCAGACCGCCGTGGCGGATGAAAGTGCGGCCAAGCTGACCGTTGGCGCCAAGAAGCAGGACCTTCAAGCCTGGTACTCCGGCAGGCGGTCCAGCGGCACGTCGGCAAGCAGGGGCGCCTTGCCGTCTTTGTCGGAAAGCAGAGGGCTGCCGACGGGCCAGTCGATGCCAATGGCCGGATCGTTCCAGCGAACGCCGCCATCGGCCTTCGCGTCGTAGAGGTCGGTGCACTGGTACGAGAACGTGGCGAATTCAGAAACCACGCAGAAGCCGTGGGCAAAGCCCTCGGGTATCCAGAAATGGCGGTGATTCTCCGCCGTAAGCATCACGCCGGCCCATTGGCCGAACGTCGGCGATCCGCGGCGGATATCCACCGCCACGTCATACACTTCGCCCTCAAGGACGCTCACCAGCTTTCCCTGCGGATGCGGCCATTGATAGTGGAGGCCGCGCAACACGCCGCGTGCCGAGCGGGAAACATTGGACTGGACAAAGCGGCGGTCGATGCCTGCTTCGCGATACTTGGCTTCGTTGTAGCTTTCGTAGAAAAAGCCCCGGGAGTCGCCGAACACCTGCGGTTCGATGACAACGCAGCCGGGCAAGGAGGTTTCTATGAACTTCATCCCACGTAGCCTTGTTCGATCAGGTTCTTGAGGTATTGGCCATAACCCGTCTTGGCAAGCGGCGCGGCAAGGCGCAGCAATTGCTCTGCATCAATCCACTTGTTGACGTAGGCGATTTCCTCGGGGCAGCAGACCTTGAGGCCCTGGCGGTTCTCGATGGTCTGGATGTAGTCGCCTGCTTCCATCAGGGACTCGTGCGTGCCCGTATCAAGCCAGGCGTAGCCACGGCCCAACTGCTCCAGGTGGAGCGAGTCGTCGTCGAGATAGCAGCGGTTGAGATCGGTGATCTCCAGTTCGCCGCGCGGCGAAGGCTTGAGATTTGCCGCGAAGTCCGTTGCCCGGTTGTCGTAAAAATAGAGGCCGGTCACCGCGTAGTGTGACTTGGGTGCCGAGGGTTTTTCCTCCAGGCCAATGACTTTGCCGGTGCGGTCGAATTCGGCAACGCCATAGCGCTCGGGATCCTTCACGAAATAGCCGAACACGGTGGCGCCATGCTCGCGCGCCGCGGCCCGCTTCATGCGCTCGGTAAGTCCCACGCCGTAAAAAATGTTGTCGCCCAAAACCAGGCAGCTGCGGTCATTGCCGACGAAATCGCGTCCAATGATGAATGCCTGCGCAAGACCATCCGGAGACGGCTGCACGGCATAAGTGATGTTGATGCCCCATTGGCTGCCATCGCCCAGCAGGCGCTGGAACAACGCCTGCTCGTGCGGCGTGTTGATCATGAGCACGTCACGAATGCCCGCCAGCATCAGGGTGGCCAGCGGGTAGTAGATCATCGGCTTGTCGTACACCGGCAACAGCTGCTTGCTGACTGCCTGCGTGATGGGGTACAGCCGCGTGCCGGACCCGCCAGCCAGGATGATGCCTTTTTGATTGCTCATGCGCCCAGCCGCTCCATGCGGTAGCTGCCGTCAAGGACACGGGAAACCCACTCGGTATGGCTCAAATACCATTCGACCGTGTGCTTTATTCCCGACTCGAACGTCTGCGAGGGGCGCCAGCCGAGCTCGCTCTGCAGCTTCGACGAATCGATCGCATAGCGACGGTCGTGGCCAGGACGATCCTTCACGAACGTAATCAGCGATTCGCGCTGGCGGCCATCGGCTAGCGGGCTGTATTCATCCAGCAGCGCGCAAATGGTTTTTACCACGGTAAGGTTTTCGCGCTCGGCGTTGCCGCCGACGTTATAGGTTTCCCCGACCCGGCCCGCCTCCAGCACACGTTGAATGGCTGTGCAGTGGTCGCCCACGAAAAGCCAGTCACGGATATTCAGCCCATCGCCGTATACAGGCAGGGATTCGCCCGCCAGGGCTTTCTGGATAATCAGCGGAATCAGTTTTTCGGGAAACTGGTAAGGACCATAATTGTTGGAACAATTCGTGGTCAGTGTCGGTAGGCCATAAGTGTGATGGAAAGCACGTACCAAATGGTCCGAGGCGGCCTTCGAGGCGGAATAGGGTGAGTTGGGCGCGTAGGGCGTGGTTTCCTTGAATTGCCCCTCGCTGCCGAGCGAACCGTAGACCTCGTCGGTGGAGACGTGCAGGAAGCGGAAATCGTCCCGCCCGCCGCCGTCGAGCGAGCGCCAATAGTCGCGGGTGCTCTCGAGCAGGCCCAGCGTGCCAACGACATTGGTTTCAATGAACTCGGCCGGGCCGTCGATCGAACGGTCGACGTGCGATTCGGCGGCAAAGTTCACCACGGCTTGCACGCGATGCGAGCTGAGCAAGCCCGATACCAGCTCCCGGTCGCCGATATCGCCCTGCACGAACACATGCGCATCGTTTCCCTCCAAAGAGGCAAGCGTGTCGAGGTTGCCGGCGTACGTCAGTTTGTCCAGGTTGACGACCCTATGGCCCTGGGCAATGGCCTGAAGTACAAAATTGGCACCAATGAAGCCGGCTCCGCCGGTAACTAGCAGTGTCGTCATAAGTCCTGAGCTGGGCAAAATACGTCCAGTTATTCTGTCATGCTTTGAGGGGCGAGCAAACTTGCCGTCGCCTAGCCAAACGCCTTATGGGACATCGGTTTAGGACGATCAGTTACGGGCCCGTTCATCTGCCGTGCTCTGTCGCCTCCGGGTTTCCCGGTTAAGATAGCCGGGTAATTGGGCTTTTTCCGAATAATTAACCGATCGGGCCGGGGCCTGATTGCAACGTGATGGCCATGGCGACTAAGAAGAAAAAACTCGAACTTGGACTTGGCACGCGGGCCATCCATGCGGGGCAGCATCCCGATCCGGCCACCGGCGCCATCATGACGCCGATTTATGCCACCTCGACTTATGTCCAGAGCAGTCCCGGCGTTCACCAGGGTTACGAGTACTCGCGTACCCAGAATCCGACTCGCATGGCTTACGAGCGTTGCGTGGCGGACTTGGAGGGCGGTGCGGCCGGCTACGCATTCGCCTCAGGCTTGGCTGCCGCCAGCACGGTGCTGGATCTGCTCGACAGCGGTAGCCACGTCATCGCCATGGACGACCTGTACGGCGGCACATATCGACTCTTCGAGCGCGTTCGCCGCCGCTCGGCCGGGCTCGATTTCACGTTCATCGATCTCAACGACACCCAGGCGTTGAAAGCCGCCATCAAGCCGAACACACGGATGATCTGGGCGGAAACGCCCACCAATCCCATGCTCAAGTTGGTCGATCTGGCCAAGCTCGGTGAGTTTGCACGCAAGCACGGACTGATCCTGGTGGTGGATAACACGTTCTGCTCGCCGATGCTGCAGCGACCGCTGGAATCGGGCGCTCACTTGGTGCTGCATTCGGCAACCAAGTATTTGAACGGTCATTCGGACATGGTCGGCGGCATCGTTGTCGCAGGCGACGACAAGGGCCTGGTCGAGCAAATGGCGTTCCTGCAAAACTCGGTAGGAGCGGTAGCCGGGCCGTTCGATTCGTTCCTGGCCATGCGGGGACTCAAGACCTTGCATTTGCGGATGCGGGCTCACTGTGCCGGAGCCAGGGAGCTGGCGCTGTGGCTGGAAAAGCACCCGGCCATCGACAAGGTGATCTATCCGGGGCTCAAGAGCCATCCTCAGCACGCGCTCGCGAAGAGGCAGATGGACGACTTCGGCGGCATCATCAGCGTCGAGGTGAAGGGCGGCCTGAAGAAGGCCCGCCGCGCATTGGAGCGGTGCCATCTGTTCGCTCTCGCCGAATCCCTCGGCGGCGTGGAAAGCCTGATCGAGCACCCGGCGATCATGACCCACGCTTCTGTACCGGCGGCAAACCGCAAGCGGTTGGGCATCAGCGACGGGCTGATCCGTTTGTCCGTTGGAGTGGAAAATGTGGAAGACCTGCGGGATGAGCTCGATGCTGCACTGCGTTGATGCCGCAGCATTCCGTTACGTCGCGTCCTCAGTTTTAGCTCGATGAAGGCAACCACCACGATGGCTGGTTTGAGAATCACTGGTCCGTTCTACTCTGCCATCCGCCACCGGTCGCTGATCGCGGAATTGGCGAAACGCGAAATTCTGGGGCGTTATCGAGGCGCAAACTTCGGCCTGCTCTGGGCGCTGATCAGCCCGTTCCTGATGTTGGCCGTGTATACGCTGGCCTTTGGCAGCATCCTGAAGAGCCGATGGCCGCAGTCGGCCAGCGGTATCCACGATTTCGCGCTCATTTTGTTTGTTGGTCTGATCATTCACGGGTTCCTGGCCGAGTGCATCAGCCGAGCTCCCACGCTTATCGTGCATAACCCCAATTACGTGAAACGCGTCATTTTCCCTCTGGAAGTGCTGCCTTGGCCGATGGTGCTCTCGGCGCTGTTTCATTTGATGACCAATTTGCTGGCGTTCCTGGTGCTGGAAATCGCGGTCGATCATCAATTCGTATGGCAAGTGGTGCTGTTTCCCCTCACCGTGGCTCCGCTGGTGATCCTGGTTTTGGGCCTGTCCTGGTGGCTTTCGGCGCTGGGCGTCTACTTCCGCGACATCGGGCAGATCACCGGCGTGCTGGTTACCGCGCTTTTGTTCACTTCCACCGCGATCATGCCCATTTCGTCCGTGTCTCCGGGCGTTCGCTGGCTGTTTGAGCTCAATCCTCTGAGTTTCATCATCGATCAGTCCCGCGAGGTGGCGTTGTGGGGGAACATGCCTGACTGGGCGGGACTGGGCCTTTATGCGCTGGGTGCCATGGTGTTCACCTACCTTGGGTTCCTGGTCTTCATGACTGCACGCAAAGGTTTTGCAGATGTCCTTTGAGACCTCCATTCGCGTGTCGGGGCTGCACAAGTCGTTTCCCGTCTATGACAAACCCCATCACCGCCTGATGCAGATGTTTGCCGTCGGCGATGCCAAGCGCAGGTGGTTTCGCGAATTTCATGCGCTGACGGGCATCGACTTCGAAATCCACAAGGGCGAGACCGTCGGCATCGTCGGACGGAACGGGTCGGGCAAATCGACGCTGCTCCAGCTCATTTGCGGGACGTTATCCCCAACGCTTGGCAACGTGGAGGTTAGCGGCCGCATAGCCGCGCTGCTCGAACTGGGCGCGGGCTTCAACCCCGAATTCACCGGCCGCGAGAACGTGTTCCTCAACGGGACATTGCTCGGCCTGACCAGGGCGCAGGTCGAGGGGCTGTTTGACGAAATCGTCGCATTTGCCGACATCGGCGATTTCATCGACCAGCCCGTCAAGAGCTACTCGAGCGGTATGTACATCCGGCTGGCCTTTGCCGTGGCCATCAACGTGACGCCGGATATCCTGATCGTCGATGAAGCGCTTTCCGTCGGCGACGAAGCGTTCCAGCGAAAGTGCTTTTCGCGCATCGAGCGCATTCGCAACCAGGGCGCAACCATTCTGTTCGTTTCGCACTCCGCCGGAACGGTGCTCGAATTATGCAATCGGGCCATCCTTCTCGATCGAGGTGAGCTGCTGGCGATCGGTGCACCCAAGCGCGTGGTGTCCAGCTATCAAAAGCTGCTCTATGCGCCGGAGGCCATGGTCAAAGGCATTCGCGAACGCTTTCGCCGGGAATTGCTGGAACAGGCCGCGCCCCCGAAGCCGAGCGGACTTTCCAGCGAGCAGAACCTCAAGGCGATCGAAGATTCGCCACTGGCAGTCGACGAGTCGCCGGACGCGTATTTCGATCCAGGCTTGCAATCGCAAAGCGAGATTCGCTTCGAGGCGCGTGGCGCGAGGGTGAATGATCCGCATCTGGAGACGCTTGGAGGTCAGCGCGTCAACGTGGTTCGCACTGGCGCGGAGTACGTGTTCGCATATACGGCTGATTTCTCCGAACTCGCGTCGGCAGTGCGGTTCGGAATGCTCATCAAGTCCGTATCTGGCCTGGAGCTGGGTGGCGCAGTGACTTCCCAGTCGCTGGACGCCATCGACTTCGTCAATGCGGGAGCGTCGGTGTCGGTGAAATTCCGCTTCCGCTGCCTGCTTGCGCCAGGGACCTATTTCTTGAACGCCGGCATCCGGGGACGGATCGGAGAAGAAGAGACTTTTCTGGACCGCGTTTTGGATGCAGTCTTGTTCAGGGTTGCACCCGATCCCGGGCGCCTGGCGACAGGGTACGTCGACTTCGCCGTGCAATCGCAGTTTTCCATGTCCGGAGAAACCCCATGAATGCCGTGGTCACGCAAGATACGGCGGTGATGGTCCTGGGCATGCATCGAAGCGGCACCTCGGTCGCCACACGCGTGTTGAGCCTGCTTGGTGCCGACCTGGGGGAAAACCTCCTTCCACCGCAGGAAGACAACAAGAAGGGGTTTTGGGAGCACGTGGAGGCGGTCGACATTCACGAGCGCTTCCTGGCGTCCATTGGACGTACGTGGCACGACGTCCGGGAGCTTCCTCGCGGGTGGCTGGACACGCCGGCGGCGCTGCTGGCGCTCGACGAAATTGCTGGGCTGATCCGCAGGGAATTTGCGGGCAGGCGCCTGTGGGCCGTCAAAGACCCCCGCATGTGCCGTCTGGTCCCCTTGTGGCTGACGGCACTGCAGAGCCTGGGCATTCGCGCCACGGCGCTGGTCGTAGTGCGCGATCCCATCGAGGTCGCCGACTCGTTGCTGGCCCGCGACGGCTGGAGCCGCGGACACTCCTACGTGCTCTGGACCAGGCATCTGGCCGAGGCGCTCCTTGCTACGACAGGAATACCGCGTGCAATTCTTTCCTACGGCGATTTGTTGAACCATTGGCGCCCTTGCATGACGCGCGTGGCCGAGCAGCTGGGTCTTCAATGGACGGCTGATTTGGCTCAAGCGGGCGCCGCCATCGATGAGTTCGTCAGTCCCGAAGAGAGGCATCACGATCTGGTCAAAGAGAGTTTCCGCCGCAGCGAAATTCCGGGCTTTGTAAGCGAGCTGTTTCACGCCTGTAGCAGTACGGATGGGATGCCGGACTGGCCGGCCCTGGAAGCGGCCTGCAGCAAGTTCCAGTATTTTTCGAGCCTTTTCGAGCCGACCTTGGAGGAGACCATCCAGGCGCGGAACAATTTCGGACAGCTGGCTCACGAGCGCATGCTGCGAATTCAACAACTTGACCAGGACGCTGCGCGCATCTCGATTGAGCGTGGCTCGCTGGAGCTGCTGGCGGTCGAGCGCCTGGAACGCGTCAAGCAGTTGGAAGCGGAATATCGAGGTAAAATCGAGCAGCAAGCGCGGATCGAAGGGCACCTGGCCTCAGTGGTCGAGAGTCGCGCCGAAGCGCTGGCGCAGGCCGCGGTTGCACAAGAGATTGCGTTGCGGGCGCAGGAAGAGACAGCCAGGGTGCGGGACGAGATGGCGAAGCTGGCGCAGCTCACCCGGAGTCGGCGCTGGCTGATCAGGCGTGCGCTTGGGGCTGCGACCTGATTCATGATATTGGCTTGCCTTGGTAGTAGCTCGACACGAGGCTGGTAGCTTGGAATGGCAAGGGGCGCAGCAGGCGTCTCATGGAGTAGTTTGAGTGAATCTCTTAGAGAAGATTGCCTGGTACCGTAAGAACAGGGGATTGCGCGCCCTGGTGCGCAGAGCGTTCAAGGGGAGGGATGCCTCGTTTACCCTGCCCGGCGAGGCTGCCCGCACGGGCGCCATGACGCCGTCTGCGGCTGAGTTGAAGGCGGCCTTGTCCGGACAAGTGACCGATGTGGATTCACTGGTTCGCCAGGCTTTCGCACCCATCCAGCCGTTGCCGATTTACCAGGCGCCGGGCCCGCGTGCGCGAATCAATCTGGTCACCGACAGCATCAGCTCTGGCTCGCTGTTTGGCGGCGTGGCGACCGCCATCATTCTCGCGGTTCTGCTGGCCAAGCGAACGGGCGCCAAATTGCGCGTGGTAACCCGCAGCGAGGCACCCGACGAGGCGGGTTTCGCCCATGTGCTGAGCTGCAACGGCATCGACTACGACGACAACGTCGAATTTGTCCAGATGGCCCTGTGGGATACCCGTGCGCAACTGGACATCTGCGCCGGCGACCGCTTCCTGACGACGTCATGGTGGACGACCGCTTCCGTGCTCGGCAGCGTCCCCGCGTCCAAGGTGGACTACCTGTTGCAGGAAGACGAGCGCATGTTCTACCCCTACGGAGACGAGTGGCTGCGATGCCAGGAACTCCTCTCCCGGCAAGACATCCGCTTCATCGTCAATACTCATTTGCTTTATCGCCATTTCCTTGCGTCGGGCCTGGAGCATATGGAACGCCAAGGCGTGTGGTTCGAGCCGGCCTTTCCGACGCGGCCGCCGAATGAATCGGCAATCAGGAAGTCCGGCGAAAAACTGAAGTTCTTTTTTTATGCGCGCCCGAATAACCTGCGAAACCTGTTCTATCGAGGTATCGAGGTGCTCAACCAGGCAGTAACCGAGGGCGCGCTCGATCCGGCGCGGTGGGACGTGTATTTCGTCGGCAAGGACATTCCCAAGCTCAAGCTTGGCGGTGTCATGGAGCCGATCGTCCTGCCGACCATGGGCTGGAAGGATTACGGCGACTTCGTGGCCAGCGTCGATCTCGGTTTCTGCCTGATGTCGACGCCGCATCCAAGCTATCCGCCGCTGGACCTCGCTGTAGCCGGCGCGCTGGTGCTTACCAATCAGTTCGGCCTGAAGCAGGATCTGAGTGAGTACTCAGGCCGCATCTCGTGTGTTCCGCTCGATACGGGTTCCCTCGTCAAGGGCCTCCGGCAGGCTTTGGAGCATGCCGAGCGTGAGCGCAAGACGGGTAGGCCGCAGGGTACCTATCACCACCTTTCCACCTCCTGGACGGATAGCTTGGCTGCTGTCGTAGAGCGGTTGGGATAATTGCAATGTTCTTGATCAGCCAGACAACGCATCCGTATCAAGATCCCTGGAATATTCCGTTCGAGACCAGGTTCCGCGACCTATGCAGTGGCCAGCGTCGCGTCGCGTATTTCTATGAACGCCCGGACACGAGTACGTTTCGTTATCG
>Ga0209672_100920_pt1 | contig 13305 bp, 11 predicted proteins | sample AraplaCol_mMS_r2_FD_184273 | JGI IMG/M metagenome (GOLD analysis project Ga0209672, IMG submission 184273) | Arabidopsis root microbial communities from North Carolina, USA - plate scrape CL_Col_mMS_r2 (SPAdes) (version 2) | ecosystem: Host-associated > Plants > Roots > Endosphere | place: USA...
CCCCCGCAGCACGTTCGCCCGCAATGGTGGAGATCATCTGGGTCACGCCATCGGCCCAGTCCGGCCTGACCACGGCCACACTCCACATCAGCAGCAACAACAAGGGCGCCAGCGACAGCGCGGCGTAGAACGACAACGCCGCCGCGCGCGTCAGCAGCTCGTCGTCGCTGAACGCATCGACCGTCGACTTCACCACGATGAAAAGCTTGTTCTTCATCTCGATGGCTCGAATCACGCTGGCGTGCGTCCCGACCGCAGTCGTCGCCCACACTTGTCCCGGTGAACAAGCAAACGGCAGCGCCTGCACAGGCGCTGCCGTCACCTCTGCCCCAGCCGCGCACTTACCCGCGGAAAGGACGACCCTCGTAGCGACGCAAGTGGTAGATGCGATGGATATGGCGCGAGCCCATCCAGCCACCCAGGGCAGCCGCGATCAGACCCACCAGCCCGCTGAGCAGCAAGGTCAACATGCCCACCGCTGCGTAGTGCTTCATGCGGTCGGCGTCGCTCTTGAGCTGGTCGCGCGTCGCATTGGCCACTGGCAACCAAGTGTTGACGCGCATGGTCGCCGCATCCGTGGGCATCTCGGTCTGCGCGATCAGGATGGCGCGGGCAGTGTCAGTGTGACCGGCGATCAGGGCGGCGATCAGCGCCTTCTCCGTCTCGTTGTCGGGGCGGTTTTCGCGCTGTGACGCCAGTGTGCGATGTACATCCGTGCGCAACACCGCCATCGGCTCGTTATCGGCCATCGCCATGGCGCCCGCATGGTCGCCGTGCGGCGACTTGTGCTCATGGCTCAGCTGGCCCAGCGTGAGTGCGAGCCACAGCGTGCTTGCAGTCATCGCCACACCCCATACCGTGATGCCATGCAGGCTGCCCATGGTGTCGTCGGCGCGACCGTCGAACCAGCTGGCAAACAGGCCGCCCACGAACAACGAGGCGGCCCAGGTCAAGATCATCCAGATGATGGTGCCGATGCCCAGGCCCTTGGCCGCCGCTTCCGCGTTGTGCGGATTGAACGCCGTGAAGCCCAACGCGATGCCCGCGCCGTAGAGCAGTATCGCGATACCCGTCGCCACAAACCAACCTGCAAAGACTGCGCTCCAGCGCATCTGTCCGAGAGGATCGAGGGCGATGGCGCTGCTATAGGTGGTAGCCATGGAAATTCTCCTTGAGGTCAGGCGCAACCACGAACCAGCGCGATAAGGATCAACACGGGAAGTGGGACACCAAGTATCCACAGCAAGACATAGCCAATGCCGCCGCGCTGCTTTTGGGCAGGTTCCGCAGACTCATTGGCCTGGCTTTCGATGAGATCGCTCATGAATACGCTCCAGCAAGACAACGGCAGGCATGCCGCGTGTGGCTGGACAGTGCGACCGGTTCCGTAGACAACGTGTGAGAAACGCGAGAGATCGATGTGGGCGGCGCTATACCGGTTAACTGGCTTTCCCAGTCTGGGCATGACGCTCAACGTCGCAGGAACGGCTTGCGCAAAGGCCGCCGCGTCCGCGGGCGACCTTGCGCAGCATGGAGCGCGATCCCGGCGGCATCAGTTGTTCTTGATCGACGGATGAGGGCTGTTGGACTCGCCGCACACAAACGTCAGCGGGACGCCGTACACCTTGTCGCCAAAGCGCGCGAACAGCTGGTAATGCCACACGCCTTCGCTGTTCTTGTCGCAATGGTAGTTGTCGATGCTGATCTTCTTTTTTCCTTCGTAGCGCAGATTGCGAAACACCTTGTCGCTCGGTTTGCGCACCAGCCATGAAAAGCCGGGGCTGTGCGGATCGTCGGCGGCGCAGAACTCGCCGTCGCTGGCGTTGCCCGATAGCGTCCAGGTAATGGTATGTGGCTGGTCGTCGTTGGCGACCTTCTCGAAAGCGTGGTGGTGCTTGCCTTGGTTGACCACCAACAGGTTCTCTTCCCGTCCCGGCTTGGGATTGCGGTAAAGCTCCACTTCGATATCGATCTTGCTGGGGTTGCTGGTTTTCATGATGAACTCCCGTCGTTGAGAGATTGCGGTTCCCTACCGATGGTGCTCCCGTACTCTCGACTGCCCCGGTCAGCCTGATCAGCGATCGCCGCTGTTTTGCGCCACCAACTTTTTTTGGAAGACGGTGTTGATGGGATAAGCCACGTGCGCGCGGCGCAGCACGGCCAGCCACTCCGCATCGCGATAGCCACTGCTCCATAGCTGTTGCACCAAGGGATCGGCCTTGGCGGCCTCGCCTAGCGCGAGCAGGGCGCGGGCCTGCATCGACAACAAGCGTGGGTCGCCCTGCCCGCTGGGCTGCCCTTGCGCCATCGTCACTACGTCGCGGCGCAGCTGCGCGGCCGCCGCCGGGTCGGTGGTGGCCGCCGCCAGCAGCAGTTGCGCGGCGCCGTTGGCCAAAACGATGGAGCGCTCGTGCGGCTGCTTGACCAGCATGGGACGGAGCGTGTCCAGCGCCACCAGCAACTGCGCGTGCGCGGCATCAGCCTGCCCCGCTGCCAGCAACTGCGCGGCATGCTCGGTCTGCGCTTCGGCTTGCAAGCGCGCGAGGCCGGCGTCGGTGGGACTCTGCTTGACCAGCGCAGCCGCCAGCGCGAGTGAGCGCGCAGTGAGTAAGTTGGCGGCAGGCAGGTCGCCATTGAGGCGTTTGAGCCGTGCCAGTTGCGCCGAGTAGCGGGCCACATCTTCCTGGAACCCGCTGTTGTTCGGACTGCTCTTGAGCAATCCATCGGCGATATCCACCGCCTGTTGCATATGACGCATGCCCGTATCGTCATCCCCGACCAAGGCCAGCGTGCGACCAAGGATGGCGCGCACCGTGAGCATCGAGTCACGCTGGCTGGAGTCGTCGGGATGCTGCGCGGACAAGGCCGTTTCAATCGCATCGTCCGAACCGTACTCGGCGATGGCGCCGGCCAGGTCGCCATGCAGCAGGGCCAGCTTGCCGATGTTGTTGTGCGCGCCACCAAGCTCGGTAGCCCAATCGGCGCGCTCGGGTTTGGCGGCCACCAGCTTGCCCGCCAGTGCCAGCGCGCTGCGGTAGCTCACCAGTGCCTCGTCGAGGCGACCATGCGCCTCGAGTACGTGGCCCATGTTGTTGTCCACGATCTCGAGCTCCAGCAGCAGCTCGAGATCGCCTTTGGCATACGGCTCGGCGCGCAGCAGCACGTGTTGCGCTTCTTCAAAGCTGGTCTGGGCGGCGTCGAGTTCGCCCTCGAACCAGTGGGCCCGGCCAATGAAGGCCAGGATGCGCGCGTATTGCAGCTGCTTGGCCGCATCGGTGGGCGCCTTTTGCGCGAGCGAGGAGGCGAGCATGGCCGCCGCACGGTACGAGGCGATCGCATCCGGCAGGTGACCTTGTTCCTCGCGTACCGAGCCGATGCGCTCCAGCGCCTTGGCGCGTTGGGCCAAGGCTTGTTCGGTAACGTCTGTGGTCGGCATGGCGGCGAAATACTTCATCGCCTTGTTGTCGACATCCTCCATGATGTCCAGGTGCTCGATGCGATGCAGCTTGTCGTTGAGGTCGCCCAGCATGAAGTCGATCAAGTCTTCCGCCTGGCGCTGCCGGCGCTCGGCGGCCACGCGCGCCACATCCGCCGCATGGCGTGCCTGCATGGCCACGATCGCCAGCGATGCCGTCACCGCCGCCACCACCAGCGCAGCCGCGGTGATCATGCTCAGGCGCCGGTTGCGCCGTTGCAGTTCGCGCTGCTTGAGGCTGTCGAAGCTGATCGCCAGCATGCCGGCGATCAGTTTCAACTTGGCGTTGCGACGCCCGTCCTTGGATGCGCGCGCATCGGCGGCGATGGGTTCGGCCTTCTCACTGCCCAGTTCACCGTTGGCATCGAGTTGAAAGCGCAACGCCGGCACAAAGCATTCCCGTGCGGGATCACCACGTTCGCCCGCATTCGGCTCGCCATCCACGATCAGGCAATAGATGTTGGCGCTGCGCCCCAGCCGCTTGAACGCGAGCACTTCCTCGTGCACCCAATGCGAGGTGGCCGCGTGCGGCGAACAGATGACGATGAGGTTGGCCGATTGCGCCAGCGCCTCGCGTACCTTGCTGCCCAAATCGGTGGCGCTGGCCAGTTCGTCGCGATCGCGAAAGATCGGCGCGAGTCGCCGCGGCGTCACACCCGCCGCCGTCTGCTTGCCCACCAGGCGCGACGGCACGCGATAGGTTTCCAACGCCTTGTGCAGCCAGCCTGCCCAGGCGCTGTCCCGGTGGCTGTAGCTGATGAAAGCGCGGTACCGATATGCCGGGGCCGCCACAGGCTGCTTCATGACGCCGTGCACTCCCGAGGAAGGCCTTGGCCTTCCTGGCCGGGAACGTCCCGCAACCGCTGACCAGCCGGCGCAGAGCCAGACTGGAACGGGTGACGCTCGCCCCTCGCCACCCCCCGGAATGATATCAAGAATGTGATGTGCATCACATTTTTGCGGTAGGCTGCGTATGGTTTCGCGGAGGGGATGCGAGCGGGCCTTCACGCGCCCTTCTCGCCAGGGTGAGCCCCGCCTTGCCTGCACCATGGACACACCACGCGTTCGCTGGTCCGGACCGTGGCTCGCGCGGAGGTTGCCATGACACCTTTGGTGGTCGGCGTCACCAGCCATCGCAACATCGCCGCGGCCGAGATCGAGCCGATCCGGCAACGCCTGCAGGCCTTTTTCGCCGCGCTCAAGCGCGACTACCCATCGCTGCCGCTGGTGGCGCTCTCGGCGCTGGCCGAAGGCGGCGATCAGCTGTTCGCGAGCGAGGCGTTGGCGGCGGGCGCGCGCCTGGTGGTTCCGCTGCCCTTGCCTCGCGAGATGTATATCGAGGATTTCGCCCAGCCCTTGGTGCGCGAACGTTTCGAGGAGCTCTTTCAACGCGCCGATGTGATCCGCCTGCCGCTGCTGAAAAGCCAGTCGCGGGAAGCACTGCAGGCGCATGGCGAAGCGCGCAATCGCCAGTACGCGAAGGCCGGCGTGTTCATCGCCAGCCACGCGCACATCCTGGTGTCGATCTGGGACGGCAAGGACTCCGGGCGACTCGGCGGCACCGCGCAGATCGTGAAGTACTACCTGCACGGCTCGCTGCCCGGCATCATCGAACATCCGCGCCAGGCAAGGCATATCCTCAGCGGCGGCGACGAGCACCTGCTCTATCACATCGTCTGTTCGCGCGAAGGCTCGCAGGGCTCAGTAGCCGAAGGCCTGACAGCGTTGGAGACACTCTGGCGCACCGGTGACCATGTGTCGCTGAACGCCGAACCGCCGGAAGAGTTCGACCTGATGATCCGCCACATGGTCGAGTTCAACGACGATTGCGAGACCTACGCGCCACAGATCGAGGCCGCGGCCAGCGAGCATGGCGTATCAGCCAGCCCAAGCACGGAAGCCGTCGATCGTCTGTTTCGATGCGCCGACTGGCTAGCCATGCATTTTCGCAAGCGCGTGCTGCTGGCGCTGCGCGTGACGTATACGCTGGCGGCGCTCATGGGTATCGCGTTCACGCTGTATGCCCACCTGACCCAGCAGAACAACATGATCTACTTCTTCCTGCTGCTGTTTGCGGCAGGCGGCATCGTCGCCGCGCTCGCGCGGCGCCGCGAATGGCATCGCAAGTATCTCGACTACCGCGCACTCGCCGAGGGCCTGCGCATCCAGCTGTACTGGCGGCGTGCCGGCATATCGAAAGACACCGATCACGAGTTTGCCCACGACAATTTCCTGCAGAAGCAGAACATCGAACTGGGCTGGATCCGCAACGTGATGCGCGCCGTCGGCCTGCAACCGCCGGCCAAGCCCGAGCCCGACGCGCTGGCCCAGGTCATCAACGAATGGGTGGGCGAACCGGGCCGCTCGGGCCAACTGCACTACTTCGAATGCAAGACGCTGGAGAGCGCAGGCCTGCACCACCTGACCGAAACGGTGGGATCGATCAGCCTGTGGGTGGGCATCTCCATCAGCGTGTTTCTCGCGATCTTTGCGCTCAAACTGCCGGAAGACATCAAGAACACGCTGGTGGTGATCATGGCCGTGCTGTCCATTGTTGCCGCCGTGCGCGAGGCCTATGCGTACCGGAAGGCCGACAAGGAACTGATCCGGCAATACCGCTTCATGCAGCGCATTTTCAGCGGCGCCCGCGCAGCGCTCGACCGCACCGACGATCCCGCGGAGAAGCGCGGCATCCTGCGCTCACTGGGCGATGCCGCGCTGACCGAGCATGCGGAGTGGACGCTGATGCGTCGCGAGAGGCAGGTGGAGCACAGCAAGTTCTAGCTGGCTTTCGACATGCATCGCTCGGCGCGCATGACAAGAATCGGATGGCCGCCATCCCACGCCTCATGGGAACCTCCTCGTGCCTTGGAGGAATCTCATGCAACGCACACTTTTGCTCGCCTTGATGCTGTCACGGAGCGCAAACGCCTGCGCCGATTGCGATCTACGTTACGCGCCGCCCGAAGTCCGCGCCGCTGCGCTGGCTTTCCATCATCAGGCCAGCGAACGCCACCCGTCCCAAGCCGACAACGCGGCGCGTGCGGTTATGCAACGAGTGCCGCGCGTGGAACATCCCGATCAACCTTCAGCAATCGCCCGAACTGACCGCACGTCTGCGCGCTAGCGTCAGCGCGCTGCGCCTTACTCCTGTACCACGCAACCCCAGCCATCGTTGAGGCCACCCAGCGATTCCGATTCGCTGGCGAGCAGGCTTTCGTAGCCGCTGATGTTTTCGTGCGTGGGTACCATGAAGGGGTGGGCTTGCACTTCCCAGGGACGTTCCTCGTCCGCTTCGTATTCGGAGAACGACACTTTCTGGCCGTTCCTGAGCAAGAGCACGGCGAACTTCAGCGCGGCCTCTTCGGTGGGAAAGATCACCGAGAAATCGATTTCGCGCGCCACCGAGAGGTCGTCGCCCTGCTCGGCCATCTGCCGCAGCACATCGCCGTTCTCATCGTCCGGAAAGTTCACCTGATCGTTCATTGCCTGTCCCGTGTGCGTGCAGCGCCGCGCGCTGGTATGAGCGCGTGACCCAGTCTCCCGTGGAATACGTGGCGCGGCAAGTACGCGCCATGGCGCCGCGGATCAGCTCGGCACGTTGTAGCGAAATTCCACGCGTGTGCCACCCGGCTCGCGCACGAAGCCGTGCATATTGCCCAGCTTGCCCACGGGCTCGGGTGGGAATTCCACTTCCACGCCAGGCCATCCGGCGACCCGGACGAACAGCGCATGCAGCGCTTCCTCGCTGGCCACTTTGAGCGCGACGTGGTGGAGCCCGATGTTCTTGCGTCGGTCGAACGCCTGATGGCCATCGGTGCCGTCGACCTGCCAAAGGGTCAGCACCGAGGTGCCGTCGGAGACAAACACCGCCGGATAGGCAGGGTTGCCACCGACGACCCGCCAGCCCAGGCATTGCACGAAGAAAGCCTGCGAAAGCTGGATGTCGCTCACGGTCAAACCCACATGATCGATGCCGGCGGTCAGTGCGTTGCTGTCGTTCATGGGGTTGCATCCATCGTCGATATGGTCGCGCCAGGTCCGTGCGTGAGAGCCCGGGTGGCGTTCAATGCAGGAGGTCTTCCCAGTTCCTTGGAACCTTGCCGCGCGGCCCCGGCGTGGGCTGGTCCAGCGGATGGAAAAGGGGTGGACGCAACGCGGGGCCGTCGTACGCCCGGCGAGTACGGAAGTCATAGAACCACGGATCGTCCGGCTCGAAATTGGCGATCACCGGGTGCCCGGTCTCATGGAAGTGCTTGCTGGCGTGCTGGCTGGGCGAACTGTCGCAACAACCGATATGGCCGCATTGCGCGCAGCGGCGCAGATGCAGCCACCAGCCACCGGCCTTGAGACATTCGACGCAGCCTTCGCCGCTGGGTTCGGCATCCAGGTTGATGCCGCTATCGGCATGGCTCATCAGTGGCCTCCTTGATGGTGATCGATGGATGGTAAGGACGTTCAGAAGCCCAGGTCGCTCAGGCTCGGATGATCGTCCGGACGGCGACCGAGCGGCCAGTGGTACTTGCGCTCCGACTCGGCAATGCGCATGTCGTTGATGGAGGCATGGCGATGCGTCATCAAGCCGTTCTCGTCGAACTGCCAGTTCTCGTTGCCGTAGCTGCGGTACCACTGGCCGGAGTCGTCGTGCCATTCGTAGGCAAAACGCACGGCGATGCGGTTGCCGGCGAAGGTCCACAGTTCCTTGATCAGGCGATAGTCGAGCTCGCGATTCCATTTGCGGGCGAGGAAGGCCTGCGCCTCCTCACGCCCGTGCACGAACTCGGCGCGATTGCGCCAGTAGGTATCGGGCGAGTACGCCAGCGAGACCTTCACCGGGTCGCGACTGTTCCAGCCGTCTTCGGCGAGACGCACTTTCTGCGCTGCCGTTTCGGCGGTGAAGGGAGGGACAGGCTGACGAACTTCCATGACACACCTCGGGGACGGGTTGAGAGCGATACACAAGCTTAGCCTGAGTAACATCCACGTCCCGCGAAGGTTGCCACGAACCGGCCCGGATCAGCGCTTGATGTCGTTCTTGTCGACGGTGCCGCCCTTCATTACGAAGCCGACGTGTTCCAGTTGCGCAACATCGTTGATCGGATCGCCGCTCACCGCCACCAGGTCGGCGTAATAGCCCGGCGCCACCGCACCCACCTTGCCGGTCATGCCGAGCAGGTCCGCGGCGTTGACCGTGGCCGCCTGGATCGCCTGCATCGGCGTCATGCCCCAATGGGTCATCACGGCGAACTGCTTGGCGTTCCAGCCGTGCGGATAGACGCCGGCATCGGTGCCGAAGGCCATCTTCTCGCCGGCCTTCACCGCGCGCTGGAAGTTCTCGCGCTGCAGGCGGCCCACCAGGCGCTCCTTCTCCACCGTGCTGGCCGGGAAGCCCTTCTTGGCGTATTCGCTGAGGATGTAGTCGTCGTTGTAGACGTCGAAATCCAGATAGGTACCGTGCTGCTTGGCCAGCTTGAGGCCTTCCTCGTCGATCATGCTGCTGTGTTCGATCGAGTCCACGCCGGCGCGGATGGCCATCTTGATCGACTCGGCGCCGTGCGCATGTGCGGCGACCTTTTTGCCCCAGCGGTGTGCTTCATCGACGACGGCGTTCATTTCTTCCTGCGAATACTGCGGCGCACCGACCGATGCCTCCGCGCTCAACACGCCGGCGCTGGCCATGAACTTGATCACGTCGGCGCCGTTCTTGACGTTTTCGCGCACGCGGTGGCGGATCGCATCGACGCCATCGGCCACGCCTTCGACGCCGTGGAACTCGATCCACGGCGAAAAGCCGGTGGTGTCGTCGGCATGGCCGCCGGTGGCGCCCAGCGGCGGACCGGAGACCAGCATGCGCGGACCGGCGATGTCGCCACGATCGATCGCGTTGCGCAGCGCCACGTCCACATAATCGGGCGCACCCAGGTTGCGTACCGTGGTGAAGCCGGCATCCAGCGTGCGCTTGGCGTAGGTGGGCGAGAGGATCGCCGAATCGATCGAGCCGCGCTTGAGCACGGCCTCGTAGTAATCACCCTTCACCTCGCCCGGATCGCCGGTGAGATGCACGTGGCAGTCGATCAAGCCGGGCAAGAGCGTGGCACTGCCCAGGTCGATCACGTTGACGCCGGCCGGCACCTGGCCGTCGTAGCGCACCTCGGTGATGCGTTCGCCCTCGATGATCACCAGCGGGTTGTCGCGCACGGTGCCCGCCTTGACGTCGACGAGGTGCGCGGCGCGCACGGCCACACGCGTTGGTGCCGGTGCTGGCGCATCGTCCGCCGACGCGGCAGCGACCGAACCCAGGCCTAGGACGATGGCGGAAAACAGGGGCAGCAAACGCATGAAGCATCTCCGTGGGCAATGACGATGGCAGCGGGCGGACAGCCCGCCGCCGCGCATGGCGCCACGGTGTTGCGATATCCCCCTGACCTCACCTTACCGTAAAAGGGCGATCCGTCATCCGTGACGGATGGCGCATGGCCGGCGGGTGGAAAGCGGGACCGATGAGGGAGGCATCGGTCCCGCCATGGCTCAGGGCTGGCTGCCAGCCGCCTGCACGGCGGCATAGGCGTTGACGATGCCCGCGCCGATCGGCTTGCTGCCGCTGGGCGCGACGTGCGGCACCGTGGCCGAGGACTTCAGCAACTGGGTGACCTTGGCCGGTGTCAGCAAGGCCTTGCCGAGCGCCAGGCGATAGCTCTGCATCAGCGCCACCACGCCCGCGACATGCGGCGTCGCCTGCGAGGTGCCGGCCATGCCGCCATAGGTTGCCGTGGTCGGCGTGGTGGTGCCGGCGTTGATGGTCGACCAGATGAAGCCGGTGGTGGCCTGCGTGCCGCTCGATGCGTCGTTCTTGTAGACGCCGCCGCCCGGGGCGGCCACCGTCACGATCGAACCGTAGTTGGAGTAGTACGCACGCGTGCTGGTGACGCCGGTGGCGGCCACCACCACCGCACCCGCGCAGCTGGCCGGCGAGAAGTTCGCGGCGTTGGCGTTACTGTTGCCGGCGGCCACCACCACGGCGGCGCCGCGACCGATCGCACCGGTGATCGCCTTGCCCAGCGCACTGCTCGCCGGGCACGTGCCTGATCCACCCAGGCTCAGGCTGAGCACTTGTGCCGGATGCGCATTGGCCGGCACGCCGGAGACGCTGCCGCCCGACGCCCAGGTAATCGCATCGGCAATGTCGGCGTTGGAGCCACCGCAATGGCCCAGCACACGCACCGGCACCACCTGTGCACTGAAGGCCGTACCCACCATGCCCGTGCTGTTGTTGGTGATCTCGCCACCCGCCGTACCGAACACGTGCGTGCCGTGCCAGCTGCTGCTCTCGGCGGGCTGGCCCGAGCCGCACTGGTTCGCCGTGGTCCAGTCGCCGGTATCCCAACCGCCGGCCACGCGGCCGTTGGTGGCGCGGCCCGATACGGACGCGGTGGAGATGAAGTCGTAGCCGGCGTTGGCGAGCGAGAGATTCAAGTCCGGGTGGTTGGTGACGCCGGTATCGAGACTCGCGATGGTCACGCCGGTGCCATCGGCCAGCGTCCATGCCTGCTGGATATTGGCGGCGCCCCAGTTGGCGACATTGGCGTTGAGCGTGTTGTCGAAGAAGCTCGCGCCGCTGGGCGCCAGGTAATCCCACTGGTAGGCGCTGTAGTACTGATCATTGGGCACGGTGAACGTCGCAGCGCCCTCGGGGCGAATGCCATCCACGCGCTTGAGCATGTATTCCGGTTCCACATAGGAGACGGCGGGGTCGGCCGCGATCTGCTTGATCAGCGTCGCCGCCTCGCTCGCCGAGAGTGCGCGGTCGGTATGCACCAGGTCGGCGCCGGTGGCCAACCTTCGCGAATATCGCACCGTGAGCGCACGTGGCGCAGCGAGCGTTCCTGCCGCCAGCTTCGCGCGTGATACCGCCACGCCAACGTTTTGCACCGCGATGGCGGCATTGCTGCGTTCGGCGCTGCCGTCCTTGTAGGTGATGATGAAACCGCTGTAACTCTGGTCGCTCTGCAGCGGACTGACGTCGAAATTGGCCGAAGGCGGCGGCGACGTGCCGAAATCGGCAGCGGACGCCGACGCCGACAATGCCATCAACAGGGAAACCACCAGCCAGCGCTTGTGAGTATGACGTTCCATTCGAACTCCCCATGCTTGGGTTGGGTCGAAGTGATCCCGTGACCTCCTGTCGGAATCCCACCGTGGTGGCGCCTCGATGCGTCGAGCCTTCGACGTTGATGATGACGGCAACGCGGGAGTCATCCATGACCCGCCGCGAAGACAAACGAAATCCACGCCGCGCGAATCGCAGCGAAACAACGAAACAGGTAACCCCTAGGTCCCGCGCAAACGCACACCGCTCCGGCGGCGCCAAAGGCCGCCAGCAACGTAGGTCACTCATGGGTGGCGCGCGCTTGCTGTCCCCTCGCACAGCCACGTCGCATGAAGATGCGACCGTGCCATTGATTCATGGCACCAGTGAAGGAATCGCAAATAATTGCCCCTGCCGGACGGCGTAGGCAACGCTTATGTGAGCGAGTTCACACAAGTGATGCGAGCAGGTGTTCGCTTATGCGGTGTCGAACGCTGTGTGGTGAAGGATGCTCTCCATGGGCGACGCCTACGAGACAAACGGTGAGCGGGACCGACGCGGAAGACATCGGTCCCGCCTTTGATCACGGCTGGTTGCCAGCCGCTTGCACGGCGGCGTAGGCGTTGACGATGCCAGCACCGATCGGCGTGCTGGCGCTGGGCGGTACGTGCGGCATGGTGGCCGTGGACTTCAGCAGCGCGGTTATCGCCGCGGGCGTCAGCAGTGCCTTGCCGCGTGCGAGGCGATAGCTCTGCATCAGCGCCACCACGCCCGCCACATGCGGCGTTGCCTGCGAGGTGCCTGCCATGGCGCCGTAGGTTGCCGTGGTCGGCGTGGTGGTCCCTGCGTTGAGCGTGGACCAGATGAAGCCCGTGGCCGCCTGAGCACCGGTCACCAGATCATCCTTGTAAATGCCGCCACCGGGCGCGGCCAACGTCACGATCGAGCCGTAGTTGGAATAGAACGCACGCCTGCTGCTGATGCCGGTGGCTGCCACGACAACCGCACCCGCGCAGCTGGCCGGCGAGAAATTCGCCGCGTCCGCGCTGCTGTTGCCGGCAGCCACGACCACCGTGGCGCCGCGACCGATCGCACCCGTGATCGCCATGCCCAGCACACTGCTCGACGTGCAGGCGCCAGGCCCGCCCAGGCTCAGGCTGAGCACTTTCGCCGGATGCGCATTGGCCGGCACCCCTGATACTCGGCCGCCCGACGCCCAGACAATGCCATCGGCGACGTCAGCATTCGTACCGCCGCAATGACCCAGCACGCGCACCGGTACCACCTGGGCACCGAAGGCCGTACCGGCCATGCCGACGCCATTGTTGGTCTTCTCGCCGCCGACCGTGCCGAACACGTGCGTGCCGTGCCAGCTGCTCTTGCGACTGCCTAGCGCCGAGCACTGTCCCCCTGAGAACCAGTCGCCGGTATCCCAGCCACCGGGCACGCGCCCGTCAGTGGCGCGGCCTGACGTGGCCGCACTGACGATGAAATCGTAGCCCGCGTTGGCCAGCGCCAGATTCAGATCCGGGTGGTTGGTGACGCCGGTATCCAGGCTCGCGATGGTGACGCCTGTGCCAGTGGCCAGCGCCCATGCCTGCTGGATGTTGGCCGCGCCCCAGTTGACGATGCCGGCATTGAGTGTGTGATCGAGGAAGCTCGCGCCATTGGGCGCCAGGTAGTCCCACTGGTAGACCGCGTAGTTCGGGTCGTTGGGAGTGGTGAAGGCGGTCCCGGCACTCGG
>Ga0209672_100927_pt1 | contig 13251 bp, 6 predicted proteins | sample AraplaCol_mMS_r2_FD_184273 | JGI IMG/M metagenome (GOLD analysis project Ga0209672, IMG submission 184273) | Arabidopsis root microbial communities from North Carolina, USA - plate scrape CL_Col_mMS_r2 (SPAdes) (version 2) | ecosystem: Host-associated > Plants > Roots > Endosphere | place: USA...
ACGTGCTCACCCGACTGCCCACGCATCGTGCCGACGACATCGCGTCGCTGCTTCCGCATCGCTGGTCGCTCGCCGCGGCTTGATCAGCGGTACCTCACGAGCCTCGGTGCCTTTACCGGGGGCTTACCTTGCGACGCCCGCCATGGGCAACGCGCCGGTCACATCGGCGTGATGATGAGCCGCTTGTCCTCGACAGTAATCCGAACGCGTTCTCCGGCCTCGAATCCCGTGTCCTCAAGCCATACACCCGCCAATCTGATCCACGGGAAGTACGTCGTGTTCAGTTTCCGGTGCGCTCTGATGGCACGGAGAATCCTAGACAAGGAATGATGACGCGCTGACTCTTGAACAGTGACGAAGCGTTCAGTTACGGGGGTACGTGACTTATGATTGGCTTTAGCCATTTCCGACTCCTGAGGTGAGTTGGTTGTGGTCAGCGGGTCGTATGGGTGGCAGCCCATGCGGCCCGCGCTTTTTGCGGTGATGCCATTTGAGTCTACCTAACTGGGCATCTCGAAATATGGAAAATTCGAGGGATGGCCAATCGGCATAGCTTCTTGAGTTCTCGCCGCAAGAAATCAAGGCGCAGGCGTTGTCAGGCTTGACCGTGATGGTCGGGGGAGTGATTGACGTCAACGACTACGTTCCGTCAGCAAGCGACAGAATTTCACTCCACCGAACGCTGATGGGTTCGCCATACTCTAGCCCTAGATTCCTGACATAGGTATCGATCGAGTGTGGCGAAAGACTTTGAAGCCACTGATCATGAGCGAGCCACTGGATCTGCACACACCAGTAGTTTCCGCGAGGTGTCGGATAGCCAGATTCGCTCATCCCAGTTTCTGAGACTTCTTCTGCACCAGAAACGATGCGAGTCAACGCAACTTCCTGTGTCGACGGACAGTAAAGAAGTAGAAGCTGGCTACTCAGTAAGGCTGCGCCGGCGTGAACACCACCGCGACGGCCGTTGGCTCGGACATTGTACGACCTCCGTCCTTGAATCCAGCTCCAGTGTTCGTGGCTCTTCACAAAACCCAGAAGGACGCTTGCCTCTGGTGACGGTGAAGGGATTGATTGCGTCGATCGCCCATGACGTGACATGTCATAGGCTTCGCTCAGCCAGTACCGGCCGCGTTCGTGCCTGGTCAAACGCGTTGCAACGTGATCGAGTACGTCACTGATAAAACGTTGTAGCGCGGATGTGCCACTCGCAATACCAGTATCTGTTGGCCGCAACACGAATGCCCCCAGTCCCGGCAGAAGTTCGTGATATTCCGGATATCTGAGCCCGTCTCCTTCATCGTCGCCCCCTGGATACAGAACATATGCCCCGGCGGTCCGATGGATAGCATCGCGGTATGCGTGCATCTTCAGTAGGTCATCACGGAGAGGGCCACCACGCTCCAGACGTATCGGCGATTCGGAGCTGGCGGCGCATTCTTCTTCATTGTCGGCGCCGAAAATTTCTCGAACGAAATCGACCCGATACTTAGCGTCGAAATGAAGCGCAATTGGCTCAAAAGGTGACGGTTCGTCGTCGGCCGGGCTGATCAACAACGAGTAGTCCGGCCGCATAGGTCTCGTCCATGATGCGATACCTGCTGAGCCTCGCCGATAGGTCCGATTGAAGCAGAGCTGCACTCGCATACGTCGATCAAGGCGGTTGACCTCTCCTGCTAGAACAGTTTCTACGCCGGTACGGATGCCGACAGTTAATCCGTCGGATCGGGTCTGTACCAACGGGCCCAAGTCGAATGAGTGGCCAACAAGATTGGCCACCACCTGTGATAGCTGAATGAACGCCCAGTACTCGTAAAGCGTTGCGACGTCGCGCTGGCCGGCACCGTAGACGTCAGGCGACGACTGCCAAGAGAGGCGAGCCGCAAACTCCGTTTCCACATAGGCCTTGAAGATATCCCGATAGCCTTCGCGCTTCTGGAGCACCTGATTGTCCGCAGGAAATCTCGTGAGTCGTCCAACGTCGGTGAACACGTCGTGATGCAGCACTTCTTCTAACCGGGACGTTACAACCGAAATTTCCCGCCGTCCCCGAGTTGTCGCTGGTGTCGTTTGGTTCTTGGAAAGACCTCGATCGATGTCGCCAAGTATCCGAAGCCAATGCTCCAGGGCAAATTTGACGAAACGATTTGGAGCGGTGTCGTGCGTTGCTTCGGTCTGCGCAAGCTCAAAGTAGGACGGTACAGACTTGAGCGCCCCGTCAGGCCAAGCAGACCGGGATCCGCCCTTAGCGAATTGCCGAAGGACATGTGAGTCCGCTCGTATGCCTGCACCAGCACGCACCATTTCGTTTGTTGTTTCCCACGTGGTGTGCGGACGACGAGTGATTTCGTGAAGCGCTCCTTGGAAGTTTTCGCTTTCGAACAGTGCTCGCAGGAATGTGAAGCGTTGATAGAGCGTGACGGCATCACGGGTGTCGTCGAGTTCGAAGCTTGCATCGCTCACGGCGAAGCGGTCCATCACGAGTTCGGTCATTCGCTCAGCGATATCGCGCAGCATCCAGCGATACTCAGAGAGATATGAGAGTTTGCGGGATCGGACTTCGAGCTCAAGCTGGCCGAGTGTACTGATGTCGGTGCGTAGGACAACGCGGATGGTGCCAGTGGCAAGCCCTGGCCGTAGGCGACCAGACATACCCTCCAAGGTATCGGGTTGAAACACTTCTTCGGGATCCATGATCAACGGACCGCCGCCAAGGCCGATGATCTCCCAGGTGTACCGATATTCCATACCCTCCAAGAGCTCGACCGTACCCGAACAGCCATTTTCCGTGTCGGTGCTGTCTAAGCTCCAAAGAGTTGCGCGAGGAGCGGCAGAGCGACGGGGCAACACCGCAACGTGTAACTTTGCAGCGATACTTCCGGTCGAGTCGCGAAGGAGAGCGATAGCTTCTGAAACGGCTTGCACGGCTTATTCCGTAAAGCTCGCGAATTGATTAGCGCGCAGGCTGCGGAGCATGCGGATAGCTTTGGCATAGGAAATCGGAAGAGCTGCGCCTTGCTCGGGTAGCGCTTCGACTTCTAATGTCGGTAGCTTGTCATCGGCTGCTACCGAATCCGGCAGGTCGCGGCAGAAATGCGAGATCGCCAACAGCGGCAATTCGAGCCGTCTACGTGATCCGTGCAGTCTGGGAAGTACCTTCTGCATGACGATCCGATCGACAATAGCCGCTAGGCTGTTGATCCCCGCTTCTTGCGCCAATGTTGCGAATCGTATCGCCTCATAGAAGACGCGATGACCGAACTCGAGGTTGTAACGGCTCAGCAATTCGTGCAGTTGCCGCAAGCGCTGCGTTAGCTCGATGATCGAGTCACCGGAGCGCTCCCGATGCCAGCTGTCGTCCTGTGCGATGCTCAGCAGTCCTCTCACTAGTTCCTGATCACCGGCTACGCACGGCTGCGGCTTGATGGCTTCAGTTGAAAGATCGCTGGAGTGCACACGAAATTCGAACGTGTTGGCGCGGTCAAGGACCTTTGGTGAAAACATGTAGGTCGTCTCGTCGATGTTGACGGTACCCACAATCCACAAGTTTGCCGGAAGGGGGATTTGCTTATCAGCGCCAGCTTTCAGTCGCCAGCAGTCGTCCGTCCCTTTGTGGAGGTTCGGAATGCATGGTTGACCGGACTCCATCCCCGATAGCACGTCAGCGAAGTAGCGTTCGACGTGTGCAAGGTTCATTTCATCCAGAAGGAGTAGGTACGGATGCTGTGGGTCAGCCGCTGCTTTCAGGATGAACTCCAACGGGGCTGGAACCGTCCAGGCACGGCGCCCATCGAGTTCGCGCTTAAGTGCGTCTTCGTACCCGAACAACGCTTCAGCGCCCGTCCAATCGGGCCGCACTGCGGCGACGTGAAGTCGATCTTTGCCAAGCCACTCGCCGAAACGAATTGCAATTTGCGTTTTGCCCGAGCCCGAGAGCCCGGTCAGAATGACCAACGGCTTGGTGACCAGACTTGAAATGAAGGATGTGACGAGCCCGTCGTGATGGTCGCCAAACTTCACACCACTCGCGCGTAACGCGATGCTGAATGTATCGATGGCCTCCCGAAGGTCTGCTCTAACCGGAAGTGGCTCGTCCGATTGCTCTGGTTCGATTACTTCCAGAAGCTCTTCTCCGTCGTTGGCGGCAAGCACTTGGCTATAGATGTCGATTACATCGTCCAAATCTTGTTGTAGCTCCGCCAGTGGCAGGGGTTGCGTGAGGTCGTACGTCGCGCGAACAATGGATGTGTCGTAGCGATCTGGTACTCGACCATATCGTCCTTTAAACCATTCCCTTACCGTTTGTGCTCCGGCCAGTTCGCCCCAGCTCAATCGGGAAGCTCCCTCTTCGCTTACTCCATAGCACAGCAACAATTGCTGTTGCTCTGCGTACAGAAGCAGGACCGGGTAAATGCCTTGGTTGACCGATTGTCCATCGCCAAGAAACGCGATCCAGGGAATCCGGGCAAAGTTGCCTTTGCCAAAACTAACTCGGACCTTTAAATCCCGGTATACGCTGAGGTAGCCCCTTGTTCCGAGCTCCTTCCCATCACTCGCCTGTTTGAGAAAGCGATGGAGGAGCTCTGGAATGCCGTCCGACGATTCCTCCTTGGGTTCAACTTCGAAATCGAGGCGTCGCAGCAAGCGGAAGGCGGACGAAGCTTCGCCTCCGGAGAAGGCTGCACGATCCAATGGCTCCCCCGTTGCTTGTTTAACAGCCAGAGACAGGACCAGCTTAGGTGGGTAGCGTTTGCCGTTATAAACCAAATCGTAGCCAGTGGATTCCGCGTCCTTCGGCACACCTTCTTGATCGATTTCGTGCAGAGCCAATCGAACGTGCTCTGCTGTTATGTTCTCTGTTGCCGCAGCGAATGTCTCGCTGCGCCATTCCCCCTTCAGCGGGGGTACGTAGTAGTCGAGCTGCGTCGTGCCGCGCTCTGTTTCAAGACGCTTTCGAATTGCTTGCAACTCACGATCCAGCTGAACAGGATCCATGCGATTGACCACACGGCGCTCGTGCTTTGAATAGTGGCGAACAATCGTCTTGCGATCGTTCTGGCCAAAGATCCGTTCGAAGTCGTCGGGGAACAGCAGGAAGAGCAGCATGTGACGAAACTGTCTTGCTTCCCAATCCGGGACCTGGCGAAGCCATTCATCGAATGCCCAACCGTCACCGACCAACTCCAGTTGGCGAATGTTGGTTAGCTCACTGAAGCTACGGAGGAAGTTGATCAGGAAGACGAGCTCGCGCCATTGGTTTTGATTGAAGCCGGGGCCGGCGCTGCCGACACCTGCGAGCACGTCATCATCTAGCCAGCGCGAATCCGTCGGCAACGGTTCGCCGGACCATGACCAAATAGTTTGGATAGTCTTGCGTTTGTGAGCCGCTGTGAGGCTACTTGGGCAGAGGTACAGCAACCACATCATTTCTGCAACCAGTTGCTTCGCGGAGTGCGCGGCCGGGGCGAGCTGACTCTCTAATTTCTCAAGAAACTTTCCGTCTCCGAGATCGGGGTTACGTACGAAGTGCTCGTCGAGCAAGTCGAGAACCGGCGGTGTCCAAAGCGGTTGATTGGTCAGGATTGAGCGGCTACCTAAGAGCGCCGCATCACGCCAGTGAATACCCGCTTCTAAGATGGATTTGGGATCATCGTCTCCGCAGTACCTGCTCATACTTTGCCCCGTAGGTTTCTAGATATGGCGCCATGCAATCAAGGGTGCATCGCTAGATAACTCGTACTGTATTGTGGATCACAGTCGTTCGCGATCGGAATTGTACAAGCGCGAGAGGTTTGCGTCGTTGGCCATGACATGTGCTCTCGGATATTGGTAGCGCGAGCAATTCCATTGCGGATCGAAGCTCGCGGAGCGACACGCTAATAGCGCGGGCCTGGCCTGGCTGCTAGGGCGTTTTCCGGCCTGAGGGTCTCGCGCAAGCGATTTGTCGGTCCGCTGTTCGGCGGCAGCGGCGACGATGATCGGGCTACCTGGGTGTACGACCTCGTCTGCGAGGCGCAGCAACCGTCAGAGCAGCACTTATGACGTGATTTGCTACAACGGCTCGCAGTTCGCGTCGCTGATCGAAACATTCGTCCGTGTCGCTGTGCGAAGGCGTGCGAGATCCTTGAGGCATCTGCGCAGCTCAAGATGATCCTATGCCAAAATCTCGGTCACGCTGCATATCGCAAAAAACACGTTTTAGGGCAATCGAGCATGCTGACCGGCGAAATCCGAAGTCAAATCAATGCCATCTGGGACTCATTTTGGTCCGGGGGGATTTCAAATCCGTTGGAGGTGATGGAGCAAATCACCTACCTTCTGTTCATCCGCCGTCTCGACGAGATGCATACGCTGGAAGAGCAGAAGGCCGTCGTCACAGGTCGGCCTCAGGTCAATCGAATTTTTCCGCGTGGCAAGGACGAGAAAGGTCGGGAATACAGTGACCTTCGCTGGTCACGGTTCAAGAATTTTGCTGCACCTGAGATGTACATCGTAGTTGGTGAACACGTGTTTCCATTCCTGCGTGTGTTGGGCGGGCAGGATACTGCCTATGCGCATCACATGAAGGACGCACGCTTTACCATCCCAACGCCAGGCCTGCTCGCCAAGGTCGTCGACATGCTCGACCATGTCCCGATGGACGACCTCGATACCAAGGGCGACGTCTATGAGTACATGCTCGGCAAGATTGCGAGCGCGGGCCAGAATGGCCAGTTTCGCACTCCGCGTCACATCATCAAGCTGATGGTCGCGCTGACCGAGCCCAATGCCGATGACGTCATCTGCGACCCTGCCAGTGGGACTTGTGGCTTCCTAGTCGCAGCCAGTGAGTATTTGCGCAAAACGTATCCGAAACTCCTAAACGATGCTGGTCGCCGCGAGCATTTCCATAACGGTATGTTCCACGGCTACGACTTTGACAACACCATGCTTCGTATTGGCAACATGAATATGGTGCTGCATGGGGTCGAGAACGCTGACATCCGGTACAAGGACTCGCTGGCGCAGGACCATGCTAGTGACGAGGAGAAGTATTCGCTCATCCTCGCGAATCCCCCGTTCGCCGGCTCCCTGGACTACGAGAACACGGCCAAAGACCTGCTGGCCATCGTCAAGACGAAGAAGACGGAACTGCTTTTCCTGGCACTGTTCCTGCGACTTCTGAAGCCAGGTGGCCGTGCTGCCGTCATCGTGCCGGACGGTGTCTTGTTCGGTTCATCGAAAGCGCACAAGGAGCTGCGTCGAGTCATTGTCGAAGACCAGAAACTTGATGGCGTGATTTCGTTGCCCAGCGGAACGTTTCGGCCGTACGCCGGTGTTTCGACCGCGATTCTATTGTTCACGAAGACCAATTCCGGCGGCACGGATAACATTTGGTTCTACGACATGGAAGCTGACGGCTGGAGCCTGGACGACAAGCGCCAGCCGCTGCTCGACGAGGACAAACTAGGCGTGATGCCGACGGAGGCGCTGACCGAGGCGGAGCAAACCAAAAACAACTTGCCGGACGCACTGGCGCGCTGGAAGCAGCGGGATGGTGCTGAGCGGGAGCGCCCGCGTACCGCACAGAGTTTTGTGGTGCCCAAGGCAGACATCGTCGCACAAGGCTATGACCTCTCCATTAACCGGTACAAGGAAATCGTGCACGAGGACGTCGAGCATCTGCCGCCGAAGGAAATTCTGGCGAAGCTGCGAGCGCTTGAGGCCGAGATTCAAGCTGGTATGGCAGAGCTTGAGGAGATGCTCAAGTGAGCGGACTCAAGCATGCTCCGTTGGCAAGTATTGTTCGGAATGGTTATAAGGGGAAAAGCCTCCACCCATCCGAGTCAGTGTGGAATCTGAACTTGGACCAAATTGAATCTGGCACTGGACGGATTCTTGGAAAACACATAGTTAAGGCTTCTGAACTTGGCACATCGACGTATCAATTTGAGGCGGGGACGGTTCTTTATTCGAAGCTTCGGCCCTATCTAAACAAGGTAGCAATTGCTAACGAAGATGGTGCTGCTACAACAGAGCTAGTACCTCTGCGCTGCGACCCTGAGAAAATTCTTCCAAAATATCTTGCGTACTACCTGCGGGCACCTCGTTTTCTTCGTTTCGCAAACGTGGTCGTAGCCGGAGCAAAGATGCCGCGGATGGTAATGTCGGAATTCTGGAAGCATGAAATTCCATTGCCACCACTCGAAGACCAGCGCCGCATCGCTGCCATTCTCGAAAAGGTCGACGAGTTGCGCGCAAAGCGGAGGGACGCACTCGCGCTGCTAGATAGCATGGCTCAGTCGATTTTCGTCGACATGTTCGGAGACCCCAAAACAAATTCATTTGGGTGGCCAGTCTACGAAGTGGGTGAGTTAGCTGATTGCATTGTTCCTGGTAGGGACAAACCAAAATCTTTTTCAGGGAAAATTCCTTGGGTTACCACGGAAGATTTGAATTGTTTTGGTTATACGATGGGAAGTAGAGGTGGAGTCGGATTGACTGAGGGGGAAATTGATGCAGTGCGCGCCAGAGTGATTCCTGCTGGCAGCGTAATTATGAGTTGCGTTGGAAGACTTGGAGTGGTATCTATCGCTGGTACACGTATGGTCGTCAATCAACAGCTTCACTCATTTCAATGCGGGGACCAGTTGGATGCTTGTTACCTTATGCATTATTTGCCCAGTCAGATTGCATACATGTATTCAAAAGCCACATCCACTACTTTGCCGTATATGAATAAGGGTGTGTGCAATGGAATTCCAGTAATGGCCCCTCCTATTAATTTGCAAAGGCTTTTCTCCAATAAAATTTTGGAAATAGATAAAATGAGAGGGGTACATATTCAGGCTCTTGATTTGCTTAACGAACTTTTTTCGTCACTGCAAGACGCCGCATTTTTAGAGGTATATCAGTGAGTAACTTCGCCTTCCTCCAGCCCGAGTGGTCCTTCCTTTATGAAGATGCACGTAAGGCGGAAGGCGCAGTCAACGGCGACCCGCGGGTCGCCTGCATCTATGCCCGCAGGTGTCTGGAACTCGCAGTCGCCTGGCTGTATTCCCACGACAGCACCCTGAAGCAACCGTACCAGGACACCCTCAGCGCGTACATTTACGAATCCACGTTCCGCAATGGCGTTGGGCAGGCGGTGTTCACCAAGGTCCGGCTTATCAAGGACCTTGGCAACGAGGCTGCGCACAGTCAGAAGAAGCTCACACAGTCCGATGCGCTGAACGCGATTCGTGAGCTTTTCCATTTCTGCTACTGGGTTGCCCGTACCTACGGCCGACGCTCCAGGCCGGAGCCGGGCAAGTCTTTTTCCGTTGAGCTGATTCCTGCGGCTTCGACCGCCCCCCAGCAAACGCAGGCCCAGCTCCAGAAGTTGACCCAAGAGCTTCAGCAGCGTGATGACAACCTGTCCGCACTTCGTGTCGACCACGAGCAGACCAGAGCAGAATTGGAGCGTCTGCGTGCGGAGATAGCTGCCGCCAAGGCTGCCAATACGGCCCAGCTGGATACGCACGACTACTCAGAAGCGGAGACCCGAAAGGCGTACATCGACCTCCTGCTGAAGGAGGCCGGCTGGACGCTCGACCCGGCCAGGAACTTCGAGATCGAGGTTACTGGCATGCCCAATGGACAGGGCGTAGGCTACGCCGATTACGTGTTTTGGGGCGATGATGGCAAGCCCCTCATGGTCATCGAGGCCAAGCGAACCACGAAAAGTGCTACGGTAGGCCAGCAGCAGGTGAAGCACTATGCCGACTGCCTTGAGAGGATGTACGGGCAACGCCCCGTCATCTTCTATTCGAATGGCTACGAGCACTGGATGTGGGACGACCACTTCTATCCGCCACGCGAGGTGCAGGGTTTCTACAAAAAGGACGAGCTGGAACTCGTGGTTCAGCGCCGGTCCAGTCGCAAGAAGCTGGGAGAGACACTGATTGATGGGGGCATCATCGAGCGCCACTTCCAGACCCGCGCAGTCCGGCGCGTCGGGGAGACATTCGAAAAGGAAAATCTGCGCAAGTCCCTGCTCGTGATGGCAACCGGCTCAGGCAAGACGAGAACCGTAATTGCCCTCGCAGACGTGCTGATGCGGGCGAACTGGGCGAAGCGGATTCTCTTCCTGGCCGACCGCGTGGCGCTGGTCAACCAAGCCGTGAACGCCTTCAAGACGCACCTTCCGTCTTCGTCGCCTGTCAACCTGGTGACCGAGAAGAACACGGATGGCCGAGTGTATGTGTCCACGTACCCCACCATGATGAAGCTCATCGACGAAGCCTTTGACGGCAACCGTCGCTTCGGTGTGGGTTACTTCGACTTGGTCATCATCGATGAGGCGCACCGCTCGGTGTACCAGAAGTACCGAGCGATTTTCCGATACTTTGATTCGTTGCTCGTGGGTCTGACTGCTACCCCGCGAGACGAAATCGACAAAAATACCTACGGCCTGTTTGACCTCGAACCTGGTGTTCCAACGGATGCCTATGGCCTGGACGATGCCGTTGCCGAGGGGTATCTTGTTCCCCCTGTTGCTGTATCCGTCCCGCTCAAATTCCAGCGTCAGGGTATCAGATACGACGACCTGTCGGAGGAGGAAAAAGAGGAGTGGGATGAGAAGGACTGGAACGACGAAGGCACGACGCCCGATGAGGTCGGCTCGGAGGATCTGAACAAATGGCTGTTCAACACCGATACCGTCGACAAGGCGCTCGAGGTGCTGATGCAACTCGGTCACAAGGTGGCGGGCGGTGACCGTCTCGGCAAGACCATCATCTTCGCCAAGAATAACGATCACGCCGATTTCATCGCCGAGCGTTTCAACGTGAACTATCCCCACTACAAAGGGAAGTTTGCCCGTGTGGTGACGTACAAAACCGAGTACGCGCAGTCGCTCATCGACGATTTCTCTGACAAGGAGAAATCGCCTCATATCGCCATCTCCGTCGACATGCTGGATACGGGTATTGACGTGCCGGAGGTCGTGAATCTGGTGTTTTTCAAGGTCGTTCGCTCAAACACCAAGTTCTGGCAGATGCTTGGGCGTGGTACCCGCCTGTGCAAGGACCTGTTTGGCCCCGGGCAGGACAAAAAAGATTTTTTCGTTTTCGATTTCTGCCAGAACCTCGAATTCTTCAACCAGAACCCGAAGGTATCCGAAGGAGCGACGGCCGAATCTCTCACCACCCGGCTGTTCAAAGCCCGGGTGGAAATGCTGGTGGAACTTGATAAGCGGCTTAAAGATGAGACGGACGATGCTGCGGATGGCGAGCTGACTGTCGAGAAGCTGCGCGGCGACACGGCCACGCTGTTGCAGGAGCGTGTTGCCGCGATGAATCTGGACAATTTTGTAGTCCGTCCGCATCGGCAATACGTCGAGCGCTACGCCGCCGCCGAAGCATGGAAAATCCTCGGCGACGAGCAGGTTCATGAACTGCATGTTCACGTGGCCGCGCTCCCATCAGAACTTGCCGACGAGGATGAGGAAGCCAAACGCTTTGACATTCTGGTTTTGCGTACCCAACTGGCTGTCCTGCAGGCTGCGCCCTCATTCGCAGGTCTTCGGGAAAAGATTCAGGCGATTGCCGGGGCGTTGGAGGAGCAGATGGCTATTCCCGCCATCAAAGCTGAAGCGGAACTCATCCAGGCAGTTGCCGGCGAGGAGTGGTGGCAGGACGTAACGGTTCCCATGCTGGAAACGGTACGGAGACGCCTTCGCGCTCTGGTCAGACTGATTCCGAAAGGGCAGAAACGGATTGTCTACACTAGTTTCGAGGACGAACTCGGCGACATCGGCTTTGTTGAGCTGCCTCAGGTGATGGCCGGACTGAACATGAACAAGTTTCGGGAGAAAGCTCGCCAGTTTCTCCGGGAGCATGAATCTCACCTCTCCTTGCAACGCCTGCGGCGGAACCAGCCGTTGACACCTTCTGACCTGGAAGAGTTGGAACGTATGTTGGTGGAGGCGGGCGGCACGCCTGCGCTTATTAACGAAGCCAAAGAGAAGAGCCATGGTCTTGGCATTTTCATCCGTTCCCTGGTCGGCCTCGACCGGGAAGCCGCCGCAGCAGCGTTCAGCATCTTTATTCAGGGTACGACGACAACCGCAGACCAAATCGAATTCATCAACCTGATTGTCCAGGAGCTGATACAGAACGGTCTCATGGAGGCCAGTCGCCTCTTCGAATCACCGTTCACTGACATCAATGCACTGGGGCCGTTCGGGGTGTTTCCCGAAGCGACCGTGACACAGATAGTACGTGTTCTAGCAGAAATCCGAGAACGAGCGGTTGCTTGATCGGCCCCAGCGCACTAGCGCACGCGTTGCTGCGTGAGCCGGAGCCAGTCCCGTTTGTGGCTGCAAAATCTCGGGCTGAAAGAACAACGGCCACCTCGACTGAGGCGGCCGTTGTTCATTTTAGGCAGTTTGTACGACAAACCTGCTCAGGATATGTATCCATCTACCACCAAAAGTTAAACGTCAATATTCCCCGCCCGCAACGCATTCGACTCGATAAACGCCCGCCGCGGTTCGACGTCATCCCCCATGAGGGTAGTAAAGATCCCATCCGCCGCGATCGCGTCTTCGATCTGCACACGCAGCAGACGCCGCACTGCCGGATCCATCGTCGTTTCCCACAGCTGCTCGGGGTTCATCTCGCCGAGCCCCTTATAGCGTTGTTTGGAGACGTTGCGCTCCGCATCCGCCAGCAGCCACTTCATCGCGCTCTTGAAGTCCGCCACGGCCATGCTGCGCTCACCGCGCTTGATGACCGCGCCTTCCCCAATAAGCCCCTTGAACGTATTCGCCGTCGTCACGAGCTGCTGATAATCCGCCGTGTGCTGGAATTCTTGGTCGATGACCGAAACCCGCACGTTGCCGTGATGCGTGCGTTCGACATGCAGCGCCCGCTGTTCGCGAACGGCGTCATACGAAGGCACAACCCGCACTTCATTCTTCAGCGCTTCATCATGCAACGCAGCATGCAGCGCCTTAGCCGAAGCCTCAGTCGACTCCTCGTTGGAAAGATCGATCACCACCCCATCCATAACCGCTTCCAGCGCAGCCGGGTCATACAACCGGCTCAACCGATCGATCACGCTCTGCGACAGCAGATACGACCTTGCCAGCTCCCCAAGCGCATCCCCAGAAATCGCCGCCGCATTCTCACCCGGCACCAGCTCCGACCCTTGCAGTGCCAACCGCAGCATGTGCGCGTTCAGCTCCACGTCGTCCTTCAGATACCGCTCGTCCTTGCCCGCCTTGAT
>Ga0209672_100932_pt1 | contig 13176 bp, 7 predicted proteins | sample AraplaCol_mMS_r2_FD_184273 | JGI IMG/M metagenome (GOLD analysis project Ga0209672, IMG submission 184273) | Arabidopsis root microbial communities from North Carolina, USA - plate scrape CL_Col_mMS_r2 (SPAdes) (version 2) | ecosystem: Host-associated > Plants > Roots > Endosphere | place: USA...
CCACCAATATGTGCGCCACGGCCACGGTCGAAGGCAACGAGATCGTCTTGAACGGCCGCAAGTGGTGGACCACCGGCCTTGGCCATCCGCATTGCCGTTTCGTGATCTTCATGGGCCTGAGCGATGCGCAGGCCGAGCCGCATCGCCGCCACAGCATGGTGATCTGTCCGCTGGACGCGCCGGGCGTGCATATCGAACGCATGCTGCCGGTGTTCCACGACTTCCACGAACCCAGCGGCCACGGCGAGCTGCATTTCAGCAACGTGCGGCTGCCGGTGACCAACGTGATACTCGGGCCCGGCCGTGGCTTCGAGATTGCGCAGGGACGCCTTGGGCCCGGCCGCGTGCATCACTGCATGCGCGCGCTCGGTGCCGCGGAGCGCGCGCTGTCGCTGCTGTGCCAACGCGCGCAAACGCGCGTGGCCTTCGGGCAGCCGCTGATCAAGCTCGGTGGCAACGCGGACATCGTCGCCAACCTGCGCATGGCCATTGAACAGGCGCGACTGCTCACGCTGAAGACCGCATGGGTGCTGGACACGCAAGGCAGCAAGGCCGCGTTGAGCCTGATCTCGCAGATCAAGGTGGTGGTGCCGGCGGTGGCGCAGCAGGCGGCCGATGCCGCCATCCAGATCCATGGCGGCGCCGGCCTCACCGACGATTTCCCGCTCGCCCAACTCTACGCCTATGCGCGCGTGCTGCGGCTCGCGGACGGTCCGGATGAAGTGCATCGCGCCGTAGTCGCCAAGATCGAAGCCAAGGCTCAACTCGCTGCAGGGAACCACGCATGACCGCCACTCCGGATCAGGCGCGCGCCGTACGCGAAGAAGACGCCTTCGATATCGCCCGCGTCGATGCGTTCCTCAAGCAACATATCGATGGCCTGGTTGGCAGCCCCGCCGTCAAGCAATTTCCAGGTGGCGCCTCCAACCTGACCTACCTGCTGAGCTACCCGGATCGCGAACTCGTGCTGCGCCGTCCGCCACGTGGCGCCAAGGCCAAGTCCGCACACGACATGCTGCGCGAGGCGCGCGTGATGGGCGCGCTCAAGGCCAGCTATCCGTATGTACCGGCGATCCTCGCTCGCTGCGACGACGACCGCGTGATCGGCCAGCATTTCTACGTGATGGAGCGGCTGAGCGGAACCATCCTTCGCCGCGACCTGCCCGCCGAACTTGGCCTCGATCGCGGCGGCGTGCGCGCGCTGTGCCTGGGCTTTATCGATCGCCTGATCGAATTGCATCAAGTGGATGCCACGCAGCCTGGGCTGAAGGAACTGGGCAAAGGCGAAGGCTATATCGCACGCCAGCTTGCCGGCTGGAGCGAACGCTGGCGCCAGGCCGCGACGGAAGGTTCCGACCCCTGCGAAGACGTGATCGCCTGGCTCGATGCGCAACAACCCGCGCAAGACAACGCGAGCTGCGTGATCCACAACGATTTCCGCTTCGACAATGTGGTGCTCGCCAGCGACAACCCGCTGGCCATCATCGGCGTGCTGGACTGGGAACTGGCCACCATCGGCGATCCCTTGATGGACCTGGGCAGCTCGCTCGCCTATTGGGTGCAGGCCGATGACGACGCGGTATTCCAATCCTTTCGCCGCCAACCCACCCACGAAGCCGGCATGCTCACGCGGCGGGAAGTGGTCGCCTACTACGGCGAACGCACCGGCCTGGATGTCTCAGGCTGGCGGTTCTACGAAGTGTTCGGCCTGTTCCGGCTGATGGTGATCATCCAGCAGATCTACCGGCGCTATGCGCTGGGGCAGACCACCAATCCGCAATTCGCCGGCTTTGGCGACGCGGCGCGCTACATGGGCATGCGCTGCCGCCGCATCATGGCGGCGAAGGGCTGAGGCATGCGCGAGCTGCTCTTGATCCGGCACGGACAGGCAAGCTTCCATGCCGAGGACTACGACCAGCTGTCACCGCTGGGCGAACGACAGTCGGTGCTGCTGGGCGAATGGATGGCCGAATGCGGCGCGATGCCGGATCTGGTGGCGATGGGACCGCGCGCGCGTCATCGCGACACCGCGCTGCCCTGCCTGCGCGCAGCCGGCATCAGCACATCGCCGATCACCCTGCCCGGTCTCGATGAAGTCGATCATCTGGAATTGCTGGCACGTCTTCGACCCGAACTGGCGGAGGCCGGTGCCTTGCGCGCCGCGATGAAACAGCAAGCCGATCCCTATCGCGCGTTTCAGCGGCTGTTTGTCGAGGCGCTCCAACGCTGGACCAGCGGCGAGCACGATGCCGATTACAGCTGCAGCTGGCAGGACTTTCGGCGCGGCGTGCTGGACGCGCTGGAGCAACTCACCCAGTCGCCTGCCGCCACAATCTGGGCGTTCACCTCGGGCGGCCCTATCGCCGTGATGGCCGGCGCCTTGCTGCAGTCGCCGGAGTCGAAAACCTTTGATCTCAGCTGGTCGCTCGTGAACACGGGCGTGACCAGGCTTCGACTAGGCTCGCGCGGCGCGCAGCTGGTCACGTACAACAGCTGGCCGCATCTGGAGCGCACGCGTGACCCGTCGCTGGTGACGCTGCGATGAAACGGCAGCCTCCACGCGTCACTTATGCCATGACCAGCAACGACCATCGCACCCTTCGGACTGGCCCTCTCTCAGGAACCCGCTCTCCATGACCACACCCAACACGTTCGATCTCACCGGCAAGATCGCCATCGTCACCGGCGCGAGTCGCGGCATCGGCGCGGAAATCGCCAAGTTGCTCGCCGCCCACGGCGCGCATGTCATCGTCTCCAGCCGCAAGCAGGCCGACTGCCAGACCGTGGTGGATGAGATCGTGGGTCTGGGCGGCAAGGCGGAGGCCGTGGCCTGCCATATCGGCGAAATGGAACAGATCGAGGCGCTCTATGCGCACGTCGAGAAGACGCATGGTCGCCTGCACATCCTGGTCAACAACGCCGCCACGAATCCGTACTTCGGCCATATCCTCGACACCGATCCATCGGTGTTCCAGAAGACCGTCGATGTGAATATCCGCGGCTATTTCTACATGTCCACGCACGGTGCGCGCCTGATGGCCAAGAACGGCGGCGGCTCCATCGTCAACGTGGCCTCGGTGAACGGCGTGGTGCCGGGCTTTCAGCAGGGCATCTACTCGATCACCAAGGCGGCGGTGATCTCCATGACCAAGGCCTTCGCCGTGGAATGCGCGGAGCAAGGTGTACGTTGCAATGCCTTGCTGCCCGGCCTCACCGATACGAAGTTCGCTTCGGTGCTGGTCAATACGCCGGCCATCCTCAAGCAGGCTCTTGCCCATGTGCCGATGCGCCGCGTGGCGCAGCCATCTGAAATGGCCGGGGCGGCGCTGTATCTCGCCTCCGATGCGGCGTCCTATACGACAGGCGCGGTGTTGAATGTCGATGGCGGTTATCTCTGCGTCTGACCTAAGGAAACGTCATGAGCCAACTACAGAGTCAACGTGTCGCAGGCAAGCGCGCCTTCGTGACAGGGGCGGCCGGCGGCCTCGGCACCGCCATCGCACGCATGCTGGCGCGGCACGGCGCCAAGGTTTTCGTAACCGACGTGAACGCCGCTGCCGCTGCTGCGCTGGCCGATGAGATCAATCGCGAGGCAGACAAGATTGTGGCCTGGTCCAGCGCACAGGATGTCAGCGACGAAGCCGCTTGGAAAGACACGCTGGCGCAGGCTGCGCAGACCATGGGCGGCGTATCGGTGCTGGTCAACAACGCCGGCGTCGGGTCGCTCGGCGGGGTGGAAAACATCGAGCTGAAGGAATGGCGCCGCGTGATGGGCGTCAACCTTGAAGGCGTCATGCTCGGCTGCAAACACGCGATGCCGCATCTGCGCGATGCACAACCCGGTTCGATCATCAATATTTCATCACTGGCCGCGTACAAGACCGATCCGAACTTCACGGCATACAACACGTCCAAGGCCGCGGTGGCGGCGCTGAGCAAATCCGTCGCCGTGGATTGCGCGCATCAGAAGATCGATGTTCGCTGCAATTCCGTCCATCCGGCCTTCATACGCACCGGTATCGTCGAGGCGCTGTTCACCAGCATGGGCGAGGCGGAAGCCACGCGCCGTCTGGCGCGCGTCAATCCCATGAATCGCCTGGGCGAGCCCGATGACGTTGCCTATGCGGTGCTTTATCTAGCCTCGGACGAAAGCCGCTTTGTCACCGCCGCCGAACTGATGGTCGATGGCGGCGCTCGCGCCGTCTGACCAGGAGACCACCATGAGCTTCAAGAATCGCCAGCTGCTGTTGAAGACCCGCCCCGAAGGCCTGGTCAGTCTCGACCATTTCGACCTGCACGAAACCACCACCGCCGAACTGACCGATGGCCAGGCCCTGGTGCAGGTGTTGTATCTGTCCATGGACCCCACCAACCGCGTGTGGATGAGCGACGTGCCGCAATACATGCCGCCGGTCGCCATCGGCGAGGTGATGCGTGGCCTGGGCATCGGCCGCGTGGTGGCGTCGAAGTCCGCGAACTACGCGGTGGGCGATCTGGTGCAAGGCCTGGTGGGCTGGCAGGACTATGCCTTGATCGATGAAAGCAAGATGGGCTACTGGGTGAAGTTGCCACCCAAACCGCCCGTTGCACTGCCGACGTTGCTTGGGGCCTGCGGCTTCAGCGGCATCACCGCCTATTACGGTCTGGACGAAATCGCGCCGGTGCAAGCCGGTGAAACGCTGGTGGTGTCCGCCGCTGCCGGTTCGGTGGGTTCCATCGCCGGACAGATCGGCAAGCTGCGCGGCGCCCGCGTGGTCGGCATTGCCGGGGGCGCGGAAAAATGTCGACACCTGGTGGAAGACCTCGGCTTCGATGCCGCGGTCGACTACAAGGCAGACGATTTCAAGCAGCAACTCGCTGCCGCCACGCCTGACGGCGTTCACGTCAATTTCGAGAACGTCGGTGGCCCGGTGATGCGCGCGGTGTTGTCGCGCATGGTCAACGGCGGGCGCGTGGCGCTATGCGGACTGATCGCCAACTACGCCGGCGGTGGGCGCGGGCAAGACGATTACAGCGTGATCATCGTGAAGCGGCTGACCGTGCGCGGCTTCCTCGCCTTCGACTACAAGGATCAGGCACGCGCGGTGCGGGATCTGGTGGGCTGGGTGGTCAGCGGCAAGATCAAAGCCGGCGAAACGGTGGCGGATGGATTGGAGAACGCGCCGATGGTGCTCAATCGCCTGTTCGATGGCAGCCATACGGGCAAGTTGGTGCTCAAGGTGAGTGACGACCATTGAGGTTGCGTGGGTCGCGCACAGGGTGCGCTCCTACAGGTAATCCGTGAGTCAGCGCGAACTTGTAGGAGCGCACCCTGTGCTCGACCGCCACCTGCACGAAAACGAAGCGCCCCGGCTTTCACCGGGGCGCTTCCTAATTACGGCGTTGCTTCCGGCACCGGCGGCGGCTCCGCCAGCTTGGGCTTGCGGGCCCGCCAATAGCCTCCATTGCTCCACGCCTCAAAACCCCAGCGCAGCCAGCCGATCAAGGCATTGGCCAACCACAGCGCCCACAACAACATGGCGATCTTGTAGACCCACAGCGACACACTCAGCACCCCGCCCTGCGGCAACACGCTGTTGGTCTGATCGGCGAACCAGTTGAGCTGCCACGCGGTGGAATCGTTGCCGCTCACATGCATGTCGGGCAGGCCGAGCAGGCCTTTGGGCACGGCGGAGACCAGCACCACGATGGCCACCAGCGTGACGACGGTGAGCGCGATCTGCGCCAGGTTGAAACTCGCACGATAGCGCTCCGGCAGAACGTGGCGCGCCCGTAGTCCCAACAGGATCAACCACGCGACCACCACGGCATACGCGCCCCACGCGAATGCCGAGAAGCCCAGGCCCAACAGCAGCCATTGGTGAAAGCGCAGCGGCGTGGGCGCATAGCGGGCCAACAGCCACGCCGCCAGCAGCAGCACGATGAGCTGCGACCAGTACAGCACGGCAGGCCCCATGCACGGTCCCCAGGTCCATAGCACCCAGCGACTTTCAGGGAGTGCGTGATTCATCTGGATATTCGCGGCCGGTGCGTTCAAGGCAAACGCCGGCGTGCGCGTGGCGAAGGCGACGCCTTCGGGTTCGCGCAGGCGCAATGTGTAGACGTGCGTGCCGGGCAGCAGCGGCAGGCTGAGCTTGTCGTCGCGTATCGCCAGACTCAAGGCGATGGCATCACGCCTGGCTTCCAGCAGTTCGGCACCCTTGGGCAAGCCGATGGCGTGCTCGCCGCCGCGCGTGCTGCGCGCCGTGAGCGTGAGCAGGGTTTCCGCGCTGCGCTCGCCTGCGCGGCTTTCCACGTCCACCCGATCGAAGGCCAGACTGTCGCCGGCGACGGCCTTGGGCTGGGTCACCGTGACATGCAGGCTCTCGCCGGGCAGCGGCTGGAAGCGCAGACCCTCGTCATCCTGGCTGGATGGCACGCCCTTGGCATCCAGGTGCCACATCGGCGATGACTGCAACACCCAGGTCTCCGCCCGTTCGCCCAGTGCGGGCGCGGTCAAGGCGAGCACATCGGTGCGATCCAGGCGGCTCGTCCAGCTCTTGCTGTCTTGGCTGGCGTTGAAGGTGATGCCAATGCGGCCAGCTTGCACTCGAGCGTCATCGCCGAGCGGATGCTCGCCCGGCAGCAGCGGCAGCTCCAGGCTGAAACCGCCTTCACTGGGCGCTATGCGTTGCACGGTGTTGCGTACTGTCCACTCGCTGCCCAGCACCAGCGTACGTGTGAGCCGGACATACGGCGGGAATGCCTGCGTCATGGCCGTGGGTGTGCTGCCGTCTTCCATCACGCGCACGCGATTGAACGTGAGGCTATCGCCGAGTAACCGGCCGTCGGCCACGCCATCAGGTTTCCAGCCGCTGCCGTTAAACACGATGTGCTGCGGGCGCAGCGGGAAATGCAGCGTCGCGACGTCGGCCGATGATGCGCTGTAACGCAGCGACACGTGGTGCACGCCACGCTCCAGCCGGACCAGCACACCGTCGTCGTCGCGCGTCAGGCTTGCGTCGCGGTTATCGACCGCCACGGTCTGCAACATCAAGGCAGGGCCGCCCAAGGGCAACGGCGCGGCAACGTCGGTGCCGGCGTGCATTTCCATATCGACCGTCAGCTGATCGCCATTCGCCTGGAACGTGGCCTGCGCCACGGCCACGCAATCGGGTGCGCACTTGGGCGCTTCCGTGAGGCGGTTGCGCAAATGCACCAGCATGCCATCGGTCGGCGTGGCCTGTGCATGGGCGCCGTGCGGCACCAGGGCAAGCATCAGCAACGCCGCCGCGCTACCGCGGATGTGCAAGCCGCGCCACTGTCCCTGCATGGTGGGCCACAAGCGCGAGGCCAATCGGGCCATCATCGTGATCAGCAAGGCCAGCATCGCCACGCGCAACAGGCGAACCAGCCATGCGGGGGCAATCACCAGTCGCGTCGTTTGCTCGGCCGTGACCGGACCCGACCAGCCGAGGCGATAGTCGTTGCCGACGTCCCAATCGGGCGTGCCGCGACCGGCCTGGATGATGCTGCGGGCATCCGACTCCTGCCCGACATTGATCAGGGAGCCGGTGACGGTGACCGACTCGAGTGGGGCGGGAGCCTTGGCTTTCTGCAGCATCATTGGCGGCGGTTGGCCGCCAATGATGTCCGCGGGTGGCGCGGCGGGTGCTGGCGCCATCATCGCAAGAGCAGCCTCTTCCGACACCGGCGCACCCGCTGGCGGTGGCGGCGGCGCGGGCTGAGCGTTGTAGCGCGCCTGCTCGACCATGTCGACAGAAGCCTGGACCCTACGACTCACGTCCGACTGGACGCCGCTTTGGATGCGTCCTTCTTCCAGCTGCGGGTGCAGTGCGTATTCCATTTGCGTTGCCGCAAAGGGTAGCGTCCACAGCACGGCGATCACCAGGAGCGCCATGGCACCGATGCGCGATGCCCACCTCAACCTGCCGTCGGGCAAGGCACGCACCAGCAGCGCCAGCGCAAACGCGAGTGCCAGCGTCCAGCGCGGCGCGCCTGCCTCGTGCTGTGCGAGCGCGAGAAATCCCAGCGCAACCAGTGCCCATGGCCAGCCCAGCAAGCGACCGGCGAGCAGCGCGATCAGCGCCACCACGAACAAGTCGAGCAGGCTCCATTGCGCCACCCAGGAGTCGGGCGAATGATCGGCGCCCGACGCACCGATCAGGCGATAGCCGTAGGGCAGGTGCAGGGTGGTCTCGATGTTCTCCAAGGGCAGCAGCCAGCCGCCCGCCGGCGCGTTGCCGCGTTCGGGCAGCCGCAGGCCGGCCGTGAGGTTGAGGCGCGCGTCGCGAAGTTCGACGCCGCTGCGACCGTTGCCGCCGTCAGTCACCAAGAGCGGGCGGTCCGGCTGCGATGCGTTTTGCAATTGCCACGGCGCCGCCACATCCAGCCGCTGGCTGCGGCGCAATGAACCGGTCAGGCGATCGGCTGCGGTGAAACCGTTGCCGTCGAAATCGAGCCAGAGCTGACGATGCAGGGTGAGCTGATCACCCTGCCCGCCTTCGCCACCACGCATGCCTTGTTCGATGCTGAGGCCGTGACTTGCATCCAGCGCGAATGCCGGAAGATCCGCCCATTCGCCCGGTACATCGGCCTGGCCCGCGTCGGTAGGCTGTCCTTCGACGCGCGTGCTGCGGAACGAGGGATCGTCGGCGTAGCTCCAGATTTCCTGCCCGGGCCACGGGGCGCCAGGCAAATTCAGACTGATCTGTTTCGACACTTCGGTACTGCGCGCGCCCAGCGTGATCGTCCACTGGCCGGGGCGCAGCTGCACGCGCAAGCGTCCGTCGCTCTCCAGCCGTGCCGGCAAGCCGCCCTCGATCGACGTGGCGACAAAACCTTTGGGCAAGACCGGCCCAAGCAGTTGTTCGCGCGAACTGCCGGTAACGTTCAGTTGCAGCTCCGTCTGCAGATCGGCCGGCATGCCATCTGCCAGGCGCCGGAACACGCGCATGGACAAGGCATCAGCCGCACGTTGGGCCTCAGCGGCTTCGCCCAGCGTCAATTGCGCGCCGTTGCGTTCGACCCGCGTCACGGCATTGCCCTCTAGCGTCAACGTGACCAGGCCGATGGAAACAGGCACCTGCAAGCGCGCTGGCCGGTTGTCCCAGGGCAGCACGCCGTGCAACGCGTAGTCGCCGGGGTCGAGCAACAAGGAGGGCTTTTCATCGTGGTCGAGCACGACCATGGGTTTGCCGTTCGCGTTCACCTGCTGCGGCCAGTTGCGGGCATCGCCGGGCAGCGCCACCCAACTGCGCCCGTCGACATGGACGTCCAGACTGAAACGGGCGCCGGCCCTGCCGGCATCCAGGGTAAGCCGCCCGGGCCACGCGCATTTTCGGTCTGCCGTGGTGCCGCTTGAAGTGCTCAGCACCGGACACGCGTGCTCGGGCACGTCATGCAACACCCAATCCTGCCAATCCTTCAACGGTAGTGGTACGTCCTGCGCCATGGCCGGCGCGATCAGCAACACAAGCGGGCACAGCCATTCCCACGGACGACGCATGTCTCTCTCCCTGACTACCCGGGTGGGCCGGCTCAGTGTAGGTGCCGGCAGAAGGTGGCGGAAAGCACCCTCGTCAGGTCTAACGGGCCAGTCGGGGAAAAGGGTTGAAGGGGCCGCATAAAAAACCGGGCGGCTTGCGGCCGCCCGGTCGGGTAACACTCGCTTGCCCCTAAACCTCAGCGCAGGATCGCGGCGGCGTCCTGCTTCTGCACCAGGGCGTGGCACAGCAAGGTGGATTCGCTGGCTTGTGCAAGGCCACGCTCGGCGCCGCTCACGTCCTTCGCGCGGTCCTTGAAGAAGGCCTGCAGACGATCGGCTTCGTCCTGCGAGCAGCCACCGCCACCGACGAGGTCGGGCAGTCGACCGCCCGAGAAGCTGCCGGTGCGATCGACGATCTTGTCGTAGTTGGTGGTGGTCCACTGCCACGAGGCATCGCGTTCGGCACGGGTGTCGCGGCTGCCGTGCAGCAGCATCGACATCTCGCCGACCTTCACTTTCTTGTCGAGGGCGAAGTTGCGCACCTGCAAGGTGAGCGCCGGATCGTTGGCTTCGGCCAGGCCATCGAGCATGGCGTTGCGCAGGGCTGGATCGCTGGTCTGCGGCACTTCGGCGATCAGTGCATCCACCGCCGGCTTGCCGCGTTCCTGCACGGCGACGCCCAAGGAGGTACCGAGCAGGTCGGCGTCGGCAGCCGCAAGGTCCAAGCGACCATCGGCCTTGCGCTTGAGCGCGGCATCACCCTGCTTGAGCAGTTCGGCGCGCACTTCCGGCAGCTTCACCGTCAAGGCGAGTTCGTCGGCGAGCGTGCTGCGCAACAGCGAGTCGCTGTCGGCCTCGTTGGCCTTGCGCTGGTAACCCAGCTGCTGCATGCGCGGCAGATAGGCGGCCTTGGCCCACGCAGCGAGCTTGGCGCGCTCGGCATCGGTCTGCGCCAGGTTGCGGTAGATCCAGTTGAAGGTGGTCAGCGGCGCGGTGGCCACTTCGCGCGTCTTGGACGCGGTCAGTGGCTTCAACGCGGCGAGCACGTCGCCTGCATCGATATCGCCGTGCCTGAAGCTCGCGTAGACGGCGTCGGCATAGGCCAGCTGTTCGGCGTCGTCGAGCTTGCCGATCTGCTTGCCGAGATTGCTCAGGTCGCCCTTGGCCATGGCGAAGCGGTAGTAGCCGCTGCCATTGGCATTGGGCAACACCCAGGTGCCCTTGCTGGCGCCTTCGAGCACGATCGAGCCGGTGGCCTGGTCGAGCAGTTCGCAGCTCACCTTGCTGCCGCTGGCGGTGCCGTAGCGCACGCACATCGGCACGCCCCACACCTGCTTGTCGTCGCCCTTGCTGCCGGTCGGCAGGTAACGGCTCTGGCTGAGCTTGAGCACGGTCTTGCCGCCCTCCTGGGCCAGCTGGGTCTGCACATACGGCACGCCCGGCTGGTTGAGGAAGCTCTTGAACGCCTGCTTGAAGTTGTCGCCCTTGTCGGCGGCCGTGGCGATGGCGTCGATCAGATCGTCAGCCGTGGCGTTGCCGAACTTATGGTCCTGGATATAGGCGCGCATGCCCTTCTGGAACGTCGCTTCGCCGACATAGCCTTCGAACATGCCCAGCACCGCCGCACCCTTCTGGTAGGTGATGCTGTCGAAGGCGGTTTCGATGTCGCCATTGCCGGTGATCGGCTGACGGATCTTGCGCGTGGTGACCAGGCTGTCGCCGTTCATCGCACCTTGCGCGCCGCGCACGCGGTCAAGATCGGCGCGGTATTCCGGGTGCACCTTCTGCGTCACCTTCTGCTGCATCCAGGTGGCGAAGGCTTCGTTGAGCCACAGGTCATCCCACCAGGCGAGCGTGACGGTGTCGCCCGTCCACTGGTGCGCCAGCTCATGCGCGGTGACGTTGAACGAACCGCGCACGTAGTTGGCCGGGGAATCCGGATCGATCAGCAGCAGCCAGTCGCGGAAGGTGACCAGGCCCGCATTTTCCATTGCACCCGCGGAGAAATCCGGCGCGGCCAGCAGGTCGAGCTTGTCCCACGGATAGCCGAAGCCGTAGTAGTCCTCGAGTGTGTGGATGATGCTCGGCGTTTCGCCCAGCACATGCTGCATGCGATGGCCTTCGCCCTTGGCGGCCACGCCGCGCAGTGCCAACGCATCGGCGCGGTACGGCGTGGATGAAATGTCCGGGCCCTTCACCACGTCCCACGGACCCACGCCGAAAGCGACCAGATAGGTCGGCAGCGGCTTGGTGGTGGAGAAGGTCAGCCTCTTCCAGCCGTCACCGGCCTTTTCTTCCTTGACCTGCTTGGTATTGGCCACGCCCACTTCGTCATTGGGGATGGTCAGGCGCACATCGAACGGCGTCTTGAAGCCAGGCTCGTCGAAGCCGGGGAAAGCGAAGCGCGCGCTGATCGGCTCCATCTGCGTCATCGCGTACGGCTGGCCTTCGTGGCTGACCTTGTACAGGCCCTGCAGCTGCTGGTTGAGCGGCGCGGTGTAGTTGAGTGCCAGCGTCAGCTCCTGCGGCTTGAGCGTGCCGCCGAAATCGATGCGCACCACGCCTTCCTTAGGCGCCACTTCCACGTACTTCGCCGCGTGCGCCTTGCCGGCCGCATCGGTCACGGTGACCTTGCTGACCTTCAGCTCGCGGCCGTGCAGCCACAGGTGATCGGAGGCCTGGCTCAGCTTCACCTTGATCACGGTGGTGCCGGAAAAATCCTGCTGGCGCGGGTCCACCTTGAAGTCGAGCTGGTAGGACTCCGGCTGGGCCCAGCCCGGCAGACGGCCGTGGGGCTGGTCGTCGGCGGCAGGCGCCGCGAGGGCCACGCCGCAGCAAGCTGCGAGGGCAGTAAGAACGAGCGGACGGACAAAACGGCGCATGCGCAAAGGCTCCCCTTGGATAAAGCAAACGCCGACCGTAGGTGCTGCCATGACTTTGGACCCAGTGCCAAAAGGCATGATCTGGCCCCACTACTCGAAGCAACGTCCTCGCCATGGCCAAATTCTTGCGAAAGCCCATCGACAGCTTGTTATAGTCGTAGGAAATCTCTGATCGGGGCGTCAACGATGAAGGATTCCGCGCAGACTCGCGTCCCGCGCCAGCCACTGCGCATGCCGCGCGTTGCCGTCTTGGAGGACGACGCGGACCTGCGCGAGGACATCCTGATGCCCGGCCTGCGCGACTTCGGCTTCGAGATCACCGGCGCCGGCACGGCGGCCGAACTCTATCGGCACATGCTGCGGCAGCCGTTCGACATGATCGTGCTGGATATCGGCCTGCCCGACGAGGACGGCCTCAGCGTGGTGCGCCACCTACGCGAGCTATCAGACTTGGGCATAGTCATGCTCACTGGCCAGCGGACGCGCGAAGACCGCATCCGCGCACTCAGCGACGGTGCGGACGCCTACCTAGCCAAACCCGCCGACGTGGAAGTGCTGGCGGCGACCCTGCACAGTCTTTCGCGCCGCATGCAGGGGCGTCCGGGGCAGACGCAGGCGGTCGCATCCAAGCCTGAGGGCCACTGGCACCTGGATACGGACGGCTGGTGCCTGGTGTCGCCCTCAGGCGCCGTGGTGGCGCTCACGGTGCCCGAGCGCAGCGTGCTGCATACCTTGATCGAACGCGCCGGCGCGCCGGTCGGCCGCGAGGCGCTGATCGCGGGGCTCACCAGCGACGTCTATGATTTC
>Ga0209672_100940_pt1 | contig 13080 bp, 12 predicted proteins | sample AraplaCol_mMS_r2_FD_184273 | JGI IMG/M metagenome (GOLD analysis project Ga0209672, IMG submission 184273) | Arabidopsis root microbial communities from North Carolina, USA - plate scrape CL_Col_mMS_r2 (SPAdes) (version 2) | ecosystem: Host-associated > Plants > Roots > Endosphere | place: USA...
ACGGCCTTTTTATCGACCTAGAAGCGGGGTGATTCAGAGGAGCAGACGTGCAGGATGCGTTTGCCGGCTTCGGCATTTTGGTCGGTTATGTTTGGCTGACCGCTTTGGGATGGATTGACTTGGTTCGCGGTCACGTTGCCCGAGGTGGGCCACCGTGGCGCGGCCGCTTAATCGCAGTTTTTGGCGCGCATGTTCCCGCCTTCATGTTCGTGTGCGCGGCAGTGGTGTCAAGCACTGACGGTCTGGGCGATGGTGGTAAGTTGTTGATGTGGCTATGCACCTTCGGAACTTGTTGGGCATATCACCGATATGGCCAGGGGGCGACGAAGGCGACAGCACTGGTCGTTAAGCCAGTTTTGCGGCCCGTTTCAGGGTCATTACGCGAGCGGCTCCGTGCATGGTGGCGGGAACTCAATTACGTGCCCTGGGACGTGCGCCAGGGGGCACCGTTCAGCCGTCCGACTAGCGAAAAGGCAGCCGACACGAAAGTGAGTGGCGCGCCGACCATTCAGTCTCATTCGGTTCAACTGCCGAGACGAGCTACGTCGGCAGCAAAATCGGAGGGCAGCGCACCGAAGATCTACCTGCCGGCAACTGTTGAACCGATCCAACTCCCCGACACAATCTCATTCCGGTACCGCAAGGCCGATGGAACGCAGCGGAGACGCTTGGTGACAGCGTTCCAAGTGGTGGACATTGGGGGCAGGCCATACATGGATGCACACGACCATGATCGAAAGGCGACGCGCTCTTTTCTGATCAGTCGCATTGTTGGCGAAGTTACCCGCTCAGAGACCGGGGAAGTTATGAGCGCAGCCTCTTGGCTTTCTGCAGTAGCAACGTCACAGGATGGGACAAGGCGGAAGGAAAGAAACCGGCGCGTACCAGAGGCATCGAATTGGCAGACAGCGGTAGTTTTCGCTGGCCCGCATCGCGCTCGACGCGACGCCTTGGAGGCGCTCGCGCTGGCAACCGGTTGGGATGTACGAGAGAGAATCACTAGGACCGTAACCTACGTGGTTGCCGGGCCGTTGGTCGGGCAAAAGCAGCTTGCTCGGGCGGAGGCACTTGGGATTCCTGTACTGGATGAAGATGAAGCGATTGCGCTCATGATGGAGGAACCGCCGGGCGGTAAGGCCTAGCGCGCTTATTGACACTGGACGACAACAGCCCAGAACGACCATGAAATGGAACCCCTCACCGCAAGGTGATAGCAGTGCACCCATGTGGCTCAAGACGGTCGTCACTCTGGCCTACCGTATCTCGTGCGGTCTATTGATACTGGTTGGAGTGGCATTCGTTGCGACGCAGCTTTTCGACCTGCCTATGGTGCTGCGACCGATTCGGCTGGCGCAGTTCTTCGCATTGGGTTTCGGCTTAGCGGCGGTATCCGACGCATGGCGGATTTGGCTGCTGCGCTTGCCTGTCCCGCATCGATTTTCGGCGCCCGTGCCATATGGCTACCCCGGGTGGCGGCCCATTCTTCTATCGCAACTCGTTTGCGGGTGTGTGCTCGTGGCAATCGGTGTGGCGCTTTTCTTCTTTTGAGCCGAATCAGTTCCAGGGCGGCGCTTTCATTGGCGTTGTGCCATGGCGTGCGCTGGAGTTAAGGCTCGGCCAAACGGGCGTTCTGAAACGATTCCAATAGAGCAGTAGCCACGCGGGGGCGCGGCATACAGCCTTTTTATCAATCCACACAGACGGGAAGGTAGAAAGGAGCAGTAATGAAAGTAGTGAAGTGGCTGTTTGGCCTGGCGATCGCTGCCATCGTGATTGGTGTGCTCAGTGACTTGACGAACCCGAAGCCGAAGTCTGGGAGCGCCGCCACAGCGGGCAGCGCAATAGAGGCCGCAGACGCAGCCGAACCACCGTTGCCGGTCAAGGCGCAAGAGCTGTTCCGCGCGTACGAGGACAACGAGGTCGCGGCCGATCAGAAGTACAAGGGCAAGAGCCTACTGGTGACCGGCACGGTGCAGAGCATCGACAAGGACTTCACAGACAGCATTGTGGTGAAGCTCGCGGCCGGCAATCCGTTTATGCCCGTGCATGCGTATCTGGATGATCAGCATGCGGCGATGGTCGCCTCGCTCAAGAAGGGGGCGAAGGTTGCTTGGGTGTGCCAAGGGGATGGCAGGATTGTGGGGAGCCCGATGTTGAAGGGGTGTGGGCCGAAGGGGTAGGAACAAGGCGCCCCGTCAGGCGGGGCGACCTCTACTGCAGTTGAGCCTCGATACGCTGCAGCTCTTCAATCACGTCCTTCGCAGAGGCCGCCAGCGCTGTGCGGCCACGCTCTTCGTCTTCGTCCAGCCAGTGTCGTACTTCATCGAGCAATTCGCGTTTTGCCACTCTCTTCGGTTGACGCTCTCGGATGGCTAACACTTGGTCCACCTTCTCCGCAAAGTGCGCAGGATAGTAGTGCTCAAACTGTTCTTTGGAGAAACAGTCAAAGTGGGCTGCATCCCAGGTCTTGTAGCTGTTTCGCAGCTTCTCGACGACTTCCTTGCCAGAGGGGTCCGCATCGACTCTTACCCAAGCCGCTTTCGAATAGATCGGCTCCAGGTGAGCAAAACGCATCAAGCGATCAAAGTCTGCAAACGTTGCTTCTACGTTTCCTGTCCCGTTCGCTGATAGTGTCCGCACACGTGAGAGTTTTGGGGCGAACCATGGGATCAAATAGTCGCGGATGATGCGTTCCGCAGACGATTCTTCGACGATTAGCCAGCCGCTCCATAGGTCGAAGTCGGTGAAGGAGTAGCCGAGCTCGCGGAGAACGTTAAGGCGGGCTTGGGGTGAGTTTTCGACCTCTTCAATGCGCGCGGTTGTTGGCGGCTCCCCCTTCGGGGCGCTCACGTGAAACACTTTGCTTCCCTCTACTGCACCCAAGTGCCGAAGAACGATGTTCGAATGTGTTGAGACCACGAACTGATTCCGCTGTGAGCTCTCGACGATAAGGTCAAGAAGGGCCTTCAGCGCCTCCGGATGCAGATCGTTTTCCGGTTCCTCCACGAGGAACAGTTTTCCGCTGGAGAGCGTCAGGTCGGCCAAGAGCGCGACGATGTTTGGCACGCCTTCGCCCATTTGCTCAATCGGGATCACTTCCCGACTCTTCAGGTACACCCCTGCGCGTTGCCCATTGTCGGAAGGGGTGGCTGTGACGACAAAGCCAAGTATTGCCTCGCATGCCTCGGCGTACTCGTCGCTTCCTGGAAAAGAGCGATTTGACAGTCTCGACAACTTGGCAGCTAAGTTCACCATTTGATGTGAGACTTGCATAGTGGTACCAAGTCGCACGTCCTCGCTGAAGGTCGCCGTTTTGCGTTTGGACAGATATGGAACAATAAGGTGGTGCGGATCAACACCAGGAATGACATTGATACCTCGCTCGCCGTCGCCGTTTGTGTTCGACGTTGCAAGCGCAAAGTTGCCATTGCGACGGTCCTGAGTCCGCATCACAATTCTTACCAACCCCTCCGGCTGATGCAAATTGCTGAACAGATACGGCAGGGTGTTTTCCGCGAACGTAATGTCGATGATCGACTCATTCGTGCCAAGGCGTATGTCCGCAAAGGTCTGACCTGAACCTTCTTGCAAAAGATACAGGCCGCGCAGAACCGATGATTTGCCCGCATTGTTGGCACCGACGAGCACGTTCATAGGACCGAGTGCGAGATGTCCTGAATCGACAATCGACCGAAAGTTGCGTAGCCGCAGGTGTTGGATGCGCATACATGCTCCGCTTGCACAGTGTTCAACTGCCTAGATTTCTGGAGTCGAAGCGGTTTGCTTCGTTGTGCTCCCAAAACTGACGCCAATCAGCCACGGTCACCCACAACGCTGCTCTCAGTTGGGCATCGGTCAGCTTCTGCAAAGTGGTTTTCTGAAACTGCGCTGAGCAGAACCCGATTGTGGCCTCACGCAGCCCGCCGCGAATACCCCACATTCGCATTAATTCCCTAATCATGCCGGTACGCGGCAGGTTTTCCCCACGGGCGCAGGCTAACCAGCCGTCCAGGTAAGACCGAGCCGCCCAATACTGCTCGTGCGACAACTCGGTGTTGTCTCGCACATCCTCCAGGCCGCGCCCGTTGAGGTGGTTGCAAAGGGCCTTCCAAACCGTGCCGGCGTCTATGGCACCTTCCTCTGCCAATTCGATCTGTAATGCGATGTGAGTGAGTTCTGCCCGCTGCTCGATGGTCATGCGTTCTTTGGCTGGTGGCGGCGGAGTGACGCAGCGTGAGCGGGCGGCCGACCCGCATAGGATGACCTGGCCGATTTGCACGTTGCCATTGCCGGCGGAAATGCTCTGCTTGATGTTTGTCTTGTTGCTCACGTACGTATCTCCCACAGCGGCGCGCGGGCCGCGCGAAGAGGCTACGGCGCGGTGGCGGGGCTGTGGGTCAACGAGTGTGGCAACGCGTTAGACGTTGAGCTTAGTGCCGCGGTGGGCGAACTTGAAGGGCGGGGGAGGTGGTGTAACGATGGTTTGCGATTGGAGGGCGGCTTTTGGACGGTTGCTGCCACTCGTGAGGCAGGAGATCAACGACCGAGTCCGACCCCGAATCGACAACCGAAGCCTTGATCTCGTCGACCCGAAGCTGTTGGTCTTCACGGACCCGGACAGCGTCAAGATTAGCGCGTCCATGAACATGATCCAGCGCTATGTTGCAGACGCCGCTGCAGATGCGGCGCCTCAGCTCATTGTGGCGGCCGATGTCACCGACTTAGGCACGGAGCAGGCCATGGTGGCACCGGCAACGCCAGCGTCATGCATCGCCCCTGCAAGGAGTCGATTGCGATCAAATCCGGCAGCATAGACTTCAAAGCCATGAACTGCCGGAGCAGGCAGCCTACGCGAAAGCGGGGCGCGGCTAGGACTTTCAATCGCGCAGCCAGCGGTTCTTGAACGCCGTTGCCTCGGAGGCAAACCTATCGAGGAATCTGTCCCTGGGAGCGAGTCTGAGGGCGCGTTCGACGCACTGCCGCGCACTTTCAAGATCCTTGGGGTCAGAGTAGACGTGCGCGTAGGCTCGCTGCAGCTCGCAGAGGTGCTTCGGCTTTCCGAGTGACTCCGCGCGATCTAGATCCTTGATGGCGTCGCGAGAGGTCCCCAGGCGTGCTTCAATCATGCCTCGGGTAAACCAGGGCTCAGGCTCATCCGGGAGCAGCACGGTTGCTCTCTTGGCCTTCTCGAGCGCAGCCTCATACCGGCGCTGACTGAACAGCGCGTACGCGAACCTGTCGTTGAGGTAACCATTGTCCGGATCCTCGGAACAAGCCGCTTCATAGTGCTCGAATGCTTGATCGATGTTGCCGTCCTGAAAACTCTTCCACGCCGCGCGCGCGGACGGAACCACAAATGCACGCGTGTTTCGATCTCGCACCTGAGCGGAAGCATCAGCGACGAACTCTCGGTACCGCTTCTGAATCCAGCTTACGTCCTTCGGCGAAGGGACGGTCTTGCCGTCCAACACCTCGGTGCGCTCGGCGCAGTAGTTCGAGAACTCAGGGTTGAAAGCAACTTGCAGGATCCCCTGAATCTTCGTCACCGTCCCAATGCCCTTACTCTCCTCGATAGCCTCGCTCGCAGCCGCCACATTCACGTTGGCCACACGGCAGCACAGCTGGATGATGTATTGGTCGATCACATCGCCGATTCTGCTCATCAGCAACATCACGTGCCGCATTTCGGGCGCCAAACGGGCCCATGCATCGTCGTACAAGAACTGCCCGAGGTCTTGACGTTGCATCCGCCGGACGCGTTCAAAGGAACGTTCCAGACTCTCCCCCGGAGCGGAAGCGGCCTGGGCAAAAACCTCAAGTGCAATCGGCTTGTTATTGAGCGCCTTGGAGTATGACTTCAAGGTCGATGGGCCGGCAAGGTTGATCGACTGACACGTGAGCGTTCGTCCCCGCTTCTTCAGAAACTCTAACCCCTCGTCTGGCGTCCAGCTTTCTGTCTGAATGGGAAATGCCTCGATCTGCTCGCGACGTCGCGACGTCAGGATGACGCGCCCGACATGCTTACTCAGTTCGTTGATCTGCGAGCCGAGCGCGCGAATATCAGCGTCGTTCTTGGCCATCGTTTCGGTGTTGTCGAGGATGATCAGATGGTCGTCTCTCTTCAAGCGCATCTGCGCTTGCAGGCCTGCGAGCTTCTGGACAACCTCCTTCGGACTCTTGTCGTACCAAGACCGATCCAAGGGCTTGGTGGAATGAAGACGCGCAATCTCGACGGCAACGTCCGCTACACCAACATCCTGCGCTGATATGTGTTCTAAACCCTGAAGTCCCCAACGCGTTTTCTTCGCGGTGTAGAACGTGATCAGTTCGGGGCGCCACTTGACTTCAGTCTCACCTTCCAGAAGACGGTGCAAGAATTCGATGACTAAAGTGGTCTTCCCCATGCCTCCGTCACCGTGAACCATGCACCGGCGTGAGTCCATGTCGTCGGCCCATTCTTCGAGCAAGGCCAGTTCCTCGGTACGACCGGTGAATTCCTCTATGGCGGCCAGCCTGTCCGGGATGAGTACAAACGGCCGCCACTCCGGCGCCCAGCTAGGCTCGGAAATGGAGTACTCGGGCGACGATCGCGCCGGCAATTCCAAAAGCAAGTTTGGAACCTCGAAGGTGACAGCCTCCCGCTTGAGAAGTGCGCGAGAAATCTGGGCCTCGACCCTGATCTTGCCGGCGGAGGTCGCAACCAGGCGTCGGTAGCAAACTGGGTCTCCACCATAGAGCTTCAACGTCTTCAGTGGCATGGCGTCGCGCCCCCCAAGTGGAGGGATCAGTAGCGTTTCGCCATCATCCGCAACTCTTGGCAGGAACGGCGCAGCTCTCGCGATGAGGCTGCGAATGACGGCCACGTCAGCCTCTGGAGTGTAGCCGCCTGGCAGACCGTGCCCTTCGACACCATTATTGCGCTCACGCACAAATGCCAGCAGTACCGTTTCGACGTTCGCCTTCGACTTCCCGACGAGGTGCTTGAGCGGTTCGGACAGCGAGGCCGTCTCCCAGTACTGGCGGCCGGCAGACTTCCAACCTAAGTTCTCGACCGCCACAAGCAGTTCAGACAGCAACCCAATGAGTTCGCCGTCAGCGGGGGCGACGAAGTCCTTCAGGTCAACCCCAGTGAATTTTTGAAGCTTCGATGGGTCAGCCCGGAGAGTGTTCGCGATCCACTCGCCCAGCACGACGCATGCATGTTGCAGTGTGATTCTCATGAGCCCAAGAACTGCGGCCCGAACGTTCTCATCGGTCTTAAGCTGCTCGGCACCACGAGCTCGCGTTTCTAGAATTCCTTGCATGAGCCTCTCTTCTTATTCTGTTCACCACTCCGAATCGTACGCCCTCCATCGGACAGCCTCATAGTAGTCCATCGCAACTGACCGTTGGTGGCCGAGAGCGGACGATTGATGCCTACGGCACAGGAGGCGCATCTTTGCATCCATGGAGATGATGCTCCGTTCCCGAGCAGCAATGTTCTTATCTAGGCGAGCAACCTCTTCGCGGGGAACCTTGCCGGGTGGGGAGACAGAATCTTCCAATTCTGCCCGCAAAGCGTCTATCCGGCGCTTGAGGCCTGCACATTCGGACGCGCCCGGCCGTTCCTTGAACGGCGGCGTGATGCCTCGCTTGATAGCTCTTCGCAAGGCATGCCGACCCAAAAGGATTCGCCGTTGTAGGTGCAGTGCCAGGCGACCGTCGTGAACGAGGGCGATGCCGTCGGGCAAGCAGCAACGAGGAACAGCCGGCGCATGGATGAGTTTGAAGCGTGCGGGAGACTTTGCACGATGCTTGCCAGTGGCAACTGCCTGTTGGAGAGGTACGAGGGCGCTTTTTTTTTTACGCGGAGCTATCTGCCGCACTGCTCGCACATTGGAACCGACTGGTATTTGCCTGTGGAGAGTTCCAACGCAAGAAAGTCGGCGACCATGTCTGCCGGCAGTTGCTGAAGTATCTTCTTCCACTGCTCGGATGCTCTCGCGGGTGTAACTTGCCCGCGCACGTGCATTTCGATTGCTGTACGTACCGTGCGCTCTACGTCTTTGCGCGCTACCTGTGGATTTTCTTTCATATGGCACTCCCAAACATTCAACGATTTAACGAGTACACCGGCGCCATCCTGGCGTCGCTGTACGAGAATTTCCCGATGCGCAAAGCGCTTGTGGCCCAAGACTTCATTGAGGGTGGCGCTGACGCTGCGATGGTTTCTGACGACTTCCTTGGAGAACGGCCCTCCGATGAGGCGGAGTTCTTCATGGCGACTGCCCGGTGGCTGGTTGACGCCGGCTATATCCTGACCAACGACGCAGCCTTTAGCTATATAGGCAATGCCACCCTCACACCGAAGGCCCTGGAGGCGCTCAACGCCGTGCCGGATAGCCTGACCGGCAAGGCTTCCATTGGCGAGCGTATGGTCGGCGCCGTGAAGGCCGGGGCCACGCAGGTTTTGCGCACAACTGCGCAGGAAGCGATTGCTGCCGGGTTTAAGGCTCTCATGGCGTAGTGCCCACCGTACCAACTTCTTTCAGCCGCGCTGGGGCAATCTCCAGTTCTAGCGCGGTGGTAAAGCCACTGTCATTCAGACTGTGAACGACACGGCCGACAGACCAGCCCGTCCCGTCAATCTGCGGCTTCCACCCGCTCACCTTCGCATGCAGCGAGGGAAACAGCTCCGCCCGCCCGCGCGCCAGCGTGATGTTGAACGTCGCCACGCCGCGCTGAATCTTCTGCCACTCAGCTCGCGCCGCCCGCTCGGCATTGGACCTGGAAGCGTACGTGTGCCGTAGAACCTTCACGTTGTCCGGGTTCGGGTCGGCCTGCACCGTCTCTGGCTTCTTCTTTCCCTTGGCTTTGCCCTTCTTCTTGGCGGTCGGCGTCTCCTTCGTGGCGACGGCGGTGGCCGCATCGATGACAACCTCGCCGCGCACGCCGGCGCGCGTGTCCTGGTAGTGCGCCTTCACGCCGTTGTAATTCTCCCGATCGGCAACGCTGAAGGTGTGAGTGTCGCCGGACGCGCGCGTGATGCTGACCGTGGGCAGCGGCAGGCCCGACCCGCTGGTCGGCTCGCCGGCGGGGATGAAAAGCAGCGTGCCGTTCTTGACGGTCGCAATGGCGTCAAACTCTTTCGCCAGGCGCGAGAGGAAGTTGGCGTCTGACTCCCCGGTCTGATCGACGTGAGCAATGACCTGGCCGGCCAGCTTCTTGCTCACCAGCCAGGTGAACTTGTTGCGCAGGGCGATGGCCTGGACGACTTCAGCGACCGTCTTGCCGGCGTAGGAGTCTTCACGGCGGGTGGTGAGGCCGCCGTCCATGTCGGCGCTGCGCGCGCGGATGATGAGGCGATCCGGCGGGCCAGTGTGCTCCAGCTCGTCCACCTTGTAGGTGCCTTTGTCGACCAGGCCGGCGTCTTCCCAGCCGAGCGAGAGCGACAGGCGTACCCCTTTCTCGGGCAGGTCGAGCTTGCCGTCGCTGTCGTCGAGCTCGATGTCGAGCTGGTCTGCCTCGAAGCCGCTGTTGTCGGTGAGCGTGAGCGCGATGAGCCTGCCCTGGAAGCGGCCGGTGATGTCTTTGTCGCCCACCTTGATGCGGTACGCCGGGCGCGGGGACAGGTCGGTAGCGGTGTTTTCCGTCATTGCAGCAGGCCGGTGGCAAGGCTGGCCACCTTGGAAAGGAGGCCGTCATCCACGCGGGTCAGCTTGAGGGTGAAGTCGCACGCGCGGGCCGCGCCGTCCTGGAAGAAGTAGCTACGGGTGGTGTCCAGGTTGTTGATGACGAACTGGCCGTAGTAGCGGCCGGTGCCCTCGATGAGGGTGTAGGCGTCGCCGCTGTCGGCCATGAGCTCCAGGGCGGCGAGCGACCATTCGCCGCCGGTGAACTCCGGGAAGAGCTTGCCGGTGAGCGTGATGGTTTCCTCATCCGGCCCAACGTACTGATGCGACGGTCGGCGGCCCACGCGGTTGTTGCCGGGGTGGCGCCAACCTACCTGGCGTTGAAATTCGGAATAGGGCGCCGTGTCCAGGCTGAACACGAACAGGCCGAGGGCCATCATCATGGTCAGTCCCTGTCTGCAAGGCGCGAGCGCTGGCGAGCGGCTCGCTGGTTTTCGATCTGGCGCAACTCGTCGCGCACCAGGCGCGCGATGGCTTGCGGGTCTGCGCCGGCGGGCGGGTGGATGTGGATGGTGATGGGCGCGGCTGCCGCCGCCGGCGCCGCGGCCATCGCGCTGGTGGTGAGTGCCGGTCGGGTATCAAAAGAAATGGGTGCGGCCACCGCTGCCGTGCTGCCAATGGCGATGCCGGCGCCGATGCCAGTGAGCTTGGTGGCCAGGGTCTGCACAGCCTGCAGCGGTGCGTCCTGGCCGTCTTCCAAGCCTTGGGTGAGGCCAGCCATGGTGAAGCCGCCCAATGTGGCGAAAACACGGCTGGGGCTGTGGATGCCGAGCTTTTCCTTGAACCACGTTGCAACGCCGTCCGCCAGTTCGCCCACCTTCTGCTTGAGCGCAGCCCACCGCTCCGAGATGCCGGAGAGCAAGCCGTCGACCATGGCGCGGCCGGCGTCGAGCAGCTTGTCTTTGGTGGTGGTGAACCAATCAGCAATGCCGCTGGCTTTCTCTTTGATGCAGTCCCACGCGCGGCCGAAGGCGTCTTTAATGCCTTGCCAGAGGGCGGCCAGCTTGGGGCCGATGGTTTCCCAGTTCTGCCAGATGTAGAGGGCGCCGGCGGCGATCAACGCGATCACGGCCAGTAGCGGGTTGGCCAGCGCCAGGCGGCCGACCCACAACAGCACTTTGGCGACGCCGCCAACACATCGCATCAGCAGATTGAAGGCGCCGGCGAACAGCCGCATGGCAATGGAGCCCAGGCGCGCGCCGCCGGAGAGCTTGGCGAAAATCGTGCGTAGCTTGGCGAGTGGCCACATTACAGACGCGATGGTCAGCAGGATGGGGCCAATCGTGAGCAGGGCAGCGGCGAGCACGCCGACGCCCACGGCCATGGCCTTCGCGACGCCTGGGTTTTCCTCCATGAACTTCGTCACGCGGTCAGCCGCCTTGGCGACCCATTCCAGCGCACGCGCGTAAAGCGGCATGACCTTCTCGCCAATCTCCTTCTGCAGGTCGTGCACCTTGGCGAGCATTTCGAGCTCCTTGCCCTGCGGCAGACCCTTGGCAGCGGTGTCGAGCTCGTCGATGCCGGCGGCGCCTTTGTTCAGCCGCATGTTTTTGTGGATCTGATCTCGCTGCAGGTACATCTGCGACATCAGGTTTGACGCCGTGCGGTTGGAGAAGATGCTGCCGATGGCGTCCAGCACCTGGTCTTTCTCCGTGATGCCCTTTTCCTTGAGGGTCGGGAGTAGCACCTGCTCTAGCCAGGCGAATTGATCCTTGCGGAAGATGTCGGCGCCCTTGAGCGCGCCGGGGTCCATGAAGGAGACCTGACCGGCCTTGTCTTCCTTGACCTTGCTGCGGTCTGCAATGAGGCCGAAGCGGTCCAGGTTGCCGAGCGTGCGCTTGGTGGTTTTGCCCTGGTAAAGGTTTTGGTACGCGCTCATCATGGCGGTGCCGACGGTGTTGCCGCCCATCTCCTGCACCAGCGGTTCCAGGGTGTAGAAGAACGCCTCACTGTCGACGCCCTTGGCCGCCAAGCCGCCGCGCTTGATGACGTTGAGCCATTCGTCGGCCTGCACGCGGCCGCCGGTGGCGGTGATGACACGTTGAACCATGTCCGCCTGTTTGCGGAATTCCTCCTCGCTGGCCAGGCCGCCGCGCAGCTCGATGACCTTGAGCAGATCCATGAACATGCGTTCGTTGTCCGCCCCCTGCGCCTGGCCGAAGACAGCCTTGTTGGCGAACTTCATTTTGGCGAGGGTGGGCAGCACCATTTCTGCATGGTGCGCATCGGCAAACGTGCTCAGGGCGTCGCGCATCAGCTCGGCCTTCTCGACCTGGCTGACGCCGTAGGCCTTCATCTGCTTGGCGAATTCGACGGATTCCTTGGTGGCGGCGTCGCCCAGGCCGAGCGCGCCCATGCGGGTCTTTTCCAGTTCGTAGTGTTTGGATTCGCCCAGGCCTTTCCAGATAGGAGCGGCGGTGGCAGCGCCGGCAACGGATGCACCAGCGCCGGCAGCGGTCAAATTGCCGGCGCGCGTGCGCATGCGGTCGGCCGCTTGCTGCGCGGCAGCCATTTCCCGCGCTCGGCCGTTGTATGCCTTGAGGCGCGCGTCCTGCTCGGCAAGAGCGTGGGTGGCGGCAGACGTGGCGCGCCGAAGGTGCTCCTGGTACTCCGCCATCGACTTGGTGCCGCGACCCGCGTCTTGGAGCTTTCGGCGCACCTCCGCAAGCTGCGTCTGCTGCGCACGGAACTTATTGGTCAGCCGTTCCGATGTGGCGGATGCCCGCTTGAAGTTCTCGGTGAGCTGCGCGCTGGGCGATTTGGCTTTTTGCATTGCCAGCTCCAACCGCTCCAAGCGTTCGCGCGCCTTGCGCATCTCCGCTACGGTCTCCCGGATGCTGCCGCGCAGGCCGTCGAACCGACCCGTCAGGCCGTTGGCGCGCTCCAGCGCTTTGAGCTGGTCGCGTGTTGCCTTGACTGTCCGGGCCAGGTCCTTGTTGGTGCCAAGAAGCCGCTGCAGCGGCCGCGTGGCCTTGTCCACGGCTTGCAGCACAACCTCCAGCCGCAGGCGGCGAGCGTCGTTCATTCCTGCGCCTCGCTGCGCTCACGGGCGCGCTCGCGCCACTCCATCAGCTCGGTGATGCTCATTGCGTACAGCTCCTCCAGGCGGAAGCCAAAAATCACTGCAACGTCTGCGGCGGCGTTTTCGACTCGGTCAGGAAGGCTTCTTCCCGATCCTGCTTCGAGAGCAAAAAACCGGTCACTTCAGTGGCGATCTTGACCAGGTCGGCCAGGTCGAGCTTGCTCACGTCCGCCGTGGTGAGGGTGGGCGCCGTGATGCGCGGCAGGACGGTATGCAGGGCGGTCACGTCCATGCGCATCAGGTCCATCAGGCTGACGCCGCGCAGCTCGCCGCTGCCGGGCTTGCGCAGGGTCAGCACGCTGATGACCTGGTCGCCGCGCTTGATGG
>Ga0209672_100941_pt1 | contig 13025 bp, 13 predicted proteins | sample AraplaCol_mMS_r2_FD_184273 | JGI IMG/M metagenome (GOLD analysis project Ga0209672, IMG submission 184273) | Arabidopsis root microbial communities from North Carolina, USA - plate scrape CL_Col_mMS_r2 (SPAdes) (version 2) | ecosystem: Host-associated > Plants > Roots > Endosphere | place: USA...
AGCAATCGGCTGAGCCAGTCGAGCGGGGGGAAACATGGTCAATCCCTAGTTGAGACTTTTGAGCATAAAAGCAAGACACAAGAACATTAACGTGCTCATCCCTGCCGCGTAGAGTGCGCTACGTCACCGGGACACGCCGATCGATGTCACGGCGTCCATCCAAGTCATCCCATCACAAGGACCGAGGTACATCGCCATGAACGCACTGATCCAACTCCTTGCAAAGTCCGGCCTCCTGAAAAAGGATCTCGACTACCACCTGCTTCGTGCGGCGATGGTCGTCATCTTCGCGTGGTTCGGATACGACAAATGGTTCCAGTCCGAGATCACCGCACTGGCGCCGCTGATCGAGCACGGGCCGCTCATCTTCTGGACCATCCCGGTCCTTGGCATTCATGGCACGGCCATTCTCTTGGGCACCGCCGAATGGACCTTCGGCTCGCTGCTACTGCTGGGCTTCTGGAACAAGAAGCTGGGTGTGCTGGGTGCCCTGGGTTCCATTGCGACCTTCATTTCCACCTTGACCATTCTTCCGTTCGTCCCCGATGGCTGGGATGCAGGCGCCGGCGGTTTTCCGGCGATGGCGATGAATGCGGCGTTCCTCTTGAAGGATCTCGTGCTGCTTGTGGTATCGATCTATCTGCTCAAGCAGGACGTTGCGCGCTCGATCGGTCATGACGGTCGTGAGGCTTAAGTTCGAGCGGGAGTGAAAGGCCGGAGGGCACCGTAGCCCTCCGGCTGCCGCAACAAGACCTTCGATCGACACCAGGCAAAAAATGCCGCGTGAAGCAGCTATCGCGTGTTTCCGGCCGCCAGCTGATCATGGGGGTGCCACGGCTATTCGACGACAGTCACGTCGCAGCTCCACGTGGCGACAGGCTGACTAGACGTCCGCCTTGCCCACACTCGCCCTCAACTCATCCAGATGAGCGAGGAACAACTGCAGGATCGGCGACGGATTGGACTCGCTGTATCCGACCACCAGATCGATGGTCGGTGCTTTACCTGCCAACGGTCGGCTGACCACTGACCAGGGCATCAGAGGCTCCACGTAGGACGGGATAAGTGCGATGCCTCGCGTGGACGCCACGAGCGACATCACCATGGCGGGGTTGTCGACCACTTGGGCAGGGGTGATCTCGACGCCTGCATCTTCGAGATATTGGTCGATCACCGCACGCAGCACTTTCGCCTTGCTCGCCATCGCGATGAAAGGCAGGCCGACGAGATCTTTCGCGCGGACGGAGGCTCGCGCGGTCAAGGCGTGGTCGCTAGGCATCAAGGCGATCAGCGGCTCTTTCGCCACGCGCCGATAGGTCAGGTCCAGCTCCGGCTCGGCGCGCATGAAAGCCACATCCAGGCGGCCGCGCGCGACCGCCTCGGCAAGGTCGGGCGAGTAGTCGCTCGATACGGTCACCTCGATATTGGGCAGCTCGGCGCGCAGCACGCGCATGACTTCGGGTAGCCAGGTCATCTCCTGACCGGTCAGAAAGCCCAGGCTGAAACGTTGCTTCGCCGGTTGTGCGGCACGTCGTGCGGCCTCCACGGCGGCATCCACTTGATGGAGTGCGAGTCGCGCGTGATCGAGAAAAGCCTTGCCCGCCTCGGTCAAGGTAACGCCGCGCGCGCTGCGGCTCAGCAAGGGCGTGCCGACCTGGTCTTCCAGGTCCTTGATCTGGCGGCTCAATGACGGCTGCGAGGTATAGAGCTTTTTCTCGGCAGCCACGGTGAGGCTGCCGGTCTCGGCGATGGCCACGAAATACCGAAGATGGCGAAGCTCCATGGCGCCTCCCACTAGCCATGCCTGACAGGCATGGGCTGGAGCTTACAAAGTCTTATTCAAAAGCGCCACTGAAGCCTAAATTTCGCGCCATCGGAAAACGCATGGCGCGGTGGCAATGCCTCAAAGGCCTCCCCGCTCGCCCCAAAAGCGCCCCGACCCCAGACACCGAACCCAAAGGCATTCGTTGCCCAGGAGGATCCACCATGAACCTGTCACAGCCATCCACGACCCGCACGATCAAGCAGCCGGGACCGGAACACCCGATCGACATCACACCCAATGCCCGCCGCGTCGTAGTCACCGTCGCTGGACGAGTGGTTGCCGATACTCGTCGCGCTTTGACGCTCAAAGAGGCGAGTTATCCGGCCGTCCAATACATCCCGCGTGAGGACCTTGTCATGTCCTTGCTCGATCGCTCGGCTCACACCACGTACTGCCCCTACAAGGGCGAATGCAACTACTACAGCATTCCCTCCGGCGGCGAGCGCTCGATCAACGCGGTTTGGACCTATGAAAACCCCTACCCCGCCGTTGCCGCCATCAAAAACCACGTCGCGTTCTATCCGGATCGCGTCGATGCGATCGAAGAAATCGCCTAAGCCCCCTCACTGACAGGAAGCAATCATGTCCACGCTCACTGGCAAGACGGCCCTGGTCACCGGGGCTTCCCGCGGCATCGGCCGCGCTGCTGCACTCGCACTCGCCAAGGCCGGCGCGCAGGTTATCGTCCACTACGGCAGCGCGCAGAAGGAAGCCGACGCCGTCGTAAAGGAGATCGTCTCCGCGGGTGGCCGCGCACAAAAAGTCGCCGCTGATTTGAGCCAGCCCAACGGCGCGCACGAACTGGCCAGGCAGGTACGCGACATCGTCGGCGGTCGGCTGGACATCCTGGTGGCCAATGCCGGCATCTCCAAGGCGGCATCGATCGAAGAGCTCACCGTCGATGAGTTCGACCAGCTGTTTGCGGTGAATGTGCGCGCGCCCTACTTCCTGGTGCAGCAGTTGCTGCCGATCATGTGCAAGGGCAGCAGCATCATCTTTACCTCATCGCTGGTGGCGCGCGCCGTGGCCGGCACGCTCTCTGCCTATGCAGCCACCAAGGGTGCCGTCGACACGCTGGTGAAGCACTTCGCCGCGGCGCTGGGCGAACGTGGCATCCGCGTCAACGCGGTGGCGCCGGGCGTGGTCGATACCGATATGTCCAACTTCACCAAGACCGAGGAAGGTCGCGACCGCGCACTGTCGATGCAGGCACTCAAGCGCCTCGCGACACCCGCGGATATTGCCGACGCCATGTTGTTTCTTGCCACCGATGGTGCGCGCTGGGTAACCGGCGAGACCCTGCGCGTCGATGGTGGCTCCAAGCTTTGATCTTCGTCATCGCCCTGACTGCGTGTCACGCAGTTCATCCAACCGTTCGTCTCTACCTGAAAACCTCAAATCCCCCTTAAGAAACCCAAGGAAATCTCATGTCCAAGTTAGCCAAGAAAGTTGCCCTAGTCACCGGCGGTTCGCGTGGCATCGGTGCCGGCATCGCCAAACGCCTGGCCGCCGATGGTGCGAGTGTGGCCATCACCTATGCCAAGGACGCCAGCATGGCAGCCGCGGTGGTTCAGGCGATTGAAGCCAAGGGCGGCAAGGCGATGGCGATCCAGGCGGATGCTGCCAACGCCGACGCGGTGAAGAACGCGGTGGAAAAAGCCGTCGCCGCCTTCGGCCGGCTCGATGTGCTGGTGAACAACGCCGGCACCGCGATTCCCAAGCCGTTTGAAGAAACCACGCTGGAAGAATTGGATCGCGTGATCGACATCAACGTGCGCGGCGTCTTCATCACCACGCAGGCTGCGTTGAAGCATATGAACGACAACGGCCGCATCATCATGATCGGGTCGTGCGTGGGCGAGCGTGTGTTGACGCCTGGACTCGTGCCGTATGCGGCAACCAAGGGTGCCGTGAAGATGTTTACCCAGGGCCTCTCGCGTGAAGTGGGAAGCCGTGGCATCACCGTCAACAATGTGCAGCCCGGTCCGATCGATACGGATCTCAATCCCGCCGCCGGCGAATGGGCGGTGCCGCAGAAGGCCGCCACGGCGCTCAACCGCTATGGCCAGGTGGATGAAGTCGCCGCGCTGGTGGCGTTTATCGCCAGCCCGGAGGCCGCGTACATCACCGGCGCCAATCTGACCGTGGACGGCGGGACGAACGCGTAAGCACACGCGCCCACTTGCCTGTAAGCCAGCATGAGCGCGGAGCGGATCGAACAGACCCGCTCCGCGCTGCGTAACGAAACCCCGCGCCAACGCCGCGTCGTACCGACTTTCGCAGGCCATTGTCCACGCGAAATCGACACCGCTGGAGCGATAAACGCTTATCTAGACACGGACGCGCCCCCATGGCCCTGAGCACCTGTCCCGAGTGTGGAGCAGCGGTTAGCGAAGGTGAGCTCGTCTGTCCGTCCTGCGGGGTGACTCTTTCGAAAGCGGCATCCCCACCCGCGGATACCGTCGCCGGAAAGAAATCCTTGGGATCGTTCCCCACGCTCCCGGTGCTGGTCGGCGCACTGCTCGTTGTGGGAGTCATCGCTGCGGTTTGGTCCGCACATCAGCACAGGAAAGAGGCCGATGCCGCCATGGCACCCTCCGCAGAGAAGCGCGAACGTAGCGATGCCGACGCGAAACGCCAGGACTCCATACGCCGAGCCATGCTTGGCAGCATCATGCTTCACGATGCCCAGCTCCACACGGATGGCTATGGGGTGGATCGGGCGATGCTGATGGAGGATGGCACCGTGTGCTACCGCTATCACGCGCAGAATGCATCCGGTGGCACGGAAGCCAAGACCGCTGCCCTATTGCCCGACAGCCAGGTGCTCCAGGCCGATATCGGCAGCGAGCAAACGGCGTTGGCGAAGACGTGTGCCGAGCAGACGGGCATGGATGTCACTGCCCGCGTCCGCGTGCAGTGATCCACTTCATTCGCCGCGCGTAGAGCGGAGAAGATCGTCGCGCAAGGCCTTTGCGCGCAGGCTTATGACGTTGGCGATCGAGCCTCAGGTATCGAAGGTGCCCACGATCAGGCTCGATGCCTTAATGATCGCGACGACAGGCGTCCCTTCGCGCAAGGCCAGCGCATCGAGACTCGCGATGGTGATGACGGAAACCAGGGCGTTGCCGCCATCCAGCGCAATGCCGACTTCGGCGTTCACGGCGCCGCGTTTGATCGACGAGACCTTGCCCTGCAGCTGATTGCGTGCAGACAAGCGCGTCGATTGATCAGGCAGGCCGATGATCACGGACGATGCCTTGATCAACACGAAGGCATCTTTGCCCGCCGTAAGGCCAAGGTTCTGTGCGCTCTCGTGCGTCACGGTGGCCACCAGTTGCTGTCCACCCTGGATGTCGAGCTGGATCACATCGTTGACGACGCCGGACTCCACGGCTGCCACGGTACCCGCCAATTGATTTCGTGCACTCGTCTTCATCATGAAGCGCCTCACCAGGTCGATATCGGAAAGCGGGTTATCCGCAATATGGGCCAAATGCTTGAGGAATTGCTGGTGGATGGCTTCCATGTGCTGGAAGACGTCGATCAGTCGGCGCGCGCGCGGGGTCAACACGGCACCGCCACCGCTGCGCCCACCGACGGCCCGCAGCACCAGCGGTTCGCCCGCCAGGTTGTTCATGGCGTCCACCGCCTCCCACGCGCCCTTATAGCTCATGCCTACTTCGCGCGCGGCACCGGCGATGGAACCGGATTGGTCGATCTTCATCAGCAACGCAATGCGTTCGCGCCCGCCGAAGTTGCGGCCGTCGGCTTCCAGGCCGAGGGTTCCTTTGATGGCTAGCATGGGGCTTGCTCCTGTTCGTGCCCGGCACGTGCGCCCCTGCGCCGAGGGCGCCGGGACACGACCGCCCTAGCGTACATCTGGTGGATGCATGCAGGGACCGAAAGCGCTGCACAGCGGGGCTGGTCACGCCCGACTTCGGCCCCCCTGATACCTGTCTAGGCAGGCAAATGACCGAACGCAAAAAAGTGCCGCAAGAAGCTGATGCAAGGCGAATCTTTCGCTATATAGTTGCGTATATACCGCAAGAACAGGTGGCCCGCCCTCGCCTGCGCTAGCCAACTGCTGTGTCGACCACAAGGACTCAACACCCATGCGTCGTGCACCTCTGTTTGCCGCCATTCTGGCGTGTTTGACCACGATTGCCGCTTTCGCCCAGGCCGAGGATGCACCCGCGCCAACGCCACCCGCCGACAAGAACGACGCCGCCACGCTCGACCAGATCACCGTCACGGCCCGCCAACGCGAAGAGGAGCTGCAAAAAGTTCCGGTGGCGGTGTCGGTGATCAGCGGCGAATGGCTGGACCGCTCGTACACGGTCAACACGCAGCAATTGAGCCTGCTCGTGCCCTCGCTCTATTACAACTCCGCGAACCCACGCAACACTGCGTACACGATACGCGGGCTAGGATCGAACACGTTGTCGGTCAGTGCGGCGAACGATGGCATCGAGCCGGGCGTGGGCTTCTATGTGGATGGCGTCTACCACGGCCGTCCCGCGACGGCCGCGTTCGACTTCACCGATATCGAGCGCATCGAAGTGCTGCGCGGCCCGCAAGGCACGCTGTACGGCAAGAACACCACCGCGGGCGCGATCAACATCACCAGCCGCGAACCCACCTTCGTGCCTGAGGGCAGCGGCGAGCTTTCCGTTGGCGAGGACGGTTACCTGCAGGCCAAGGCGAATGTCTCCGGCCCGCTCAGCGATACCGTCGCCGGTCGTTTCGCCGCGCAATTCACCGAGCGCGATGGCGTCCTGCACAACGTCAAGACCGGCAAGGATGAGAACTCACTGGACAACTACGCCCTGCGCGGCCAGTTGCTGTTCAAGCCGAACGACGATCTCCATGTGCGCCTGATTGCCGATGTGTCCAATCTCGATTCGGACTGCTGCACGCAAAACTATCTGCGCGTCGGCACCAGCCTCAAGAGCGCGGCGCGGCAATTCGAAGGACTCTCCCTCAACCTGCCCGCTCACGGCTTTCCGGTGTATGTGCCGCCTAGCCGCAACGTCTACGACCGGCTCACCGATATCGATGCGCCCCTGCACATCAATACGCAGGACGGCGGCGTATCGCTCAATGCGGACTGGAACCTGGGCGCTGTCACGCTGACCTCGATCACGGCGTGGCGCTACTGGAAGTGGGATGTCGCCAACGATCGCGATTACATCGGCCTGCCGATCCAGACGGTGCAGCGCATACCGTCGCGGCAGGATCAGTACAGCCAGGAATTTCGCGTGGCCTCCAACGGCGAGGGGCCTTTCAGCTACGTCGGCGGCCTGTATTTCTACACGCAGGAAATCAATGGCAAGCCGATCAGCGTGTATGGCCCGGCCGCCACGTATTGGCTGGTGAGCACGACCAATTTCCCGCGCATGCCGGACAATCTCGCCGACGGTTACGGCCAATACGGCAACTCGCATTTCGAGATGAAGAGTTACGCCGCGTTTGGCGAGGCCAACTACCGCATCACCGACAAGCTGACCGCGACGCTGGGCCTGCGTTATACCTACGAAGACAAGAACGGCGACTATTCGACCACCGTATCGGGCGGCTTGCCGACCACGCCGGGCAGCCTCCAGGACAACGCCAAGCTCTCGCTGTTCCGCCCGCAGAGTTACTCGGCCTCCGATAGCGGCGGCAATGTGTCGGGACGCACCAACCTGGCCTATCAGTTCACCGACTCGCTGATGAGTTATCTGAGTTATGCGCGCGGTTACAAATCCGGCGGACTCAATATGTCCGGCCTGCCGCTGGATGCCTTGAACAATCCGGCGCTGGCCACGGCCGTGATCAAGGACGAAACCAACAAGACGTGGGAAGCGGGCCTGAAGTCGGCATGGTGGAATGGCCGCGCGACACTGAACCTTGCCGCTTACCACACGACCGTCGACAACTACCAAGCGAACATCACTTCCAGCGTCGAGACGGCAGCGCTACGCACCTACCCTGCCAACATTCCCGAAGTCACCGTCAAAGGCTTCGAGGCGGACTTCGCGGCACAGGTGTTCCAGGGCTTCGTGGTGCATGCATCGCTGGCCTATGCCGATGGCAAATACTCCGATTACCCACTGGGGCCCTGCCCGCTGGAATGGCAAAACCCCAACGCCGCGGGCGGCTGCCAACCGTTCAAGGCACCGGCCTCGCTGGCCAATAAGACGTCCAATCCGCGAGGCAATCCGAACGTGCCAGGCGCCTATGTGCTGACCGGGTTGCCGTTGGCTGGCTTGTCCAAGTGGGCGGGTTCGCTGGGCTTCGACTACGTGTTGCCGTTCCGTACCGGCGCCTTCCTCTTCCATGTCGATTCGAGTGCGCGCAGCGGTTACAACAGCGATACCAGCAATTCCATCTATACGAGGATTGCCGGCTACAACGTCACCAATGCCAGCGTGGGTTACCGCTTCAACGATCACTGGGAAGCGGACGTGTTCGCGCGCAATGTGTTCGACAGCAACTACATCACCGCGCTCACCATCCAGACGGGCAGCTCGGGCCTGATCCTGGGACAGCCCAGCGATCCGAGGATGGTGGGGGTGACGGTGCGTGCGAACTTCTGACTGGCTCTGACTCTGCGCGGACCGCTGACTGGGTCCGCGCAAAGTTCGATCACGCATCCGGCGACGATCGCTGGTTGCAGATCCGCTCAGATCTGCGCCTGACCACCATCCACGAACATTTCCGTCCCCGTGATGAAGCTGGCTTCATCGGATGCGAGGAAGGACATGACGCTCGCGATTTCCTCGCTGGTACCCGTGCGCCCCAGAGGGTTGCTTTCGGACACCTGCGCCACGAACTGCTCGATCTGCTCGTCGTTCAGGCCAAGCTCGGACTTGTACGCGGGAGTCACCACCGTTCCGGGGGCGACGATATTGACGCGGATACCCTGGCCCTTGAGGTCCGTCGCCCAGCTGCGTACGAAGGAACGCAAGGCAGCCTTGGTTGCTGCGTACACGCCGAAAGCGGGTAGCCCTTTGACCGCCGCGATCGATCCTGTCACCACGATCGAAGAGCCCGGGGGCATCAACGGCAGTGCCTTCTGGACGGTGAAGAGCGTTCCCTTGACGTTGATGTTGAAGTACTTGTGGAACTGCGCCTCGGTGATCGCGCCCAGCGGTGCAAACTCGCCGCCGCCGGCGTTGGCAAAGAGCAGATCCAGATGGCCCTCGGCGGACTGGATGACCTGGTAGATCCGATCGAGATCGGCGTTGTCCGCAACGTCGCCTTGAATCGCCGTCGCGTGATGACCGATCTCGACGACCGCCGCATCCAGCTCCTTTTGGCGTCGGCCGGTGATATAGACCTTGGCGCCTTCCAGGGCCAGCCGCTGGGCCGTGGCCAGACCGATGCCGGAACTGCCGCCGGTGACCAGAGCGACCTTGCCCGCATGGCGTTGGGCGTTGATTTTGCTGTTATTTGCGGTATTCATGATGCTCTCCTGGGGTCATTGCGCCCGATGAGCTCAGTTTATGGGTGTCCAGCCACGTGAATAAATGCGCGGGCGGTGGTTTGTTTATCCACCCGTGTGGATAATCGAGCGACCTTTGGGAGCGCGCCATGGATCACCTGCAAGCCATCCGAGTGTTTTGCCGCGTGGTGGAAACCGGTGGCTTCAATCGCGCGGCGCAATCGCTGCAGATGCCCAACGCCACCGTCAGCAAATGGGTGCGCTCGCTGGAAACCCACCTTGGCGTTGCCCTGCTCGAGCGCAACACGCGTCGCGTGCAAGTCACCAACGAAGGCACGGCCTACTACGAACGCATGCGCCAGTTGCTGGCCGAACTGGACGATGTCGAATCGACACTGGGCCGCACCCACGCCAACCCGCGCGGGCGGTTGAGAGTCGACACCGGCGGTTCAACCGCAAGCGGCATCCTGATACCCGCCCTGCCGGAGTTTCGCGAACGCTATCCCGACATCCACCTCGATATCGGCGTGACGGATCGCGTAGTGGATGTCATCGGTGAAAATGTCGACTGCGCCATCCGAAGCACGGCCAGCGACGGTTCGCTGATCGCCCGTCGCATCGGCAGACTCCGCTGGACCACCTGCGCCAGCCCCGCCTACATCGAACGCTACGGCGTGCCCGACCATCCTCGCCAGATCCTCACCGGCAGCTATCCCGTCGCCGGCTATTTCTCCGCACGAAGCGGCCTGGTCCAGCCACTGCACTTTCAAGACCAGGACGGTGCGTTCCAGATCGAGCCGGTCACCAGCGTGACCGTCAACGAAAGCAATGCGCATCTGGCGACGGCACTTGCCGGCCTTGGCCTGATCCACACGCTTGATTTCATGGTGCGACCCTCGATCACGCGTGGCGAACTTGTTCCCATGCTGGAGCCATGGCGCCCCGATCCCTTGGACGTCTATATCGTTTACGCGCCCAGTCGGCAGTTGAACGCCAAGGTCCGGGTCTTTGTCAGCTGGATCACCGAGGTTTATGCGCGGTATCAGGACGTTTAGCAGCGCGGCTTGCTTGTTGCAGACCAGCCGTCGAAGATGGCCCAGTAATCGTCGGCATGCACGGAGGTTCCATGAACAAGATCAACGCACCCGTCTTAGTTCTCGCTCTTTCGCTGAACCTCGCCGGGACCATCCAGCCCGTGCATGCGCAGGACGCCACCAAAAATGCGGCCGCCATTGCCGATGCCATGCCGGCGGGTTATCGGGATTGGAAGCTGGTTTCGGTGGCCCATGAGGAAGGGAGTCTCAACGATATACGGGCCATCCTTGGCAACGATATCGCGATCGAGGCCTATCGCACGGGCAAGCTGCCCTTCCCTGACGGCGCCATCATTGCGCGGATTGCCTGGCAATACGTTCCGTCCGAAGAGAACAACAAGGCGTTTGGCCGCGCGCAGTCTTTCGTCGCGGGCCAGCCCACGAATGTTCAATTCATGATCAAGGATGCCAAGGCCTATGCGTCATCGGGCGGCTGGGGATTCGTGCAGTTCAACGATGGGAAACCTGCCCACATGGATGCGCACGCCTGCTACGCGTGCCATGTGCCGGTCGAGAAACGTGACTTTGTGTTTACCCGCTATTCGCCCTGAGAAGGCAGGCAGAAGCCTGCTGTCCTAAGCGTTCTAACTCAGTGGCAACACGCGATGCCAAGCTGCTTGCAGTCGTCAGCCCACAGCCGCCTAGCAGACGTGGGTGCGCATGAAGATCAGGAACTGCACGATGCGAATCGAAGCGAACAGGTAACCCAGGCCCAGGGCGATCTGCAGCACGACATGCCAGCGCAGGCGAGCCAGCTTGCGCAGTCCATCGAGAAAGTTGAGGGCAACGAGCGCGCAACCGAGGCCCGCAACGACATAGCCTGCGATCAGCGGATAGGGGACGCCAATCAAGTCGGTCAGGTCTTGCGTGCGGGCCGTGCCAAGTCCCGCGGCCACGATAAGCGTGGCAACCACCGCATTTCTGGCATGGTCGAAGATGGCTCTCAGGCCGCCTCGATCGAACAGCTCTGCGATGAGAGAGTCAGAAGGCGTACGCATGCATGTTCCCCTCGTTGGCGTCGGCCCAAAGCACGGGCGCGCGGCCGCTGCGCTTCGGCCCAAGGGCTTGGTTTAGCGTGTTGTGGCCAATACCCGCCGGCTTGCGCGCTCAGTCAGCCAGCTTGCGATACAGGCGGACGATCAACTCCTCGGCGACCAGCATCACGACGACGACGACGATAAGCGCCACGATGCCGTGGAATGCGCCATAGAACCGCACGTCCTCGCCAAAGAGCTGGACGATAGCCTCCAGTATCACGAACTTCGATCCGAACAGGATCAGCCAAGCGCAGAAGAACCGGAGGAACTTCATCCACCCGCCGGGCTTCGTCTTGAAGTAGCCGCCGACCTTGTGCTCGAGGGCTACCGTCAACTTCAGCAGCACCTGCAACACGATGGCGCAAAGCAAGGACGTCGTGAAGGTATCGACGTAGACGTTCTTCCAGTACTCGGCAAACAGGTTGAGCACCACCAGGTCCATCAGGATCCCGGTGTAGTAGCGCACGAACAGGCGCTGCCTGTTCGACGGTGCTTCGCCTGTGACCGGCAGGAGCGCTTCGCTCGTCATGGCTATTCCCCAACGGTGTCAGTCCGAGGCGCATGGCAGCCCATCTGCGGATACAACACCCTCCCGCGCCGTTATCTCAAGATAGCGCAGAGTTTGTCGATGCGGTGGTTAGCCTGTTCGTCCGATGCGAGTGGATGCGCATGCTCTATTGATGCTTGTTGGAGGACGCGAAAAAAATCTACGTAGTGAATTTAGGTAGATCTACTGAGCACCGCGCAAGCACGGTTGCATGGCGCAGATTCCCCATGCGGATTCTTGATGAGAGCGCGATCGATGCCGCGCAAATTCACAAGGATGCTACGTCACGCGTCCCATGATTTGGTAGGGATCTTCCATGCGATCGGGGTGTCGCGTGAATCATCTGACCACGACCGGCCGTGCGCATCAGCGCAGGGTCCACGGGTAGTGATTCAACGAAGGGGGATATATGAAGTATCCACTCATCGCCTTTGCGCTGTTGTGCTGCATGCTTGCCGATGCGCTGGGTCCCGCCTTGGCCGACGATCATCCGATGCTCGACTATATCGCCGTCGATGCCGGCATTTTTTCCAACGACTTGTCGGCCACGATGCGTGTGGACGGCGACATCAAGCGCTCGGGTACCTCACTGGATTTCTCGCGCGACCTTGGCCAAGGGGGCACCAAGAGCCTGCCTTTCATCTCGGCAAGCTGGCGACCTTGGGAGCGCCATGAATTTGAATTGACCTACTTCCATGACGACAACGACCATTCGCGCACGGTCAACCGGACGCTGGTGTTCAACAACCAGACCATAGCGGTCGGCAGCACCTTGAGCTCCAAGTTCACGCTGGACGCGGGCGGGTTGACGTACCGGTATTGGATCTGGATCGGCGACAAGGGCGCCTTTGCTCTCGCCGGCGGCTTGCAGAATTACAGTTTCGACCTGCGTCTGAAGGGCACGGCCAACGCCGCCGGTGCAAACGGCAGCGCCTCCGCGACGCGCACGGTCTCGGCCAGCGCATCCACCGACCTGCCTGATCCGTCCGTCGGCGTGTCCTATCGCTACCAGATCGAGGACTGGGCCCGCTTCGTCGCCGATGCCGGCGCCTTCAAGGCCAATATCGGCGACATCGACGCCAAGCTCTACAAC
>Ga0209672_100947_pt1 | contig 12963 bp, 13 predicted proteins | sample AraplaCol_mMS_r2_FD_184273 | JGI IMG/M metagenome (GOLD analysis project Ga0209672, IMG submission 184273) | Arabidopsis root microbial communities from North Carolina, USA - plate scrape CL_Col_mMS_r2 (SPAdes) (version 2) | ecosystem: Host-associated > Plants > Roots > Endosphere | place: USA...
CCGAACTCGACCAAAACTGACAAGGAAATCTACAATCGACACCGCGCAACGCCCAAACCCGCCGAATCGGTCACGTTCCCGAAATCGGCGGTCACGTTCGCCGAAATACGCACCTTGGCGATCCGCTGCGGACCTTCGAACGCATAAGACAGCGCGAAAAACGGCAGCGGCGGAATCAGGCTCGCCCACACAACGAGCCCAACGAGGTCGACGTTGCCGAGCCTCTTCGTGACGATATTGCCGAGTGCCCAGGAAGCCGCCGCGCACAACGTCAGCACAAACCCCGCAGTGGTCATCGAATGGCCACCCTGCAAGCCAATCAACGCGAGCCCCGCTGCAGCGGCCAGGAGCCCGACGACGTTTTGCACGCGAAATCGCTCATGGAGAAACACGCTTGCAAGACCGAGTGTAAAGAATGCCTGCGCCTGAAGGACGAGCGACGCGAGGCCCGCCGGCATGCCCACATACATCGCGGAAAAGAGAAATGCGAACTGCCCGAAAGAAATGGTGAGACCGTACGCCAGCAGCCAGCGCAGCGGTAGTTGCGGACGCCTGACGAAGAAGACAGCGGGAAATGCGGCGAGCGTGAAGCGCAGCGCGCCGAGCAGCATGGGCGGCATATCGTGCAGGCCAACCTTGATCACGACAAAGTTCACACCCCATGCGATAACGACGACGAGCGCAAGCAGCAGGTCCTTCGGCGACAGCATTTCCTCTCCTGAGATCGGGCAAACGTGAAGTGATGATGACACAGGGGTCAACGGGCGCCGATACGCAGCAACAGAAAATCTGTTACATAACGGCTTTGCTGTTGCGCGAGGGCTCACCTGGCGGCCATTCTCGCCGTTAGCTGATCGCCACCGCTTGATAGGGAAATATGCCATGGACGAACGCACCATCGAAGCGTACTCCGCGCAGGCGAGCCGATTCGCGGCTGACTGGCGCGAGCAGCCCCCTCCGACTGACATGTACGCGCTATTACTGTGCTACTTCACGCCAGGCGGCAAAACGGCAGACATCGGCTGCGGCGCCGGACGTGACGTGGCATGGCTAGACGACCACGGCTTTCCCTCGGTGGGCTACGACGCCGCGCACGGGTTACTTGCGCAAGCCGCGACCGATTTTCCGTCGCTGGTTTTCAAGCAGGCTGCGCTTCCGGCGCTGGAGTGTATCGGCAGCGAAACCTACGACAACGTACTATGTGAAACGGTCATCATGCATCTGCCGCCGCATGAGGTTACCCAAGCCAGCGCACGTCTGTTCGACATTCTCAAGCCAGGCGGCACGTTGTATCTGAGCTGGCGAGTTGCGGACTCGGCTTCCACGCGCGACGGCGCTGGCCGGCTCTATGCTGAGTTCGACGCGGCGCAGGTCAGGCAGGGGCTGGGCGATGCGCAATACTTGCTCGATGTCGAAACGGCGAACCTTTCTTCGGGCAAGCGAGTGCATCGACTGATCGTCCGGCGGCCGTGATCGCGCTGCGGCAGATGTTGCTCCGACGCAGACCTGGCATGCGCATTCGAGAGGGCAAATCTAATGGCGGTATTCGTTTTGGTGCCTGGTGGTTGGCACGGAGGTTGGGCCTTTGATGCTGTGGGCGCACTGTTATCGAGCGCGGGCCATAAAGTCCAAGCGCTGACGCTGTCGGGGCTGGGTGAGGGCACTTCGGCCGGTGTCAATCTCGAACGCCATATCGATGAAGCGGTGGAGGCCATTCGGGGGCGCGACACGCCGGTCGTGCTGGTCGGTCATTCGTATGGTGGGATGGTGATCGCCGGCGCGGCGGACAGAGAGCCGGCATGCGTGGACGCGATCGTCTACGCCGATGCGTACGTGCCGGGCAACGGCGCCTCGGTGTGGTCGCTTACTACGGAAAACTACCGCGAGCGTTTCATCGCAGGCGTGGCTGCGGATGGATTGAATTGTGCGCCTCCGGCTCATCTCGACAGGCGATGCCGTCCTCATCCCATGGCCACCTTTTTGCAAGCAATCCAGCTGACCGGCGATTGGTGCAAGGTTCGCAAAAAGGTCTTCATTGCCGCGTGTGGCTGGGAGGGGAGTCCGTTCATTGAACTCCATGAACGTCTGCGGCGGGATCCTGAATGGGTCACTCATAGCCTCGACTGTGCACACGACATCCCGCGACTGGCTCCCGAGGCGTTGGCCAACATTCTCTTGAACGTTGTATAGATAAGCGCTATATCCGCTCGTAGGCGTCCGACGACAACAGAGAAATCGAGGCTGTGGGCGGGCCAGTCTGTGCAAGCGCATCCAAGGTGCCTCGCGGCGATGGCTCATATGAGGTTGACCGAGAACTGGCGAAACGGGGTGCCATTCGTTTCTCCGCGACGCGCTTCGCGATCGAGCTCATGTTCGAGCGACTACTTTGTGAATATCCGATTCCCGTGTTATGCAGCCTCGTGCTGCATTTGAGTGAGTCGCCCGCCGCTAAGCGAGCACGTGGCTGAGGCTGAGCAGCGTCAGCGCATGGCTTGAACCGCTCCGTCCTGAATCGGTCAAGCGCGACGGGTCCATCTTGCCACGAGATTATTTGGAGGAGATACCTTGCGAGCAGGCCAGGGTGACTTTGGGCGCGCCCCCGAGCCGATCGGTGACGGTGGACTTGGCAAGGCCGATGCTGAGCTTCCGACAGCATCTCATTCGCGCTCTCACGAAGCGCCGATAGGCTCAAGCCTCCAGAATCTCGCGGCTTTACAACAGCGGACGCCGGATGCGACGACAAAACAGCGATTGCAGACGACGTTCAAGCCCCCTGCGACAAGTCGGTCGTCCAATCTGGGACTGCGCGAATACGTCGCTGCGCTCAAGCAGGCGCTGGCCGCACTCGAGCATATTAGGCCCGAGCAAATTGACGTCCGACGCGGTCACACGCTACCTGCCTTGATTGAAAGCACGCTACATGTGTTGGCAGAGGAATATCCCAAGGGCTTCGCTGCCAAACCTAGAACACGAGCGGAGCTGGCGAATGCCCTGCGTGAGCGGACGGTCTTGATCCCCGAAGAGTTAAACCTTCCAAAACTTCAATGCTGGTTCGGGGAAGTCGATCTTGCGAAGCTCAACGACGTTGGCGCCTATCTCGATGCCGAGCAGCCGGAGGTCGAGCTGATGCGGGACTTGTGGATCGCACATGCGTCTGGTCTCGTACCTATCGAGTTGAGTACGACGCAGACTTTCAATAACCCGAAAGAGATCAAAAATCTTATAGTGGGTGAATTGAAACGGTCCGGTCGAAGCATTAAATCGACCGATGCATCGTGGCATGATCGACTGGTGATCGGGCACGCCTTGAGCACGCGGCAATGGACAAAGGACGATCGCACGAAAGGCGGCCAGATTCAATTTGCTGCTGCCCTATACGAAAAAGGCATGATCACGATCACGAACCTGCAGATGTTTCACAATGCGCTTGCGCCGAAGTGGGCCACCCGGCTTCGCTGGAATCTCATGCAACTGCGGCTCGACCAGGCGATTCTCTGGCGCGATCGCGTGCAGAAGCTGGCGAGGGTGCCAGCGGCGCAACGGCAGCATTATGCCGAAAAAGCGGGATTCATTCGATTCGTGGCCGAATTGCACGAGGCAGGAAAAATTACATCGACCAATCTGCGCCACCTCTTTGGCGCACTGGACCGCCCATGGACCACCTCGCTTGGATGGAGCAACGTCTATTTGCCGCTGTCGGACGCGATGGTGTGGCGCGCCGCGGTGCAGGCCCTCGTGGAAGGTCCCGAATCCAATCGACAACGCTATCTCGGCGCAGCAGGCCTCATTCGGCTAGCGACAGAAATGCGAGATGCCGGATCCATTTCATCGACGAACCTGCGTCATCTCTATTCGGCGCTTGACCGGGCGTGGGCGTCGTCGCTCGATTGGAGTCATATCGATTTGCCACTGAAGGAGGCCATAGCATGGCGTGCGCACGTACAGCGCTTGGTAGACTTGCCCGAGGGCGAGAGGGGAGATTGCACGGGTGCCGCCGCCTTCATTCGTATTGCGTTCGAGCTGCATGAGACACGCGCCATCTCCTCGACAAATCTTGATCAGCTTCGTACCGCGCTCGATAAAGAATGGGTGCGTGTTCTAAAGTGGAGCCAGGTGAAACTCCCGTTGCAGGAGGCGACGGCGTGGCGCGCGGCAGTAGCGACGCTCGTCGAAGGAGGCGAATCCACGAGATCGCGGTATCTCGGCAAAGCCGGCCTCATTCGGTATGTGACGGAGATGCGGGACTCCGGGACTATCACCTCCACTAATCTGGGGAACCTTTGTACGGCGCTCGACGAGCCATGGATGGACACGTTGAAATGGAATCGGATTGGGCTTTCGCTGGATGAGGCCGTCGCATGGCGGACATATGTAAAGGAACTGGTGGAAGCCCCGGCGAGCGATCGGCTGCCCTACTCAGGTAAAGCTGGTTTGATTCGCGTGGTGTCCGAGTTGCGCGGTGCCGGAACGATCGCCTCGACATCTCTGAGCACACTGTTCAGGGCGCTCGACGCGCAATGGATCGACGCATTGCAATGGGGATTTATATCAATGCCGGTCGAGGAAGCGCTCGAATGGCGAGCCTGCGTGCAGAGGCTGATAGATGGCCCGGAGTCCGATCGGCAGCCCTACATTGGCACAGACGGCCGTATTCGACTGGTGACTGAATTGCTCCACGCTCGGGCCATTACTACGTCGAACCTTGGACAACTCCATAGCGCGCTCGATGCGGATCAGGCAGCTGCCCTATCATGGAAAATGACGGCGTTGCCATTGCTTGAAGCATCGGGTTGGCGTGCGCGTGTTCGAGAGCTGATAGACGGCTCGACAGAGGACAAGGGCGCGTACTTGGGCTCTTCCGGATTCATTCGCCTGGCGGCCGATCTGCACGAAGCTCGCGTCTTGACATCGACTCACTTGAGCTCGCTTCATGGCGCGCTCGACGAGGAATGGGCTGCCACATTGGGTTGGCCGAAGATCAGGCTGACGCTGGACGCAGCACGGCGCGTTCTGCGGACATTGATTTCGGAAATCGAGCTGAACGTGCAAGGCGGAGCCCTTCCTTCCGTTGATGGCGTACCTTATCGCGTGGCCCTTGACAGCGAAGGCCAAGTTCGAGATTGGTTTGATTCCGATGGCTTGCCACGTAGATTGCAGCGCTTTACCGGAACGATTGTCGGCTATCGGATTCCTGATGCCGATCAGCCTGTGGTGAGCCTCCGTCTGAGACGCCCACTGGGTTACGCGGCCTATGCGTTTGCTCGATACACGCCTGACGGTATTCGGGCGATCGATATCACGTTGCAGGACGGCATACCGAGCGCGTTCCGCATTTGGAGCGACGATGGAGTACGGACGCTGTCGGCACGCTATCTACTGTCTCACGATACGCTGCCATCAGGCGCGTATCAGTACACGTCCGATGATGGTAGGGAAATCGAGGCTGTCGAGATGTCGGCGTTGCCCGAGAACACGATCGAGAACCAGATCGTTGCCCAGAGTATTCGAGCGTTGCTGACGCGCCTTTACGGGCAAGAGCAGGGGCTGCACGTGCTGGAGATGTTCGTGCTGTGGGATCGATTGACCCAGGACGAGGGCTGGGCCGATATTGACGCGTACCGTGAAGTGGAATCGCGACATGGCGTGTCGAAAGAACAATACATGAAATACAAAGCCGAACTCGCGCGCGCGCTGAGTCGCGAAGCACTCGATTCAATATAAGGCTCATGGGGCCGCTCTGTTCTACTTCGGCCTCTTGCACCAGCTCAGATCCCGTTGCGGCCGCCTCCGCTTCGTTCAAGAACAGATCGCGTTGCTCGACACGCGCACCGGTCTCACTCCGACGCAAGTTCCATCGCCTCCATCGCGTATGTCGCATATCGAAAATCGCGCATCGTTGCGAGTCGATCGCCTTCCCAGCCGAGGATGATCGCGTAGGCTGCCCCCGAGCTGATCGCTGGGTCGCTCGCGAGCAGCACGATGCGGTCCTCCGCGCAGCCCAGCACCAGCCGGCATGCCGTATTGCGTTCATATCGACCGAAGTACGCCGATACGCCTTTGCGACCCGCGATTTGTGCGCGTCCAACCAGATCGAGCCGCACCTCTTCCGACAACAGGTCGCGCAGCGCATCGAAGTCGCGTGCATTGAACCGCTCGACGTAGGCAGCAAGCCGAGCGCGGTCGCTCTCGTTCAGCGGGCGCTGCGGTTCGACGGGGGCGTGCGCCACGGCCCGCAGCCGGGTACGGCCTCGATGCAGGGCGGATTTCACGGCCGCCAAACTGATATCGAGCAGTTTGCTCGTCTCGGCAAGTGAATAGCCGATGACATCGACGAGAATGACGGCGGCGCGCTCGATCGTCGACACAGACATGAAGTGCGCGAGGCTCGCGGCGGCGGCTACGCGCGTGTCGGCCCGCGCCGCTTCATCGGGCAGTTCTTCCACGGAAGCGTCAGGCTCCGGCGAACCCCGATGCTTCCTGCGGCGCAGTGCATCGAGCGCGGCGTTATGGGCGATTCGCATCAACCAGGCTTGCGGCTGTCGGATATCGTCCGCGGCCGGCCACGCCTGCAGTGCGTGCATCAACGCCTCTTGCACGACGTCCTCACCCTCGAACGCAGAGCCGACCATCCGCGCGCAGTAGCGATGCAAGCGCGGGCGCATTTGCTCGATCCATGCCGACAGTTCTTCTGTTTCCAATTTCCTTATCCTCCGTTACCCATTGCGGCGTACTGTGCAAGACGTTCGTCGAGGGACAAAGGATTCGTCGATGCAAAAATTGTTTTAAGGGAGCATCGTTTTGCCCTGCTGCAACGTCTATTGCGCATCGGCACAATCTCGCGCCGAGTCAATCGTGAGGAATCTGTCATGCAACGAGTCACCGTCGTACGATACACGGCCAAACCGGAATACGCCGAAGAGAACGAGGCGCTTGCGCGCGCCGTCTTCGCCGAACTCGGAGAATTGAAGCCGCAGGGCATTTCATATGCGCTTTTCAGAGACGGCCGCGAATTCCTGCATCTGTTCGTCAACGCGCACGCGGATGATTCCAATGCGTTGACTGAACTGCCGGCTTTCAAGGCTTATCAAGCGCGGGTGCGGGAGCGCTGCGAGAACCCGCCCGATGTCCAGCGTCGCGCGATGACGCTGCTCGAAGCGTACGGCTTGGGCATCTAGCCGATGATCAACGATTCTGAAAACGCGGTTGCGGCAGATGACATACGAGGCTCCGGTTTGCTGACTCGCGTTGATAACACGATTCAGAGCGCTCGGTTGTCGGCCCCCGCATATTCCCCACCGGCAGTAAATTGTTTTTTCATCGAGCGCCATATTATCAACCAAGGCTCACGTAATTAGGATGTTCGCTATCCAAGCTCGAACCTGCCTAAGGAGCCTAGCCATGCCGGAACATGCACACGCTTCACTGCCTCACGTGCCGGTCCTCGACTCGACGATGGCCTATCGGCAGCGCGGGCCGAAAGACGCCCCCGTCGTACTGTTTTTGCACGGCAATCCGACCTCGTCCTACATTTGGCGCAATATCATGCCCGCGCTTGGCGGGGCTCACAGCGCCATTGCCCCTGATCTGATCGGCTACGGGCAGTCCGGTAAGCCTGACATCGAATACCGCTTCGCCGATCACGTTCGCTACCTCGACGCCTTTATCGAAGCGATGAAGCTTGATAGCTTCTACTTGGTTGCGCAGGACTGGGGCACCGCGCTGGCTTTTCATTTCGCCGCGCGTTTCCCGGAGCGCGTAAAGGGCATGGCGTTTATGGAATTCATTCGGCCGTTCGATCGGTGGGAGGAGTTCCATCAAAATCCGCAAGCGCGCGCGACATTCCAGAAGTTCCGTACGCCCGGGATCGGCCAAGACCTCATTCAGCGCGACAATCTTTTCCTCGAGCGGATTTTGCCGGGCTCGATCCAGCGCACGCTGTCCGACGAAGAGGTTGCGGCTTACCGGCAGCCCTTTCCAACCGAGGAATCGCGCAAACCGATCTGGCGTTTGGCAAACGAATTGCCGATCGAGGGCCATCCGGCCGATGTGCACCGTTGGTTGACCGAAGCACACGCCGCCTTGAAGACATCGACGTATCCGAAGCTGTTGTTCGTCGGCACGCCAGGTGCGGTCGTGTCGCCGGCGTTTGCCGCTCAGTTCGCGGCGGCGCAGCGCAATATCCGCGTGGTCGAATTGGGCGCCGGCTTTCACTATTTGCAGGAAGACCACGCGCCGCGCATTAGTGAAACGCTCGCCGAATGGCTTCGCGGCATCGAGGGGCAACGAACTGACGAGGTTGCGACGGGCAACCTGTATCGGGGCTGACCATCCAGGCACGGACGGGACGAACCGCTAAGCTCCATAACTGCGCAGCCGCTCCAAATCGACGACGGTCACGCCGCCATATTCGAGCACGACTACACCGTCTTTTTCCAGCGTTTTGAGCGACTGGTTGGCGACCTGCCGCGTCATTCCGGAGAGCAGACCGAGCTCCTCCTGCGTGATTTCCAGGTGGTTGCCTGCGCCGGGATAAAGCACGGGATTGAACAGCGAAGCGATACATCGTGCGAGACGCGGCGTGGCGTCGAGCAGCCGGTCGTACTCGAGCAGCGCCATGAAGTGCCCGAGCCGCTCGTTGAGTTGCCGGACCAGGAATCGGTTGAACGCCACGCTGTTATCGACGAGCCACATGAACGTGGCCCGGTCCATGAACGCCATGCGCGTATCGCGCAGCGCGACGATGTCATAGCGGCGCGGCTCGTTCTTGAGCACCGTGCCTTCACCGAACCAGCCTCCGGCAGGCACACCCGTAAACGTGATGCCGCGCCCCTCGGGCGATACGGTGCCGACCTTGATGAGCCCTGTCACGACCCCCGTCCAACTTTCGAGCAGCGTGTTCTTGGGGCAAATGCATGTGCCACGGGCATAGGTCTTTTCGACGATGCCGCCCGAGGCGCGATCGGCCTCGTCGACGGGCAGCTCGATCGACCAGGCCGCGATGTGCGCAAGGCGCGCGCGGCTGATGCCGGGGCGCGTGTGCGAATCGCGCTCAACCACGCTGGATCCCGACCGGTAGTATGCTCACGCGCTGCACTTCGGGCGTGGCCAGCCAGTCGGTGCGAAGACATTGCAGGAACAGCGCAGTGGCGTCTTCGCCCCAGAATAGATCGCCGTTGTACGCGAAAGTCGGCACGCCGAATACGCCGAGCGCGATCGCCGCGTCGGTGTGTTGGCGCAAGGCCTGTTTCACCGCGGGATCTTCGACGGCGCTCACGCCTTCCGGAAAACCGACTGCCTCGCACAGCGCCGCAAAGCCTTCGGGAGATGCGACGTCGTTGCCCTCTCGCCAGATATGCCGAAACACCGCGCGGACGGCATCGAGCGAGCCGCCCATCGCAATCGTCAACCGCAGCGCCTTGATCGGATTGAACGGGTGCGCGGGCGGCATCCGATACGCGATGCCGAGCTGTTGAGCGCGAAAGAGCGCGTGCCGATAGGTGAACGTGCGCTTGCTGCCGATCTCGGCTGGGCCCTTGTTGCCCCAGTGATTGAAGATTGCGCCCAGCACTACGGGGCGCGGGCGGATGGCGATGTCGGCCGGCAGCTTGTCGAATTGCTCCAGCTGCAGATAGGCGAACGGTGAGACGACGTCGAAGAACCAATCGATGGTATCGGACATGAACGTTCCTCAGGCGGTGCGTGCTTGCAACAACGGTGAGAGTTCGAACGGCGCCGCGGTCATGGCGCGGATGTCCGCCAGTGTCGCATGCGAGACGATCTCGCGCAGCAGCAGGCCGGCCTCGGTCACATCGAACACGGCATGCTCCGTGACGATGACTTTCACGCAGCGCTTTCCGGTAAGCGGCAGCGTGCAGCGCGGCAGTATCTTCGAGTTGCCGTGTTTGTCGGTATGCGCCAGCGCGGCAATGACCTTGCGTGTGCCGTAGCACAGATCCATCGCTCCGCCGATGCCGGGCCACCACTTGCCGTCGCGCTTGCAGGCCCAGTTGGCAAGGTTGCCCAACGCGTCCACTTGCAACGCGCCGAGGATCGTTACGTCGATGTAGCCGTTGCGCATCGCGCCCAGCGAAGTCGCAAGGTCCATGATGGCCGCGCCGGGCATGAGCGTGATAGGTTCGCAGCCGGCGTTGGTGAGGTCGCTGTCGATCGCGTCGAGCGCCGGCCGGCCGCCGAAGCCGAACGCGCCGTTTTCGGTGTGAAAAATGACGCCCGCATCCGCGTCGAGGTAGTTGGCGGTCAGCGTGGGAATCCCCAGGCCGAGATTGGCGACTTCGCCGGCGCGCAATTCCGGCGCACAGCGGGCGGCGATGCGTTGCTTGGGGTGATCGGGGAGGGCGGGCATGGTCTCTCCTTGGCCGCTAGGGGTACGGTGCTCAGGCAACGGCGGCCGCGGCCGGCAGGCGGCCAAGCTTTGTCCACTGTCGCTTGTAGAGCGCATGCTGATCGTCCAGCGAAAGCCCTTGCACCACTGCGTCGACGAATACGCCGGGGCAGCCGACACGCTCCGGCGCAATCTCTCCGACCTCGACGATCTCGTTCACTTCCACGATGGTGTAGTTGCCGGCCATGGCGATATCGCGCTGATTCTGCAGCGCTGTGCCGCGAAACTCGACATTGCCGAACGTGTCGGCTCGCCAACCCTTGATGATCGAGACGTCGGCGCGCAGCGGCGGCTCGACGAAGCAGGTGAGGCCGCCCACGCTGATCGTGGGCTTGGGCGCGCCCCGGTCGGGAAACATGTCCGGCTGATCGAGGATGCCCACCCCGACAGGCACGAGCACTCCGCCAAGGCCCATTGCGCCCGCGCGTACCTTTTCGGCCCAGGTGCCCATCGGAAAGAATTCGGCCACCCGCACGCTGTCGTTCAAGTACGCTTGCGTTGATTCGTCGGTGGTGCCGACGTGCGTGCCGATGAATTCCGCGAGCTGCCCCGACGAAAATAGCCTGGCCTTGAGGAAGCCGCCGCGCAGCCCGGGCGTATTGGTGATGAGTGTGAGGTTTCCCACGCCGCTGGCGAGCAGCGCTTCGATGCAGCAGGCCGGTTCGCCGGCTCCCACGAACTCGCCCAGCATCAGGCGGCAGCCGCTCAGGACATGGGCGATCCCCTCATCCACGGAAAGAACCTTGTTGACGTAGCGCATGGCGTCTCCTCGCGTTGCCGGCGATGGGAGGCCGGTTGCTGCGAAGTGTAGGAGCCGCGCTACGGTCGCGATGTCTTCTACATGACAGTTACGAGAGGGTTACGCTCGTTTCATGTGATCGACATCGACCATGCTGTTGCCGAACGCGCAGTCGCTATCCGCAAAGACAGGCGCATTCGTCTACCAGACGCAATCGTCTGGGCCAGCGCGCAGGTGCATTCGCTGCTGCTGATATCGCGTAACACAAACGATTTTCCGGCCGACGAGCCCGGCGTTCGTGTGCCATACAAGATCCATTGACGTACCGCTCTAGGCTTGCAGCGCACTGCAAATCTTCCGCATCGAACGATTCGATCGCCGCGGCCGCACGGCCGCAGCATCGCTCAACAAGCGCTTTGCCGCACAGTCTTCTCGTTAGCGAGCCCAAACATGGGTCGCACCCGCGTGCCGACCACGCTGCCGAGAAACGCGCAGGCGGCCCAAAGCCATCCATGCAGGCTGCCCGAGACAATGCCGCTGAAATAAGCGCCGATATTGCAGCCGAACGAGAGCCGCGCACCGTAACCCATCAACAAGCCGCCGACGACAGCCGCGACGAGCGAACGCGGCGGCACGCGCCAACCGGGTTTGAAGCGGCCCGCCAATGCGGAAGCGGCGAGCGCACCGATCATGATCGCGATATCCATGATTGTCGTTACGTCGAATGACAGCGGCGCGACGAGTGCTTTCGCTTGATGTTGCCAGTACGGCCAGCTTGCGACGTCCACGCCCAACGTCGCAGCGCCTTTCGCGCCCCAAAGCGCGAATGCCGACGTGATGCCCCAAGGCTTGCCTGCCAGCGCCAGCGTCGCGAAGTTGAGCACGGCCAGCGCGATCGCGCCGGTCCACATCGGCCACGGACCGACGAGCCAGGCCGGTCCGCTCTCGCGCGCCGCGCCGGTGTCGGCTTGCAACGTGCCGTGGCGGCGCCTCTCGGCAATGATGGTGAACCCCGCAACCGCTGCGAAGAGCGCGAGATTGATCGCAATGGCCGGGCCGACGCCGAATGTCGCGATGAACGAAAACGGCTTCGGTGCCGGCAGCGACGCCCACCAAGCGAAATGCGCAGTGCCGATCAGCGAGCCAATGACGAAGAACAACAGCGTCACGATCATGCGCGTATTGCCGCCGCCCACGGCGAAGAGCGTGCCGGACGCGCAGCCCCCGCCGAGCTGCATGCCGAGACCGAAAAGAAACGAGCCGACGACGACCGATGTGCCCGCCGGCAACACATGGCCCGCTACGGGATGGCCGAACAGCGTGCCCGACGACAAGACGGGGAAGAACAGAATGACGCCGAGACCCAGCATCGCCATCTGGGCGCGCAATCCGGCGCCTCGCCGATCGGAGATGAACCGGCGCCAGGCGGAAGTGAAACCGAACGACGCGTGATAAAGCGCGAGGCCCAGCAGGCCGCCTACGATCCATAGCGCCGCCTGGCGGCCGCTGACGGTTGTATCGAGATAAACGAGGCCCGCGAGGAACGCAAGCGATGCAACGCCGAGTGCGCCCACATGAATATCGGAGCGTGCCGCGCGACCGGCGACGGAAATGTCGGACATAGTGGCCAATCTCTAGGGGAAACAAACAGATAGGGAAATGCGGTATTTCAAATGAATTATCTGTCTAGAGACCGGGCGCTGTAGACGAATGTTTAGTTATAAGAGTATTCCCCCGAAGGAAACGAGGTCATCCCGACAGCCGGCCGCGGCTCACGCGGGCGCAAGCTTGAGCGCCACGATGCCCGCTACCACGAGTAATA
>Ga0209672_100948_pt1 | contig 12951 bp, 13 predicted proteins | sample AraplaCol_mMS_r2_FD_184273 | JGI IMG/M metagenome (GOLD analysis project Ga0209672, IMG submission 184273) | Arabidopsis root microbial communities from North Carolina, USA - plate scrape CL_Col_mMS_r2 (SPAdes) (version 2) | ecosystem: Host-associated > Plants > Roots > Endosphere | place: USA...
GTCACGACGAACCGCATGGACCATCTGGACTGGCTGGAAGCGGAATCGATCCACATTTTGCGCGAGCTGGTGGCCGAGTGCGCGAAGCCGGCGCTGCTGTTTTCGGGCGGCAAGGATTCGGTGGTGGTGCTGCACCTGGCGCTCAAGGCGTTCGGGCTGGGGGCGAACCGCAAGACGGTGTTGCCGTTTCCGCTCGTGCATATCGATACGGGCCACAACTACCCGGAAGTGATCGATTTTCGCGACCGGCGCGCGGCCGAACTCGGCGCCGAACTCGTGGTGGGGCACGTGGAAGACTCGATCAAACGCGGCACGGTGCGGCTGCGCCGCGAGACGGACTCGCGCAATGCCGCGCAGGCCGTGACGCTGCTCGAGACGATCGCCGAGCACGGCTATACGGCGATGATCGGCGGGGCGCGCCGCGATGAAGAGAAAGCGCGCGCCAAAGAGCGGATCTTCTCGTTTCGCGACGAATTCGGCCAGTGGGACCCGAAGGCGCAGCGCCCGGAGCTGTGGAGCCTGTTCAATGCGCGGCTGCATGCGGGTGAGCACCTGCGCGTGTTTCCGATTTCGAACTGGACCGAGCTCGACGTGTGGCAATACATCGGGCGCGAGCAGCTCGAGCTGCCGTCGATCTATTACGCGCACGAGCGCGAGATCGTGCGGCGCAACGGCTTGCTCGTGCCGGTGACGCCGCTCACGCCGCTGCGCGAGGGCGAGACGAGCGAGCAGGCGCTGGTGCGCTTTCGCACGGTGGGCGATATCAGCTGCACGTGCCCCGTGGAAAGCGACGCGGACGATGTCGAGAAGATCATCGCCGAGACGGCGGTGACCGACATCACGGAGCGCGGCGCGACCCGCATGGACGACCAGGCGTCGGAAGCGGCGATGGAACAGCGCAAGAAGCAGGGCTACTTCTGAACACGCCCCCAGAACACGAAGGATACGAGGCAGGACTATGAACACACATGAACCGGCGGATCTCGGGGTGCTGCGCTTCATCACGGCGGGCAGCGTCGACGACGGCAAAAGCACGCTGATCGGGCGGCTGCTGTACGACAGCAAGGCGGTGCTCTCGGATCAGCTCTCGGCGCTCTCGCGCGCGAAGATGAAGCGCACGGTGGGCGAGGAGATCGACTTGTCGCTCTTGACCGACGGCCTGGAGGCCGAGCGCGAGCAGGGCATCACGATCGATGTGGCGTACCGGTACTTCGCTACGGCCAAGCGCAAGTTCATCATCGCGGACACGCCGGGCCACGAGCAGTACACGCGCAACATGGTGACGGGCGCTTCGACGGCGCACGCGGCGATCATTCTCGTGGATGCGACGCGCGTGACGTTCGAGAACGGTGAGGCGGTGCTGCTGCCGCAGACGAAGCGTCACAGCGCGATCGTGAAGCTCTTGGGGCTGCAGCACGTGATCGTGGCGATCAACAAGATGGACCTCGTGGAGTACAGCGAGACGCGTTTCAACGAGATTCGCGATGCGTATGTGCAGCTGGCGCAGCAACTGGGGTTGAGCGGGGTGCGGTTCGTGCCGGTGTCGGCGCTCAAGGGCGACAACATCGTGCGGGCAAGCGAGCGCATGCCGTGGTATGCGGGCGAGCCGCTGCTGGACGTGCTCGAGGCGCTGCCGGTGGCGCAGCCCACGGGCGAGGCGCTGCGGTTCCCGGTGCAGTGGGTGGCGCGCCAGGACGGCGCGAGCGCGGACGACTTCCGCGGCTACATGGGCCGGGTGGAAGCGGGCGAGGTGCGCGTGGGCGACGTGGTGACGGTGCTGCCGGCGGGTCGCGAGGCGACGGTGGCGGAGATCGTGGCGCCGGTGGTGGGCGGCACGGCGGCGGTGACGCGCGCGTTCGCGGGGCAGACGGTGACGATCCGGTTGACGCAGGATGTGGACGTCTCGCGTGGAGACACGTTCGTGGCGGTGCAGCGCGCGCCGCAGCCGGCGAAGAAGCTCGAGGCGGATCTGTGCTGGTTCGACGAGGAGCCGCTGTCGACACAGCGCAAGTACCTGCTCAAGCAGACGACGAATACGGTGTTCGCGCGCGTGGGCGCGGTCAAAGAAGTGCTGGACGTGCACACGCTCGCGCATACGAGCGAGCGACACGCGCTGACGATGAACGACATCGGACGCGTGGCGCTGACGCTGCAAAAGCCGGTGGTGTGCGACGTGTATGACGAGCAGGCTGCCACGGGAGCGTTCGTGCTCATCGATGAAGCCACGCATCATACGGTGGCGGCCGGCATGATTCGACGCTTCGAAGCTTGAGCGCGGGGGCGCCAGGCGGTTAGTGACAAAAAAGCGAGGGACGTACCCTCGCTTTTTTACCTGCGTTGCGTTTATTTGCCCAACTCGTAGCCGACGATACCGCCTGCTACCGCACCGCCCACCGTACCCACGGTACTGCCATGCGTGAGCTTGTTACCCGCATAGCCGCCTGCCGCGGCGCCGCCGAGCGTACAGCCGCCAAGCAGCGAAAGCGCGGCGACCAGAGCGCCAATTCGAATTCGTTTGAATCGCATGAACTGAGTCATGATGCAGCCTCCGCATCGCTAGTCATACGGACTGTCCCGCAAGCACCATGCCATGCGCATGCTCATCCTAAGCTCGATGGCGAGTCGGAATCGCGGAGCGCACGCACCCGTCAACGTATCTGCTCGGCCTTCTGCAGTGCAGCGAAATTCAGGATTCGCACGTTCCGACCGTTCACTTCGATCAACCGCTCCTTCTGCAAACGGGAGAGCGACCGGCTGACCGTCTCGAGCTTGATGCCGAGAAAGCTGCCGATCTCTTCTCGCGTCATGCGCAACACGAACTGCGTTGGCGAATAGGCGCGCATCTGAAAGCGCCGCGACAAGTCCAACAGGAAGCTCGCAACACGTTCGTCCGCAGTCATTGTCCCGAGCAGCAGCATCAGGCTGCTTTCGCGTACGACCTCGGCTGAGAGCAATCGGTACACATGATGCTGCACTGCCCTCACTTCGCGGCTCAACAATTCGAGCAGCTCGAACGGCATCACGCATACGCTGCTGTCTTCCAATGCGATCGCATCGCTTGCGCACTGACCGTTCGATATCCCGTCAAGACCCAGCGGCTCTCCGCTGAGATAAAACCCGGTGACCTGTTCGCGACCGTCGGGTAACAGCGTCAGTTTCTTGAATGACCCGGCGCGCACGGCATAGAGGTTCTTGAACGCGTCCCCCGCCCGATAAAGCGCCTCCCCCTTTTTGATTTGACGATGCGCCAGCACGAGATCGTCCATCTCCTTCGTGCAAGCCAGCTCGCCCGGATTCATCGAACAAAACTGGCGCAGCGCACAGTGCTTGCACGACTCGGTCGGCAGCGGTTGGGCCATTGTCCTGTGAAACTGGATGTCGTATCCGTATGCCGAGGGTGGGCGCTCGCTAGCGACTAACATTTCGTTCTCCTGAGTCCATACGAGCAAGCTTCCTCGTTCGGCAGGCCGTTGTCATCAAATCGACCGCGACGAACCGCCGCACCACGTCCATGCCGACGTTGCCAAGGCACGTTGCCATCCCCGGCAAACCCAGACCGCGCATGGCGACGATGGCCTTCTGCGGCAAATCGGCGCTGTCCATGACATGGGTCAAAGGATAGCCCCGGAAGTCCTGGCTTAATGGCGCAGCTAGGGCGACTGCAATGACCGGGCCACCCCACCTGCCCATTTGGGAATGGGCTTTGCTCCCGCTGCAACCGTCCACGAACGGCGCAAGCATGGTGTCAAGGCATTGGACCATTGCGTGTGATCACCTAGAATCGTCGGCACAGCCACAGAAAAAGTAGCATTGCCGTTCCGGTGCGCACCGCGTGCGTGCCTCCGAATACGCGTCGAAAACGCGTATCGATCCGTCGCCGGAGACGATGACTGATGCTGAGAAGAATCGCTGTAATCGCGTTGTCGTGTCTCGTCTGGGTGGGCGCAGCCAGCGCTCAAGCCCCCACCGCCGAGCGCGCGCCAGACACGATGGAAGCGCGCGTGTTGGGCTGTGCCGCGTGCCACGGCGCCCATGGAGAAGGCACGAACAACGATTACTTCCCGCGGTTGTCGGGCAAGCCGGCCGGCTACCTGTACAACCAGTTGATCGCGTTTCGCGATGGGCAGCGGCAATACCCGCCGATGAACTACCTGCTCGCTTATCTGCCCGACGCCTACCTGCGCAAGATCGCCGAATATTTCGCCGCTCAGCGGCCACCGTTTCCACCGCCGCTGACCCCGGCCATTCCTGCCACGCTGCTCGCGCGCGGCGAAAAGCTCGTCAAAACCGGTGATCCGGCCAACGACATTCCGGCCTGCGCGGCCTGCCATGGCGCCGCGCTGACCGGCATGGAGCCAGCCGTCCCCGGCCTGCTGGGCCTACACGCCGAGTACGTGAGTGCGCAACTTGGGGCGTGGCGCTATGGCACGCGCAAGTCCACCGCGCCCGACTGCATGCATGACGTCGCGTCGCGTCTATCGAACGATGACATCACAGCTGTCGCCGCGTGGCTCGCGGCTTCGCCTGGACCGGCGAAGCCCGCGCCCGCGGCCAGGGGAAGCCTGAAAATGCCGCTGGCCTGCGGCAGCGAACCGCAATGACGGAGTATCCGGTGTCCGCATCCTTCTTCCTTCTGCGCGGGTTCGCTCGCCAGTGCGCGTCTCTCGTGCTTGCCGCCTCGAGCACGATTGCGTTCGCTCAGGGCCCGAGCCCGACGGCGGCCGACCCGATCAAGCGAGGTGAGTATCTTGCCCGCGCGGGCGACTGCATTGCCTGCCATACGAAGCCGGGCGACAAGCTTTTCGCGGGCGGCCGACCCATGCCGACACCGTTCGGCACGCTCTACTCGCCGAATATCACGCCCGATAAGGAAACGGGAATCGGGCAATGGAGCGCCAACGAGTTCTATTCGATGATGCACACGGGCCGCTCCCGTGACGGCGCGCTGCTCTATCCTGCCATGCCGTTCGGCGCTTACACGAAAGTCACGCGCGCCGATTCCGATGCGATCTTCGCTTATCTGAAGTCCGTGCCACCCGTGCGGCAGCCCAATCGGCCACATGAACTGCGCTTTCCCTATAACAACCGGCAGCTCTTGATCGGGTGGCGCACGCTTTATTTCCGCGAGGGCGAGTATCAGCCCGATCCGACTCGTTCGGTCGAATGGAATCGTGGCGCCTATCTCGTCGACGGCCTCGGCCACTGCTCGATGTGCCACACCGCGATCAACGCGTTGGGCGGCAGCTCCGAGTCGAAGGCGTTCGAAGGCGGTTTGATCCCGATGCAGGACTGGTACGCGCCGTCGCTCACATCGAACAAGGAGGCGGGCCTCGGCGATTGGAGCATCTCGGACATCGCCGACTTGCTGCAAAAAGGCGTCTCACGTCGCGGTGCCGTCTACGGGCCGATGGCTGAGGTCGTCTACGACAGCCTCCAATATCTGTCCGACGACGACGTGCGTGCGATGGCCGTCTATCTGAAGTCGCTGCCGCAACATGGCGGGGCGGATGGCGGTTCGAGCGCAAACGTCTCGCGCGAAGAGCGGGGGTTGCTCTTCACATTGGGGAGCAAGATCTATCAGTCACAGTGCGCGAGCTGCCATGGCAAGTCCGGCGAGGGCAAGTTGCCAGATTTCCCGCCCCTCGCAAACAACCAGTCGATTCAAATGACATCGGCGGTCAATCCTATCCGCATGGTACTGAACGGCGGCTACGCCCCTGGCACGGCGCGCAACCCGATGCCATACGGCATGCCGCCTTTCGCGCAATCGTTGACCGACGATGAAGTGGCCGCTGTCGTCACCTACATCCGGACCGCCTGGGGAAACCGCGGCACACCTGTCTCGGAGAAAGAAGCGAACGCGCTGCGCTCCGCCGCCTTGTATTGATTCGAGGACGTCATGAACACAAGCAACGAAGCACGCGCACCGGCCGAGCCGGAAGAGGACCGGGAAGTCCACGAAATCGTCCGCTCGGGGCCGACCGGCGCGCTGGCGGTAGCCGGCATCGCCACGGCCATCGTCATCGCGCTGTGGTTCGCGTTCTACTTCCTCGTCTTTCTGCCTCGCGGCGTCATTTACTGATCGAACGACATGTCGAACCCATCCCCCTCCAGCCATTCGCAAGGCGCGGACGTCGCAGCGCGTATCGAGCGCAATTGGGCGATCGTTGCCGTCGGGCTAATCGCATTGCTCGTCGCCATGGTCGTCTACACCGGCTTGCACTGGGCCATGATGCCGCCGTCGCGCGTCGAGACCATCGACCCGACGACGCTGCACGTAGCGGGCGAATTCATCGAGAGCAATCTCGGCACGGCGCGCGAAGCGGATGGCTCCGTGACCGTGCGCGTCGTCGCGCAGCAATATTCGTTCACGCCGCAATGCATTCTCGTGCCGGCCGACACGCCTGTGACGTTTCGCGCGACGAGCGCCGATGTGGTGCACGGCTTTCTCGTCACCGATACCAATCTCAATTCCATGGTCGAGCCTGGCTACGTGTCGACCTTCAAGACCAAGTTCGACAAGCCCGCCGAGCATTTGATGCCATGCCACGAGTACTGCGGCACAGGCCACGAAGGAATGTGGGCCCATGTGAAGGTGATCGATCGCGCCGAATTCGACAAGCTCGCGGCAACTGCCCGGAGGCTCAGCTGTGTTAAATAACCGACGTCTGGTACTCGCGCATTTCTGGTTCGCGTTCGCGACTTTCGGCGTCGCGCTCCTGCTTGGCGCATGGCAGATGTACGTACGGTCTCCGCTGCATGCGTGGCTTCGCCAGCCCGAGCTCTACTACCGCTCCGTCACCGCGCACGGCTCCGTCATGGGTTATGTCTTTCCCACGTTGATCGCCATGGGGTTCGGCTATGCCATCACCGAGCTTTCGCTTGGGCAGGCGCTGCGCGGCAGACGTTGGGCATGGGCCGGCTGGTGGCTCATCGTGGTCGGTTCGCTGATGGCGATGGTGACGGTGGCGCTCGGCAAGGCATCCGTGCTCTATACGTTCTATCCGCCGATGATCGGCAGTCCTTTCTATTACCTCGGCGTGGTGCTCGTGGTGGTCGGGTCTTGGATATGGGTCGCGCTGATGTCGATCAATCTGCGCGTCTGGAAGCGTGCCAATCCCGGCAAGCCCGTGCCGTTGCCGATGTTTGCGAACGTCGCGGGCTCTTATCTGTGGGGCTGGACCGCGGTCGGTGCCGCGCTCGAAATTCTGTTTCAGATCTTGCCCGTCGCGTTGGGGCTCAAGTCGACGATCGATTCGGGGCTGGCCCGCGTGTTCTTTTCGTGGACGCTGCATGCGATCGTCTATTTCTGGCTCATGCCCGCTTATATCGCGTACTACACGCTCGTGCCGCGCGCTGTCGGCGGGCGCCTGTACAGCGACGGCATGGCGCGCATCTCCTTCATTCTGTTTCTCGTCGTGGCGATGCCAATCGGCATTCACCACCTTTTCGCCGATCCGCAGGTAGGCTCCGGCTTCAAGTTCCTGCAGTCGGTCTTCACGGCGCTCGTTTCCGTGCCCACGCTGCTGACGGTTTTCACGATCTGCGCCTCGGTGGAAATCGCCGGGCGCTTGCGCGGCGGCCGCGGCGCATTCGGTTGGTTGCGCGTGCTGCCCTGGCATGAACCCATGATGCTCGCCGTTGCGTTTTCGTTCGTCATGCTGGGTTTCGGCGGCGCGGGTGGGCTCATCAACATGAGCTATCAGCTCGATTCGACTATCCACAATACGCAGTGGATCACGGGCCACTTCCATTTGATCTTCGGGGGCGCGATCGTCATCATGTATTTCGCGATCGCCTATGAGCTTTGGCCGCAATTGACCGGGCGCGCGCTGACGAGCGTGAGGCTCATGAAGTGGCAGCTCTGGTTGTGGTTCGTCGGCATGATCGTGACGACGTTTCCGTGGCACTACGCCGGGATTCTCGGCATGCCGCGCCGCATGGCCTACTTCGATTTCAGCAATCCGGCCTTGGCGCCCGAGGCAATCACCGTGACGATGTCGGCCGTCGGCGGACTCATTCTCGTCTTGTCCGCGGTGCTCTTTTTCATGGTGTTGGTGCGCGGGCATCGCGGTGCCGCAGTGACGCCCGCGCAGTTCGAATTTGCGACGGCGGTCCATCCGCCCGCAACGCTTCCTGTCGCGCTCAACAGCTTCGGGTTGTGGATTGCGCTGATGGTCGGATTGACGGTGGTCAACTACGGCTACCCGATCGCACAGTTGCTTGTGCTCAAAGAGACCTCGGTGCCTGCAGTCTGGATGGGAGGGCAGCGATGACCACCGAACGGCTTTTTTCGCTCCGCAACCGATGGTTCGTGCTGAGCGTCGGATCGACGATCAGCGTCGCGGTCGTCGCGGCGCTCATCGGCTTCGTCTGGCTGCCGTCGGTTCAAACCGATGCGCAGTTCACCGGCATCTGGAATGCGATCTGCAGTGCGGCGGGCGTGCCGCAAAAGTGGTTGAGTTCGACGCCGGTCACCTCGCGCGTGAAGACCAGCGATGTCGTGTTGACGCCGTCAACGCTGGTCAATGGCGATGCGCTCTCGATCGGTCGCGGCGCCACGCTCGCGTTGCGATGCACGATGTGCCACGGTCCGCAGGGCCTGAGTCAGGCGAACTCCCCGAATCTGGCGGGCCAATATGCAGCAGTCATCTACAAGCAATTGCGCGATTTCCAAAGCGGGGCGCGGACGAATCCCGTCATGGCGCCGATGGTGACGGCGCTGAGCGACCAGGATATGCGTGACTTGGCGGCCTATTACGCTTACTTGCCGCGCGTCACCGGCTATCATCCCGCGTCGCGGCCGGTGCCCGATATCGTTGCCGTCGGCTCGCCGATGCGCAATATCGCGCCCTGCGCGTCGTGCCATGGCGCAGCGGATCGCACGATCGGCGCACCATGGCTCGAAGGCGAGCCGGCCATCTACATTCGTGCGCAATTGCAGGCGTTTGCCTCGGGCGATCGCCATAACGATACGAGCGAACAGATGCGCAACGTTGTCCGACAGATGACGCCGGCCGAAATCGACGCGGCCGCACAGTATTACGCGAGCCAGCGGCCTTAGGTAACGTCGTTGCGTCGATCTCGTTATTCCCGTGCTCGAACGGCGCGATGGCTCCGCCCGGTTACTCCGCGCGAGAACTCCCGCGCGTCTTGCCGCTCATGGCCGCATGATCGAGCGGCAAAGCGGTGGTCTGCTTGACGACTTCCATCGCGAAGCTGGCGCTCACATCGAGCAGTTCCGCGACTTTGATGAGCCGCTTATAAACGCTGTCATATCCCGCGATATCCGGGACGACCACCTTCAGCAGATAGTCCACCTCGCCCGACATGCGGTAAATCTCCACGATCTCGGGCACCGTCGCGACGCCCTTGAGAAACCGTGCCGTCCACGCATCGTTGTGCTGGCTGGCGCGGATCATGACGAAGGCGGTGAGCCCGAGGTTGAGCTTGGCCGGATCGCAGAGCACCACCTGTTTGCGGATGACACCTTCCTCACGCAAGCGTTGAATGCGTCGCCAGCAGGGTGTCGGCGAGAGATTGACGGCGCTCGCGATTTCGTTGAGCCCGAGCGAAGCATCTTCCTGCAATAGCGTGATTATTTGCGCGTCTATTCTGTCCATGCTCCGCCCGCTAAAAAAGTTTTCCAAGTATAGGCATAATCGAGGGCGGTCTTGCAAGCCTCCGCCTCGATCGGGCGGACGCGCGTCGCCCAATCTGCCGATACCGTACCCGAAGCGTTGAGGCGCGTCGCGAACTGCTTCGGCGCTTGTCACCGCGCTTCGCTCGTTTCACAAGATCGCTGTCTAGGTATCGCATTACCTTCGGCCTTCATAACATTTGCATAACGGTGAGGGTCAACGATGTCAGCTCAATTTCCTGGCGGGCCACAGGCCCGCGGCGGTGGCGGTTACGATCCGTGGCGTGCCGATGGCGCGCAAGAGACCGGGGCTCAGCGCGATGCGGCGCCGGAGCAGGGAGCATCGCCCGAGCTTAGTCGACTGGGGCGGGGTCTCTCCCATATCCTGCCGTCGAGGATGGCCGAGCGCTTCGTCCGCCGGCACGCGCCCCTTCCGGAGCGCCGAACCGATGCTGCCATGCCCCTTTCGTCTGCCGCCGATCAGCCGGTCGATCCGGCAGTGGCCCGGCGCGAGCTCGTCGCGGAGTACCGATTGCGGCTGGTCGAGGGGGTTCCGCTGCCCGCAGGCCTTGCGCCAGACATCATCAGCGAACTCGCAACCAGTCTTCGGGGCATCGGATCTCCCGAACGTCGGATTCGAGCGATCAATGTGTTGCTTCCCGCCATTCGCAGCCTCCGACCGGACTTGCAACAGGCCCCACTGGCCGCGCTGGCTCATGAAACATTCGATCTGAGACCCGACACACTCGCGTTGCGTCGCGAGGTGCGTTCGCTCGCACGGGAGGGATATAAGCGCCTGCCTGTCAGTTGGCGCGGGCACGGGCAAATTGTCGGAGCGCTCATTCGCGCACAGATTGCGGATCAGGCGGCCGAAGCCGGCGGACCGGGCGCATTCATCGAGAAATTTGGCGCCGATTTCTTCGATCGTTCGCCGTGTCGGCTGCCGCCGGATGTCTCGTCAATGGAATTGAGCGAGCTGGCGCTCGACATCGCGGGGATACGCGACGAACAACAATCCGTCCGGGCGTTCGATGCGGTCTTGTCCGCGACAGAAGGACTTGACTCCAGGTCGCGATTCGAGCCCTTGCTCGCATTGGCCTATTCGGAGATCGCCCTGCCGTCCGAGACGTGGGAGCTGCGCGGGCGGTTGCGCGACGCTGCGCGAGCGGTGTGGGAAGAGGGCGATATCGATGACGGGGAATATGCGGAGATTCTAGCCGGACTTGCCTATTCGCAGGCATCGGCACACCTGGGCAAGAATTACGCGGAGCTCGCCGCGCTTTGCGCCGATATTGGGCGGCTGCAGCCCATGTTTCAAGGATTGGTCTTCGGATCGATGTTCACGAGCGAAATAGAACGCCAGCCACTAGAGGCGAGGCGAGTCGTATTCGATAGCGCTTGGGCCGGTCTGAATTTATTGAGCGATGAAGATGCGAAGCCGGGCCTCGTTGCGCTCGCAACGAACCTCGACAGCCTCGGAGACGTCTATGTGCAACGCTCGGCCATCCGACTGTTTCTCGACGCATGTGAAGGCGAGCGCGCTGGTTTGGCTGCCGATCTCGCGGGCATCGCGCTTCGACAGATCGCGCCGGTTCACGTTAAGCACCAGGAGTTGCTCGACCGCGCGCTCGGCATCGTTTGCGGCGAATCGCCGCTAGACGTCGCGCCGCAGGTGCTGGACAGCGATGAATGGTCGCCGGAAGACCGCAAAAAGATTTACGAGCGGATGCTTCCCGTTGTCATGGAGCGTCCCGACACGCTCGAGCGTGCCGAGCGGTTGGCAACGTTGATCACGTGGATCAACGAATTCGACGTGGAAGATCAGTTTCCCGCGTTCCAAGAGATGGTGGAAGCGATAAAGGGAACGGCCATGGTCAATCGCCACGATCCACTCATGCAGGCGCGGCAACTGAGCGATAGGTTCCGGTTGCATCGGCACCGTGCGTCGGAGCTGCTGCTCGACCTGGGCGTGGAATCGTTGTGGCAGCACAGCCCAAAGGAGCTGTGGGTCGCGCATTTCAGAGGAGTCCAGCAGGGACGATCTGGAGAGGACGATGGCGGCGAGGACGCTATGCAGCGTAGTCCGCAGTGATCGAATCGCCCGATCGTGGCGCCACGTTATAGGCGGCGGCCGGCCCCGAAGCGCAGCGATGCGTGGCGAAACGCTTCGGCGACGGTGCCGGCGCTTCGCATCATCGAGTGGGTTGCGGGGTTCAAGCCGTACTAGATTGAGTTTTTGCACTAAAACGGAGCGTGGGCGATGACAATTTCTTTGTTCGCAAACAGGTGGAATCACCGTCATCAAGAGGGCGATACGGCATCGCCGGCGAAGGGCGGCGGGGCTCACGCCAAGCGCCGTGGCCACGACTCTCCTTCGGCGCTATCGGGCCATCCGCGATTCGAGAAATTGCGAAGCGTTCTGCCGAGAACCGTTGCTAAATCATTGCTTCGCTTGGCACCGCTTCCGTCGGCGAAAGGGCGTGTTGCCGAGGCGGCTGACCGTCCCGTCGATCATGGCGGCATCGGCGACGATCTCGCGGCGCAGGCCGCTTCGCTTTTCGACAATACGGAGTATGTGCTGCTTTCGCGTGCGATGAAAGCCGAGGCGGAGGCTGATGAACAAACATCGCGCGCTGTGATCGAAGTGATTCTCGACGTGTGTGAAGCAGGGAACGCCGTGTTCGACGATGACCTTGCCCGCATCACATTTCGACTGATCGCGTCGCTTCAGGAGCCGCCGCGCGACTGTTTGCTGGATCGCGCGCTCGAGATTGCGTGCAACGATTCGCAGCTGAATGTTCCACCGCAGGCGCTCACGAGCAATAAATGGCTGGTCGACGAACGAGTAAAGATTTACGAGCACATGCACACGGCGGTGATGGCCATGCCGGACACCCCTGAGCGTGCCGCACACCTCGGAATCGTCATCAGCTGGATAAACCGATTCCTGCCGTCAGATCAACCTGCAGCGATCAAAAAAGCACTGAGCGCGATCGAGGATACCGACGTGACGAATCGGTTCGAGCCGCTAACTCAACTACAAAACGTTGCGAACGAGACGTACAGCGGACCAGAGTCTGGCTATTTGCTAACCGAGCTGCAGAACCTCGGTGGCCGCTGGTTGCCAGCATGCCGCACGAGCGGCGACTGGGACGCTATGTTCCCAAGATATCAAGTGGTGTTTCCAGAGCTGGTCGACGCTTGATGTGTCAGTGCCGGTTCGTTGTTGCAGGGCACACTGCCCGAGTCAGTACGCAACGGGCCAGCCCGCTCGAGTCACCTGTGCGTTTTTGACGCAACGCGCAACTTTT
>Ga0209672_100951_pt1 | contig 12917 bp, 8 predicted proteins | sample AraplaCol_mMS_r2_FD_184273 | JGI IMG/M metagenome (GOLD analysis project Ga0209672, IMG submission 184273) | Arabidopsis root microbial communities from North Carolina, USA - plate scrape CL_Col_mMS_r2 (SPAdes) (version 2) | ecosystem: Host-associated > Plants > Roots > Endosphere | place: USA...
CTGCCGATCTGCCTCTGCAGCAGGCGCAGTTCGAAGCGAACTCGCAGGAGCTGACCGCGGCTTCCGTGTTTGCAGCACCCGCCGGCCATCCGGCATGGAAGGACAAGCCCAGCTGGTACGCCGTGGCCACGGCCGATCGCATCATCAATCCGGACCTGGAGCGCATGTACGCCAAGCGCGCCGGCAGCCACACCATCGAAGTGCAAGGCGCCAGCCACTCCGTCTACGAATCACATCCGAAGGAAGTGGCCGCGTTGATCGAGGATGCGGCCAAGCACGCCGGTAGCTGATTCAATCGATGAAAGGTCAACGAGGCGTCGTGCAGACCGTGCACGACGCCTCGTTCGTCTTCGTGCTCAGCGATCGCGGGTCACTTCCGCCGGTGCCGCATCGCCCACCTTCTGCGCCAGCGGCAATGCATCGCTCACCAGGTGCACGAGGAAGCGGCCGGGCTGCTCCTGCATCATCATGTGCGCCGAGTCGGCGAAGATCACCAGGTGCTTGGACGGTGCCTTGAGATCGCCAAACCATTTCTCGGCGGTTTCGTGCGGCGTGGTGTAGTCATGCGCACCCGCATACACGATCACCGGCAATTTGAAGTCCGTAACCTGATCGAAGTTCACGTCCAGCAGCGGATCCAGCAGGTGGTTGAGCGAGAACAGGCTGCCCTTGTCGATCGCATCGAGATCTTCGCGGTTGTAATCGGGCGATAGCTCTTCCGCGTCCACGTCGAACTGGAAGTCCTTGCGGCCCCAGGCCAGGCCACCGTAGTACATCTCCCATTTGCCCCGCACACCGATGCGATCGATGGTGAGCTTGGTGTCGCCCGGATACGGTCCGATCGATTCCAGTTCCGCGATCGCCTTGCTGTTGTTCTCGGCCTTGGCCCGGCCCAGCGCGTAGTTGTAGCCGATCGCTTCGTTGCGACGGCCGTTCACCACTTGTCCGACCGAGATATACGCGTAGAACCAGTCCGGATGCAGCTGGGCGAGATGCACGCCGAGCACCGTGCCCCATGAGTGACCCAGCAGGAAGATCTTCTTCTTGCTGTAGTGCTCGCGCAGATACTGGGCGACCTGCGCGGCATCGTCGGTCATGCCGTCCACCGTCATGCCCGGCGCCATCGCCGCTTCGGTGTTCGCGCGATACGTTTTGCCGGAACCGCGCTGATCCCATTGCACCACGGTGAAGTAATCCTCCCACGGCGTCTGGAAGGTGTAGCCCTCGGGCATGGCCGGCGAGGCCGGGCCGCCGTGCAGGAACAGCAGGATGGGGTTGCGACGGTCCTTGCCGCGCACCGAAATCCACTGATCGATGCCATTGATGTGCAGCTTGATCTTTTCGTCGATGCCTTGCGGCGTCAGGATCATGCGATTGCTGTCGAGGATGCGGCGCACTTCGTCGCGCGAAATCATCGATGGGTCCGCCTTGGTCGCGGATGCCGCGGGCTTGGCCGGTGCATCGTCGGCGCAGGCGCGATCGACGGGCGCGCCGATCGCGAGCAGCAACGTGACGAACAGGGATGCACGCAAGATATTCAAGTCAGCTCTCCTGGCTGGTGTGATGGTCTTTCCTTCGGGCCCCTCGCCCGAACGGATAGGGTCGGCCTGCTTGGCATGCCGTCACTGGCATATCAGCAAACGGCATGCCAAGCCGAGAAACACTGGATATCAGTAACTTGCACGCGCCACGCCGCCTGGTGTCCGCGTCCGCGGACAAACCTGCGGACGTCCGGCCCCGTCCGCTCCCTGCCGGCACGACGCCAGTGCCGCCTTACGTCCTCTTCACTCGCGAGACATCCGCCTTAAAGCACACTTGCCGGCCTCTGTCGCAGGATCAACCGCGTGCCAGTCGTTCACGTTCTACGCCACGCCGGCGCTCGCCGTCGCCGCTCGCTCTGTTTGGCCAGCACACTGCTGGCGAGCCTTATCGCAGTGCAGGCGCATGGCGAGTCTCCGTCGCGCCAAGGATCGCAAAGTTCGGGCAGCGAACAGCTGGCGGTGCAGGTCAACGACGATCGCATGACGATCTCGGTCGCCAAGGTGCCGCAGATCTATCTGTACGGACCGATCGATGCGGGTGCCGCGCAACGCGTGCAGGCGATGATCCAGTCGCGCAAGATTCCGCCCAACAGCGACATCTATCTCAACTCGCCAGGCGGCGACGTGGCCGCCGGCATCGCGCTGGGTCGCCTGTTTCGCGCCGGCAACATGACCACGCATCTGGGATCGCCGCGCAAGACGGCGCGCCAGCCCATCGTGCCGAAATCGTCGCAGTGCGTGAACGCGTGTGCGTATGCCTATGCAGGCGGACTCTTTCGCTGGGCGCCCACGGGCAGTGATCGGTTTGGCGCGCAGCCGCTGCCCGCCACGGCTACGCCAACCACCGACGCCTCGGCCTATCTCAAAGACATGGGCGTAAACCCGCAGGTCTTTGGCACCACACCTGGCGGCGACGTGACGTGGCTCAACGCCGATCAGATGCTGGCCAATGGCCTCTCGAACAATGGGCGCTTGGTGCCTACGGCGGTCAACAGCCCGGTGAGCAACGTCGCCTCCATCTCGCTTACGCAGATGACGCGCGAGGGCGAGCATCGCATCACTCTGCAGTGTCGCCCCGATGGCCTCACCATCACCGCGTATTACGCCATCGGCGCCGACCGCGCCCGGCAGATGGTGGCGCGCGCCGCGCGTTCGTACTTCGAGATCAATGACCAGCCCATCAACAGCAGCGATCGCGTCAGCGCATCGGCCGTGGACCAATCGGTAGTCGTCAGCCAGCCCTTGGCCCTGGCGCAACTCAACCAGTTGCTGTCCGCGCACCTGATGGCGGCATGGTTGGCCGACCGTGGCGGTGCAGTGCGCTACGGCTTCTGGATGTCGCTTGATCCAGTGCGCAACGACCTGCGTACCTACGGCAACAATTGCGAGTACCTCGCCAAGCAGGCGGGCGCGAAGAAGAGCTGAGCACGCGCACCGGCGGACGTCCGCCCAGCGTCCGCGGACAGTGGCTTGGTGTCGGGCCATCCGTCTCGAGGACGGTGCCAGGCCACCGGTGAACCTCATGAACCATGGCACGCTTGTTGCCACACTACCTCGCAGCGGAGCGATGCCCCGCCCGATCCCAACACGGAACGATGAGGTGAGTCATGTGGAAAACGATGGCAACGCTGTCTCTCGCGCTGGCCTGTGCGCTGCCGGCGCTCGCAGCGCAACCGGAGCGTACGGTGAGCGGCAGCACCGTCACCTCGACGCACGATCCGAAGATACGCGTCGACCTGCCGGCCACGGCGACCTACGTGGGTTCGGATCGCTGGATGCTGCTGGGTTTCGATGATTGCGAGATGCACGTCTTCGTGGACGCCGGACCGGACAAGCGCATCCAGCGCCTGTACTGGGTGCAATTTGAGGCTTACATACCCGAGCGCCCTGAACTGCACCACGACTACTCAGGCTCGCGCCACATCACGATCAACGGCCTGGACTTCTATCTCGACACCTGGGTGCAAAACGCCGAACAGCCGGCCGAGAAGGATTCCGATGGCGACCATCAGCGCCGCCTGCTCGCCGCCAAGGGCTATCAACGGCCGGCCAATGCCATGTATGTGCGCCTCGTTCACCTTCCCGATGCCGAGAAGCGCAAGGAGCTGATGGTGATCTATGGCGAGGATCTCGCCCCTACCGGTTTCACCGCAGCGCAGCTGGGCGAGCACGGCTCGGCGCACGATCGCTGGCCGGCGATCGAAAAGGACTTGATCGCCCGCGCGCAACAACGCGTGTCGTTCAGCCCGTAAACGAAAACACCCCGGCCTGCCGGGGTGTTTTCTTCGCAGAGTGCCGATCGCTTACGGCGTCTTCTCGCTGCCCGGATGCGACACAAAGCGCGGCGGCGTGGGCTCGTTGGCGAACTGCCAGGTGCTCAGGTAAGCCAGCTTGAGGATCTTGGCCATCTTCGGATAGTCGATCTTCTCGGCCGTATCGCTGGGGTGGTGATAATCCGGATGGAAGCCGGTGAACCACCAGAACGCGGGCACGTTGTGCAGCACGAACGGGAACTGGTCGGAGCGGAAGAACACGTTCAAGGCGTACTCGTGATCGAAGCGATCATCGAGCACCAGGCCCACGTCGCCGTTGGCCTTAGTCACCGTGCGCTGATAGTCCGGGCTGTACGCGGCGCCGATCAGGTTGAGGCGGTTGCTGGTATCGGCGGGAATCTCGATCAGGCCATCGGTCTGCGGGCTGGGCTTCTCGTCGCGGCCGATCATGTCGAAGTTGATCATCGCGCGCGTGGTGTCGAGCGGACGCAGCGGGTGCGCGGCGAGATAGTACGCGCCGAGCAGGCCACGCTCTTCAGCGGCGAACACCGCGAACAGGATCGAACGCTTGGGCTTGGTCGGGTTGGCGCCGAAGGCGCGGGCGAGCGTCACCACACCGACTGTCCCCGACGCGTTGTCGTCGGCGCCGTGCCAGATCTTGTCGCCGGCCTGGCCGTCGTGATCGTGGTGGGCGCTGATGATGATGGTCTCGGGCGCCAACTTAGGATCGCTGCCTTCGATCAGGCCGACCGCATTCCAGGTGGTCGCTTCACGACGCGAGCTGTTCTTCAGATGCAGGCTGATGGTGGTATCGGGCAGCGCCTGCGAGCGCGGCTTGAGGTCGCCGTCGATGCCGGACTGCAGTGCCTTGGCTGTGCTGCCGCTGGTGCTCAGCAGCGCGTCTTCCACCTCGGCGGAGATCACCATGCTTGGGATATGGACCGGGCTGTCCGCCAAAGCCTGGGCGGGAATCGGATTCGCGGCGTGCTCGGCCTGGTGACCGATGCGCTTGCGCACCTCCAGCTGAGAGGGATGATTGTGCGACGGCTCGGGCGCCAGCAGCACCGCTACCGCGCCGTGCTCCTGCGCATTCAACACCTTCACGTAGCCGGTCGCGTAGCGCGTATTGCCGGTGCCGTTGAAGATCGACTTCGGATCGGTCTCCTGCGGCTCGTGGTCGAACACCACGACGACCTTGCCCTTCACGTCGAGGCCGGCGTAGTCGTCATAACCCAGTTCCGGCGCAGTGATGCCATAGCCGGCAAACACCACGGGCGCGGAGACGTCCTGATCAGTGGGAAAGGCGCCGGAGACTTCCGGATCCTTCCACTCGGTCTCCTTGCCGGCACGCTTGAGCGTCAGGCGCGTGGCCTTGCCGTCGGGGCGATACTCGATCAACGGCACGGCCTGCAGAAAACTGGGCTGGCCTTGTGCATCGGTCGCCGCAGGCTTCAGGCCGGCCTTGGCGAATTCCGAGGCGATCCACTGCACCGACGCATCGTCGCCCGGCTGCAGCGAGAGACGCCCTTGCAGGGCATCCGAGGCCAGGAAGCTGATGTCCGCACGCAAGTCGCCCTGGCGGATCTGCGCAAGGCCAGGCTGCTCCGGTGCGGGAACCGCGGCCAGCGCGGTGGTGGTCAGACTCGCGGCTAGCGCGAAAGCGAGAAACGTGCGGGACATGGACGCTCCAGTGGCGCGGACGGCATCGTCCGGGGATGTGGACTGGGAGGGTGCCACGCCCGCCGGGATCGATCAAACCAGACCAACGTCGGATCGCGCCCTGCCCCGCACGGTGGAACTCAGCTGCCGCCCTTACCCTTGAAGTCCGGCTCGCCATTGGCCTTCCAGTGGAACGGCATGATGTAGGGCGCGCGGCGCGCAGTGCACTTCCAGTCCGCGCCGCCGTTGGCGTGAAAGATGATCCAGTCCTGCTTGCCGTCCGGCGATTTGAAGAAGCCGTTGTGCCCCGGCGCATAGAAGCCACGCGCCGGGGAACTGGCAAGCGCCTGCGTGGGCGATTTGCGCCATGACGCAGGGTCGAGCAGGTTGGCGTCGGCGGCGGCGCTCAGCAGGCCCAGCGAATAGCCGTCCGACCAGCATGCGCTGGCGGAATAGCTGAGGAACACCTGCCCGTGCGGACCCTCGATGAACTCCGGCGCCTCCAGGATCTTGCGGCCGCCCTGCATCTCCCACGCATAGGTGGGATGGGCGATGTCCACTTGCGGCTCACCCAGCGTCCACGGATCACTCATCGGCGCGATGATCAGGTCGCTGTGATCGTCGACATAGGCGGAGTAGACGAAATAGCGCTTGCCTGCGTGATCGAACACGGTGCCGTCGATGCCGGTGAGATGGGTCTTCAGCATGCCTTTGTCGACCCACTCGCCTTGGGTGGGATCGGTCGAGGCATTCTCCAGCACCCAGACGTGGCGATGCGCATCGTCGTCGTGCGCCTTGTCGGAGGCCGAGTAGTACAGGTACCACTTGCCGTCGAGGAAATGCAGTTCCGGCGCCCAGATCGAATGGGAGTTTGCGCCTTCGGCCGGCGGGCGCCACACCACCACGGGCGTGGCGTCGGCCAGGCGCGTCATGTCCGTGGTCTTGCGCAGCGAGATGCGGTTGCCTTCGGTGCTCGTGTAGTAATACACACCGTCGCGCTGGGTCACCCACGGATCGGGGCCCGTTGGCAGCAGCGGATGCATCGTCGCCGGTGTTTGAGCCTGCGCTGCCATGGCAAAGAGGATGCCTGCCACCGCGGCGAACATTGGCTTGACGCGGTCACGCTTCATCACGGCTGACCCGCCGTGGCGGCATCGCCGTCGATCTGCAGATAGTCGACATCGACCGCATGCGCGCCGCCGTCCACGTCGATGGTGTTGAAGCCTGGCAACAGCGAGGCGGAGACGTTTTCCAATTGCCAGCCATCGTCGGTCTTGGTGACGTTGACGTTGCCGAGTCGCGATCCGTTGACCACGATGGATGGCTGCGAGGCCAATCCAAGATCACTGAAGCGCACGACCAAGGCATGCTGGCCGCCGGTGCTGTTAACCACGAAACGCAAGCGTCCTTCCGGGCCTGCCGCGAGTCGGGCCCTGCGCAGGTTGGAGGATTGGCGATTCGGCACGGCCACGGCGTTGCTGAACTGCGCATCCTCCGCTTCGTAGCGATGGAAATTCAAAGCCGCCGAGTTGTAGAGCACCTCGTTGTGCTTCACGCTGGTCGGCGCATCGGGCGACGACGAGGTCGTGATGTGCAGCATGCGGCCGTCGTCGCGCAGCAGCAGCGCTTGCGTCCAGCCTGCATGGATGTTGCCGGTCCGCTTCTGCACCGGTGCGCGCACTTCCCACCACGGGCCGCGGCCGGAAGCGTTGTTCCAGTACAGATCGCGGCCGCCCTCTTCCGCGCCGCCGCCGCCGCGCTCAGCGGAGATCACGATGACGCCCTCGGGACCGCCCAGCGGGAACCACGTCACCACCGGACATGCCGCCGGCCAGAAGCCGGAGAGCGTCATCACCGGTTCGCCATGGCGTTGCGGATCGCCCCAGTCCAGACCATCGCGGCTGAACTTGATGAACACCTGGCCGTTGTTCGGACCGTCGATATTCTCGTACGTCATCGCGTAGCGGCCGTCACCCAGGCGCGTGACCACGGCCATGCCGGGACGCTGCACGCCGCCGGGAATGGCCACGTCCAGCACTTCTTTGCCCCAGTGCTTGCCACCGTCGTCGGAGACCTTGTGGCCCAACGCCTGGTTGTAGCCTTCGGCCTTGTGCTGCTCGGTGGAGTAATAGGCCACCAGGCGGCCGTCATCGAGCACGTGGATGTTGGTTTCCCACACGCCCTTGTTGTCCTTGTCCTCTGGTCGACCGCCGCCCTTGATGATCGAGCTGCGGTAATGCCAGGTCTTGCCGGCATCGGTGGAGGTGTACATCTGCAGGTCTTCCTCGTTCACCCTGCCCTTGGCGTCATTGCCGGTGGCGTTGGCCGAGAGCACCAGCGTGCCGGCGGGAAGATCGCCGCTCGAGCGCTGCAATTCCGTGATGTGCGGCTGCCAGCGCAGCTGCCAGTTGTTGTCCTTCGTGTGCGTCTGGTCCGTGACGTTCATCAGGTAACGCCAGTGGTCGCCACCGTCGCGACTTTCCCATAGCGGCACGCCCGCCATGCCGTCCTGTTCGAACGCCATCAGCAGGCGCCCCTTGTCTTCCGGCGAACCGTGCTCGATGCGCGTCACCGATACATAGCCGGAGCCGTCGACCAGATGCGTGCCGACCACGGGATCTGGAGTCTCTTGCGCCAGCGACGGGCTGGACATCGCCGAGGCGATGCACACGGCAAGAGTGGACAAAGCGAAGCTCAAGCGAGTCATGCACGAATTCCCTGTTCACGCCATCGCGGCGCACTGTCGAAAGCGCCTCCCAAAAAATGGCGGGAACGGCATGTCACTACCGTCCCCGCCCAGTGGGAGAGGGTTACATCTTGAAGCGCACGCCCAGGCCGTAGGTACGGTCCTGGTAACGGATGTCACGCGGGCGGGTATCGCCGTCGCCCCAGTATTGGTGCAGGTTTGCACCGAGGATATTGGTCGCGTTGAACACCACGGTGAAGTACTTGTTGATGTCGTAGCCGAGCGAGAAGTCGACCTGGTTGGCCGGCTTGATCTCGTCGTTCACGCCGGCCACGGTGGGCTGGTTGAAACCATCGATGAAACGGCTGCGGTAGTTGTAGGCCAGTCGTGCGGACCAGCCGAACTTTTCATACATCAGCACGGCATTGCCGTTGTTCTTGGACACGTTCTGCAGCGGCGAGGTGACCACCGGGCCGCCGATGAACTGCGGCGAACGCGTGGAACCTTCGATATAGGTGTAGTTGAGCTGCAGGCCCAGGCCATTGAACGGTTCGGGCAAGAAGTCGAAGAACTGCTGGTACGCCACTTCCGCACCGTCGAGGTGACCCGAACCTGCGCTCTGCGGCGAATTGAGCTGGAACGGCTGGCCACCAATCGTCACATCCGTCACGTAGTTCTGGATGTAGCCGTTGATGTCGCGATAGAACACGCTGCCGCTCACGTAGCTGGCCGGGCCAAAGTAGTACTCGAGCGCCGCGTCGTAGTTGTTGGAGCGGATCGGCTTGAGGTCCGGGTTGCCGCTGCTGGCCACGCCGGCGCGATTGATCGTACCCGGGTTGAGCGACAGCGACGGGTTGAGCTGGCCGAAGTCCGGATACGTCAGCGTCTTCGCCGCCACCAGGCGTAACTGCAGGTTGTCCTTGATGTGCAGGTTGAAGCTCAGGTTCGGCAAGTACACCGGCGAATCGGTCGAATCGGACAGCGGCGAATACACGTTGGTGGACGCGTCATACGAGAACGCATCCAGGTTGCGCTTCACGCGTTCGATGCGCATGCCCATCAGGCCATCGAACGGCATGCCCCACAACTCGTTGCCGTAACCGAACTGGAAGTAGCCCGCGTAGGACTTCTCGTCGATGTGATAGAAGCGGCCCGGGTTCTCCGCCGCCAGACCGGTCGGCACGCCGTACAGCGTGCGAATCGCATCGGCATTGTTGGTCAGGTAGTTGAAGCAACCGCTGAGCCACGGCTGCGGGATCGCATTGGTGGTGGGCTGGCTGCAGAAGTAGCCGCTGGGGAAGCGCGCAACCACCTGGTTGGCGGGATTCGGATTGAGCGAGATGTCGCCCGTGCCACCCGGCGGCGGCGTGGACACTTCGATACTGCCGTTGTACTGCGCCTTGTGATCGGAATAACGCAGGCCGAAATCCACGTACTGGAAGAAGCTGCCGTTGATGTCGTAGTTGCCGTCGCCACGCCACGCCGTCTGCTTGCCGCGCTGGTTGTTCCAGGTCTGGAACAAGCCGTTGAGGTAGTAGTTCGACGGATCGTTGGCCGGGTTGCCTGCCAGCTGCCAGTTCTGCGCGCCGTTCCAGATCGTGGTGATCGGTGCCTTCAGGAAGGTATCGACGATGAACGTCTGCTCATGGAACGAGGATGAGTTGAACGACAGGTCGGTCGACAGGTTCAGGCGATCGCCATGCCACTTCGTACCGATCGAGTTCTGGATGTCATGGCCCCACTCCTGGTGCGCCTGTGTGCTGGTGGCCGCATAGGTGTTGCCGGTCCAGCTGCCGCTGGCCGCGTCACAGATGGTCTGACCGTAGTAGGTGGAACCGGTCAACTGGTTGGCGTAGCAGTTGTTGGTGACCTTGATGTTCTGCGGATCGACCGAGCCCACCGGGAAGCTGAAGAAGAACGGCTGGTTGTAGTTGTCCGAATCCCAGTCATACAGACCTTCGACATAGATCTCGGTGCTGTCGTTGGGTTTCCACTCGAGCGCGTAATTGAATTCCTGACGCGTGCGGTCGCCGATGTTGTAGTCGGCGCCGAAGCCGTTCGGTGCGGAAATCAGATTGCCGCTGGACGTGCGCACGGGTGCGCCGGAACCATCGGTGAGCACCTTCGGGAAGTCGTCCCACACCGCGTTATAGGCGTAGTGCTGGCGGTCGTAGCCCACATTCATCAAGGCGCCGAACTCGCCCAGATCCGTCTTCCAGCGATCGCTGAGCAACACGCTGCCCGAGGGATCGGTATGGTCGCCGTACTTGCTGTGCGTCTCGTTGACCGTCGCAGCCACCTTGCTCCCGTCGAAATCGAACGGACGGAACAGCTGCATGTCGACCATGCCGGCGATGCCGCCATCAGGCAGGCTGGCCTCGCTGGTCTTGTACACCTGCACGGTCTTCACCGCCGTCGCCGGCAGGTTCTGGAAGGCGAAGGCGCGGCCCACGCCGCTGAAGATTTCGCGGCCGTTGAGCGTGGTGATCACATTGGGCAGGCCACGAATCACCACCGAGCTGGTTTCGCCCTGGAAGCCCTGCGCCACCTGCACGCCGGTGATGCGCTGCAGTGCGTCGGCCACGCTGTTGTCGGGCAGCTTGCCGATGTCCTCGGCCACGATCGAGTCGGTGATCATGCGCGAGTCCTGCTTGAGCGTTTGCGCGCTCTGCAGGCTCTCGCGCAGCGGCGTCACCACCACGCCCGACAGATTCACGGCGTCTTTCTGTTGCGCGTCGGAGGCGGTGGCCGCCTTCTTGGGTGCATTGGCGGGCGGCGTGGTGGTGTCCGTCGACTGTTGCGGATCGGCAGGCGCTGCCGGTGCATCGGCCGCGTGCGCGACGCCGAACGAGGCGGCGATGGCGGCTGCCAACAAGGTTCTGTGGATCTGTGTGCGTATCATGGAAAGCCTCCCCTCAGAGGTCATAGCCCGCCAGCTCAGCCGGCGGCATCGTTATTCAGGACGCCGTCGTTCTCCGCGACAGCGCTAGAAGTTGAAAAGACGGCGCCGCCTCAGCGGACGGCACCTGCCGCTTGCATTGGAAACGTCACTGCATCCGCCGGAACCGTGCCGCGAGGCGCGTGCGACAGCGAACGAAGGATGTCGATCTCGCGCTGGCGATAAGGCTTGCCGTCGGCGTAGAAGAGGTCGTGGAACCACAAGGTGGGCGGTGCCATGGTGTACGGGCGCTGCCACGAATCCCACGGCATATTGGTTTGCGACTTGCCGAGCACGAAGCCCCAGTTGACCATGCCCACGTCGGCCTTCTTGGCGATGGGCAGAATGCCGTCGATGGTCGAACCGTTGCCGCGCGCCATGTATTCGGTGCAGATCAACGGACGTCCATACGTCTGCAGCTGCTTCACGCGGCCGGCAAAGGTTTCCGGCCAGCTGTAGTCGTGGAAGCTGATCACGTCGGACTGCTCGATCTGGGTGCGCTCGACCGCATTGAGCTTGGCCGGATCGGACCAGTCGTCGTGATGCCAGACACCGCTGGTGAGCGGCTGCACTGGTGCCGCGCTACGCGCCCAGGCAAACACCTGCGGGAGCAACTTGGCGACGTGGCCTTCCTTGTCCTTGGGTTCCCTGGCGTCGTAGTTGCCGCCGCCCGGATTATCCGGTTCGTTCCACACGTCCCATGCCAGGATGCGCTGATCCTTGGCGAAGCTGCCGACGATGTCCTTCACGTACTGCTCGAGGCGCGGGTACTGACTGGGATCGGTCATCGCCACACCCGGGCTCTGCACCCAGCCGGAGTTGTGCACGCCGGGAATCGGCGGGTGCTGCGGGCCGAGCTTCGGCTCCGGATCCCAGCACGAATCGAACAGCACGAAGATCGGCTTGATGCCGTGCTTGTTGGCGATGGTGAGGAAGCTGTCGATGCGTTTCTTGAAGCCCGCCGCATCCTGCTGCCACAGCAAGTCGTGCAGGAACACGCGCATGGTGGTCATGCCGGCCTGTTGCGCCCAACCGAACTCCTGGTCGATGCGCGCGGGATCGAACGTGTCGGCCTGCCACATCTCCAGCTGGTTGATGGCGTTCGCCGGCAGGTAGTTGCTGCCCAGCGGCCACTGCTGCTTGGCATACCAGGCCTTGGCTTCGGCGGGCGTCCAGCGTTGCGACGCGTCGCGCGCATGGGACGGCGCCGCGAACGTTGCCGCCAGACCCATGGCCACTGCCAACAATGCGTACTTCATCTGCTCTCCCTCAGGTGGCGTCGCGACGGACTCCAGCGACGCATTGGTTATGCGCGGCCGCCTTGTTTTGGAGACAAAGCGACCCTATGGACGCCCTCGCGAGCGTCCTTGCAGCGACTATTCGTTGGGTCAGTGCGCTCCGCGCGCCGACTCGGTGGTGAACTCGTACACGATCAGGTTTCGGTACTCATGGCCTGGCTCCAGCCGTGCCGAACCGAACGACGCCTGGTTGGGCGTGTCCGGGTAGAGCTGCGGTTCCAGCACGAAGGCATCGCCTTGGCGGTAGACGTGTCCGCCGGTGCCCACGGTGGTGCCGTCGAGGAAATTCCCCGAGTAGAACTGCAGACCGGGCTTGCTCGACTTGAGCGTCAGCACGCGGCCGGAGGCCGGGTCTTCCACTCGCGCAACGACGCGCAGTGCGGGCGCTTCGTCCTTGCTGATCACCCAGTTGTGGTCGTAGCCGTGGCCGTTGAGCAATTGCGCATCGTTGGTGCGAATGTCGCGGCCGATCGGCTTCGCCTGGCGGAAATCGAACGGCGTGCCGGCAACCTTGCGGATCTC
>Ga0209672_100952_pt1 | contig 12904 bp, 9 predicted proteins | sample AraplaCol_mMS_r2_FD_184273 | JGI IMG/M metagenome (GOLD analysis project Ga0209672, IMG submission 184273) | Arabidopsis root microbial communities from North Carolina, USA - plate scrape CL_Col_mMS_r2 (SPAdes) (version 2) | ecosystem: Host-associated > Plants > Roots > Endosphere | place: USA...
CTCCCCTACACGGTGTAAATGATGCAAATAACCGCGCGTGAAGTGCCGGCATGTATAGCATGCGCACGATTCGTCGAGCGGGCGAAGCGAATTCCTGTGCGTCGCGTTGCGGATCTTGATATCGCCGAAGCGCGTGAAGAGCCAGCCGTTGCGCGCGTTGCGCGTGGGCATGACGCAATCGAACATGTCGATTCCCGAGGCCACGCCCGCCACGAGATCTTCGGGCGTGCCGACGCCCATCAGATAGTGCGGCTTGTCGGCGGGCAGGCGTGGGCCGACATGCTCGAGCACGCGCATCATCTCGTCCTTCGGCTCGCCGACGGACAGTCCGCCCACCGCAAAGCCATGAAAGTCGATCTCGGCCAGCCCCGCGAGCGATTCGTCGCGCAAATCCTCATACATGCCGCCTTGCACGATGCCGAACAGCGCATTCGGGTTGCCGAGGCGCTTGAACTCGTCGATCGAGCGTTTCGCCCAGCGCAACGACATGCGCATCGATGCCGCCGCATCGGCGTGCGAGGTCGGCACACCGTCGGTCGCATACGGCGTGCATTCGTCGAACTGCATGACGATGTCCGAATTCAACACCTTCTGGATCTGCATCGACACTTCGGGCGAGAGGAAGAGCTTGTCGCCGTTGATCGGCGAGGCGAACGTGACGCCGTCCTCCGTGATCTTGCGCAGCTCCCCGAGCGAGAAGACCTGAAAGCCGCCCGAATCGGTGAGGATGGGCCGCCGCCAGCCCATGAAGCCGTGCAGGCCGCCGTGCGCCGCGATCGTTTCGAGGCCGGGACGCAGCCAGAGGTGAAACGTATTGCCGAGCACGATCCGCGCTTCGATTTCCTCGAGCTCGCGCGGGGCGATCGCCTTGACGGTCCCGTAAGTCCCCACGGGCATGAAGATCGGCGTCTCGACCACGCCGTGGTTCAGCGTCAGGCGTCCGCGCCGGGCCTGTCCGTCGGTAGCGAGCAATTCGAAGGCGAGCCCGCCCGGCGGTGTCGGACCGGCGGGGCGCCCGGCGTCGCGCTCGTGCGCCGCGCCGGGAAGATGTTCGCGAATGAGACCTTCGGTCATGGATGACTCCGGGAAAAGGCTGTGCACGCCGTTTGCGAGCGGCGCGTCGGTGCGTTAGTCATCGCGGCGCGTGAGCAGCATCGCATCGCCGTAGCTGAAGAACCGGTAGCGGGCTTCGATCGCGTGCCGGTAGGCCGCGCGAATCGTCTCCACGCCGGCGAACGCCGAGACCAGCATCAGCAGCGTCGACTTCGGCAAATGAAAATTGGTCACCAGCCGATCCACGATGCGAAAGCGGTAACCGGGCGTGATGAAGATATCGGTTTCGGCGGAGGCTGCCGCGAGCGGCCGTCCGGCAGCCTCGGCATCGCGCGCCGCGGCTTCGAGCGCGCGCATCGACGTCGTGCCCACAGCCACGATGCGGCCGCCGCGCGCGCGCGTTTCGGCGATGGCGTCGACCAGCGTCGGCGGCAATTGATACCACTCGCTGTGCATCTTGTGTTCGGCGATATTTTCCACGCGCACGGGCTGGAACGTGCCGGCGCCGACATGCAGCGTCAGGGTCGCGCGCTGGATGCCGCGGGCATCGAGCTGGGCCAGTATGTCCTCGTCGAAATGCAGTCCCGCCGTGGGCGCGGCCACGGCGCCCGGGTTTTGCGCGAAAACGGTCTGATAGCGCGTCTCGTCGGTCGCGTCGGGGTCGTGCTCGATGTAAGGCGGCAGCGGCAAGCGGCCGTGGCGCTCGATCAGATCGAGACAACTGTCCGGAAAGTGCAGCGTGTAAAACGGTTCCACCCGCTCGCCCACGGTGACGTCGAACGCATCGGCCAGCCGCAGCACAGAGCCTGGCGCGGGGCTCTTGCTTGCGCGGATTTGCGCGAGCGCCGTGCGTTCGCCCGTCACGCGTTCGACGAGAACCTCGATTCTTCCGCCGCTGGCTTTTTGCCCGAAAAACCGCGCCTTGAGCACCTTGGTATCGTTGAAGACGAGTAAATCGCCTGCCGACAGGCACTCGGGCAATTCGACGAAGCGGCGGTCGGCGAGGCGCGCGGGGGTAGCCGCGGCTTCCACTTCGAGCAGACGGCTCGCGCTGCGTTCGGGCAGCGCCTGCTGTGCGATGAGCTCGGGCGGCAGATTGAAATCGAAATCGGAAAGCGTGAACATGCTGCGTTGGTCGGCCTGAAGCGGCGCGGCTCGAAAGAGATGGGAGCCGCTATGATCGCGAAACATCGCGCGAGTTGCGTGCGATAAAGCCGATATTGTACTTGTGAAGAGGACCGATGCCTTTGCCACGCCCGCTTAAGCCCGATCCGTCGGACGACGCCCCCGCGGCGGAGCCCGTCGTGGCCAGCCCGCGCAAGCCCGCCAAGACAGTCGACAAGCTTGCCAAGCTTGGCCTCACGCGCGACATCGATCTGGTCTTGCATCTGCCGATGCGCTACGAGGACGAAACATCGCTTACGCCGATCGGCGAAACGGCGCCCGGCGAGACGGCTCAGACCGAGGGCGTCGTATCCGACAACGAGGTCGCATACCGGCCGCGGCGGCAGTTGATCGTCAAGCTGCGCGACGATGCCGGCGACGAACTGATCCTGCGCTTTCTGAACTTCTACGGCTCGCAGGTGAAGCAAATGGCCGTCGGCACGCGCTTGCGCGTGCGCGGCGATGCCCGCGGCGGCTTTTTCGGGTTGGAGATGGTGCATCCGAGCGTGCGGCCCGTCGATGCGGATACACCCTTGCCGCAGGCGCTGACGCCCGTATATCCGAGCACGGCCGGTGTATCCCAGGCTTATCTGCGCAAGGCCATCGACAATGCGCTCGTCCGCACACCATTGCCCGAGCTGTTGCCCGAGCCGCTCGCGCAGGCCTATATGCGCCGGCTCCATTTGCCTGCGCTGGCCGACGCCGTGCGCACGCTGCATCATCCGAGCGCCGACGCAGACGAAGCCGCGCTGATCGACGGCACGCATCCGGCCTGGACACGGATCAAGTTCGACGAGCTGCTTGCCCAGCAGCTCTCGCTCAAACGCGCGCACGAGGAGCGGCGCCGCCGCACGGCGCCGCCGATGCCTTCGATGTCGCCGGGCGATCGGGGCGCGGCGCAAACGCTCAGCGCCCGCTTCAGAGCGGCGCTGCCGTTCGCGCTGACCGGCGCGCAAAAGCGCGTGGTGGCCGAGATCTCGGCCGATCTTGGCGCCCCGCACCCCATGCAGCGGCTCTTGCAAGGCGACGTCGGCAGCGGCAAGACCGTGGTCGCCGCACTCGCGGCCGCGCAGGCGATCGACGCCGGCTATCAGGCCGCGATGATGGCGCCCACCGAAATTCTCGCGGAGCAGCACGCCCGCAAGCTGCGCGGCTGGCTCGAGCCGCTCGGCGTGACGGTGGCGTGGCTCGCGGGCAGCCTGAAGACGAAAGACAAGCGCGCTGCGCTCGAAGCGGCGGCCTCGGGCGCCGCGCAACTCGTCATCGGCACGCACGCGATGATCCAGGACACGGTGGAATTCGCGCGTCTCGGGCTCGTGATCGTCGACGAGCAGCACCGTTTCGGCGTCGCGCAGCGGCTCGCGCTGCGCGCCAAGGCGCATCGGGCGGCCATGGGCGCGAGCGATTTTCAGCCGCACCAGCTCATGATGTCGGCGACGCCGATCCCACGTACATTGGCGATGACCTACTACGCCGATCTCGATGTATCGACGATCGACGAACTGCCCCCGGGCCGCACGCCGATCGTCACGAAGCTCGTGTCCGACTCGCGCCGCGACGAAGTCGTCGCCCGGGTGCGCGAGGCGGCGCTGACGGGGCGGCAGGTCTATTGGGTGTGTCCGCTCATCGAGGAAAGCGAGACGTTGCAGCTGCAAACGGCCGTCGAAACGTTCGAGACGCTGGCCGCGGCGTTGCCGGAGTTGCGCGTCGGGCTCGTGCACGGCAGGCTCCCTCCGGCCGAGAAGGCGGCCGTGATGGAGGCGTTTGCCGGCAACGAAGTGCAACTGCTCGTCGCGACCACCGTGATCGAGGTGGGCGTCGATGTGCCCAATGCGTCATTGATGGTGATCGAGCACGCCGAACGGTTTGGGCTCGCTCAATTGCATCAATTGCGCGGTCGCGTCGGGCGGGGCAGCACGGCATCGGTATGCGTGTTGCTGTACGGTGGGCCGCTTTCGTTGACGGCGCGCGCGCGTCTGAAGACCATGCGCGAGACGACCGACGGTTTCGAGATCGCCCGGCGGGATCTGGAGATTCGCGGCCCCGGCGAGTTTCTTGGCGCGAGGCAATCGGGCGCGGCGATGCTGCGCTTTGCCGACCTGCAAAACGACGCGTGGCTGATCGAGCCCGCCCGCGAGGCGGCGGCCCGCCTGGTCGCCGAGTACCCGGATGTCGTGGCCGCCCATTTGGCGCGGTGGCTCGGCGGACGCGAGCAGTATTTGAAGGCGTGAAACGCGCCTCGCCCACAGATCGGGCTCGGGAGTTATACGGTTGGCGAATTCACGCGACGGGTGTATAACTTAAACCTATCAATTTTCACGTTTTGATTGTCCCCCAATGACGCTCACCGAACTCAAATACATCGTGGCGGTTGCCCGCGAGCGGCACTTCGGGCGCGCTGCCGAGGCGTGCTTCGTCAGTCAGCCGACGTTGTCCGTCGCGATCAAAAAGCTCGAAGACGAACTCAACGTGCAGATCTTCGAGCGCGGCACGAGCGAAGTCAGCGTGACGCCGATCGGCGAGCAGATCGTGACCCAGGCGCAGCGCGTACTCGAGCAGACCCTGGCCATCAAGGAAATCGCCAAACAGGGCAAGGACCCGCTCGTCGGGCCGCTGCGGCTCGGCGTCATTTATACGATCGGGCCGTATCTGCTGCCGACGCTCGTCAAGCAGATGATCCGGCACGTGCCACAGATGCCGCTCATGCTGCAGGAGAACTACACGCTCAAGCTCATCGAGCTGCTCAAGCAAGGCGAGATCGACGTCGCGATCATGGCGCTGCCGTTTCCCGAGACGGGTCTCATGGTGCGGCCGCTTTACGACGAGCCGTTCGTCGTCGCGCTGCCGTCCGGGCACGCATGGGAGTCGCGCAAGAAGATCGACCCGGATGATCTCAAGCAAGAAACGATGCTGTTGCTCGGCAACGGTCATTGCTTTCGCGACCATGTCTTGGGGGTGTGCCCTGAACTGATGCGGTTTTCGCAGACGGCCGACGGCATCCAGAAGACGTTCGAGGGCTCATCGCTCGAGACGATTCGGCATATGGTGGCAAGCGGTGTCGGCATCACGGTGCTGCCGCGTATGTCGGTGACCGAGGTGAGGGTGCATGCGGGGGGACCGGATGCGGGCTTGCTCAGCTATGTGCCTTTCGACGATCCCGTGCCCGATCGGCGCGTCGTGCTGGCATGGCGAAAGAGCTTCACCCGGATGCCGGCGATCGATGCGATCAGCGAAGCCATCGCCGCGTGCGACTTGCCCGGTGTCAACAAGCTCGATTTGCCTGCCGTGGTGAACTGAACGCTTCGGCAGAAGCGAGGATGGACTCGACGAGGCGGGCGCGTGGCGCTCCCTCGTTTTTTAGCGGCTATCGAATAGATTGGTTCAATTAATTTGATGCAATCGATAGCCACCGATATGCTCGGTTCCATGGATCGCAGCGACTGACCGCTGACTCCCACTCGACCCAAGGAACCGCCATGTCTGACAGCAAGCTCACCACGGCCGCGGGCGCGCCCGTTGCCGACAACCAGAATTCATTGACCGCAGGGCCGCGCGGCCCGATCGCGTTGCAGGACGTCTGGCTGCTCGAGAAGCTCGCGCATTTCGACCGTGAAGTGATTCCCGAGCGGCGTGTTCACGCAAAGGGCTCCGGCGCATTCGGCACGTTCACGGTGACGCATGACATCACGCGTTATACGAAGGCGGCCGTGTTTTCGGAAATCGGCAAGCAAACGCCGCTTTTTATTCGTTTTTCGACGGTGGCCGGTGAGCGCGGCGCCGCCGATGCCGAGCGCGATGTGCGCGGCTTTTCGATCAAGTTCTATACGGACGAAGGCAATTGGGACGTGGTCGGCAACAACACGCCCGTCTTTTTCATCCGCGATCCGCTCAAGTTTCCCGACTTCATCCATTCGCAGAAACGCGACCCGTATACGAACCTGCGCAGCAACGTTGCCGCATGGGACTTCTGGTCGCGCCACCCTGAATCGCTGCACCAGGTCACGATTTTGATGAGCGACCGAGGCATTCCGAAGAACTACCGGCAGCAGCACGGTTTCGGCTCGCACACGTTTTCGTTCATCAATGCGGCCGGCGAGCGCTTCTGGGTGAAGTTTCATTTCAAATCCGCGCAGGGCATCGAAAACCTGACGAACGAAGAGGCCGCCGCGGTCATTGCCGGGGATCGCGAGAGCGCGCAGCGGGACTTGATCGAAAGCATCGATCGCGGTGCGTTCCCGAAGTGGCATTTCCGCGTGCAAGTGATGCCCGAGGCCGACGCCGCGCGTTACGGCATCAATCCGTTCGATATCACGAAGGTCTGGCCGCACAAGGACTATCCGCTGATCGACGTGGGCGTGATCGAGCTCAATCGCAATGCCGCGAATTACTTCTCCGATGTGGAGCAGGCGGCCTTCACGCCGGCCAATGTGGTGCCCGGAATCGGCTTTTCGCCTGACCGCTTGCTGCAGGGTCGTCTTTTCTCGTACGGCGATGCGCAGCGCTATCGGCTGGGCGTTAATCATCATCAGATTCCCGTGAATGCGCCGAAATGTCCGTTTCACGCGTTTCACCGGGATGGGGCGATGCGGACCGACGGCAATCTCGGTCCCGCGCCGAACTACGAACCGAACCGCTTCGGTGCGTTCGCGCAGGAGCGCAGCGCCATCGAGCCGCCGCTCGCAGCCGGTGCCGTCGACCGTTACGACCATCGCGAGGACGACGACTACTACAGCCAGCCCGGAGCGCTCTTTCGGCTGTTCGACGAGGGCCAGCGCGCGCGATTGTTCGAGAACATCGCGCGTCATATCGACGGTGTGCCGGACGATATCGTTGCGCGCCAACTCGAGCACTTCTCGCGCGCCGACCCGGCTTACGGTGCAGGCGTGGCTGCGGCCATCGAGCGTCTGCGCGCGGCGCGTCCGGAGTAACGACGGCGAACGACGAACGATGGTGAACGCGGCGCCAACATGCGTGGCACGGTGGCGCCGCAACGTTCGAGTGGGCTACACTGGCGCTCGCCCGATGCGAGAAGCATAACTGCCGGTGTTTCAACAGGGCACGGGCCATTTCGCATCGTTCGCCTCTCTCTTGCAAGGAGCCGCCATGGCAAAGAAAAACACCGCATCGCAAATCGACATCGGCATCAATGACAAGGACCGCAAGAAAATCGCCGAGGGGCTGTCGCGCCTGCTCGCCGATACTTACACGCTTTATCTGAAGACGCACAACTTTCATTGGAACGTGACGGGGCCCATGTTCAATACGCTGCACCTCATGTTCGAGACGCAGTACACGGAGCTTGCGCTGGCTGTGGACGCGATCGCCGAGCGTATCCGCGCGCTGGGCGTACCGGCGCCGGGCAGCTATAAGGAATTCGCCAAGCTGTCGTCGATTCCCGAGGCCGAGGGCGTGCCGAGCGCGGAAGAGATGATTCGCCAACTGGTCGAGGGGCAGGAGGCCGTGGTGCGGACCGCCCGCGCGATTTTTCCGACGACGGACGCGGCGCATGACGAGCCGACGGCGGACTTGCTCACGCAGCGTATGCAGACGCATGAGAAGACTGCGTGGATGTTGCGGGCGATGTTGGCTTGAGGCAAACGGCGGGGCGCTACGCTCCCACACGCAAAGGGGCTCGCCTGCATGGGAGCCCCTTTTGCATTCCGGCCTTAAAATAGCGCGATCGCAGCTCCACGTTGGTCCAGGCCGCCCGATGTCCGCTCCCATGTTCGCCCGCTTTCCGCTTTATCTCCGCTTGATCCGCATGGACAAGCCGATCGGCTCGTTGCTGTTGCTGTGGCCGACGCTCAACGCGCTATGGATCGCATCGGGCGGTCATCCCGCTCCGTCTCTCATCGTCATCTTCGCGGTGGGAACGGTGCTCATGCGTTCGGCCGGATGCGCGATCAATGACTACGCCGACCGCGATTTCGATCGCTACGTGAAGCGGACCGAGAACCGGCCGCTGACCTCGGGCAAGATCCAGGCATGGGAGGCACTGGCGATTGCGGCCGTGCTGTCGTTCGTTTCGTTTTTGTTGATTCTGCCGCTCAATGGACTGACGAAAGCGCTCTCGGTAGCGGCGCTGTTCGTGGCGGGCTCGTATCCGTTCATGAAGCGGTTTTTTGCGATTCCGCAGGCGTATCTCGGCATCGCCTTCGGCTTCGGCATTCCGATGGCTTTTGCCGCCATTCAGGATCGCGTGCCGACGCTGGCTTGGGTCATGCTGTTGGCCAACGTGTTCTGGGCCATTGCCTACGATACCGAATATGCGATGGTCGACCGCGACGACGATCTGAAGATCGGCATCCGCACTTCGGCAATCACGTTCGGCCGCTTCGATGTCGCAGCGGTGATGCTCTGTTATGCCGCGACGTTCGGTATTTACGCCGGCATCGGCGCGAAGCTCGGCTTCGGCTGGCCGTATTGGGCCGGCTGGGCGGTCGCGCTCGGATGCGCGATCTATCACTACACGCTGATTCGCGAGCGCGAACGAATGGCCTGCTTTGCGGCGTTTCTGCACAATAATTGGCTTGGCGGCGCACTTTTCGTGGGTATTGCCGCGCACTACGCTATCGCCGGCTCATAAAAGCGCGGCGATTCGACCTTACTGCTTGCCGAGTTCGTCGCCCATTTCCTTCGCGCGTGCGTCGGCGGCGAGTACGCCTTTGACGATGGCGGCTTTGATAGCTTGCCCTTCGAACGATGCCAGTGCGGCAGCCGTGGTGCCGCCTTTCGACGTGACGCGCTCGCGCAGCGCGCTCGCGGGCTCCTCCGATTGCACCGCCAGTTGCGCGGCGCCTGCGAATGTCGCGAGGGCCAGCGCGCGGCCTTCGTCATCGCCGAGGCCCAATTGGCGCGCTGCCTCTTGTAACGCTTCGATGAAATAGAAGACGTAGGCCGGCCCGCTGCCTGAGATGGCCGTGACGGCATCGATCTTGGCTTCGTCGTCGAACCACACCGTATTGCCGACAGCGCCGAGCACCTCGGACGCGAGCGTTTGTCCCGCGGCATCGACGCCGGGTAGCGCGGCGAGCCCCGTCACCCCCATGCCGATCAATGCAGGCGTGTTCGGCATCGCGCGCACGATGCGCGTGTATCCGTTGAGCCAACGTGAGATATCGGAGCCGCGAATGCCGGCTGCGATGCTGATGACGAGTTGCGTGGCGAGATGCGGAGCCAACGCTGCCGCGACGCTTTTCATGACTTGCGGTTTGACGGCCAACACGATCGCGTCATAGTTGCGCAAGGCTTCGTCGGCTTGCGCGCCGGTCTTGACGCCGAAGCTCGACTGCAATCGCGTACGCGCATCTTCGTTGACGTCGACGGCATACAGGTCCGAGGCGGATGTGCCGCGTTTTATGAGGCCGCCGACCAGGGCCGCGGCCATGTTGCCGCCGCCGATGAATGCGATTTTCATGATGGATGCTCGTGCGGAAGGTGAGTCAGTGAGAGTAGTCGCGCTTGCCGAAGACGGCTGTGCCGATCCGCACAAGCGTTGCCCCTTCGAGCACGGCCGCTTCGAGATCGGCGGACATGCCCATCGACAGTGTGTCGAGTGCGAGGCCTTCGGCGCGTAGCGCGTCGAACAGCGCGTGCAGAACGCGATGCGGCGCGCGCTGGGCTTCGAGATCGGCCGCCGGTTCGGGAATCGACATCAAGCCGCGGAGCGTAAGCCGCGGCAGCGCGGCGATTTCGCGTGCGAGCGCGGGGGTATCGGCCGGCGATACACCGCTTTTCGACGCTTCGCCGCTGACGTTGACTTGCAGGCAGACGTTCAGCGGGGGCAGCGTATCGGGGCGCTGTTCAGAGAGCCTTTGTGCGATTTTCAGCCGGTCGACCGAGTGGACCCAGTCCATATGCTCGGCAACGGGGCGCGTCTTGTTCGATTGCAGCGGGCCGATGAAATGCCATTCCAGCTGAGCACCCAAGTCGGCCAGTGCCTCGATTTTGCCGATGGCCTCTTGCACGTAATTCTCTCCGAACGCGCGTTGGCCTGCGGCAAACGCGGCGCGGACGTCTTCAGCGGGAAAAGTCTTGGAGACGGCGAGGAGTCGGACGGATGCGATATCGCGACCGGCTGCCTCGGCTGCCTGTGCGATGCGTCGATGCACAGCGTCGAGGTTGCGGGCAATGTCGGACATGGCGATGCTGAGCGAGGAGCCGTGGGCGGCGACGGGGGAATTATACGGACTCACCGTCACCTCCACATTGCACCGCGATCTCACCAAACCGCTTGACTCGTAATCGCAAACTGTTTCAACGACGAATCCACCGCCGGCATCGGCCCTGAAATTGTCCGCTCGATCTGATCGACAAGCGGCAACCCCACATCTTCGAGCCAATCGGAAAGCCCGAGCTCCACGGGCGTATCGATGCGCAGGAACATTCCGGCATTCGAAGCGAGCCAATGACTGATGAGCGCTTTCGCCCGAGACGAGTCCGGCGATTCTGGCGCGATCACGGGCCCGATCACATACCCATCGCCAAATCGCCGAAATAGCGCAAATCCAATCAACTCCCCATCCCGATCGAGTGCGATCCCGCTCGCGATATCGAGCAGCGCCGGCAACAATGCCGCTCGATCGAGTCCGCTGGCACGTGACGCGAGCGCCACGAGCCGGGGCGTATCGTTCGCTCCGAGCGGCCGCAGCCGTTCACCGGGCGGCAGCGAGACGAGCGGGGGATGAAACGCCGCGCCTTGATGCTGATGGATGCTCCCCAGACGCCGGAAACCGAGTTGCTCGGCGAGCGGCAAAGCCGCGTCGCTCGCGTGGAGCAACAGTGTGCGCGGCTCGAGCGCATGCATCCAATGCGTGATCATCGCGCGACCGATGCCGTGGCGCGCATGATCGGGCGCGACGATCAGCATCCCGATCGTTGCGGCGTCGGCGCCGAACTCCCACGCAAAGGCCGAGCCGACCAACACGCCGCCTTCATCGATCGCCACGACCCCCTTGCCCGTCCGCGCGGCAAACCGCCAGTCGTCCGGGCGGTGACGCCAGCGCACAGCGCGCGACAACGCATGAGCGGCACTCAAGTCATCGTCGGCAAATTCGCGCAGGCTGATGCCACTGTGGGGAATTCGATCGAGCACGTGGGCCTCCTGTTTCTGTGTGCGCATACTTCGGATCTTCGGATATTCACTGTCACAGCGTGCCCCGTCGTTGACTAGGACGATCTTCCTGTCGCCGCCCGTACGTCGCACGTTAAACGTGGTGCACTGCAAAACGCATGGTCGAGCGCGCCATAACGCACTGAATCTGCTGATCGCGAAATTTTGTCGGCGAAATATGCGGCGGGGGTGGCTCTACGATCTAGGTCATCGAAACCGTTCGAAGACCTCATATCATGGATCAGTTCGAGCCAGCCGCCGTGGCGGTGCGCAGCGGCCATTTCATTGGCGGTCAGTGGATCGACCACCGCGCCGTGCAATTGGATGTCGTGCGCCCCTCCGATGGCGCTGCTTACGCCTCGGTGCCCGTCGCGGACACACAAATGGTCGATCGGGCCGTCGAAGACGCATCGCGCGCGTTTCGCGAGAGCGGCTGGCCGCGCATGGCGCCGCGCGAGCGTGCACGCGTGTTGCGGCGCTTTGCCGAATTGATCGCCGCCGACGTGGGCACGCTCGCTCCGCTCGAAGCGCTCGGCTCGACACGGCCTGTACGCGACGCCTACGCGTGGGATGTCCCGTTCACCGCGGAAGGCATCCGTTTTTACGCCGAGTTCGCCGACAAGGTCGGCGGTGAGCTCGTGGCCACCGACCACGATCATCTGGGCATGACGATCGCCGAGCCGTATGGCGTCGTGGCGGCCATCGCGCCGTGGAATTTCCCGCTCGTGATGGCGTCGTGGAAAATCGGACCGGCGTTGGCGGCAGGCAATGCGGTCGTCATCAAGCCCTCCGAGATGACGCCGTTCTCGGTGCTGCGTCTGGCCGAGCTCGCGATCGAAGCCGGCATACCGCCGGGCATATTCAACGTGGTTCAAGGCGACGGCGCGACGACGGGCGATGCGCTCGTGCGGCATCCCGGCATCGCCAAGGTCACCTTCACGGGCTCAACGCGTGCGGGCGCGCAAATCATGACGGCTTGCGCTCAGTCGGGCACGAAACCGCTGACCTTGGAGCTCGGTGGCAAAAGCCCCCAACTGGTATTCGCCGATGCGCCGAAGATCGACGAAGTCGCGCGCCGCATCGCGGGGGCCATTTCGGGCAACGCGGGCCAGGTCTGCGTGGCCGGGTCGCGGCTTCTCGTTGAGCGCTCTATCGCCGACGAATTGGTGGAGCGCATCAGCCGTGCATTCGCGACGCTGCGCGCCGGCGCGACGTGGGCTGCGGGCACGACCCTGCCCCCGATCATCTCCGAGTCGCAGGCCGCGCGCATCGAAGCCATCGTCGAACGCAGCGCGGGCGAAGGCGCTGTTGTGCGCTGCGGCGGGCGGCGCGCGGATGCCCCGGTACCGGGCGCGTTCTATTTGCCGACGATTCTCACCGATGTCACGCCGCAAACGGAAGCCGTGCGCGCGGAAATCTTCGGCCCGGTGTTGACCGTGCAGACCTTCGAGACGGAAGAGGAGGCGCTCGCGCTCGCCTCGCATCCCGAGTACGGGCTTGCCGCGGGTGTCCACACGGCGGATCTCGGCCGCGCGCTGCGCCTCGTGCGTGCGCTCGAAGCGGGCACGGTGTGGG
>Ga0209672_100954_pt1 | contig 12865 bp, 5 predicted proteins | sample AraplaCol_mMS_r2_FD_184273 | JGI IMG/M metagenome (GOLD analysis project Ga0209672, IMG submission 184273) | Arabidopsis root microbial communities from North Carolina, USA - plate scrape CL_Col_mMS_r2 (SPAdes) (version 2) | ecosystem: Host-associated > Plants > Roots > Endosphere | place: USA...
ATATTGAGACGACGACGGCCTCCACGGTCGACGACGCGCGCTCCTCCATCGTCTCCGATGCCGCCATCCACGCGATGCTGATCGACTGGTCGCTGCCCAATGCCGAGGGCGTCGAGAAGGACAATGCGGCGGCCATCGGGCTGATCAACATCATTCGTGCGCGCAACGAGAACGTGCCGATCTTTCTCATGACGGAGCCTGAGAAGGCGCAAACGCTGAGCATAGAGACTGTCCAGGCCATCAACGAGCTGATCTGGTTGTCGCAAGACGCAGCAACCTTTGTCAGTGGCCGCGTGCATGCGGCCATGCGGATTTACCTGGGGACCCTGTTCGGGCCGCTGACCGCCGCCCTGGCCAACTTCAATGAAGTGCACGAATATTCATGGCATACGCCAGGCCATACCGGCGGCACCGCCTTCCTCAAGCATCCCACCGGTCGCGCCTTTTACGATTTCTACGGCGAGCACGTTTTTCGCACGGATTTGTCGATCAGCGTCGGGGAGATCGGCTCGCTGCTGGACCATACCGGGCCGATCGGGGAGAGCGAGAAGTACATCGCCCGCATCTTCGGATCGCATCGCAGCTATACGGTGACCAACGGCTCTTCAACGTCCAACCGCATCATCTTCATGGCTTGCGTGGGGCGCGATCAAGTCGTGCTGTGCGACCGCAACTGTCACAAGTCGATCGAGCATGGCCTGACCATGACCGGCGGCATACCGCATTATCTGGTGCCGCATCGCAATCGGTACGGGCTGATCGGGCCGATCTATCCGGACAAGTTTTCGCAGGCCAGTGTTCGCAGCGCTGTCGCCGCCAACCCATTGTCGAAAAACCTGGCGGATCAACAGCCGGTGTTCGTTGTGGTGACCAACTCCACCTATGACGGCCTTTGCTACAACACCGCAAGAGTGCTAGAGGAAGTGGGCGGCTGGGTCGATCGCGTCCACTTCGATGAGGCCTGGTATGGCTATGCCAGGTTCAACCCGCTTTATTCCGGGCGACTGGCCATGCACGGCCCAGCCACGGAGCATGATCCGAACGGGCCTACCGTCTTCACTACCCACTCGACGCACAAATTGCTCGCCGCGTTTTCGCAGGCGTCCTATATCCATGTGCGCGATGGTCGCAGCAGCATCCCGCATGCGCGTTTCAATGAGTCGTTCATGATGCACGGCTCCACCTCGCCGTTCTATCCGATCATGGCGTCGAACGAAGTGGCCGCCTCGATGATGGATGGCCTGGGCGGCGTCAGCCTGACCCGCGAATGCATCGATGAGGCCATCCATTTCAGGCAAATCGTGGGTCGCTTGAATCGCGACTTCGCCCAGAAGGGTTCGTGGTTCTTCCGCACGTGGAATCCGGAAGTCATCACGGATCTCAACACTGGCAAGAAGATCGATTTTGTCGACGCGCCTCCGGAGCTGCTGGCCGAGGACGCCAATGCCTGGGTGCTCCATCCCGGCGACAACTGGCACGGCTTCGGCGACCTGGAAGACGGCTACTGCATGCTCGATCCGATCAAGGTGACGGTGCTGACGCCCGGTGTCCAGGACGACGGTTCGCTGGCCGATCAGGGCTTCCCGGCGACGCTGCTCACGGCCTACCTCGGCGCGCGCGGCATCGTGGTGGAGAAGACCAGTGACTTCGGTGTGTTGTTTCTGTTCTCGATCGGCATCACCAAGGCGAAATGGAGCACCCTGATCACGGCCTTCCTGGATTTCAAGCGTGACTACGATGAGGACAGGCCGCTGGAACGCGTGATGCCCGATCTGGTGGCCAGCCACCCGGAACGTTACGGGAATCTCGGCTTGCGCGGCCTGGGCGACCAGATGTTTGCGGAGATGAAGCGGACCAACCAGACGCAGCATCTACAGCACGCCTATTCGAGCCTCCCCGAAATACGCATGTCGCCGGCAGACGCGTACCAGCAACTGCTGCGCGTGCAGGTCGAGCGCGTGGCACTGGCCGATCTTGCCGGCAGAACGCTGGCAACCAGCGTGGTGCCATACCCGCCCGGCATTCCGATGCTGATGCCCGGCGAGGTCGCCGGTTCGGCGGACGGTCCCTATGTGGGTTATCTCAAAGCCTTGCAGAGCTGGGATCACACCTTCCCGGGCTTTGGCCACGATACGCATGGCGTGGAAGTGGAAGACGGCGAGTACTACCTGCAGTGCCTGAGGTCTTACTAGGCGATTACTCCCATGGTCACAGGTGGCGGCAAGAAAATGGGGCTACTCGGGGCCTCCTCATTGGTCGTCGCCAATATGGTGGGGACCGGCCTGTTCCTGTTGCCATCGAGCCTGGCCAGCGTCGGCAGCATCTCGCTGCTTGGCTGGATCGTGGCGGCACTGGGCGCCAGTGCACTGGGCCTGGTGTTCGCGCACCTGGGCATGGTCGAGCCCAAGGCGGGTGGCCCGTATGCCTACGCGCGCGATCACATGGGGGCCTTCCCGGCGTTTCAGACCAATTTTCTTTACTGGGTCGCGAACGTCATCGGCAATGTGGCGATTGCGGTTTCGGTGACCGGCTACCTGGCGGTCTTTTTTCCGGTGCTGAAGAATCCATGGATCGCCAATGCATGCACGGCGGGCATCATCTGGCTGTTTGTCTGGCTCAATACGCGAGACGCCCGCGCGGTGGGGCACTTCACGGCGATCAGTACCGTGGCCGGCATCCTGCCGATTGCCTTCGTCGGTCTGCTTGGCTGGTTCTGGTTCCGGCCCGATGTGTTTGCCGCCAGCTGGAATCCCGAGCAACTGCCGACGATCACGGCGATCAGCCGAAGTGGCGCGATTGCCCTGTGGGCGTTTCTCGGCGTGGAGAGTGCCGCCGTTTCGGCGGGCGTCATCGAGAACCCCAAACGCAATGTTCCCCTGGCCACCATCATTGGCTTGCTGGTCTCGACGGCGATCTACATTTCCTGTTGCACCGTGCTGATGGGCATCATTCCCGGCGCCGAGCTGCGTATTTCCGGCGCGCCCTTCGCCGAGGCGGCGCAAGTGATGCTCGGACCCTGGGCGGCGGTGATCATCTCGCTGGCGGCCATCCTCAAGGCGTCCGGATCGCTGGTGGGCTGGATCCTGATTACCGCGCAGTCCGCCGAGGCAGCCGGCCGCGACGGCATGTTTCCCCGCCGTTTTTCCTTGACCAACGAGCAGGGCATGCCGGTTCAGAACCTGATCGTGACCGGCGCGATGATGACCTTGATGCTGCTCATCACGACGTCGCCGGACGTGGCGACGCAGTTCGCCCACATCACCGACGCCACGGTCGTGCTCATGGTGCTGCCGTACCTCTATTCCGTCGTGTCCATGTGGCGTCTCAATCGCGAGATCCACATGTCGCCTGGCAAGGTCCAGCTTTATATCGTGATTGGCGTCGTGGCCTGTCTCTATTGCCTGAGCGTGGTGCTGGGGCAGGGTGCGGAGCTGGGTCGCAAGGCACTGCTCATTCTGCTTATTTCCGCACCGCTTTTCGCCTTCATCAAAAAGAAATAGGTGCGGCCATCCCGGCTGTATCCGTATCGAGGTATTCGAACAGGCTTCGTCGCGAGACTGGCAAGCACGTCAGGACTTCGATCGCAGTCCCATTCTCCGGATCCGGGTGCTCTCTGGTCACGCCCAGACATGGACACGCTTAGAGGAGTCATGTCATGAACCACGCGAAGGGCCTCGCAGAACCCAAGCCATCAGTGGTCGCCGGAGCCGGTCTGGACGTGGTGGAGCGCGTTTCAGAGATGTGCTTTGGCCTGCTCATGGCATTGACCTTTGTCGGCGCCGTGTCGACGGTCGGGCCGGACCACGAAGACCCATCGACCATGTGGCGCGCCGCCCTGGGTTGCAATCTGGCCTGGGGCTTGGCCGATGCGATGATGTACCTGTTGCATACTTTGACCAGCCGAGGCCACCGCCTGACCCTCGCACTGGATATGAAGAGTGCGCCTGATGCGGCAACGGGCGTCGGACTGGTGCGCAACGCGCTGCCGTCCTTTATCGAGATCCTCGTGACCGACGCCGATCTGGAGCCATTGCGGGGCAGGCTGGTCAACCTTGAGCCACTGCCGGAGCGTCCCCGGCTTTATTTCATCGATTTCCTGCGGGCGGCGCGCGTCTTCTTCATCGTCGTGCTGTCGACCTTTCCCGTCGTACTGCCTTTCATGCTGTTGGACGACGTACCCAAGGCGCTGCTGATCTCGCGCGTGCTAAGCCTGGCCATGTTGTTTCTCGGCGGCTTTGCCCTGGGAAAATATGCGGGCCTGGGCGCATGGCGAGCAGGCTTTGGCATGATGGTGATCGGCGTATGCCTGACCATGGCGATCATCGCGCTGGGCGGCTGATCGCCGGAGCGCACTTGTTCCGACGCGCGCTGATTGGTCAGACGGGCAATGCTGTGAACGTCACAAGGGCGGCTCTTTTCCGGTCTGCTCGCTCATCATGAATTGGGCGTACCAGTCCGGCCAGTTCTCGTCGTGTTTGCCGCCGTTGCGCTTCTCGTGCTCGCCGTGCGCGGCTCCCGCGCGTCGCAGTGCCGCTGCGAGCTCGGCCGACGAGGTGTAGGTCGCCACGCCCGTGTCCACGCGCCCAGGCAATCGATGGGTGATTTCCTGGAACAGCCAGCCATTGCCGTCCGGATCGTGGAACGAGGCGAAGGAGCGGTAGCTATTGCGCTGGGGATCCGGTCCGCCGACGCGGGTCCGCCCGAACAGATAGGGCTCGTCCTGGCCCGCATACGCCCCGGCGTCGCCGTGGAATATTTCGCTGATATTGACGCCGCGATCGACCAGGTCTTTGCGGGCCGCCTCGATGTCCGAGACGATCAAGTACAAGCCTTGGGCGGAGCCCGGAGCGGCTGTCGTCACATTCTTGCCAAAAATGACCGAGCATCCGGAACCCGGCGGCGTGAACTGGAGGACGCGGAAGTAGCCGTCATCCGAGGCGAAATCAGCATCCAGTCTCCAGCCCAGGCCGACATAAAAGCGTTTGGCGCGATCCACATCCGACACGGGGATGACGACGATTTCAAACTTCATGTCGACGCCCCGGGCCTGCGGGGTTTCGACGGCCGTGGTGCTCATGTAAACCTCCGATGGCTTGGGCCGCAACGCGGCCTTTGCGTGGCCACAACAAGGCGGGTGGGCGGGACCGGGGCGGGGACACCCGGCCTGTCAGTGTGCCGGGAGCCTGATGAAGCGGGCGTCGTGACAGGGGCGAGGGGGCAGTCGTGGCGGCATGGGAGAGGCCGACAAGCCTGGCGTTCATCGGCGCAGAGGCCTTGGGTCAGAAACCCGATGGCCTGATCGGCTGGCCACCCCGTTCGGCCACCTTCGAGGCCGGACCGAGATTTTGGCCGGGATATGGGTTTCAATAGCGAAAGATGGCGAGGCGATCGCGGGGAGCGGTGGCCAGCGCTGCGGCTCGACCAATGAATGTCAAAAGGCGCCGCTAGTTTAAGCGGACCATGGTGCACTTAAGGGTAGACGATGGATCGACAGGCGGCGGCAGAATGGGATGGCGCGCAAGCAGCCACCGAAGGGCAGATCTCCCGACGTGTTTCCGTCGACCTTCGCGCCAACCTGGCGCTGTTGAGCGTCATCGCGTTGGCCGTATTGACGCAATTCGTCGCGATGCCATTTCTGCTGCGACAGTATGGGGCGTCCGCACTATGGATCGCGGTACCGCTGGTGCTGCTGACGCCCATGCATTGGGGGCTGATCCATGAAGCGATCCACGGGCATCTGCTGCCCCGGCGGCGCTTCAACGAAGGCGTGGCGCGCGCGTTGGCGATCGCCTTCATGCTGCCGTTCGACGCGGTGCGCTTCGGGCATTTGATGCATCACCGCTACACGCGCGAATCCTTTGATCGGCCCGATGTGCATGACGGCGTGACGCATCCCGCGCTCGCCCGCATCGGCTACTACGCGCACCTGCTCGGCGGCCTTTATCTGGCTGAGCTTGCCTTGCCGTTGCTCACGCTGCTGCCTGCTTCATGGGTCAGCCGACTGGTTGCGCAAAAGCTGCACAGCGAAGAACCGGCTGGGCGGGAGGTCCAGCGACTGTTTGTGGCGTTCGCCGGAAATACGGAGCGACGCGGGCTGATACGGCGCGACTGGATACTGTCGCTGGCACTCCATGCTGTTGCGTTTTATCTCTATGGGGCCTGGTGGCCCGCGCTGGTGGGGATCATGTTGCTGCGCGGACTTTGGCTCTCCATCGCGGACAACCTGCCGCACTACGACGTCGTGCTCGACGAACAAGCGCGCGCTCGCAATTTTCGCGCGCCGGCCATCTGGCATCCCGTGCTGATGAATCATCATCTTCACCGCCTGCATCACCTGCATCCGACGCTGCCGTGGACGGCACTTCCCTCGCTTGCTCGCGCCCATGCTGCCGTTTCCGATACCGACGCTGGCTATTTCAGGTCAGCACTGCGGCAGTTTCGCGGGTTTGGCAAGGTGCGCTGAAGAGCGCGCCGCATCACCGCTGGCGGCCGGCTTCGGCGTTTCATCGTGAGAAACCAGCGAAGGATCTTGCTGTCATTGGAATCGTGATGCTTGTTGCACAAGCATGTAGCGAGCCCTGTTAGCATCGCGCGCCGAGACCCACTTCGAAGACTGATGCGAGGGTTGGGCACGTGGCGCCATCGATAGCCGACAGGGGGCGATTCGTGATGGCTGGTGATGTGGGCATGTGTGTCGATGTGGGGTGTGCGGACGAGCGCAACGATGGTTTGCGCGAGGTGACGTGGCCCGCCCTGGCGATGCTGCCCTTTGTGCGGCGCGCCGACGCGCCGACACCTTCCGGGCACGTTCGACCGCCGTTGATCGGCGTCACGGCAGTTCCTCGCCAGCGCCCCCATCGCGATCGCCGCCTCGCGCCGCATGGCGAACTTGATCGTTATCTTTTGCAGCTGCTGACCCCGAATTCGCCGCCGGGCGATGTCACACGCAGCCATGTTTCGGCGGAGGCGGGAGACATCTGCATTTTGGATCTCGCGCAACTGCCCGACAGTCAGATCGGGGCGCCCTCGACCCTGTCGATGGCGGTGCCGCGCCAGGTGCTGGAGAAAGCCATCGGGTCGCGAAATCTGCATGGCACCGTGCTCAAGTCACACGGGGCGATGACACCCTTGATCGCCGCCGTCGTGTGCGGCCTGCGTTCGCTCCCAACTCCCTTGTCTCGCGTGCAGGCCGCAGCGGCACAGGAAGCGTTGCTCACCTTGCTGTCGGCTGCCTTGAAAGATGAGGCGCCGGATGAAGTCGCGGACGCTACTCCACTGGGTACCGGGCTGCGCCAGCGCATCGTCGAATTCATCACGCGCAACGTCCATGTGCTGGAGTTGTCGCCCGAGTCGCTCTGTCGCCGTTTCAATGTCTCGCGCGCCCATCTCTATCGCGCCTTTGCCGGCGATGGCGGTGTGGCCAAAGTCCTTCGCGACATACGGCTGGATGCCGCCTATCGGGAGCTGACCGGGGCAGTGCGTCCGTTGCGCTCGATCACGGAGATTGCCTACAGCCTGGGCTTTTCCAGCGGCAATCAATTGTTGCGGAGTTTTCGGGCCCGTTTTGGCATGACGCCGAGCCAGGCTCGGGCGAGCGAGCAGGGCTGAGCCGCGCTCCGTCACGTCATTCGCCAGCCGCGCTGCATGCGCCAGCGTTTGAATAGAGACGCCACGCCGAACGAAAAGAGACGCCACGCCGATCTCGCATTGCATCGGTTGCATACGCTTGCGCCGAGCTTTCCTTAAGACGCCGCAGGCACGATACACAGGGGATCGATCCACGCGTGTCAGCGGGCCATAGGCCGGAGAACCCCCTCCGGCTCAGGGGCTATGCCAGTACCTACGCTTCCCATGGATTTGAATCGATTCAAGTTCGATGGCTGCCTCGTGCGTCCGCGCGCGCGCGGGCGTGTCCGTCGCTATCACGGCGCCGCGCCGCTGCCCCGGCTACTCGTCTATCGGCGCGCCGCGCGCCACCGAATCACAGGCCTGGACTCGGCCTGACTCGCGGCGCCCAGCGCACCGCCAACAACAACTGCATCTGTTTGCACATCGACAGGGGAAAGTGATGAACCGGGTATTCCGCATCGTCTGGTCTACGGCGTTGAACGCGTGGGTGGTGGCTTCCGAACTCACCGGCAAGCATGGCAAGGGACGCGGATGTGCCGCGTCGGCGACGATCGATGAACGCTCATCACCCGCCCGCGCATCGCACGGCGCGTGGAAGCTGCGCCTCGGTGTACTCGTGGGCTTGGCGTCACTGTATGCGGCGCCCACGCTGGCTGCCGACAAGTACTGGGACGTCAATGGCGGCGCTGGCGGCAGTGGCGGCACGGGCACGTGGGATACCTCGTTGACTCTCTGGAACGCCGCCAATGACGGCGTCGCCGGTCCATTCACCGCCTGGAACAACACCAACATCGACAACGCCATCTTCGCCGGCACGGCCGGCACGGTGACGTTGGGTACGGGCATCACGGCAAACACGCTGACCTTCAACACCAATGGCTACACCCTGACCGGCGGCACGCTGACGCTGGCTGGCACCACACCCAGCATCGTAGGCGCCGCGACGATCAACTCGATCATCGCCGGCAACGCGGGGCTCACCAAGAATGGTGCAGGCCTATTGACCCTCGGTGGGACCAATACCTTCACCGGCGGCATCACCGTCAATGCAGGCACGTTGGCCGTTACCAGCGATGCCAACCTCGGTAATGCGAGCAACGGCATCACGCTGGCGAACGGTACCGGGCTTACCGCCACCGTTCCGACGGGCGGCACGGCGCTGGCCGCTTCTCGCGTGGTGACTGTCAATGGCACCGTCAGCATCGGGGGCAACGGTGTCGGTGCGGCCCGCTTCACGGGCGCCGGGAGTTTGAATTTCGGCAGTGGCGTCACCCTGACCAACACCGCCAATGACTACACCGGCGCGACAGGCTTCAACACCGGCGGCAACTACGGCTTCACCTCCATCGGCAATCTGGGTGAAACCAGCACGCTAGGTGCGCCCATCACCGTGGCGAATGGTACGGTGACCGTGGCATCCGGCGGTGGCCTGGCCGGCAATCTTTACTACTCAGGCGACGGCGACGTCTCTAATCGCAACTGGTCGTTCGTTGGCGGCAGTACGTCGCTCAGGAATACCGGCACCGGCACCTTGGATCTGAGCGGCACGATGGCCATGGCCGGCGGGACGACGGCGAGTCCGCAGACCTTCGATGTCGAAACGGGCGACATGATCCTGCGGGGTGTCATCAGCGATGCGGTGGGGCGTTCGGTTTTCTACACCGGCGTGGCGGGACGGAACATCACGCTGGACGGCGTGAATACCTACATCGGCCCCAGCCTCATCACGAACATCAACGTGTACGTGTCGTCGCTGACGGATTCCGGCACCGCCAGCTCGCTGGGCACCGGTGGCCACGGCAACATCACGCTGACCAATGGCAAGCTGTATTACACGGGCGGTACGACGTCGACGAACCGCTTCTACGCATTTGATGGCGCGAGCACCTTCGCCAACAACGGCACGGGCGGACTTTCGCTCACGGGTGGGGCCACTTTCGTGGCGGGCGGCACCGACTCGATCACGCTGGGCGGCACGTATGCGGGCACCAACTCGTACGCCAGCGCCATCAGCGGCACCGGCAACGTGGTTGTCAACAACAGTGGCAATTGGCTGTTGAGTGGCGCCAATACGTATTCGGGCACGACCACGGTAACCGCTGGCACGCTGACCGCCGGCAGCACGAGTGCTTTTGGCGCATCCAAGGGCGTGATCGTCAATGGCGGCACGCTGGATCTCAACAGCCTGGCCATCATCGTGCCATCACTGGCCGGCACGGGCGGCGCGGTGAATCTGGGCAGCGGCTCGCTCACGCTAAACGCTGCCTCGGGCAGCACCTCGTACGCAGGCAGCATCGGCGGTACTGGCAGCCTCACCAAGCTCGGCGCAGGTACGCAGATGCTCACGGGAGCCAATACGTACACCGGTGCCACCACCGTCGGTGGCGGCACGCTGGCGCTCGATTACTCCATCGCGGGTGCGCCGGCCAGCAACATCATCAGCAGCAGTTCGACGCTCAACATGGATGGCGGCACGCTGTCTGTCAAAGGCAAGGCCGGCGCCAACGCGCAGGCTTTCAACGGCCTCAATATCATCGGCGGAAACAACAGCATCAGCGCCACTGCCGGTTCGGGCGGTACGCTGGCGCTCTCGCTGGGTGCGATCAATCGCAGCAGCGGCCTGGTCGATTTTTCCTTCAACACCGGCGCCACCATCACGACGACGAATGCAGACGGCGCGCTCGGCGGTTGGGCCACGGTCAACGAGTCCAACTATGCACAGGTGACGGGTGGGGTGATCACCGCGTTCACCAATTACGCTGACAAAGATGATGCGAGCACCTGGATCAATGGCGATATCGTCAGCGACGAAGGCGGCAATGCCAACACGCCGTATACCGGCACGGTGACCGGCAGCGTCGCGCTGGGCGGCATGAAGGTCGCGGCGGCGGCAGGGTCTACGGTGAACGTCAGCACGGGCAATACGCTGAGCGTGGATGGCAGCATTATCGTGTCGCCGACGGCGGGTTCCGCCAACCAGACCATACAGGGTGGTTCAGTCACGGGCGGCGCTGCAGGCAGCCCGCTGGGCGTGCTGCAGAACGCCGCCGGCAACTTCAGCATCAACTCCACCGTGGTCGACAACGGCGGCGCCACCAGCTTCGCCGTGAACGGCCTGGGTACAGGCGTCGTGACGCTCAACGGCGCCAACACGTATACGGGCTCGACCACCGTCAGTGGTACTACGCTGGCCTTCAACAGCGTCGCCAATGGCGGTGCGGCCAGCGCGATCGGCGCCTCATCGAACGATCCATCCAACCTTGTGCTGGAGAACGGCACGCTGCACTACACCGGCGCGACCAGCACGACAGATCGCGGCTTCACCCTCGCCGATGGTGGTCCGTCCCGGACCATCCAGGTAGACGGCACCACCAATCTAACCTTCAGTGGCCAGGTGATCAGCCCGGACGATGCCGGCTTCACGAAGACCGGCAGCGGCACATTGACGCTGTCCAACGCTGCAAATGATTTCGTCGGCCCGGTGATCGTGGGCAGCGGATATCTGGCGACGGGGTCGCTGGCCGACGGAGGTGTGGCAAGCGGCATCGGCGCGGCAAGCAGCGCCCCGTCCAACCTCGTGCTGCAAAACGGCGGTGGCCTGGAATACACCGGCGCGACAACCTCTACCAATCGCGGCTTTACGCTTGCCGCCGCAGTAGGTCATGTCGCGGTCGATCAGGCGGCCACCACGTTGACCGTTAGCGGCTCCATTGTCGGCGCGGGTGGGTTCAACAAGGACGGCGCAGGCACGCTGGTGCTGTCCGGCGCCAACACTTATAGCGGCGGCACCGGCGTCAATGCGGGCACCTTGCGCGCGGGCTCTCCCTCGGCCTTCGGTGCGGGCATCATGACTGTTGCCGCTGGCGCAACGCTGGACACGGCCACCTTCCCGATCAGCGTCGGGGGGTTGAACGGTGCGGGCAATGTCACGATGAGTGCCGGCGGCGGCCTCACCATCAACGGCAATGGTACGTGGACGGGCGCGATCAGCGGTCCGGGTGGCGTGACGGTGGTTGGGCACACCGAAACCATGACCGGCTGCGGCAACAGCTACACCGGCGCCACTACGATCTCGTCTGGCCAGATCATCACCGACTGCCTCGCCAACGGTGGGCAGCCCAGTGGCATCGGCGCCTCCGGCAATGCCCCAACCAACCTCAACATAACGGGCACGCTGAGCTACACCGGCACCAGCGTCAATATCGACCGCGGTATCAATCTCACAGGTAATGCGGCACTCAACGTCACCAATGCCGGCACCACGTTGGGTATCAGCGGGCCGATCATCAACAACGGGCAGGTCCAGAAGCAAGGTGCGGGCACGCTGGTGCTGAGCGGCACCAACAGCAACATCGTCGGCACCTACGTTCGCGGTGGCACCCTGAGCGCCGGCAGCACCAATGCGTTCGGCAGCGGCTACCTCGTGACTGATAACGTTGCCGGTGTGTCGGTCGACCTCAACGGCTTCAACACCAATGCGAGCTATCTGGCTGGTGGTGGTACCACCGGCGGCAATATCGATCTTGGCAACGGTACGTTGACGGTCACCAACGGCAGTACGGCAGCTACCGCCACCTATGCCGGCGCCATCACGGGCACGGGCGGCTTCGTCAAGAACGGCGCGAACATCGAATATCTCAGCGGCGGCGCTAGCACCTACACCGGCTCCACCACCATCGGTACGCTCGCTGCCACTGGTGGCATGCTTGAAGTGTACGTGCTTGCCGACGGCGGCATGGCCAGCTCCATCGGCGCATCAAGCAATGCCGCCAGCAATCTCGTGCTCAACAATGGCACGCTGCAATACCTGGGCATGGGCAACACCACGGACCGCCTGTTTACGCTGGGACCGTCCAGCACGCTGGATGCCTCCGGTGCGGGCGCGGTGCAGTTCACCAATACCGGCGCGGTCGCGTTCAGCGGCCCCGCCAATTCGGCACAGGTCGTTGCGATCACCGGCAGCAGCACCGCCAACAACAGCCTGGCGCTGCAGATCACCGACAACGGCACCGGTAGTACTTCGGTCAGCAAGACCGGCGGCGGTACGTGGATTCTGCGCAATGCGGCCAGCACGTACAGCGGCGTCACCACCATCTCCGGCGGTGTGCTTGGCGTGGACCATCTCACCAACGGCGGGCAGGCCAGCAGTATCGGCGCCTCGTCGAATGCGGCAAGCAACCTGGTGATCGGTAACGGTACCCTTCTCGGCGCGACACTGCGTTACACGGGCACTGGC
>Ga0209672_100957_pt1 | contig 12846 bp, 7 predicted proteins | sample AraplaCol_mMS_r2_FD_184273 | JGI IMG/M metagenome (GOLD analysis project Ga0209672, IMG submission 184273) | Arabidopsis root microbial communities from North Carolina, USA - plate scrape CL_Col_mMS_r2 (SPAdes) (version 2) | ecosystem: Host-associated > Plants > Roots > Endosphere | place: USA...
GTGCTGCTTCGGCCAGCGAATGATCACGTTGCGAAAGCCGATGCTCTCGCCCGAATGCCATAGCACGTCGCCGTGGATGCGCCAGCCATAGCCGTAACTGTCGACGTCGGCTTCGTCGCTGACTTTGTTGTGTGGGCTGAAGGCGAGTCGACGCGATGCATCGGACAGCAGGCGATGGTCGTAAAGCGCGGCATCCCAGCGCGCGAGATCGTCGATGGAGGAGTAGATGCCGCCATCGCCACGTGTCGCGCTGGTGGGGCTCTGGTCGGTTTGCACCCAGTGCCCATTTTCTTCGCTATAACCGTAGGCGCGATGCGTCACCTCAGGGCCGCCGCGCACATAAAGCAGTGTGTGGCTCATACCCAGCGGGTGGAAGATGTTCTGCGCGAGGAAGTCGGGCAAGGACTGTCCCGATGCGCGCTCCACGATCAAGCCCAGCAGCACGTAGCCGCCATTGCTGTAGCGATACGCCGTGCCCGGCGGAAAGTAGCTGCGCGGCTCGGCCGACAGCATGCGCAGCACGTCGGCATCGCTGATCTGCGCGGTGGCATCGGCGGGCATCAGATCCTCGTAATCGATCAGCCCGCCAGCGTGACTGAGCAATTGCCGGAGGGTGATCTGCTCATGCGCGGCAGGGAGCTCCGGTAGCCAGTGCCGAACATGATCGTCCAGGCTGAGCTTTCCGCGTTCCGCCAGCAGCAGGATCGCTGCCGCCGTGAACTGCTTGCTGACGGAAGCGAGTCGATAATTGGTAGCCGGCGTGGCGGCCTCGTGTGTCTCGAGGTTGGCCAGGCCGTAGCCGCGGTTGACCAAGGGTTTGCCGTCCTTGATCACCAACAACGATGCACCCGGGCCATTGCCCTGGTAGCGGGACATCAAGTCGTCGACCTCGCTCGCGTGCACGACGCCTGAGCAGAGCAGAACGACGACACACATGAAAACCCACTGGCGCATCAGGGCTGGCCTCGTCATTGGCAGGGCGGTCATTGCACCGCCACGTCGTAGATGGTGTCGGGCGAGGGCTCGGGGCTGAGCGTGTAGTGCCACCACTCCATCGCGTAATGGCGGAAACCCTCCCCCTCCATCGCGCGCTTCAGGATCTCGCGGTTGGCGTGCTGCGCCGCGCTGGCCTCCGGCGAATCGGTGTTGGCCAGCGTGCCGAAGTAGTCGAAGTCCGTACCCATATCGAGCGGCGCACAGTGCGCGTCGGTGGCATCGCATTGCATCAGCGTGAGATCCACCGTGGCGCCGCGGCTGTGGCCGGAGACAGGTGCGATGTAGTCGCCGAGCAGCGCGCTCTTCTCCAGCTTCGGATAGTGCGCGGCCTTGGTCCGCTGGTCGTTGAGGTCGCCGGCCCAGCGCACGAAATGTTGCACGGCGCGCGCGGGGCGATAGCAGTCGAACAGCTTGAGCCGCTGGTGCTGTGCATGCAGGTCGCGCTCCACGCGTGCCAGCGCTTCGGCGGCGGGCTTGAGCAGCAGGCACTTGGGCGCTAGGTAGCCATCCACGGGCGTGCCGACAAAGTTGTCGCTGCCGGCGTATTTGATGTCCTCGGCGATATCGGGTGCAAGCTGACGGATATCGACCAGGCCCGCTTGGGCCGCCGTGGTTGCCGGCGACAGCCTGGGTGCACCGTCGGCATGGGCGAGTGCGACGAGCGCGAGTAGCGCGAATCCAGAGATGGAGCGTGGGCACTTAGTCACAACCGTGCTCCCGATGAAAGGCGAGATCTTCGAAGTCGTAGCTGAAGTCGGCAGAGGGATCGACCTTGCTCATGCGCAGGCTCCCGCGGGTATCGTCGGGGAAACTCAGCCATGCGTCGGCGTCACCGTGATCCCAATGCACCAGGTAACGCTGGCCGGCGCGCATCACCGTGCCCGTCAGGCGCGGCGACTTGGCTGCGGCGAAGCGCAGTGCCTCGCCTTGCGGGCACAAGGTGATGGTGCCAAACCACGGGTCGCGCCACAGCCCCCACTGGCTGCGAAGTTCATCCGCTTTGGCTGGTTGTGAGGCGGGCGGTGTAGATGCTTTGCGTGAAGTGGCCGCTGCGCGATCGAGTTGGTCGGCGTACCAGCTGACATCGTGCGCATTGGCAGGCGAGGTGACCTGCTTGGTCAACGCCTCGACCAACACGGTGCGCGCGTCTTCCGCCTCGCTGTTCATCAGCACGACGAAACCGGCCTTGCGATCGGGCAGCAAAGTCATGGCCGAATACATGCCGGACAGCGTGCCGGTATGCGACACCGTGTGGACACCATCGACGTCGGCAATGCGCCAGCCATAGCCGTAGGCGTAGAGACGCGTGCCGTCCCAGGCGCGCCGCCTCGCCGAGATCGGCATCGGCGTGTAGGGCGTCCACAGGATCTGCCGCTGTTCGGGCGTCAGCCATTGCAATTGCTGCGGCGTAGGTGCCACCCAGTTGCGTGCCCATGCAAGCATGTCGGTAAGACTGCAGCGCACGCCGCCGGCAGCGGCCGAGGTGATATCGGGTATCTCGGCGTCGTCCGCATTGATCACGATGTTCCGGTCATGCTCACGCACATGCGGCTGGGCCACATTGCCAACCTCATCGCGATGCCATGCGCCTATCTGGCAACGCGTGAGGCCGAGCGGCTCGAACACTTCACGACGCAGCAAGGCGTCGTAGCGATCATGCCCAGCGGCGACAGCCACTTCGCCGGCGACGACATAAAGCAGGTTGTCATAAGCGTAGCCCGCGCGAAAACGGTAGGCCGGCTTCAGATAAGCCAGCGCATGCACGATGTCCTTGCGCGTAAAGTCGTTCGGTTCCGGCCACAGCATCAGATCGCCCGCACCCTCGCGCAGGCCGCTGCGATGGGTGAGCAGGTCACCCACCTGCATGTGCTCGGTGACCCAGGGATCGGCCATGCGGAAATCAGGCAGGTAGCGGCGCACCGGTGCATCCCAGCGCAGCTTGTCTTCCTGTACGAGTCGCGCGAGCAGGGTGGCGGTCATCGCCTTGCTGTTGGAGGCGATCTTGAACAGCGTCTCGGGCGTTATTGGCTGGCCGGAGCCGGCCACGCGTTCGCCCAGCGTGCGCGTATAGATCACTTCGCCATGGTCGATCACGCCGACAGCCACGCCAGCGAGGTGATAGCGGGCCATCACCGCATCGACGATGGGATCGAGCTGCGCGGCGGACGGCGAGTTGGCCGCCGTAGCAACACTGGTGGCGAAGGCAATGCCGATCGCCACCAGCCATCGCTGAGCTATGCGCTTAGCCCGCATGACCCGCCGTGGCGTGCCTGGTCACTTCTTCCCATACGCGCAGCAGGTTGCCGCCCCAGATCTTCGCGATATCCGCATCGCTGAAGCCGGCGCGCCGCAGCGCGGCGGTGAGATTGCGCGTCTGCGTGGCATCGGACCAGCCGGCGAGACTGCCGCCACCGTCGAAGTCCGACGCGATGCCGACGTGATCGATGCCGGCCACCTGGACCATGTGCTTGATATGCGCGACGTACTCGTCGACCGTCGCGGGCGGGAAGGCCGCATCGATGCGCTTCATGCCCTCGATATAAGCGGGCAGATACTCGTGCTTCTCGCTGTCGAAAGCCTTGTCGCCGGCCTGCTTGGCCACCTGCGCCTGCAGTGCCTTCACGGACATCTCGCGACCCGGATCGAGCTTGATGAACTCGCCCACCGCCACCGCCTGGATCACACCGCCCTTGGCCGCGATGGCGCGCAGCAGGTCATCCGACAGGTTGCGCGGATGGTTGGTCAGCGCGCGCGAGGACGAATGCGAGGCGATCACCGGTGCACTGGACAAGGCCAGCACGTCGCGCACGCAGGCGTCGGAAGAGTGCGATACGTCCACCATGATGCCCAGCTCGTTCTCGCGCTTGACCACGCTGCGGCCGAAATCGGTGATGCCGTACTCCGGCAGCGGGGCGTCGCCGAGGTCGGCTTCCGGCGTGGAGCTGCTGCACAGGTCATTGTTGCCCATGTGGGCGAGGCCGACGTAACGCGCGCCGCGCTGATAGGCCAGGTCGAGGTTCTTGATGTCGTGACCGAGCGAGTAGCCGTTTTCCACGCCGATCATCGCCGACAGCTTGCCTGCGGCCTTATTGGCACGCACCTGCTCCGGCGTGGTGGCGAGGCGGATCTGATCCGGATAGGTCTTCAGCATCAGGTCGATATCGTCGTACTTGCGCTTGGCCTGGGCCACGGCGTGCGCGTAACCGGCTGGCGTCAGCGGGCCCTGGTCCACGTAGACGATGAAGAACACGGCATCCAGGCCGCCGCGACGCATCTTGTCCAGGTCCACCTGCATCGGCGTCGTCTTGCCGAAGTCGAAACGCGGCTCGTGCATATAGCCAAAGGGGATATCCACGTGCGTGTCGAGCGTGATCGGTGGATCTTGCTGCGCCCGGGCGGGAGCGCTGGCCAGGGTGAGTGCAAGCGCGATGGCGCCGCCGAGTAAGCCAAGAGTCTTCATGCGGTTTCCCAGTGTTTGGCCGGCTGCTCGCCGGCGACCATGTCTTCGTAGCTTTGGCGTTGTCGCACGACGGCGTAGCGGCCCGCATCCACCATCACTTCGGCAGCCAGCGGGCGCGAGTTATAGGTGGAGGCCATTGAAGCGCCGTAAGCGCCGACGGTGCGTATCATCAGCAGGTCGCCGGGAGCGCAGGCGGGCAGGGCGCGTGCCCTGGCGAAGGTGTCGCCGGTTTCGCAGACCGGTCCCACGATGTCGTAAGAAGTCATCGGGCGTGCGTCCCCGGCTACCGGCGCGATGTCGTGCCATGCATCGTACAGGCTGGGCCGGGCCAAGTCGTTCATGGCGGCATCCAGCACCAGGAACGTCCGCTGGTCGCCCTGCTTGAGGCGTATCACGCGGGTTAGCAGCACGCCGGCGTCGCCCACCAGGTAGCGGCCGGGTTCGAACAGCAGGCGGCCTGTAAAGCCGGCCAGCGCTTCGCGTACGACGGCGATATAGGCAGCTGGATCGATCGGGTGATCGTGGCCTTCGCGATAGCAGACACCCAGGCCACCACCCACGTCGATGCTGTTGATCGCATGCCCCTGCGCGACCAGCTCGCGCCAGAACGCCGCCACGCGCTGCAAGGCCTGCCGAAACGGGTCCAGGTGGAGGATCTGCGAGCCGATATGCACATGCAGGCCATCCAGTTGCACATGGCTGAGTTCGTCGCGTCTGGCGAACCATCGCCGCGCCTCGTCGATGCTCACGCCAAACTTGTTCTCGGCGCGGCCCGTGGAGATCTTGGCGTGAGTGAGCGCATCCACGTCGGGGTTGATGCGTACGGCGGCACGAGTCTCGGTGGCGAGTGACCGGGCCACGCGTTGCAGCGCAAGCAGTTCATCGTGCGACTCAACGTTGAAACGCAGGACGCCGACCTTCAAGGCTTCAGCGATCTCCGCCTCGGTCTTGCCCACACCGGAAAACACGATGCGTTCCGCCGGTATGCCCGCTTGCCGCGCACGCCACAGCTCACCCGCCGAGACGATATCCGCGCCGACGCCCTGCTCATGCACCAGGGCGAGCACGCCGCGGTTGGGATTGGCCTTTACCGCGAAACAGATCAGGTGGTCGGTGCCGCGCAGGGCGGATTGCAGGGAGGCGATGCGCTGGCGGATCGCACTCGCCGAATAGACGTACAACGGCGTGTCGAGGCGATCGGCCAGCGTGTGCAGGTCGACGCCGTCCAGCGTGGCGCGGGGTGGGGCGATGGTGTCCATGATGGGTGAGCCTGCAGCAAAAAAACGGCAGCCTGCATCACGCAGGCTGCCGGTGGGGACGGACTCATCAGAAGTCCACGGACACCGTCAACTGCGCAAAGCGGGGCGACTGGAAACGCAAGGGCTGTTCGAAGGTGGAGCTGGTGCTGTTGGAAATGGTGGTCTGCAGGTCCTGGTCCACCTGGATGGTGCGCTGTTCGTTGAGCAGGTTGTACACCGCAAACTTCACGCGCAACTGGCCGACATCGGCCAGCGGGCGCAAGTAGGTGATGCTGGCGCCCAGCGTATAGGTCCACGGCATGCGGCCATATTTGCCACGGGGCGAGGATTCGTAGACGCGATCTTCCGAACGCTCCGCATCGCAGTTGGCCACGCAGATGTAGTAGCTGTGGTAGACCGTGGCGTCATACGGGTTGCCCACGCCGAAGCCGGTGATGGGGCCACCCGAGGCGATGTTCGCGTCGCCCGCCACCTGCCAATTCGGCGTGATGGCATAGGTGCCGCGCAGCTTGAGCTGATGACGACGGTCGTTGGGCAGGTAGCCGTCGCCGCCGAAGTTCACCCACGGATCGTCGAAGTTCTCAGTGCGGCCGGTGTCGTCGAAGTTGGTGTCGGAGTTGACCGGACCCTCTGCATTGCCGCGGTTCCACGACAGCACGTAGGAGGCGTTGAACGACCACTTGTTGTCCCAGGCGCGATCCAACTGGAACTCCAGCGCGGTATACGTGCGCTTGGGATTCACCCAGCCGCGCTGGCCCAGATAATTGCCGTCGGCGTCGTACATCGCCCAGCCTTCCTTGGACGTATCCACCGTGACCCAGCCATCGGCCGTGCCGTCACAGTTGGTGTCACCCCACACCTTGTTCTTCTTGCCGGGATTGCCCATCACCCAGCCGATGTAACCGTCCGGGCCGCATTTGCCGGTGGCGCTGATCTCCATGTCGTCGATCGCGTTGTGCAGCTTGCGGTAGGTCGCGTTGACGCCCCACGACCACTTGTCGTTGAGCATCTGCTGGAAGCCTAGGATCAGCTCGTCCTGGTAGACCTGCTGCATATCCTTGTTCACTTCCGAACGCAGGTCGTGCACGGTGCCGTCGCCCTGCGAGGTATCCACGCCGCCCAGCTGCGGGCCGAGGATGGGAATGGCGTACTGGTTGCCATTGGCATCGGTCAGCGTCTGCCAGCCACCGAACGCGTAATACGTGCGCTGATCGAGCAGTCCACCGGCCTGCTTGATGTTGATCACGTTGGCGACGGGCAGGTAGTAGCGGCCCAGGTTGCCGTAGAGCTTGGTGGTGCCGTCCCCCTTGAGATCCCAGGAGAAGCCGAAGCGCGGCGCCCACATATTGTCCATCTTGATGTAGCTGCGGCCGGCGGCGTCCATGTTGTCGAAGCCATCGCGACGGATGCCGGCATTGAGCAGCAGGTTGGGCGTCACCTGCCAGTTGTCTTCCAGGTAGAACGCGTTGTTGGTGGTGTCAAAGTTGCCTGCGATCTCGTACCGGCGGGCGCGTACGTAGCCGTTGTAGCCGGGCGGAATCACGCCGCCGCCATTCGGATTGGGAATGGTCGAGCCGGGCGTGGCCGCATACACGTTGTAATAGATCGCGCCGGGGCCCGGGTAATGGCGGCTGTAGACGGAGTCGTCGTCTTCGTGGTCGTAGCCGAAGCGCAGCAGATGGTCGTCCAGCTTCCATTCGAAGTCGGCACGACCCTCTTTGCGCTTGTCGTTGCGCTTCTCTACCGCCGTATTGGTCGTGCAGCCCAGTGGTACGCCGGGCTTGGGCACGGCGGTTTCAGCGGCGACGTGATTGCAATCGAGGTCGGTCAGCGCGCGGTTGAACGATTCGCGCTTGTTCTCGCCGTACAACACCTTCATCGACAGATTGTCGGTGAGGTAGTTGGTATAGGTGAGCGACCAGTTCTTGCCGCCGGTGTCGGTGTAGATGGTATTGGTCTTGGCACCGATGGTGTGCGTGTCGTAGTCGTAGTTGTAGACCGTGCCGACGTTCTTGCTCTTGTCCGAGAACGCCATCAGTGACAGCAGGTTGCTGTCGTTGATGTGCCAGTCGATGGTGGTGCCCCAGAAATCGGGACTGGAACTGTTGCTGGTGAGCGTGGTGCCTTCGTCGTTGGTGTTGCGCGGGTTGTCGCCGCGCTGTTCCACCATGGCAAAGATAAACAGCTTGTCCTTCACGATCGGGCCGGACGCGTAGATATTGGTCTTCATCAACGAGTCGCGGTCCTCGCTGGCGGTGAGGTAGCGATTGCCGTTGGCGTCGTAGCGATCCTCCGCCTGCGCATGCCATGCACCGGGTTCCATGGTCATTTCCACGCCCGCATGGAAATCGTTGGAGCCCGAACGCGCCACCGCGTTGATGACGCCACCGGTGGTGCGGCCAAACTCCACCGAATAGCCGCCGGTCTTCACCTGGAACTCCTGGTAGAAGTTGAACGGTGCCTCGGAATAGCCGTTGCGGTTATAAAAGTCGGTGACGTTGAGGCCGTTGACGTAGATGGCGTTCTCCGCCACCGACGAACCGCCGAACGATAAGCCCCCGAAGGCCGACGAGCCTTTCACCACGCCTGGCGCGAGCGTGGCCACGGCGGCGATGTTCTGGTCCACCGGCAGGCGACGCAGCTCTTCGCGCGAGATATTGGTGGAGGATTCGGTCGAGGTGACGTCCACCGCGGTGATGATGGATGTGCCGGTGACATTCACCGCCGCGAGGTTGGTCGCGTTGTTGCCGCCCAGGTTCACGGTGGTGGCATTGCCCAGCGTCACCGTGACTGGCGTGGACTGCGTGATGGTCTTGCCGTCCTTGGCGACCGACAGCGTGTAATCGCCGATGGCCAGGAAGGGAATACGGTAGTTGCCTTTCTCGTCGGCAGTGACCGTACGGGTAAAGCCCGTCTGCGCACTGCTGATGGTGACGACGGCGCCGGCTTCGGTATGGCCGACCACGGTACCGTCGTTGTTGCCTGCCCGTGCGGGTGGCGCGGCCATCGAAGCCAGACCCATCCCCAATGCCACGCACAGCATGGTCCTGCGAAAAGTACGACTGACCATTTCCCCGTCTCCCCCGGTTCTGTCGTCGTTGATGTAAAGACCGCTTATCTGTCGGCGCGCTCAGTCGCCGGCAGCAGCTGCCATGTGAAGTCGTAATCCCACTGATCGAAGTACAAGTTGCCGCCGCGCCACTCCAGTTCGCCGCGTTGCGAGTCCACCGTCTCCGAACGGAAGTACTGCTTGGCGGGCACCAGGGGCTGGCTGAAATCGCTGTTGAAGGCGATGCGATAGGCGTCCAGCCCGCCGAGGTAGAACCACTGCAGGGCCGGGTCGTCGCCCGGCGCCGGATGCAACTGCCCGAAGGTCACGTCCATCGGCACCCAGCCATAGGGCGCGAGGTATAGCTGGCCCCAGTCGTGGATGTTGTTGTACTTGCCGTCGGAGAAAATAAAGCCCGACTGCCAGCGCGCCGGTATGCCGTTCAGCCGCAGCAGCGCGATCAGCAGCATGGTCTGCTCGCCGCAATCGCCATGGCCGGCATGCAGGGTGTAATCGCTGAGATTGCTGATGGTCGAATATTCGCGCGCGCCGGCCCAGGGAATCTGGTCGACGGCCGCGAACAACTTCTGCGCGATCCGGTATGGATTGGTTTCGCTGCCCACGGCCTTGCGCGAAAACGCGCGCAGGTCGTCGGTGAACACGATGTGCGGCGCGCGCTCGGCGACGAAGGGCGCAAGCTCGGGCGTGATCTTCGCCGGCACCACCTTCCACGCGTGGATGTCGTGGTACTGCGCGTAGATGGTCAGTTCGTAAGTGACGGCAAACGTGGTGGGCTTGCCTGCGACAGCCGGCTTTTCCAGATACGCGGTGCGTTGCACGGTGCTGGCCGGTGCGACTTTTGCGCCGGCAGGCTGGCTGTCGACCAGGCGCACGCCTTCCTGCTGTCCCGGCAGTTCGCGTGGAAACGGCAGCCATGCGCGTACCGTTTCGCCGGCGGGCACGGCATCGGCGTTGACCGTGACGGTTTCAGTGACGCGCACATGGTTGGGCGTCACGCTGCTGCCATGCGTGGCGAGCGCGTCGCGACGCGCGTCGCGATGGTGATCGTTGAGCGTTTCCATCGGGTCGTCGTTGGACGGCGCCGGATGCCGGCGTTGATCCGCCGCTTCCTTGCTCAACAGGAACAGATTGCCCGGTGCGCGCTTGAAGTAGAACGTGTGCCCGTCGATCACCTGGTGCTCGAGCAGGCCTTGCTGATCCCAGCGCGCAAACTGCGCATCGGTGAGATCGGGCAGTTGCTTGCGCAGTCGCGCCTTGGCGGCGTCGGCATCGAGCGTGAAGTCGAGCCGGATGCGGCGCATGCGTTCGCGTTGGAACAGCAGCGCATCGCGCGTTTCCGGCGACAGCCCGGGCTGGGCCAATGCGCTGGTGATATCGGCTTGGGCGGCGCTGAATTGCCCCGCATCGATCTGCGCAATGGCATGCTGCAGCGGGGCTTGGTTGGCCGCCGATGCGGCACCGGCGAACAGCAGGCAGGCAAGCGCCGTCGCCAGCGAAAATCGCCGACGTCGCAAGGATGAGATGGGTCGCACCGTCTGCACCTGCCACTTCCCCGTAAGAAAAAGCGAAGTCGCTGTGTAGCACGCTTGCAATCGACGGTCAATAATTTATGCTTCGATTCGACATTGTCTGAATTAGATATTCCAAAGACGAGGCGATCGGGGATTCAAAGGGGACGCATGATCCACACGGCCTGGCCATATCTCGCTGTCATGTTGTTGGCAGCGGGCCTGTTTCCCGCCCTGGAGCGGCGCTACAAGTGGCGTTTCTTCGAGGTTTTGCCGCCGATCGTGCTGACCTACCTGCTGGTGACCGCGCTGGCCGTCACCGGCTTGTGGCAGGTCAACGCGGAGATCCGCGCCACCCAGGGCATGCTGATCGAGCACCTGGTGCCGGCCCTGTTATTCCTGCTGATGATCAATTGCGATCTGCGGGCGATCTACCGGCTGGGGCCGCGCGTCCTTGCGGTGTTCTTCGTCACCATGGTGTGCCTGTTCGTGGCCTTCGTCGGCACCTTCCTCATGTTCCGCGTCTGGCTGAAGGGCGATGCCTGGCAGCCGCTGGCCGCGCTGTCGGGCAGCTGGATCGGCGGCACGGCCAATATGGTGGCGGTCAAGCAAGCCATCGGCATGCCTGATCGGCTGCTGGCCTTTTCGCTGCTCACCGATGCGCTGTGCTACTCGATGTGGGTGGTGGTGCTGTTTGGCCTGGGCCGCGTGGCCACGCAGTTCAATCGTTGGACGCGCGCCACCTCGAGCGCGGACATGGTGGTGGAGCCCTCGCGCAGCCATGGCCCGACCACCTCGGAGAACGTGCTGCTGTGGCTGGGCATGGCCTTGCTGGTGGCCGCACTGTCCGCCTGGCTCGCCACGCGCCTGCCGGTGACCGAGATGGCGTCGTCCACCACCTGGACCATCATGCTGTCCACCGCCTTCGGCCTCGTGGCTGCGCATACGCCGCTGGCCCGGTTCGCCGGCGCCAGCACCATTTCCAGCGCCATGCTGATCAGCGTGGTGGCCATCCTGGCCTCGCAAAGCAACTTCGACGGCATCGCCTCGGCGCCGCTGTACCTGATGTGCGGCGTCTGCATCATCGCCATCCATGCGGTGCTGCTGGCGCTGGCTGCGCGGGTATTCCATTTCGATCTGTATCTCTGTGGCATTTCCTCGCTGGCCTGCATCGGCGGCGTAGCGGCCACGCCGATACTCGCCGCCAGCTACTCGCGTTCCCTGGTGCCCGTGGGCATCCTGCTGGCCTTGCTCGGTTATATCCTCGGTACAGGGTTTGGTTTGCTGGTGGCGTCGGTGATGTCGTCGCTGGCCATTGCATAGGAATCCGCATGCGACTCATGCCTCGCCTGACGTTGTGTCTGCTCGCCGCGCTGGCCGCGGCCCCGGTCTTGGCGGACCAGCGGCCCGACCCCGTCCCCGTGCCGCCCTCCGGCGTGCTCGGCATCAGCAACAATGCGATGCTCGGGCCGGATTTCTGGATCAAGCAGCTGGCGCAGCCCGACCGCGTGCTTGCCGGCATCGATGCCATCGGCGCGCAGAACGCGAAGCTGCTCAAAGTCGATGCGTCCATGCACGACCTGCATGCCATCCCGGCCCATGTCGATCGCGCGATGCTGACCGGCTGGATCAACGATCTTTCGCAATATCCGAAGCGTCCTTTGTTTGACGACAAGGGCCAGCCGGTGCCCGACAGCTTGCGTGCGCAGCTCACGGACGCGCTCGCGCTCGATGCCGTGCCGGCCCAGCAGACCAGCCGCTACGGCATGATCGTGCAGCGCGCGGCCTTGCGTACGTATCCCACCGACACGCGCGTGTTTACCTCGAAAGACGATACGGACATCGATCGCTTCCAGGAGACCGCGGAATTTCCCGGTACGCCGGTGCTGATTGCGCACACCAGCCGCGATGGCCGCTGGCTGTTCGTGGTGAGCGAGCGCTATGCCGCCTGGACGCATCGCGACAATGTCGCCGAGGGTTCGGCGATGGACGTGCTCACCTATGGCACGCGCCTGCCGCAACGCGTGGTGACGGGCGGCACCATCCGCACCGTGTTCACGCCAGAGGGGCCGGCGGTATCGCAGCTGCAGCTGGATATGGGTGTGGCCGTGCCGGTGCTGTCGGATCATCCGGCCGATGAACCAGTGAACGGCCAGTCGCCGTATGCGTCGTACGTGGTCGATCTGCCGATCCGCCAACCCGATGGCAAGCTCGCGTTCTCGCCGGCTCTGATCCAGCGCAACGTCGACACGCAGGACACCTATCTGCCGCTGACGGAAGCCAACATCATCCGCCAAGCGTTCAAGTTCCTTGGCGAGCGCTACGGCTGGGGCCACGACTACGATGGCCGCGATTGCAGCGGCTTCGTGTCGGACGTCTATCGCAGCATGGGCGTGCAGATGCCGCGCAATACCAGCAAGCAGGCGATCAGTCCCGGCCTCACTCATCAGGCCTTCGGCGACAAGGACAGCCACGACGCGCGCCTCAAGGCCGCGATGGCCTTGCAGGTGGGCGACCTGGTCTATATCCCCGCCCACGTGATGATGGTGATCG
>Ga0209672_100963_pt1 | contig 12793 bp, 12 predicted proteins | sample AraplaCol_mMS_r2_FD_184273 | JGI IMG/M metagenome (GOLD analysis project Ga0209672, IMG submission 184273) | Arabidopsis root microbial communities from North Carolina, USA - plate scrape CL_Col_mMS_r2 (SPAdes) (version 2) | ecosystem: Host-associated > Plants > Roots > Endosphere | place: USA...
AGCGCCTCGCCGCGGAAACCCATGCTGGCCACGTGCTCCAGATCGTCGAAGCTGCCGATCTTGCTGGTGGCGTGCGAGGCCACGGCCAGCGCCAGCTCGTCGGGCACGATGCCGCAACCGTCGTCGCGCACGCGGATCAGGCGCGAACCGCCTTGTTCGATATCCACTTCGATGCGCGTGGCGCCGGCGTCGAGGCTGTTTTCGACCAGCTCCTTCACGACGGAGGAAGGCCGTTCGATCACTTCACCGGCAGCGATCTGATTGATGAGTTCGGGAGGCAGGGGACGAATGACTGGCATCGGCGAAGCTTAGAACCTGACGGCCCCTGGCGAAAGCAGAACGCCGCCCGAAGGCGGCGTCGTTGGTCATTCCTTGAGCAGCCGCTTCAGCCGGCCGGAATGGCCAGCATCATGCCCACGCGCACCGAACTGTCGCTTTCCAGCTTGTTCGCATTCTTGATCGCATTGATGCTGACGCCGTACTGCTTGGCGATGCTGCGCAGGCTTTCGCCCCGCTCCACGCGGTGCAGGTCCTGCACGCCATCATCGGCGCGGCTCCCGGCGTTGGGCGTGGAAGCCATCGCCTGCGCCACGGCGCGGGTAGCCTTGGCGGCGGTCTCGTCGTCGCCCTGCGAGCTGGCGACATTCGCCATGCCGTTGCGACGCGAAGCCTGCGCGGCAAACCAGCTGCCCGGCGGCGGCGTCGCTTCGAAATAGCCGCGCACGCCCGTCATCACGGCCGCGGCGAGACGCGACTGGTGCGACGGATCGCGCAGCTTGCGCTCCTCGTCCGGATTGCTGATGAAGGCCGTCTCGACCAAGATCGAGGGCACATCCGGCGAGCGCAGCACGACGAAGTTGGCGCGCTCCACGTAACCGCGATGGGTGGGACCGAGATTCCCCAGCGCCTTCAGCACGTTGCCGGCGACCGATTCGCTGGCCTGCATGGAGTAACCCTGCTGCAGGTCGAGCAGCACGGCGGCCAGGCCGTCATTTTTGTCGTCCAGCGTGACGCCTCCGATCAGGTCGGCGCGGTTCTGCCCGTCCGCCAGCCAGCGCGCCGCCATGCTGGTCTTGCCGCGCGGCGAGAGCACCCACACGGACGAACCCTTGGCGTCGCCGTTGATGAAGGCGTCGGCGTGGATCGAGACGAACAGGTCGGCCGAATTGTTGCGGGCGATCTGGTAGCGCTGCGCCAGCGGTATGAAGAAATCGGCGTTGCGGGTCAGCACGGCACGCATGCCGGGCTGCTGGTTGATCTGGTCGGCCAGCTGGCGCGCCACGGCGAGGGTGACGTTCTTCTCCAGCGTGCCGCCCGGGCCGTGAGCGCCCGGATCTTCGCCGCCGTGGCCGGCATCGACGGCGATCACCACCTTGCGCTCGCCGTTGAGCAGGCTGGCCGCCGCACGCGTCGAGGCCATTCCGCTCTGGGTCGGCTTCAGCGAGGAGCGGGTCGAGCTGCGCGACTCGGGCATGGGCGCCGGCGGCAGGGCAGCCGGCGGCGGAGCCGCTTCGGGTGCTGCGGCAGCCGAGGTCGAGGCACCGTCGCCGTCGTCATCCGATGGCGCGGCAGCCGGGATGGGAATATTCGGTACAGGCCGCTTTTCCGGCGACGAGGCCTTCGCCACCGAGCCGCTGCCCGGGTAAAGGTCGACCACCAGCCGGTAGCCGTACTCCGCCTGCGGCTTGAGCAGGAAGCTTTTGACGTTGCTCGAGGGATCGACCTTGGCAGTCAGGCGGACATTGTTGCCCTGCTTGGCGCCGCTCATGCCCTTGTACAGACCGGTGGCAGCCGGGTAACTGAAGCCGCCAACAACGGAACTGCCGTTGATGTCCACCGTCAGCTCGTCGCCGTCCTGGTCGACCTTGTAGGTAACCGGGCCGGAAACATCGAGCACCACACGGGTGTATTCGGGACCTGCCCATACTCGGGCGGATTTCACATCGGCCGCGCGAGCCGCGCAAAAAGGCACCACGGCCAGCATGGCCACGGCACTGAGCAGTGCAGGATGCGTCCTATATCCCTTCATGGAGCGGAATTGAAGCCCACTCGCCCGGGGATTGCAATAGGTTTTCCCTTGAATATCCATAACCTGCGTAAGTTTTGTCAGGCGACATCCAGCTATCGGCCGCAAGCCACGCAAACTGAAGGCGAATTCCCTCATACCTGCCGAGCAAAAAATCTCAGCAAGTACCGATACTTAGGTGATCTGACCGACGCTCGCGTCAGGCGATGCGCGAGGTGACCGCCGCGCCGCGGGGCGTTCGCACTTCCATGCGGGCATGGCGCCCGTTGCCGGCGTAACTGAGGTGCAAGACGAGGTCCGGAGCCGGCAAAGCGCCGGCGCCGCGCTCAGGCCACTCCACCAGCACCAAAGCCGAGGGATCGGAAAGCGCGTCCAGACCCAGCCACTCCAGCTCGCCGGGATCGGCGATGCGATAGAGGTCCAGATGCCAGGCCGGCCGCCCGTTGGCGCGATAGGACTCGACCAGGCTATAGGTCGGACTCTTGATGCGCTCGCCCACGCCCAAGGCACCCAGCAGCGCGCGGGCAAAGCTGGTTTTGCCAGCGCCCAGGTCGCCGTGGAGATAAACCACCAGGCCGCCATCAAGTGCGTCCGCCAGGCGGGTCGCCAGGGCGGCGGTGGTGGCTTCGTCAGGGAGGTTCCAGCTCGGTTCCGTCATCAGTGCATTCCGTTGAGCAGCCGGCGCAGCGGCTCCAACAAGTCGGTGGCGATCAGTCCACGCTCACCGCCGTCGCGCGCTGCCAGATCGCCCGCACGGGCATGCAGGGCGACGCCCAGGGTCGCGGCCTTCCATGCGTCGCAGCCTTGGGCCAGCAGCGCGGCGACGATACCGGTCAGCAGATCGCCCATGCCACCGCTGGCCATGCCCGGATTGCCCCAGGGACAGACGGCGACGCGCCCTTCCTGATCGGCGACCAGACTACCTGCGCCCTTCAGCACCGCGACGACGCGATAGCGCCTGGCGAGTTCGCGCACGGCCGTAAAACGGTCGGCCGCAATGGCCTTGGTATCGCATCCCAGCAGACGCGCTGCCTCACCGGGATGCGGCGTTATCACCACAGGCTTGGAGAATTCGCGAGGCTCGAGCGCGAGCAGATTCAGGCCGTCCGCATCGAGCACCAGCGGCAGCTCGGCGTCGAGCGCGGTCAACCACAAGGCATGTCCCCAGGCACCCTGCCCCAAACCCGGTCCTACCGCGAGCACGCTGGCGCGCGGCAGCAAGGCCTCCAGCGCCTGCGGTCCGTTCACCTCATGCGCCATCAGCTCTGGCCGGGCGCTGTTGAGTGCGATCAGATTCTCGGCACGCGTGGCGACACTGACCAGTCCGGCGCCACCGCGCAGCGCTGCTTCCGCGCACAAGCGGATCGCACCGGCCGTACCGTGGTCGCCACCGATGGCCAGCACGTGCCCGTTGTTGCCTTTGTGCGATTGCCGTGGACGCGGCGGCAGCGTCCACGGTTGCATCAGTTCGGCATCTGGCTGCGCGCTCTGCCACAGCGTTTCCGGCAAGCCCAAGGATTCCAACTGCACCGTTCCCACATAGCCCGGCGCCAGTCCCGAGTAGAGGCCGCGCTTGGGCGCGATAAATGTCACCGTCACGCTGGCCTGGATCGCCTCGCCCGGCACATCACCGGTATCGGCGTTGACGCCCGAAGGCACGTCCAGTGCCAACACCGGCGCGCCGGTCGCATGGATGTGCTGGACCCATGCAGCGGCTTCCGGTGCCAGCGCGCGCTGCAAGCCAGTGCCGTACAAGGCATCGACGTGCACATCGACGGGCGCAAGCTCGACGGCGTCGTTCCACGCGCGCACCGTACCGCCGCCGTGCTCGAACTCGCGGCGCGCACGGATGGCGTCTTCACCGCGGCTCTCGCCCAGCGCAAAAACCTCGGCATGCAGGCCTGCTTCGCGCGCCAACGCTGCCAGCAGGAAGCCGTCGCCGCCGTTGTTGCCAGGGCCGCAATACACCGCGATGCGCCGCGCCTGTGCCCAATGCTGGCGCAGGCAAACCAGCGCCGCAGCGGCGGCACGCTGCATCAATTCGTAACCGGGAATGCCGAGCGCCTCGATGGCGCGGCGATCGAGCGCTCGCACCTGTTCGACGGTATAGAGTTCGTGACGATGGGCGTGGGCAGTCATGCGGGAATTATAGGCATGCCGACGCAGGCCTTAGCGCACAGACCGCCTACAATAGCCGCATGTCCTCCGTTGCCGCCCCACCCGCCGACTACGCTGCGCTTGCGCTCGACATCAAGCGCTGGGCGCAGGAGCTCGGCTTTGCCGATTGCGGCATCGCCGGCACCGAGCTGGGCGAGGACGAGGTGCACCTGAAGCGTTGGCTGGACGATGGCCATCACGGCGAGATGGATTACATGGCCCGCCACGGCGACAAGCGCAGTCGCCCGGCAGAACTGGAACCGGGCACGCTGCGCGTCGTATCCGTGCGCATGGATTACATCCCCCCGGGCACGCGCAACGCGTGGAATGTCCTGGGCGATGCCGAGGCCGGTTATGTCGCGCGCTATGCGCTGGGCCGCGATTACCACAAGCTGATGCGCAACCGCCTGCAGAAATTGGCCGAACGCATCCACGGCGCCATTGGCGACTTTGGTTATCGCGCCTTCGTCGATTCGGCGCCCGTGCTTGAAAAAGCGCTCGCCAGGAATGCGGGGCTGGGCTGGATCGGCAAGCACACCGTGCTGATCAACCGCAGCGCCGGTTCGTATTTCTTCCTCGGCGAGCTCTACACCAATCTGCCGCTGCCAGTGGATGCGCCAGCCAGTGCGCACTGCGGCAGCTGCCGTCGCTGCATCGATATCTGCCCCACGCAGGCGATCGTGGCGCCGTACAAGCTCGATGCGCGACGCTGCATTTCGTATCTCACCATCGAGTTGCGCGGCAGCATTCCCGAAGAACTGCGCGAGCCCATCGGCAACCGCATTTTCGGCTGCGACGATTGCCAGCTGATCTGCCCCTGGAACAAGTTTGCGCAGGATGCGACTGAACCGGATTTCGCGCCGCGCCACCGGCTTGATGGGGCGAAGCTGGTGGAGTTGTTCGGCTGGAGCGAGCAGGAGTTCCTGCAGCGTACGGAAGGGATGGCGATTCGGCGTACCGGTTATGAAGGCTGGTTGCGCAATATCGCGGTGGCGTTGGGTAACGCGCCGCATTCGGATGAGGTGCGTGATGCGTTGCTTGCGCGCAGCGATCATCCGTCGGAAATCGTGCGAGAACATGTGGCCTGGGCGCTAAAGCGTCAGACACATGCCACCTTGTAGGAGCGCACTTGTGCGCGACCGACCTTGCGTCAATGTTGCAGGTTGGTCGCGCACAAGTGCGCTCCTACAGGGTCGTTCTAGACCTTGCGGCGTGCGCGGATTTCTTCGATCAAGGCTTGCGTGGAAGAATCCAGCCCAGCGACCTGTTTGGCCCCACTCTCTTCCAATGCCGGCAGAATCTGCCGCGCAATCGACTTGCCCAGCTCCACGCCCCACTGATCGAAGGCGTTGACGCCCCACAAGTGGCCGAGCATGAACACCTTGTGCTCGTACAGCGCGATCAGTGCGCCGAGGCTTTCCGGCGTGAGCGCATCCAGCAGCATCACCGTGCTCGGTCGATCGCCCGGGAAGGTGCGCTGGGCGGCAAGCACGCGACGCTCTTCATCGGTGCCCGACTTTGCTTCGGCAAGCGCTTCATCGAAGGTCTTGCCCAGCGCCAACGCAGCCGCCTGTGCCAGCAAATTCGACAATAGCGCCTCGTGATTTGCGGTGAGATCGTGCGCCGGTTTCACCACGCCAATGAATTCCAGCGGCACCACGTCAGTGCCCTGGTGCAGCGACTGGAAATACGCGTGCTGCGCATTGGTGCCCACGCTGCCCCACACCACCGCCGAGGTCGGCTGGGCGACCGGCTGGCCTTGCTTGGTGACCTGCTTGCCCAGGCTCTCCATTTCCAGCTGCTGGAGATAGGAGGTGAGATCGGTTAGCAGGTCCGCATACGGGATGACCGCGCGACTGCCGCGACCTTGGACGTCGCGGTTCCAGTACTCCACCAGGCTCAGCAGCACCGGCAGGTTTTCCGACCAAGCCGCGCTGCGGAAATGGTCGTCCACCAGCGCCGCGCCTTTGAGCAGCTCGTGGAAGTTGTACGAGCCGATGGCCAGCGCGAGCGACAGACCCACCGCCGACCACACGGAAAAACGGCCGCCGACGAAATCCCACATCGGATAAACCTGCGCCGCCGGGATGCCCCACTTTTCCGCCTCGGCGACATTGGCGCTCACGGCAAGAAAGTGGCGCGACACGGCCGCCTGATCGCCGTCGTACGCGCGACTGATCCAGTCGCGCATCACGTTGCCGTTGAGCAGGGTTTCCTGCGTGGTGAAGGTCTTGGAAACCACGATCACCAGCGTGCGCTTGGGATCGAGCTGATGCATCAGCTCGTAAGCGGACTGGCCATCCACATTGGTGAGGAAATGACTGCGCAGCCCCGGCACGTGATACGGCGTGAGTGCGCGGGCAGCGAGGCGCGGCCCGAGGTCCGAACCGCCGATGCCGATATTGACGATGTCGGTGATGCCGGGCGCCACGCCGTAGGCGCTGGCGTCGCCGAGCTCCACGGCCTTGACCAGCGCATCGATGCGCTTGAGCGTGGCGTCGATTTCCTTGAGCGCATCGCGCGGTGCGGGCGACGGCAGTTGCGAACCGCCGGCGCGCAGCGCCGTGTGCAGTACCGCGCGGTCTTCGGAGGTATTGATCGGCTGGCCGGCGAACATCGCATCGCGTGCCGCCTGCCAGCCGCTGGCTTCCACGTGCGCGCCCAGAGCGTCGAGCGCGGCCTGATCCAGCTTCTGGCGGCTCAGGTCCAGCAGGATCGGCCCGAGGCGGTGTCGCAGGCGCTTGCCGCGCGCAGCGTCCTTCAGCAATTCCCGCAGGTGCGTGCCTGCGAGCCGGTCAACGTGTTCTGCAAGAAAAGACGGACGGCGCTCGGACGACATGGGAACTCATGCTCGGCGAAGGGGGACGTCGATCTTACGCAGCTTCGCGCACCCTTTGCCAGCAGATTGTTGCACCGCACCCAGGCCTCGCCCCAAGGCGAGGCTCAAAGCGTCAGGCAGCGGCCATCTGCTTGGGAATCGAGCGGTTGGTGTGCGAGATGGCGTTGTTGGCGTCCACGTACACCAGGGTCGGCTGGAACTGCTCGAGCTCGGCTTCGGACAGCTGGCAGAACGCGGCGATGATGACCAGGTCGCCCGGCTGCGCGCGGTGCGCGGCGCTGCCGTTCACCGAGATGATGCCCGAGCCTTCCTCGGCACGCAGTGCATACGTGACAAAGCGCTTGCCGTTGTTGATGTTCCACGCATGGATCTGCTCGTACTCGCGAATGCCTGAGGCATCGAGCAACAGGCCGTCGATGGCGATGGAGCCTTCGTAATGGAGCTCGGCATGGGTCACCGTCGCACGGTGGATCTTGGCCTTGAGCATGTTCAGGTTCATGACTTCAGTTTCCGGCAGGAATTGCCCGCGTAGCCCACTATTATCCCGCCGAGACGCGCCGCGTCGCAACATGGGGTCCCGGCAGGCCCTTGATGGGGTCGCTCAGTCGAAAGGCAAGTTGTCGATCAGGCGGGTCGAACCCAGCCGGGCCGCGATCAGGGCCACCAGGCCTTCCGTCTCGCCGTCGACCGGTTCAGCCAGGTCTTCGGAGCGCCGAATGGCGCAGTAATCGGGCTCAAACCCGGCCCGCGCCAGCTTGGAGGCCGCCGCCTGTTCCACCACCGACCAGGCATGCCCCTTGGCGATGAGCTCGCGCATCTGCTGCAGGGTGGCGTAGATCTGCGGCGCCAGGGCGCGGTCTTCGGTGGAGAGGTATTGGTTGCGCGAGCTCAGGGCGAGGCCGTCGTCGGCACGCAGCGTGGGCGCGGCCATGATCTTCACCGGCAGGGAAAGGTCGCGCACCATTCGCTCGATCACTTTCAGCTGCTGGAAATCCTTCTGGCCGAACACCGCCAGGTCGGGCTGCACCAGGTTGAACAGCTTGCACACCACCGTGGCCACCCCGTCGAAATGGCCGGGGCGATGGGCGCCTTCCAGCGTTTCGGTGAGCTGCGGCACGTGGATGCTCACGCTGTTGGCCGCACCGAACGGATAAAGGATGGACACGTCCGGCGCGAACAGCAGGTCGCAGTCCTGCTCGGCCAGGCCCACCTGGTCCTGCACCAGGGTGCGCGGATAACGCTCGAAATCTTCGTTGGGGCCGAACTGGGTGGGATTGACGAAGACGCTGGCCACCACGCGCTCGGCGCGGGCGCGGGCCAGTTTGATCAACGAATGGTGGCCGGCGTGCAGGTTACCCATGGTGGGCACGAAACCCACCGTAAGGCCCTGGGTGCGCCAGCCGCGGATGGTGGCGCGGAGCGCCGCGGCATCTTGCACAGTCTGCATGTCTTTGAGCTCTGCTGCCTCAGTCGAAGCAATGTTCCGGCGCCGGGAAGGCGCCACTGCGCACGTCCTCGGCATAGGCCGCGATCGCCGCAGCCACAGAGTCGCGTCCTGCGAGGAAATCCTTGCTGAACTTGGGTCGCTTGCCGGGCGTCACGGCCAGCATGTCGTGGATCACCAGCACCTGCCCGTCGCAATGCGGGCCGGCGCCGATGCCAATGGTAGGAATGGATACGGCCCGTGTGATGCGCTCGCCCAACGCGGTCGGAATGCCTTCCAGCACGAGCAGGTCGGCGCCCGCCGCTTCCACCGCCTTGGCGTCCTCGACCAGGCGGTCGGCGGCGTCCTGCGCGCGGCCCTGGATACGGAAGCCGCCAAACTTGTGCACCGATTGCGGCGTCAGGCCCAGGTGCGCGCATACCGGAATGGCGCGCTCGACCAGCGCGGTGATCACTTCGAGAATATGCGGCGAGGCGCCCTCGATCTTCACCATCGCGGCGCCACCCTCGCCCACCAGCTGCGCGCCGGCTTCCAACGCGTGGGCGACATCGCGATCGGCCATGAACGGGAAGTCGGCGATGAGCAAGGTCGCATTGAGTCCGCGCGACACGATGCTCGTGTGATAGACCATGTGGTCCAGCGTCACCGGCAGCGTGCTCTTGTGGCCCTGGATCACCATGCCGAGCGAGTCGCCCACCAGCGCCACGTCGACGCCGGCCATTTCCAATTGGGCCGCGAAACTCGCGTCGTAACAGGTGAGCATGACGATGCGTTGGCCTGCTTCCTTCATCGCGCGCAGCGACGGCACGGTGACCGGCTTGCGCGTGGGGGCGTTCGCTTTTTGCGAGTACACGACAATTCCCTAGAACGGAGGCAGGCGCGGATTATCCCGCGTGGGGCGTGAAGGGCTCAAGGCAGACGCTCGCAACCGGTGGTTTCGATGGCTGCCAGCAGATCCGCCACCTTGCCCGTGCCTGGCAAGGCCAGCGTCGGCGCCAGGTCGTTCAGTGGCAACAGTACAAAAGCACGCTCGGCCATGCGCGGATGAGGCAGCGTCAGGCGATCGTCCGACAGCACGACGCCGTCCATGTGCAGCACATCAAGATCAAGCGTGCGCGGACCCCAGCGCTCGCCGTCGCGCACCCGGCCGGCATCGCGCTCGACCTTCAGCAAGGCATCGAGCAGCTGGTGCGGCGTCAGCCCGGTATCGATCTGAGCGACCGCATTGATGAAAGCGGGTTGATCGAGCACGCCCCAGGGAGGCGTGAGATACAGCGCTGAGCGGGCGAGCAAGCGGGTTTGCGGGAGTGCATCGAGCGCGCCGAACGCGCCCAGCACTTGTCCCTGCGCGTCGCCTAGATTGCTGCCCAACGCGATGAACGCAACCGTCACGCGGGATCCGACTTGTTGCCCGCCTTCGAGCTCGGCTTGCGACGACGGCGCTTGCGTGGCTTGGCGGCCGGCGCGGCGCTTTCGCCTGCGGACCCGGACGCGGTGCCCGACAACGCGGCCGCCAGCGTTTCGTGCGGCAACTGCTGCGCGTGCTGCCACCATGCGCCGAGCTCGCGCACCGCGGGGGATTCCTCCGCACGCAGCAGCAGGAAGTCGAAGGCGGCACGAAAACGCGGATGCGTCATCAGGCGGAATACGCGCTTGCGCTGCACTTGTTCAAAGCGCGGCTGCATGCCCCAGATTTCTTCCATGGTCAGCGTGAAACGGCGAGGGATCGCCACGCGCTGGCATTGCTCGACAATGACGTGGGTGGCGGCGCGTTCCCACGCGGCCACCGGCTCCATGCCCTTGGTGATCCAGGTATGCGCCAGATCGCGCACCTCGCCCCACAGCAGCACGGCGAACAGGAAGGCCGGGGTCACCGACTTGCCTTCGGCGACACGTGCATCGGTATTGGCCAGACCTTGCTCGATCAGCGCGCGCAGCGCCTTGTCGCCGCGCTTGAGCGCGCGTGCCGTGGCCGGGAACATGAACTTCAGCAGGCCGGTCTGTTCGAGCATGTGGAAGCTCTTGAGGCCGTGACCGGACAGGAACAGCTTGAGCGATTCGTCGAACAGTCGCGCCGGCGCAGCGTCGGCCAACAGCGGCCCGAGTTCGTCGAACGGCGCCGCGGCGGCCGCGTCGATGCGGAAATTGAGCTTGGCCGCGAGGCGCACGGCGCGCAGCATGCGCACCGGATCTTCGCGGTAGCGCGTTTCCGGATCGCCGATCAGGTGCAGCACGCGGTCCTGCACGTCCTGCATGCCGCCGACGTAATCGCGCACCGAGAAATCGCTGATGTCGTAGTACAGCGCGTTGACGCGGAAGTCGCGGCGGATCGCGTCCTCTTCGATTGAGCCCCACACGTTGTCGCGCACGATGCGGCCGTCGACGATGTGGCGATCGCCCTCGCCTTCTTCCTCACCAGTGCCACGGAAGGTGGCCACTTCGATGATTTCCGGCCCGTACACCACGTGGGCCAGCCGGAAGCGGCGGCCGATCAGGCGGGAATTGCGGAAGAGTTTCTTGACCTCGTCGGGCGTGGCATTGGTGGCCACGTCGAAGTCCTTGGGATGACCACCCAGCAGGAGGTCGCGCACGGCGCCTCCCACCAGATAGGCCTGGTAGCCGGCCTCATTGAGGCGATAGAGCACGCGCAGCGCTGCCTTGCTGATGTTCTTGCGCGAAATCACGTGCTGCTCGCGCGGAATGATGCGCAATGCAGGCGTGGCGTTGGTCCTTGCGTCGTGATTCAAGCGGTCTGGATCCTTGCAGGCGCTTAGCGCCATTCAAAGCGATCAATGCGGCATCGTTCCGCCGCCTCCACATTCCACCATGCCCATAGGGCCGGTGGCCGTCCGCCCGGTCGGTCCCTGAGCCCCTGAGGGCATTGCCGGGCGAAGCAATTCCGCTATACTAGCGCGCTCCGGTGCATTTCGCTCCCTTCGTCTAGTGGCCTAGGACACCGCCCTCTCAAGGCGGGAACACGAGTTCGAACCTCGTAGGGAGCGCCACTTCCGGCCTGGCACGGGCCCCGGCTCATTCAAGACAGGCACGAGAGCGTATGACTTTTGTCGTCACCGACAACTGCATCAAGTGCAAATACACCGACTGCGTCGAGGTTTGCCCTGTCGACGCCTTCCATGAAGGCCCCAACTTCCTCGTGATCGATCCGGACGAGTGCATCGACTGCACCTTGTGCGAGCCCGAGTGCCCGATCAACGCGATCTATCCGGAAGACGACGTGCCCGCCGGGCAGGAAAGCTTCACGGCGCTGAACGCGGAGCTGGCCAAGAGCTGGCCGGTGATCACCGAGCGCAAGGACGGCCTGGCCGATGCCAAGGACTGGGAAAACAAGCCCAACAAGCTCGACCTGCTCGAACGCTGAGCGCTGCCCGGAACGCAGCAGCAGCCTGCAGTACGCGCCGGTTCACGCATAAAAAAACGCCGCCCTCGAGGCGGCGTTTTTATTGGCCGGACGGCAACGGATCAACCGCCGCCCATGCGACCCTTGAGGGTATCGATGACCTTGGCCACGGCGGCGGCATCGCCCTGCGCGCGCACTTCGCTGGCCTTTTCGCCGCTGGTGCTCACGCTCAGCAACACCTGGCGCGGCTTGGCGCCCGGCGCATCGGCCGATTCCTTGGACTTGCCGTTGAACATGCTGCTGAAGAAACCCTTCTTCTGGGTCGGCTGGTCCGACGCCACCACGCTCAGCGTATAGCTGTGCGCGTCATCGTCGTGACCCACCACCTGGCCGATGTCACCGTTCTCCAGGGCCTGGCCCACGCGGCGATAGGTGTTGTCGACGCTGTCGCTCAGCACGAAGCCGTCGGCAATCTGGCCGTTGCTGTTGCCGACGCGCGCGGTCGCGCCATTGGCGGTCGGGTTGTTGGCACCCGCTTCCGGAATGACCAGCGCAGCGCTGGTGGAAGGCGTATCCAGGCCCGGCGGAATTTCCAGCGGCGACTCCTGTTTGGCCGTTTCCCAGGCCTTCTGCGAACGGAACATGCCGCAGCCGGAGAGCAGCAAGGCAGACAGGGCCAGTACCGGCAGGGCCACGACAAGCGGGGATTTCTTCATGTAAGCAGATTCCGTAGGAGTATCAGTTGCCCGAAATGTCAGGCCGCATTCGCCAAGGATGCCAGACCCGCCAGCGCTTCGCGAAGTCGCGCGCGGTCCGGACCATCCTCCAATTCAACCAAAGGCAGGCGTGGCGCCGCCAACCCCAAGCCCAGCGGCGGCAGCCCGGCCTTCACCGCAATCGGGTTCGGCGCGCAATTGAGCGCCGAAACCAGCGGTTCCAGCAAGGCGTCGCAACGCTGTGCTTCGGCCC
>Ga0209672_100967_pt1 | contig 12737 bp, 9 predicted proteins | sample AraplaCol_mMS_r2_FD_184273 | JGI IMG/M metagenome (GOLD analysis project Ga0209672, IMG submission 184273) | Arabidopsis root microbial communities from North Carolina, USA - plate scrape CL_Col_mMS_r2 (SPAdes) (version 2) | ecosystem: Host-associated > Plants > Roots > Endosphere | place: USA...
AAACGCGGCGAGACCGAAGGCGAAGGTGGCGGCGAGGGTGGCGCGTGTGCGATTCATCGGAGGATTCCTTTGGGTTCGATGGAAGGGCTGGCTCAGACCAGCGTGATCACGACGTCGATGTTTCCGCGCGTCGCCTTGGAGTACGGGCAGGTCTGATGGGCGGCGTCGATCAGTTGCTGCGCGACGTCGCGGTCGATGCCCGGCAGGGACACATTGAGACGCGCCTGCAGCGCATAACCGTCGCTGCCCTGCACCAGGTCCACTTCAGCGGAGACGCTGGTGTCGGCCGTCAGGACGATCTTGTTGGCGCGGGCGGCCAGTCCCATCGCGCCGATGAAGCAGGCCGACCAGCCCGCGCCGAACAACTGTTCCGGATTGGTGCCGGCCTTGCCCGAACCCGGGGGCGACAGCTTGATGTCGAGCTGGCCGTCGTTGCTGCGCGACTGGCCATCGCGGCCGCCGGTGGTGGCGGTCTTGCCGGTGTAGAGAACGGTGCGGTCTGACATGGGGAACTCCCTGGTGTGGTTGGTGTGGCTGTCGATCAGCCGGTGTGGCCATGAGACCGTCGCCGCGTATCCCCGATGTGTCGCGCTCCCCGTCGAATGGCATCGAAATGTGTAACGGAGCCCCCTTGATACATTCGGATACAAGAGAGGCTGCGCCGGCTCATTGGAATGCCGATCTTGAACCCCGAGGCCTCGGCTGCTTCCTGCGAGCGTCGGATGCCGGCATGCCAGTGGAGGACATGCCCGAAACAGGGCTCTAGCGAGACCTCGTGCGAACCGTGGAGATGAAAGCTTCCGGCAGTAGCCCGCTGCCTGCGAAGCAGAGCGAGCTGGCAAACGGGAACGCACGCGTCGAGAGATGCATCGCAGAACAAGTCGCGATGAATGTGATCAGCAAGGATGTGTTATCAAAAGGTGGTCTGCACACCAAGGCGGCGCGAGCCAATGTGCTGCGCGGCTAGCGGGAGCTGGGCAATAGTTGGCCAGTAGCGATCTTCGCTATGGTGAAGGGCGTACATCGTCAGAAAGCGGAAGAGCGTCTGCATGCAGAGGGGGCCAGACAGCCTCGGGCCACTGGCCGCCCCCCCCCCGCACCAGACGGCGAGGATTGTTGTATTCAATCTCTCAGTGTCCTCTTTGCGAGGGGGCGCAGTGCCGATCTGGCATCTTCGCCGTGAAAGATGATTGAGATGCAGAAATCCACCTGGATTCAGGCGGCCGACCTAAAAGGAGCCCTGTGCTGCGACGCTTTTTGCCGCACTGGCGACCATTGCTTGTCCCGACAGGCACTTCATCACGCTCCTGCACGTGAGTGGTCTCTCTGTAGGTCAATCTATGGGTGGACTCCGGTAGATCGCCAAGTGGGGAAACAAGAAGGCCGGAGTAAGAAACTCAGTCGGACAAGGAAGGCATAGCCTATACATTCGGTTCAGACAGTTCTCGATGTCTATAGGCTAACTATTGCGGACTATTTAGCTCGATTCCTATAGGCGTGAACCAATACAAAATGTGAGGCTCTATCAGGGCCGGCGATTAATAGCGTTGAATCGAAGAATCGAGGGCCCGCGGAGGGCTTGCCCTAAGCCCATCTATGTTGTTTCAACTCGGAGAGATAGAGCTCATGGAACTTCTTGATCCGGTACTTATTACTCCCGTCATGGACCCGTATTCACTTCTTGGTTCGTGCGTCTGCGGTTGTTCGGGCGGCGCTGGCGGCGGCGCAGGCTCGGGTACTAACGCGGAAGTCGTTGCTCAAGCCCCATAATTTTCTTCAGATCAATTAGCGATGAAAGAGCGCGGGTTAGGGTTACAGTCTAACCCGCGTCGACTCCTTCGTTAGAGGCGTCGTCTAGGCGTCCTGGAAACCGTTGTCTCCGGCGTTTACTTCAGGGAGATTGATCATGCAGCGCGCCCTTGTGCTTCCTCCTGAGTATCATCATTTTCAGCGAAAGGATCGTTATCTATTTATTGATCCGAGAAACTTCATATGGTTCTCGACCGATAGGCTTGGAAAGCTCATTGTCGAATCCTTGGCGATTCGCGGGCTGCTCCGTGACGCGATGGATGTGGTACTTGAGGAGAGTGGGAGAGAAGTTTCTTCCGATTCGGCTCTGACTTACGTAGATCGGTTTATTCGTGGCCTCTTAAATATCGGATTCATACACTCCGGCGAATATGTCCTTCGGGAAGACCTCCCGCGAGAGCAGCTCCCGAACCCCGTAGTCATGTACCTTCATCTCTCCAATGGATGCAATCTTAGATGTCCCTATTGCTACAACCAAGAACATCGCCTTGGCTCAACCAAAGAAAGGAAAGCGAATAACGGGGTCGCACCGGCACCACGCCTCGAAAATTTTCTACGGCTGATCGATCAGGCGTCAGATCTAGGCTTTAGGGAGGTGAAGTTGACCGGTGGCGAGGCGCTTCTCAATAAGAACGCCATGCTTATAGCCCGCTATGCCAAGCATAAAGGCCTCTTCGTCAACCTCTTGACCAACGCCACCCTGATAAGCCCCAAACTTGCGCAGGAAATAGTGGCATCCGTGGATGTTGTGTCGGTCAGTCTCGACAGCAAGAGTCCCGACGATCACGACGCAATTCGCGGACGCGGGACGCACAGAAAAGTACTGCTAGCCATCCAATTGCTAAGACAGGCCGGTCTTAAGCAGCTTCACATCAACGGAGTCATCACGCCAACGACATTGAATTCGGTAAAAGAGTTGCTCGCTTTCGCCTGGGACGATATGTCCGCAAGCAACGTCACGATTAGTGGATCTGCGCTACAGGTCAGTGATCCCGATGACAGGTGGGGAGCGGCAGCGCAGATGCTCAACGACGAGCAGTACGCAGGCCTGGACGATCGGACTGCAGAATTCTATCGCGAACGAACCAAGACCACCCAAGCCCCGGGCTATCGAAACCAGTGCGGGGTCGGCAATGGTGTGTTGAGTGTCGATTCAAATGGCGACATCTACCCCTGCCAGACCTTGCATGAAAGGGATTTCCTTTGTGGAAACGCGTTCAATGACGGTTTGAAGCATGTGATCGAAACGTCAGTCGTTCTTCGCGATGCGCGGCATGCGACTGTCGACAAAATTGAGGAGTGCAACGTGTGCCCGGTTCGATACATCTGTGCAAGCGGATGCCGTTCCGAGGCCTATACGCGTGAGGGTGGCATGTTGAAGCGCAATAAAGCGTTATGCCCAACATTCTACAAGAGGGCAGTCAACGAACTCTGGAACTCGGTGTCGGGTTAGCAGCAGACAAAAGATGAGCGGTATCAGACGACCCGTAACATTGGGAGGCACCTGATGTTTGTAATGAATGGCCCGTTGCGCCCCTTGTCAATAATTCGGCTAGCAAAGTCTGTTTCTCATGTCGTGCCTGAGTTAAAGGCGCATCTAGTGGCCATCAACATACTGGCCCTCTTTTCCTGCTCGATTCAGCTGGCCACTCCCTTCCTTTTTGGTAAGTCCCTGACCGCGATGTTCTCGCCTCAGTTGGCAGACGGATTCAACAGAGACCTCTTGACGTTGATCGGGTGTGGAGTGTTGTCCGCGCTCCTGTCGGCGATAGAGGGGCGTCTGGTCCTGCGGCTGCGCCACCGGAGCATCATGTTGCTAGAGATCGCTTGCTGTGGTGCTCTGCTCGACAAAGATGTGCCGGACGTAAATAGCAGGGAAGCTGGAGAATTGGCTAGTTGTATCAATTTGGACGTGTCAGCAGCGGCCGATTTGCTCGGTCTTCAGTCCGCAGCTTGCAGGATAGTATTTCTTACGTTCGGGTCCTTGGTTGCAATATTTTCGATAAATATTCGACTCGGTTGTGCTGTATTAGGTATCGCACTTGTCTACTGCTTTCTGATTCGCAGCGTAACGCCTGCGATTTCCGCGGCGTACAGGATCGCTTCCGCGGAGACAGCGAAGACGTCTTCATACCTGTATCAACTGATCGGTTCGGTATTGGACATCAGGACTTTTGGCTCGCGGGATTTTTTCATAGGCGTCTTTGGAAATAAGGCGCGTTCTAAATCAGATGCCATGGTAACGGCGGGCTGGTTGTCAAAGAAGATCGATCAAGGCTCGTATACAGTTCACATGATCGGTTCATTCATCGTGCTGATCGTTGCCGCCAGACATTCGGAGGCCTCGGGCCTCAGTCTGAGCAGGGCTATAGCGGCGATCGGAGTACTCGCGTTCTTTTGGAGCTCCTTGCGTTCGAGCATGGCACAACTCCTCAATGTCAAAAGGAATGCAGCGCTTATAGAAAGATTATGCCTCTGGCTCCATGCCCCGACGAAGAGGTCGAAAGGCCTAGAGGTCGGGACAGGCACACCTCGGACGAGGCGGCCGTCTTTGCCCTGCTCAAAAGCAATTAGCTTTCGTGATGTCTCCTACACCTTTCCTGGGAGCAATGAGGATGTCCTTAGCGATCTATCTTTCGACATAGAAAGGGGAGAGCGCATACTAATCAGCGGAAGCAATGGGGCCGGCAAAACGACGCTAATGCTTCTTATGCTTGGGATCATGCAACCGACGAGTGGCTCTATCTCGGTCTGTGGGAAACCTCTTAGGGACATCGATGTCGGTCTACGACACCGGCTCATCGTGCGCGCAGCACACGATGGATGCCTTTTCCCAGTCAGCGTTGAGAACAATGTGCTTTTTGGGCGCGATTCTTGGCTGAGGAATGAGTCGATCGCCAAGAGCATGGAGTTGTCCGGCTGCGACGCTTTGATAGGCGATTTCGCACGTAGTGAGGGTGTCGGAGCGCGCGGCGGCCAGTTGTCCGCAGGGCAGCGGCAGAGAGTCTTGCTTGCGCGGGCGTTGGCCGAAGATTCGGAGATTCTTCTGCTTGATGAGGCGACATCTTCAATAGATTATGAATCAGTAGTGACTATCTATCGGGAGCTTTTGCTGAGCCAAGAGTCGCGCCTTAAGACGATCGTTGTCACCGCGCATCATTCCGATTTCTTGAGATCCCTTGTAGATAGAAAGTTCCATCTAAGCGGCGGACGGCTATATGAAATGGAAGGAAAGACGACGCATCCTCCGGGCTCGATTCACTTGAAGAATCGATGAGATGGCGAGACGACCAGACGGACACGGGCCAGCATACTTTTTCTGGGAGGTCGCATGAGCTTTCTTTATAACTTGTCTTTGGCGTCGAGGAGCATCAGACGGTCGCCAGGGCTAAGCTTGCTGATGATTGTGTCGATCGGATTAGGCATTGCCGCGGCCCTGACTACCTTCGCTGTGTTCGCTGCCGTATCTGGTGATCCCATACCGTGGAAGTCGTCGAAGCTTTTCGTGCCTCAAATTGACTTCTGGGGGCCTGAAGCTCTTGAGGCGAGCAAGGGTGAGCCTCCGGCAGCATTGAGCTATATGGATGCAATGGCCCTCCTGCGCGATCACAGGGCCACTTTGCAATCTGCCATGTATCAGATCGTTCCATGGGTGCTACCCGATGGTTCGAAAGGTGCGCCGATATCGTCGGTTGGTCATGCTGTGACACACGAATTTTTCTCGCTGCTGGATATTCCCTTCGTCGCGGGCAGCGGATGGGGGCAGGATGATGATGAACGTGGCGCGGCGGTCGCTGTCATCAGTCAGCGATTGAGCCAAAGGCTGTATGGAAGTACTGATAGCACTGGCAGGTTAATTAATGTCACCGGGAAGCTGTATCAAATCAAGGGAGTCATGTCGGACTGGCACCCGCAGCCGAGGTACTACGATCTATTCAATACAGGCGGATTCACGGCAGCTCAGGACGATATCCTTGTGCCTTTTACGCATGCCATTGCTACTCAGTTGAGGCATGTTGGAAGCACTGCGTGTCGCGATAATCCGGGAGCGCAAGAAATCAAGGATCTGCTCGGAACCAATTGTGCCTGGGTTGCCTATATGGTGCAGCTAGACGACAGCGTTTCAGTAGGGATCTTCAGAGACTATCTCGATAGCTACGCTGCAGAGCAAAGAAGAATCGGTCGTTTTAATTGGAAGCCGAACAATCGGCTTCGTAACCTCAAGTCATGGCTGGACTATCGCAAAGTCGTGCCTAAAGAAGCAAAAACAGCTCTGTCGGTGGCCATCGGGTTGCTACTAGCTTGCCTAATCAGTACCTCAGGCTTGCTGTTGTCCCAATATCTTAGGCGAAGCGGCGAGGTCGGCGTACGCAGAGCTCTTGGCGCACCGCGAAAGGCGATCTATAGCCAGTTTCTTGTCGAGGCCGGAGTCGTGGGTTTTTTGGGGGGCATTCTGGGACTTTTGTTGACCACGTTGAGTTTGATGGGATTGCCGAAGATCTTGCCTGAAGGCATCGCGGCGCTGATACATCTCAATGGGTCGATGATTTTTATCACTCTGTTCTTGGCTATGACGTCGACGATGGCTGCCTCACTCTATCCCATCCTTTTGGTCGCCAAGACGAAGATTGGCTGGCAGATCAACGTCCTATGAGGGTGCATGGCGTGAATTTTCCCCCAGTGATTCGTGCATTAAGTCGACATAAAATCAGAGTTTGTCTTTTCGTCGCACAAATTGCCGTGACGATGGCGATTGTCTCGAACGCCCTGTTCATCATCAATGGCAATTTTGTCAGGATAAATCGTCCTTCAGGTGTTCAAGAGGACGTGCTGTTTTTGATTAGTCAGAGTCGCCTTGACCTTGGGCAGTCCGATGGCCCGTCAGATACATCGAAGCAAAAGGCTATGATGCTCGAAGACATCAGCGCTCTGCGGAGTTCCCCTTATATAGAGTCTGTCTCCGTGGTGAATACGCTTCCACTCACTGGAACAAATTTCAGCTCCGGTGGAGTTGCGCTTAAAATGAACCAGAAAAAGCCAACCGCCGACGTATCCTATTACTATGGCGATGAAAGCATGATAGAGACCCTTGGTTTGAGGCTCATCGCCGGCAGGCCGTTTGCTCGCATAGATATTGGCTACCGCACAAGCGCCAGCGAAGATGGTGCTTACAGCATAATTATCACCAACGCCCTGGCAAAGGCGCTTTTTCCAGGAGCGAACGCCTTGGGCAAGCAGGTCTATCTCGATGGAAATACTCCATCGACCATCGTGGGTATCGTCGAGACTCTCCAGGCTGCCAGCGTCGCTGGCTGGGCGCGAGGTTTTGCCTGGAATTCGGTAATCATTCCAGAGATTAAAGTCGATAGCTACACGAGCTACGCAGTGAGATCAAAGCCTTCTCAGCTTGGGCGGGCCATGAAGGACGCACGAGATCGCTTATATGCAGTGAACAGAATGAGGATCCTCGATGACCAGAGCGTCAAAAGCTTCTCGGATATCAGGGATGCGGCTTACCGCCAGGACTATGGGGTAGCTGTAGTGATGGTGGTGATTTGCATAATAGTTCTGACGATAACCGGGGGCGGCATTTTGGGGGTCAGCAGCTGTTGGGTGGCCCAGCGGCGTAGACAAATCGGGATCCGGCGTTCTCTTGGTGCCCGAAAAATGGATATAGCGCTATATTTTGTCTACGAGAATATCGTGGTGACCTCGGTCGGGGTCTTGTTCGGGCTGCTATCCAGCCTCGCTTTACATGGCTACCTGCGCCAAGGCTTCGAAATGGACGCGCTACGGTTTCCGTTTCTCGCCAATGCTGCTGTCATCGTCTTTTGTGTGAGCTTGATTGGCGTGACCGTGCCTGCTTGGAGGGGTTCTCGCGTTTCGCCAATGGTTGCCACTCGCAACATTTAAGTGACAGCGCGGACGGGTAGCCGGAGAATCCGCTGCCCAAAGGGGGCGTCTATACCGCGGGGGAGACGAAGGATCGATTGGGCCCGCCGCTAGAGACTCTCCGCGCAAGCAGATACAAAGCGATACAAAAAGCCGGTGCGGGCGACATCCCCGATACAAACCGGGCTGTTCTCATGCACATCAACCTGGCGCGTGCGCCGTCCCTGATGTCCTGGAGAACCCCATCCATGAAACTTCTACGTTTTGCCCTTGCTGCCGCGGCCTTCGGCGCGGCACTGGTCGCCGCCTGGCCCGGTGCGTCGAACACCGCCAACGCACAGACACCAGCCACCCAGACGCTGGCCCCGGATCTCACCGGCGCCAATCAATGGTTCAACTCGCCGCCACTGACCATGCAGTCGCTGCGCGGCAAGGTGGTGCTGGTGGAGTTCTGGACGCGCGAATGCATCAACTGCGTGCACGTGCTGCCGCATACCAAGGCGCTCTACGACCGCTACGCCGCCGACGGCCTGGTGGTGGTGGGCGTGCACACACCCGAGTACGACGAGGAACGCGACGCCCACGCCTTGAAGGACGCCATCGGCGCCCTCGACATCAAATATCCGGTGGCGATGGATAACGACTATCGGATCTGGAATGCCTGGGGCAATCGCTACTGGCCGGCGATCTACCTGATCGACCGCGATGGCCATGTGGTCTATCGCCACGTGGGCGAAGGCGATTACGATCGCACCGAGGAACGTATCCGCCAGCTGCTCGGCAAGGCGTAAGGCAGGCGATACGGCAGCAGATCATGGGAGACAGCATGGAACACATCGACCAGGTCCTGGTCGTCGATGACGATCACGGCATCCGTACCGGCATCGTGGATTACCTGCGCAAGAACGGCTTGCGCGCGACCGGTGCCGCCGATGGCCGCGAGATGTTCGCGCAGCTGGACACCTCAGCGTTCGACCTGGTCGTGCTCGACATCATGATGCCCGGCGACGATGGCCTGGTGCTGTGCCGCACGCTGCGCGGCGGCAAGCACAAGCATGTGCCGGTGGTGTTGCTGACCGCGCGCGACGATGAAACCGACCGTATCATCGGCCTGGAAATGGGCGCGGACGATTACGTCACCAAGCCGTTCTCGCCGCGCGAACTGCTGGCGCGCATCAAGGCGGTGATCCGCCGCACGCGCATGCTGCCGCCCAACCTGCGCGTGACCGAGAGCAGCGACAGCATTGCGTTCGGACGCTGGCGCCTGGATACCACGGCACGCCATCTGCTCGACGAGAACGGCACGGTAGTGTCCTTGAGCGGGGCGGAATTCCGCCTGCTGCGCGTGTTCCTCGATCATCCGCAGCGCGTGCTGTCGCGCGACCAGCTGCTCAACCTCACCCAGGGCAGGGACGCGGAGCTGTTCGACCGTTCGATCGATCTGCTGGTGAGCCGCCTGCGCCAGCGCCTGCAGGACGGCGCGCGCGACCAGACCTATATCAAGACCGTGCGCAGCGAGGGCTATGTGTTCTCCATGCCGGTGATCCTCAACGGCCAGGAGCCATGAGCGCCGAGCCGGTGGTCGAACAGCGCCGCTGGCTGCCGCGCAGCATGGCGTCGCGGCTGTACCTGATCATCTTCGCCGGCCTGATGCTGGCGCAGGGGCTCTCGTTCGCGCTGCTCTACATGGAGCGCATGCAGAGCGCGACCGCAGTGATGTTCAACACGCTGGAACACGACGTGGGCACCTCGGTGGCGGTGATCGACCGCCTGCCGCCGGCGGAGCGTTCGCGCTGGCTAAATCGGCTGGAGCGCGACAACTACTTCTACATCCTCGGCCCGGGCGAGCCCGGCAGGCAGCTCGCCACGCAGCGTTCGGCCTATGTGACGGACCTGATCGCCAAGGAGGTCGGGCCCGACTTCCATGTGTACGGCAACACCATCTCCAAGGCGCCGGAGCGCTACCAGGTCCACTTCACCCTGCATGACGGCACGCCGCTGACGCTGCAGGTCACGCCGTACATGAAGCCCATCGCCAGCTGGCTGCCGTTTGTCTTCATCCTGCAGGTGGTCCTGCTGCTGATCTGCACCTGGCTGGCCGTGCGGTTTGCCACGCGTCCACTCAGCACGCTTGCTGCCGCAGCCGATGCAATGACGCCAACCGCCGACGGTCCCCGCATGTCGCAGGATGGGCCCATCGAAGTGCAGCGCGCGGCGAAGGCGTTCAACACCATGCAGGATCGCATTGCGCGCCATCTGCAGGAGCGCCTGCATATCCTCGCCGCCATCTCGCACGATCTGCAGACGCCGATCACGCGCATGCGCCTGCGCGTGGAAGCGCTGGACGAATCGCCGGAACAGCAACGCATCGTGGACGACCTGAAGGAGCTGGAGCATCTGGTGCGCGAAGGCGTGGCCTATGCACGCAGCGCGCACGGCGGTTCAGAGAAGCCGGTGCGACTGGACCTGGGCGCGTTCGTGGAGAGCCTGGTGTTCGACTATCAGGATATGGGGCGTCCGGTTTCCATGACCGGTCAAGTCGAAGCCACCACCACGGTCCGTCCGCAGGCGCTGCGTCGCGTACTGGCCAACCTGATCGACAACGCGATCAAGTATGGTGGCGCGGCGGAAGTGTCGGTGCAGGCCGAGGCATCCGGTGGCTTCAGCGTCTGCATCGCCGACCGTGGTCCGGGCATTCCCGAGCACGAACTGGAGCAGGTGCTGCAGCCGTTCTATCGCCTCGAATCGTCACGCAATCGTGACACCGGCGGCGCGGGACTGGGGTTGGCCATCGCTGCACAACTCATCGTTTCCATCGGCGGTCAGCTGCGGTTATGCCATCGGGACGGCGGTGGCCTTAAGGCCATCATTACGCTGCCGTGAGGGGTAGCTGTTGCGTGGAGCGCCGGGCTTTTTTGTCAGCGCCTACACGCTCTACGCGATATGAGACTGGGCAAACCCTGAGCTCGGTGGCGGCCATGGGGCTTCACTAAGTTCTTAGCCCGCCGCGGTAAGGCAGTTCTTCTACTACAGGCCCGAGTGAAGTGTCCTATGCCCGAACCCGTCGTCGGCAGCGCGCAGATGGAATTTGCACCCTCAAGCCCAGGCAGCTTGGGGGCCGCCATGCGGGACCTTGACTGGTCGCAATCGCCGCTGGGTTTATCCAACACATGGTCCCCGAGCCTGCGCACCACGGTCGGCATGCTGCTGGCAGCGCAGGCGCAGATCGTATTGTTTTGGGGGCCGCAGTTCGTCGCGCTCTACAACGACGCGTACGCGCCCACCATCGGCGACAAGCATCAGCGCGCACTGGGTCGCCCAGGCGCCGAAAACTGGGCGGAGCTTTGGGACGACCTCGAGCCTCTGCTGACTGGCGTGCGCACGACCGGCCAAACCTTCACCGCGAACGATCGCCCGTTCTACATCGAACGCCACGGCTACGGCGAAACGGTGTACTTCGATGTCTCCTATTCCGCGGTGCCCGAAGCGGACGGCTCGGTGGGCGGCGTGTTGTGCATCGTCTCGGAGACCACCGGCCGGGTGGTGAGCGCGCGGCGCCAGGCTTCCCTGCTGCAGCTGGAAGACTCCTTGCGCCAGATCGCCGATGCAGACGGTGCAAGGGCTGTGGCGATTCAATTGCTGCAACGCGAATTGTCGGTGGAAGCCGTCAGCTATGCGGACATGGGTGGCGATGGCATGGCGGACGATCCATGTCGGCTGGACATTCCCGTATCGCGCAACAACAGCGCCGTGGGCGCTTTTCACGTCACCTATCCGGCATCGCGCCGCTGGAATGACGACGACGCGCAGTTTGCGCGCTCGGTCGCCGAGCGCACTTGGTCGGCCTCCGAACGCGCACGCGCCGAGACCTTGTTGCGCGAGTCCGAAGCTCGCCAGCGGCAGGATGCCGACCGCGTGCAGCTGGCCCTGTCGGCCGGCGCGATCATTGGTACCTGGATGTGGGATCTGCCGCGCGATCGCCTCACGGTCGACGAAAAATTCGCGGTCAGTTTTGGACTTGATCCGGCACTGGGGCGTGTGGGGCTGAGCCTCGCGCAGGTGCTTGCCACCGTCCATCCGGACGACAGGCCGCGCCTGGAACGGGCGATTGCCGAGGCGATCGAGCACGGCGGTCCGTATGCGCACCAATACCGCGTGCGTCGCGCGGACGGCAACTACTACTGGGTCGAAGCCAACGGTCGCGTCGACCAGGGTGGCGACGGCAAGCCCGCTTCGTTTCCCGGCGTGCTGATTGATTTGGAAGAGCGCCGTCGCGCGGAACAGAAACTCGCGCTGAGCGAAGCGAAGTACCAGACGCTGTTCAACGAGATCGACGAAGGCTTTTGCGTCATCGAGTTCCTGGATGGTCCGCACGGGCCCCTGAGCGACTACGTGCACGTCGAGGCCAATCCCGCTTACAGCGCGAATGCCGGCATTCCCGACATCGTCGGCAAGCGGGTGCGCGACATCGTGCCCGATGAAGCCGGCGCCTGGGTGGAGATCTATCGCCGCGTGCTGCTCACCGGCGAGGCCGTGCGCTTCGAGCGCGAGCTGGAGGCGACCGGCCGCTACCTGGAACTCGCCGCCTTCCGAATCGAGCCGCCCGAGCGTCGGCAAGTGGCCGTGCTGTTCAAGGACGTCAGCGCACGCAAACGTGCCGAGGACGAACTGCATCTGCTCAATCGCGAACTCTCCAAGCGCGTGGCCCAAGCCGTCGCGCAGCGCGAAGCGGCACTGGCGCATGTGCATGAGATGCAGAAACTGGAAACCATCGGCCAGCTCACCGGCGGCGTGGCGCACGACTTCAACAATCTGCTCACGCCCATCGTGGGTGCGCTGGACATGGTGGCGCATCTCCACGAGGACGACGAACGCACCCGCCGCCTCACCGGCGCGGGCCTGCAGGCCGCGGAGCGCGCGCGCACCCTGGTGCAGCGCCTGCTGGCGTTTGCACGCCGGCAACATCTGCAGGCGCGTCCGGTCAATCTGCGCCAGCTGGTGAACGGCATGGAGGATCTGCTGGTCCGTTCGCTGGG
>Ga0209672_100969_pt1 | contig 12730 bp, 9 predicted proteins | sample AraplaCol_mMS_r2_FD_184273 | JGI IMG/M metagenome (GOLD analysis project Ga0209672, IMG submission 184273) | Arabidopsis root microbial communities from North Carolina, USA - plate scrape CL_Col_mMS_r2 (SPAdes) (version 2) | ecosystem: Host-associated > Plants > Roots > Endosphere | place: USA...
GCTACCGGCGCTATCACTGCCCGCAGTCGCGCACGGTCTACCTGGGCAAGCCGCCCAAACATTTTCTGGACGGTGAGCGCGCCGTCGTGGAGGGCATCGAGGCCGGCCTGGCCGCAGCCAAACCCGGCAACACCTGCGAAGACATCGCCAAGGCATTCTTCGCAGTCCTGAACAAGTTCGGTATCGAGAAGAACAGCCGCTGCGGTTACCCGATCGGCGCAAGCTATCCGCCCGATTGGGGCGAGCGCACGATGAGCCTGCGCCCGGGCGACAAGACGGTTCTGGAGCCCGGGATGACATTCCATTTCATGCCGGGGCTGTGGCTCGACGATTGGGGGCTCGAGATTACCGAAAGCATTCTGATCACGGCGAACGGCGTCGAGACATTCTGCAATACACCGCGACGGCTTTTCGTGAAGGAGTGAGGCACGATGCGCGCTTCCCCGATTCAACCGACGATCGACTTCGAATCTGAAGGCGAGCAACATGGGTTTTTGAAGCTACCGTACTCTCACGATGCGTCGGCATGGGGTGCGGTCATGATTCCGATCACGGTCATCAAGCGCGGCGATGGACCGACGGCGCTCGTGACCGGCGGCAACCACGGCGACGAATACGAAGGTCCGATCGCGCTCTCGAAGCTGGCCTCGACGCTCAAGGCGAGCGACATCGCGGGGCGCGTGATAGTCGTGCCGTTCATGAATTATCCGGCGTTTCGCGCGGGCAGCCGGACCTCGCCGATCGACAAGGGCAACCTCAATCGCAGCTTTCCGGGCCGAGCGGACGGCACGGTGACCGAGAAAATCGCCGACTATTTTCAGCGCTATCTGTTGCCGCTCGCGGACTACGTGCTCGACATTCATGCGGGTGGCAAGACGCTCGACTTCGTGCCGTTCGCGGCGGTGCACGTATTGCCCGATGCGCAGCAGCAAGCGCGTGCGGATGCCGCGATGCGCGCATTCGGCGCGCCGTATTCGATGCGGATGCTGGAACTCGACAGTGTCGGGCTCTTCGATACGGCGGCTGAGGAGGCGGGCAAGGTGTTCGTGACGACGGAGCTGGGCGGTGGCGGAAGCGCGAGCGCATCGAGCGTTCGCATCGCCGAGCGCGGCGTACGCGGCTTTCTCGCCTACGCGGGCATCTGCGATCTCGATGCCGATGTTGCGGCTCGGGCCACTGCACGCACTACGACGCTGCTCGATATGCCTGATGCGGATTGCTATACGACGAGCGAGCACGATGGCTTGATCGAAATGTGCAAGGATCTTGGCGACACCGTCGAGGCGGGCGAGTTGCTGGCGCGGGTCCATGACGCCACGCGTACCGGCGCGCGGGCGCGCGAGTACCGCGCGCGCCGCGGCGGCATCTTCGCGGCGCGTCATTTTCCAGGCCTCGTTCACGTCGGCGATACGATCGCGGTGGTGGCCGAGGTCGTCGAACGCGGCCTCACGGCGAGTTGAGCCGACGCTCGAATCCAATGGCCAGGCGCACGCGATGAACGGTAACGCATACAAGCTCGACCGCTACGACATCGCCATCCTGCGGGTTCTCGCACGCGATGGCCGGATCACGAAGTCGCGTCTCGCCGAGGAAGTGAATCTTTCGATTTCGCCGGTATGGGAGCGCGTTCGCCGCCTCGAGGAAATCGGGCTCATTCGCGGCTATTGCGCCGAGATCGACTGGGTTGGGGTGTTCAAAGGAAGCCGCATCATCGTCGAAGTGACGCTCGCCCGTCATACGGCCCACGATATGCGGCGGTTCGAGGCGCGCATCGAGGCCGCCCCCGAAGTCGAGCGCTGTTATGCGACGGGTGGCGGAGTCGACTACGTCATGCATGTTGCTTCGCGCGACATCGATCATTACCAGCGCTTCATCGATTCGCTGCTCACCGACGAGCTCGGAATCGAGCGCTACTTCACCTACATCGTGACGAAGGTCGTCAAGGCTGCGCCGGCCGAGCCGCCGCAGTGGGTCGCTGCGGCCGGCGCCGAGTCGCCGGGTGACTGATGCGGTCCCCGCGGCGCTCGAAGCGGACTCGAAAAAATTCGCGCAATGTGCCGTTCAAACAAAAAAAGCCGCAACGGCAGCGGCACAAAACCAAAAATGCGGCGGCGCATCGGCCGATACAGTGAGAGACATGGATCGACGAACGAAGGAGCCTTCCATGTTGCTGGGTCATCCCGTACTGATGAAGTCGCTTTGCTATATCGACGGACGATGGGTTCATAGCGACGATGCCCGAACGGTCGCCGTCATCAACCCGGCCGACCAAAGCGAGCTCGGACATGTGCCGATGCTGACGCGCCCGCAGATCGAAAGCGCGATCGCCGCTGCGCAACGCGCATTCGAGCGTTGGCGATGGACCCCCGTCAACGAACGCTCGGCCGTGCTGTCACGCTGGCATGAGCTCGTTGCGCGGCACCGCGACGATCTCGCCGCGATCGTGTCCCTCGAACAGGGCAAGCCGCTCAAGGAAGCGCGGGGCGAGATCGCTTACGCGGCCAGTTTCATCGACTGGTTCGCTCACGAGGCCAAGCGCCTCGCCGGGCGCAATATCGCGACGCATATCGACGATGCGCATCCCGGGACGGTCGTCGAACCGGTTGGCGTGGCAGCGCTCGTCACGCCGTGGAACTTCCCGATCGCCATGATTACGCGCAAGGCCGCCGCGGCGATCGGCGCGGGTTGCACCGTCGTCGTCAAGCCGGCGCACGAGACGCCGTTCTCAGCCCTGGCACTGGCGCAACTTGCCGAAGAAGCGGGGTTCCCCCGGGGCGTGTTCAACGTGGTGCTCGGCGATCCGCAGATGGCAATGGAAACGCTCGTCGGCGACGCGCGCGTGCGGGCCGTGAGCTTTACGGGATCGACACGCGTCGGCGCACTCGTGACGCGCGCCGCGGCGCAGGCCGGCATCAAAAAAGTGGCGCTCGAATTGGGCGGCAACGCGCCGTTCATCGTCGCGTCCGACGCGGATCTCGATCAAGCCGTGACGACTGCGGTTGCGGCGAAGTTTCAGACCTCGGGCCAGGACTGCTGCGCGGCCAACCGAATCCTCGTCGCGCGCGGGCTTTACGACGCATTCGTCGAACGTTACACGCGCGCGGTCCGTGCATTGAAAGTCGGCCCCGCATTCGAAGCCGATGTCGATATCGGTCCGCTCATGCATCAGGCGGCATTCGACGCGACGCTCGCGCGCGTGGCCGACGCCCGCCAACGCGGCGCGCGCATTACGACGGGCGGAGCACCGCATGCGTTGGGCGGCTGGTTCTTCGAGCCGACCGTGATTGCCGATGCGGCGCCCGGCATGCGTATCTACGACGAGGAGAATTTCGCGCCGATCTCGGCTGTCGCTCCATTCGATTCGCTCGACGAGGCCATACGGTGTGCGAACGAAACCGAATACGGTCTTGCGGCTTACGTTTGCTCTGCGAACGTGAATACGGTCTTCCAGCTCATCCGCCGGCTCGATTTTGCAATGGTGTCGGTCAACGGCGCCAGGTTCACCGGTGCGCCGATCCCGTTCGGCGGCATGAAGGCGTCGGGTCTCGGCCGCGAAGGCGGCGCCGAGGGCTTCGAGCCGTTCGTCGAAACGAAGTATTTCTGCCTGGGCCGGCTTGGCCTGCCGCTGACCGAGGCGGCCGCGTCATAGGTCCGCCACCCCGCAATATTGTGAAACAGAACTCTTTGGAGAACCCCATGACTGAATTCGAACGTCTTTTTGCGGCGGACCGCGCCCATTTCATGCACCCGTCGACCCATGCGCACGATCACGCCGCGGGCGTTCTGCCCGGGCGCATCGTGACCGGCGCGAAGGGAATACGTATCGAGGACCACGAGGGCCGCTCTTATATCGATGCTTTCGCGGGCTTGTATTGCGTGAACATCGGCTATGGACGCACCGAGGTCGCGGATGCGATCTACGAGCAGGCAAAAAAGCTCGCGTACTACCACACGTACGTCGGCCACTCGACCGATACCATCATCGAGCTCTCCGCACGCATCATCGAATGGGCGCCCCAAGGCATGAAAAAGGTCTACTACGGGATGTCGGGATCGGATGCGAACGAGACGCAGATCAAGCTCGTCTGGTATTACAACAACGTGTTGGGACGTCCCAACAAAAAGAAGATTATTTCGCGCGAGCGCGGGTATCACGGTTCCGGCATCGTGACAGGTAGCCTGACCGGTCTGCCGAGCTTTCATCAGTGCTTCGATCTGCCGATCGACCGCGTCAAGCATACCGTCTGCCCGCATTGGTACCGCAAGGCGCCGGCCGGCATGAACGAGGCCCAGTTTGTCGCCCACTGTGTGGACGAACTCGAAAAGCTGATTGCGCGCGAAGGCGCCGATACGATCGCGGCATTCATCGGCGAACCCGTCATGGGCACCGGCGGCATTGTTCCGCCGCCGGCAGGCTATTGGCCCGCGATCCAGCAAGTCTTGAAAAAGCATGACATTTTGCTGATTGCCGACGAGGTCGTATGCGGTTTCGGGCGACTCGGTTCGAAAATGGGTTCTCAGCACTATGGCATTGAACCCGATCTGATCACGGTCGCGAAAGGATTGACGAGCGCCTATGCGCCGCTTTCCGCGGTGATTGTCGGCGAACGCGTATGGGAAGTCATCGACAATGCTTCGCGGGAGTTAGGCGCGATGGGGCACGGCTGGACTTACTCCGGTCATCCGATTTGCGCGGCGGCGGCGCTTGCCAATCTCGATATTCTCGAGCGCGAGCGCATTGCGGAAAATGCCGCGTCGAGCGGAGCCTATCTGCTTGACCAGTTGCACGCGGCGTTCGATGCTCATCCGCTCGTCGGTGAGGTGCGTGGCGCGGGGATGCTGGCGGCGCTCGAGTTCATGGCCGACAAGGACGAGCGGCGAGCGTTCGATGCCGGGCTCAAGGTCGGCCCGCGTGTATCGGCTGCGGCATTTCGGCGCGGCCTGATCGCGCGCGCCATGCCGCACGGCGACATCCTCGGCTTCGCGCCGCCCTTGATCACGACACGTGCCGATGTCGACGAGATCGTGCGTCTTGCGCGCGAAGCGGTTGACGAAGTGGCAACTGAACTGGCGGGCGCCGCTGCATCCGCGTAGCACTTCGAACTGCCCGTCCTGTAGTCCGACGAGCCCCCTCTTTGCGAGTCGTTGCGCTTGCGAACAGGGGGTTTTGCCTTTTCTTTTGGTTTTTTTTCCGATATCGACGAATGGTTCGCAATAATCGTCATAGCGATGTGCGAATGAGCGGGCCCGAGCATTGCTCGCGAGGGTGCCCAGCGCAATAACCCTATTCGAACCTGTCCGAATGGATGAATATTTCATCGCGCCATTCCACAATTGCCGAAAGCACCGCTAGAATGCGTTCCGTTTGGCTTCTGATATTGGAGGAAAGAGTCCGTGTCGACCTACAAAGAACTACTCGCAAGAAAGCAGGAATTGGATGCGCAAATCGAAGATGCGCGACGCGCCGAAGCACATCAAGCGCTCGAACACATTCGCGAAACGATTGCGACTTTCGGCTTTACGCCGGAAGATGTTTTCGGTCAGCGCCGTAAAGGCAAGGCGCCTGCTCGCGCGCCGCAATTCCGAGATCCGACGACGGGCAACACGTGGAGCGGTCGCGGACCACGGCCGCGCTGGCTCAAAGGGAAGGACCCGGAGCAGTTTCGCATCGCTCGCTGAACGGGCCGCGCAGACGGCGGCTCAGAGCACGGCGCCTGGCAGGAACGCCTCGAGTTTGTCGAGTAGCGTCGAGCGGCAAAACGGCTTCACCATGAAATCGGCTGCACCTGCCCGGACGCTTTCGAGGACGACGGCGCGCCGGCTTTCGCCGGTCACCATGATGATGGGAATCTGTGCCAGGGGCTGAACGGATTTCAGGCGGCGCGTCAGCTCCATTCCGCTCACATCGGGCAAATCCACATCCACGAGCACGAGATCCGGGCGCCGGGCCCGGATCGCGCGAAACGCCTGCGCGCCGCTCGACGCGCAGCTCAAATCGACACGCGTACCGGCGAGCAGGCGTTCGAGTGCGCCGCGCTGGAACCCATCGTCGTCGACGGCAAGCACATGCGGACGTAAGTCGCCAGCGATGGCGTTCATCGCATGCGTCGCCGCCAATTGCGGGCCGAGCGCGTTCGCCAACGCCCGGGCCGCGCGACAAAGCGCGTCCACCGATTCGCCAAGCCGGTCGACATGCTCGCGCAGTGCGTCGCTGCTCCCGTATGGCATCGCCGCGGCTGCCGTGTGCGTTCGGTCGACTTGTGCGGCGAATGCATGGGCGTAGCGTTCGAGGGTGGGCTCGAGAGTCGCGAGATGGCGCGCGTACGTGGCGAGCCGGCCCGCTGCGGGTGCATCCGATGCCTCGTTCGACAGTAGATGCAGGGCATGATCGATGGCCAGCGCCAGCCGTTGTCCATCGCTGGTTGCGGGCCAAAAGACGACGTAATCGTCGAATGTGCCTTCCTTGCATGCGTCATAGACGCGCCGGACATCGTCAGGACCACAGAGCACGATCGTCTTGTGGACGGTTTCATGAACGAGCGCGCTTTGCCCATAAAGGCGATCGCAGCAGCGTTTCGCCCCGTCGAGCGTATCGAAGGCCAGTACGAGCACGTTCGGGGCACAGGTTTCGAACTCGGAAACGATGTTGGCCGGATTCGTCGAGACGCGGACAACGGCGAATGTATCGGCCAGCCGCCGGGCGACGGGCGCGGCATGGAGGTCCGTATCGGCTGCAACGAGAATACGCGGATCGTCTTTCAACGGGCTCACCCCTCGGCGCGCCGTGCGCGCGGGCAGCCCCTATGAGCTGGGTGGCAAGCCCGTCCGATCAGGACGGCAGTGCTTGTGAGAGCGCGCGTGCGGCTTCGATGACCTCACTGTAGGCCGCGTCGAATCGAGTGCTCAGTTCGGTAAAAGACATATCCGCTTCGTCCCTCGCGTCGCTTTCGATGCGCGCGCAAAGCTCGCCGAGCGCGAGCGCGCCGATCGAGCGTGATGACGATTTCAGCTTATGCGCGACAGCCGCGGCTTGCTCGGCGCGTCGCGCGCCTAGATGCTCGCGCAGTTGCACCGCGAGCGCGGCCGAGCATTCGACGTACTCCACGAGCAGGGCCTGTACCGTTTCGTTGTCGTCGCCGACGATTGCACGCAAGACGCTCAGATCGACGACGGACGAGAAATCGCACGTTCGCGCCGGCTCCATGACGGCGGTTTCCTGAGGTGTATCAGCCGAGTCCGCCGAGTCGGCCGACTCGGCGTGGCCGGGCTGCGCGACGTGCTGCGCGGGCGCAAGCCACTGCTCGATAGCCTGCTGCAGCAAGACGAGCTTGAGCGGCTTGGTCAGGTAATCGTCGATACCGAGGGCTTTTGCGCGGCTCGCCTCGCCGTGAATCGCGTTGGCGGTGAGCGCCACGATCGGCACGCGTTTGCGTGCTTCGTTGGCCTCCTGCGCGCGGATGGTCTGCGCCAGTTCATAGCCGTCACGATTCGGCATGTGCAAGTCGGTCAGAATGAGGCCGTATGGTGCGGCGAGCCACATCTGCAGCGCTTCTTCTCCGTCCGTCGCCATGTCCGCCGTGTAGCCAAGCAGTTCGAGCTGGCGCCCGATGACTTTGCGATTGATCTGGTCGTCTTCGGCGACCAGTATCTTCGGCGCGTTCAGTGCCGCTCGCGCGGGCGGGTTGTCGCAGTCCGCGGCGTTGGCGTTTGCGCTGCATGCAGGCGCGGCCCGGCCCGCGGCCAGCGCGACAGCGTCGACCAGCGCGCGCCGACGCAGTGCCTGCGCACCGACCACTACCGTGCCGTCCGGTTCCGACTGCAGCACGAGGCTGCGGGCCGCGGCGATGACGACGCGACCTTTTGCGGCGACCCCGGTACTGCGCCGCATCGCTTCGCCGCACACGAGCAGCGCGGCGCCGCCTGCGATGGCGAGGCGGTGCTGAGCGTCCTCCGAATCGACGGCAAGCTGCACATTGGCTGAGGCACTGCGCAAGTAGGCGGCAATGTCCTCGGCGTTGAATTCGGCTGACGGCGCGACGATGCACGTCAGGCCCGATAGATCCTGCTGGACGCGCGCCGGGGCATCGGCAACGTGCTCGAGCGGCAGGGTAACGACGAATGTCGAGCCCGCCCCAAGCTCGCTCGTTACCGTGACGTCCCCGCCCATCAGCGCAGCCAGCCGGCGGCATATCGCGAGGCCAAGCCCGGTTCCCCCGAAGCGGCGCGTCGTCGATGTCTCGGCCTGGCTGAAGGGGCGGAACAGTTGGGCGAGCGTCTCTTGCGACATGCCGATGCCGTTGTCCGAGATCGCGAAGCGAACGGCCGCGCAATCGGGCGCCTCGGGCGGGGCGAGCTCGACGCGCAACGAGACGCGGCCAGCGATACCTTCGCGGCCTCCGGAAAATTTGATTGCGTTGCCAACGAGGTTGTACAGGATTTCCCGCAGGCGCGTATCGTCGGAGAGCACGGATGCGGGGAGCGCGGGCGACACATAAGTGCGCAGCGCCACACCGCGGGCGTCCGCAACGGTCGCCAGCGATGCGGCCAACCCGTCCACGACATCTTCGATGGCAACCGGCACCGACTCGATCTGGAGTTTGCCGGCTTCGATCTTCGAAAAGTCGAGAATGTCGTCGATGATCTGTAACAGCGCCGACGCGCAATCGCGGATGGTGAAAACCATCTCCTTCTGATCGGAGCTCAGCGGCGAACGCGCGAGCACTTCCGTCATCCCGATGACGCCGTTCATCGGCGTGCGAATCTCGTGGCTCATCGTCGCCAGAAACGCGCTTTTGGCGCGCGAGGCCGCCTCCGCGTCCGAGCGGGCCTGCTCGAGCTGCTCGGCTTTCCCCATTTCGCGCTGATGGGCGGCGGCGAGACTGCGCACGAGGCCGCGCGTGCGCCGATCGGCCAGCACGATCAGGATCGAGAGCACGACTGCCGCGATCAGCAGGAACATGCTGCGCAAGCGCCACGGCGCGAGGAATTCCTGCGTGGAGTAGCCCACCGCGACCGCGAGCGGGTAGCCGGCCAGTTTGCGGTAGCTGACGATGCGGTCCTGGTCGTCCACATACGAGAGCATGCGCAAGTCGCCGGACGGCTGCCGCTCGAGCGCGCGTCGCAGCTTGTTGCCGGGCGGCAAGGTCGCACCGATCGACTTGGACTGCCCCGCTCGCAGGGCGCGGATCACATAGTCGCGCGTGCCCACGACGGTCACGATGCCGTCCTTGCCGATACGCAGACCGTTATAGAGCTCCGTGAAATACGATGGATCCACCGATACGACGACGACACCGAGAAAGCGCCCGTCGAGGCCGTTGATTCGCTGCGACAGCTGCAACGAGGGTCGGCCGCTTGCACGTCCGACGATGGGCTTGCCGATCATGAGCTCGGTGCTCGCGTTGTGCACATGGACCTTGAAATGCTCGCGATCGGACAGATCGATCGGCTTGAAGCCTGGAATCGTCGATGCACGCAGGAAACCCTGCGAATCGATGACGGCCACCTGCAGGAAAACATCGAGCTTCAGCAAACCCGAATCGACGTAATAAGCAAGCGGAATCGAAACACCGTCGTTTTGGACTTGCCATGAAACGAGCGCGGCAACTTGCTCGGCTTCACGCATCACGCGTACGGTGTGAGCGGCAAGGGCGTCGGAAAGCGCCGTCGCGCCCGCGCGCGCATTGCTCATTTCGACATGCTCGTCCCAGGCCGTGAGTATGCCGAGCGCGAACCACAGCGCGGCAATGAGCAGGTAGCTTTGCAGCCGCAGCCCGCGGGCGCGCAACCCGCCCCGGGCGTTCGCTCGGCGGCGCGGCTCAGCCTGCTGCGTTTCGATGTGCGGACCGGATGTGGCATCCACCATTTGATCGACAACCCCTCGGAAACTCGGCTCTATTGGCTCGTCGGCCCGGTGTTCGCGGGCGCGGATGTTTCCATTAACGGCGCAACGCCATAAAAGTTAATACGGGATTGCTATGAGGTCCGGGGACTGGCCCTATTGCTCCGCGGGCTCGTCTCCCGGTAGAGGCGCCACGATATCCAACCGATAGCCGTGACCATAAACCGGGGTGAGCCGCAGTCCGTTTTCAGGCCGTAACTGAAGCTTCGAGCGGACCCTCGACATATGCGTGTCGAGCGTGCGCGAAATGGCATTCGGCGATTGCCCCCACACCACGCCGCCAATGTGCTCGCGCGAGAGAATGCGTCCGATGTACTGAAACATCAACAGCGCGAGATCGAATTCGCGGCTCGTGAGTTCGATCGGTACGCCGCCGAGAAGACACGTCCGTGTCGCAGAATCGATGCGGTAACGACCGACTTCGATCGGTGCGGGTGCGGCAGGCGCGTGAGGGCGGGCTCGGCGCGCGAGCGCGTCGATGCGCGCGACGAATTCACCTTCGCGAATCGGTTTGATGATGTAATCGTCGGCGCCGGCGCCCAGCGCTGAAACAATGTCGCGTTCCTCCGAACGGCTCGTCATGAACATCACCGGCACGCGCTCCGTCAGGTTTGAGCGTGCCCACTGCAGCACTTGATGTCCAGTTACCCCCGGTACTTGCCAATCGAGCAACAGCATGTCAAAGGTTTCACGCTTCAGTTGGCGAATCAGCTGGCTCCCATCGACGAATATTCGGCATTCATGGCCTTTGTCAGACAAAATCTCGCTAACACGTTCAATCTGGCTTTCATCGTCTTCCAGATAGGCAATCTTCACTGTCCACTCCCGGGATTCGGGTCGGCTGGTTGTCAGGTCGTAAAACGCGTCTTTTTCGCAGGGTCCGCGCATTTTAGCGCCGGATGCCACGACCGGCACTACGGTTTGCCGCTCGGAGGCCAAAAACGGATCGCATTTAACAGTTGTTAAGAATTCGCGGCATGGGGAGCAAAGATCCCCCAGGGGTTTATGTCGGCGCCATCAGTTGCAATGGACGCAAATTGACGTTGGAACGCATTGCCCGTGCCGCAAAAGGGGCTAATAGATTGGTTTGTAACACGCAAATCATTGAAAAAATGAATAGGTCTGCGTAACATCTGGAGACTTTTACTTTTTTAAGCTGATGCCACCGGAACCTCGTCAATATCCGCGTCGCGTGAAACGTTGGTCGGCGGTCCATTCAATCGAGCGGTTTGCTGCAGCTCGCACGATGGCCTTGAACATCGCATTCGCGTGCGTTTTATGTGTGCCGCCCGACGTTTTTGCGCAAGCGCCGGCAAATCAATCCGTGATGATTCCTTATGCGGCGCAGCTCGGCGATACGCTATATACCGTTGCGCAACGGTACCTGCATGAAATCGACGATTGGCGTGTAATTGCACGGATCAATCATATTCCGGCTCCGCGTCAGCTCAGGCCCGGCACTACGCTGCGCCTTCCCGTCGCGTTGCTGCGGCGCGAGCCGCTCGCCGCGCGTGTCGTCGCCACCAGCGGCGAGGCGACCTATTCGATCGGCAACGCGCCGCCGCTGCCCCTCGCGATCGGCGTCGCGCTGAGCGAGGGGGATTCGATCTCGACCGGCAAAACCGGGTTTGCGACGATCGAGTTCGACGACGGCTCGCATGTCAGTCTCGCCCCGGAAACGGTGCTGACGCTCGCGACATTGACGCGCACCTTGCTCGCGCAGGCAAGCGAGCGTCGCCTCGAGTTGCGGCGCGGCGAAGTCGAAAATGAAGTGACGCATGCGAAGAAACCGGGCGACCGGTTCGAGATACACGCCGCGCCCATCGTCGCGGGTGTGCGCGGGACGCATTTTCGCGTGACGAGCGGTTCGCGCGCAGCCGCTGTCGAAGTGCTCGACGGTACAGTCGCGGTCGACGCGGCAGCCGCCGCCAAGCCCGATGCCTCGTCGCAACGCGATAGTGCGCGCGACAGGCTGTCCGCGCATGGGCAGCTCGTGCACGGCGGCTTCGGCAACCTCACTTATGCGGACCGGACGGTAGGGACGCCGGTGGCGCTGCTTCCCGCGCCCGTACTCCTGCATCCGGGCCGGATACAAGATGCGGCGCAGCTGGACTTCGAGCTCGCACCGCTCGAGGGCGCGCGCGAGTACCGGGTCGAGATTGCGAGGGACGCCGGGATGTTGGACCGGCTACGGGAAGTACGGGTCGAAGCGCCGCATGCGACCTTGGGCGAGCTGCCGGACGGCAATTATTTCGTTCGCGTGTCTGCCACCGATGCGACTGGCCTCGACGGAATGTCGCGCGTGTATGGCTTCGAGCGCCGCAGCGCGCAGCTGGTGGGTTCGGCGACACGTTCGGCCGGCTCGCGCGATTACACCTTTCGCTGGTTCGTGAGCCGCACTGATGTGCCAACGCGATATCGTTTCATCTTGTCGCGCAACGAAGACATGCGCGACCCGCTGATCGACGAAGTCGACGTATCGACGGACCACATCGCCGTAGCGGGCTTGCCCGCGGGCGAGTATTACTGGACCGTCGTGGCGGAACAATTCGAGAATGGCCAATTCTACGAGACGGCATCGCGCGTGCGTTCGTTTACGCTCGCCAATTGAACGAGTTCTTCAATGAGCCATGACTCCGCACGCGGATCCCCGGCCGACTCGAACGACGATGAATCTCCTCGCCGATGGGGGCCCGAGGCGAAGCGCTACCTGATCGAGTGGCTGACGATCGGGTTTTTCACGGTCGCGATCGTCTCTTTTTGTATCGTGCGGCAGGCGACGGCCGGGCTGGATCGCATGGTGTACGACCATCTGCTGTCGCTGTTCTC
>Ga0209672_100970_pt1 | contig 12719 bp, 11 predicted proteins | sample AraplaCol_mMS_r2_FD_184273 | JGI IMG/M metagenome (GOLD analysis project Ga0209672, IMG submission 184273) | Arabidopsis root microbial communities from North Carolina, USA - plate scrape CL_Col_mMS_r2 (SPAdes) (version 2) | ecosystem: Host-associated > Plants > Roots > Endosphere | place: USA...
CGCAGCACGGCATTCTGGGCGAGCTGACCCAGCGGTCCGCGCAGGTTGGCCTGCTCGATCAGGCTTTCCCAATGCGGCAATCCGCGTGCATCGACGGCCACCGGTGCGCGCGGCGCGGGAGCGGCGGCCACCGGTGCAGCCACGGGCGGCGCGGGCGCCGCACGAGCGGGTGACGGTTCGGCCACGCTGGCCATGTGCATGCGTTCGTTGGCGACCGGGGCGGCGGCACGCGGCGGCGGCGTGGCCGCGCGCGCAGCGGTGCTTGCCGAAGGCCGTTCAGCCGGTGCGCCACCACCATCGGCGGGACGAAACGCCAGCATGCGCAGCATGGCCATTTCGAAACCCGTACGCGCGTCAGGCGCCAACGCCAGATCGCGGCGACCGCTGGTGGCGATCTGGTAGTACAGCTGCACGTCTTCCGGCGCCAGCTGTTGGGCCAGATCGACCAGCGCGCTGTCGTCGTTGCCGTTGTCTTCCGGACGATAGCCCGGCACCAGCTGGATCAGCTGGATGCGATGCAGCACGCTGGCCAGATCATCCAGCACGCCGCCGAAATCCGGCGAGAACGAGGCGATGCGCGTGCACTCGGCCATCAGCGCTTCGCCATCGCCGGCGGCCAGCGCCTGCAGCAGGCCAAGCACCTGTCCGCGCGCCACGCTGCCCAGCATGGCGCGCACGTCATCGATGCGCAGCGAACCGCCGCCGTAGGCAATGGCCTGGTCGAGCAGCGAGAGACCGTCGCGCAGCGAACCATCGGCGCCGCGTGCGAGTTCGGCAATCGCTGCGTCTTCGTATGCGATGTTTTCCGCGCCGAGAATGTGGCGCATCTGCCCGGAGATCTGCTCCGGCAGCAGGCGCTTGAGGTTGAACTTCAGGCAGCGCGACAACACCGTCACCGGCAGCTTCTGCGGGTCGGTGGTGGCGAGCAGGAATTTGACGTGCGGCGGCGGCTCTTCCAGCGTCTTCAGCAAGGCGTTGAACGCCGGCTTGGAGAGCATGTGCACCTCGTCCACCAGGTAGACCTTGAAGCGACCGCGCGCCGGCGCGTACTGCGCGTTTTCGATCACTTCGCGCACATCGTCCACGCCGGTGTTGCTGGCCGCGTCGATCTCCAGCAGATCAACAAACCGGCCCTGGTCCACTGCCGTGCAGACCGCGCACTCGCCGCAGGGGTCGGCCGATTCGCCGCGCTCGCAGTTCAGCGACTTGGCGAAAATGCGCGCAATCGTGGTCTTGCCCACGCCACGGGTACCGGTGAACAGATAGGCGTGGTGCATGCGCCCGGTGTCGAGCGCATTGGTGAGCGCGCGCACCACATGCTCCTGCCCGACCAGTTCGGCGAACTTGCGGGGGCGCCACTTGCGAGCGAGTACCTGATAAGACATACCGTGCCTATCTTTGGGCGAAAGTCGATTGTGCCAAGTCGCGGACAGCAAGTCAGTAACGGCCGGCTCATCCAGCAGTATGACGCGACGGGATCGAAGGGGACTGAAAGATCGGTGGGCCTGAAAAGGCGGCGGCCCTGCCAGCCACACCCCGGCACCCGAATCATTCGCTACCGTTGCTCCCTTCCGGGCCTGGCGGAATTTACGAACTATCGTCGCGGGGGGACCGACAGGGCCACCATAGAGACGTACATTGTGCGTCGGCTCAAGGCCGGCGCCAGGTTTCACTCACTGGCGGAGAGGGCGGGATTCGAACCCGCGATACGGGGATAAGCCGTATACACACTTTCCAGGCGTGCTCCTTCAACCACTCGGACACCTCTCCGCAATGGTGAAACCCCTTGCCAGCGCCCTTGGGCCCCGGCAAAGAAGCGAGAGGATAGCGGGGCCGGGCCGTTCATACAAGATATCGACCCACCGCCAGGCTCAATCCTGGGGCACATCCCGCAGGAACACCGGCAGATCGGTCGCCGGCGGCTTCACGGGCACCTGGTAGAACATGTCCGCCACAAAACCGCGGTGATAGGTGGCGTGATTGACCACGTGCAGCACCATGTCCTCGCGGCTCATGCGCCCTTGCACGCCGCCGATGAACTCAAACGTGACGACCTCGGCGGCTTGCGCCGGCGTGAGCGAACTGGCGTACTCCAGATACCAGGTATTCATGGCCTGCTGGCGCGCCCGCAGTTCGTCGAACGGCAGCGGCTCGGGCGTGTTGCGACTCTCATAGCCGTGCGCCCGCCCCTGCAGGTGCGCCTGGAAGATATCGTCGACCACCCAGCTGTGGCTGAGCGTGCGCAACATGTTCCCGAAGATGGTGGCGCGCGGCGCGGTGGACGCGCCCTCCGGAAGCGCGGCCACGGCGTCATAGGTCAGCTCGTCGGCCCAGGCCCTGTATCGCAGCAGCTTGCGCAAGTGAGGCGTAGACATGGAAAGTCCTGCAGTGGGGTCAACCGGCCTCGGGACGCGGCGGCGTCGGCGGGGGTAGCGCCATGTGTTCGCCTGTCCGCGCCACGGTATAGCCTCGTGCCGCCAGTGCCTGTCCATCGGCTTCGCTGCCGTAGTGATACAGACGCAGGCGCGAACGCCAGGCTTGAGGATATTCGCGTTCGATGTCGTCGATGCCGGTATGCGACGGGTTGCCTACTAGACCGCAGTCGTGGGCAATGAGTTCCGTGCCAGGCGCAACGCGGACAAGCACTTCGGGAATCGGACGCGTATCGCCCGTATAGGCAAAACTGCCGGCCACGGCCACGCCGTAGGAGGTGCCCGCCATGTGATGGCGCGTACCAAACACGTCGAACCACAACCCGTCCAGCCAGAAGCCGCGCGTGCACGGCACCAGCCGGAACGCTTCCCAGAAATTGACGCCGCCTTCGGCCAACACATTCGGATAGTCCGCCACGCGCGCCTGCAGCCAGGGCAGCAGTGCGGCATGCACGAAGACCTGCGTGCGACCCCGCCACTGCTCGTCGAACCACAGGCGGAAAAACAGCCGCTCCATGCCGCCGATGTGATCCATATGCGTATGCGTGATGTACAGCGCACGCGGCGGCTCGCCATACGCGGCGACATAGCGATCCAGCGTGTCCGGACCGCAGTCGATCAATAGCAGCGGCTTGCCGTCGCGCTCAAGCACGACGGCCGAGGAACCCAGTTCCACGGCGTGCGCCGCACCCACACCCAGGAAATGCAGGGACCAGTTCATGCTCTCAGCGTACGCTCGTAGCGATAGATCAGGGGTTTCCACAACTGCTCATCGAACGCGGCCTCGCCTTGTGCCGCCGCGCCCAGCTTCAGCAGTGAACGGCGCAGGCGCTGCAGATTGGCCTGCTGCCAGCTCTCGGCGGGCTCGCGCAGACAGCCGCGGTCAAAATCGATCAGGTACAGCTCATCGCTGGTCACCAGCACATTGTGGGCGTTGAGATCGGCATGCCAGATGCCGGCGCGATGGAAACGCGCCACCAGCGCGCCGACCAGCTCGGCCATTTCTCCGTCCAGCTGCCCGGCTGCCAGACACTCGGCCAGCGTTTGCGCTTGGGCGATGCGGCGGGTGATCAGGTCGGCGGTATAAAACCAGCCATGGCGCTGGTAACGGCAGGCAACCGGTTGTGCGCTGGGCAGTCCGCGCGAGGCGATGAAGCCCAGCAGGCGGAACTCGGCGAAGCAACGCGTGTGCTGCGCGCCGCGCCAGAAATAGCGATCACCCATCAGCTTCGCCACCATGCCGCCGCGCCGATAGTGCCGCAGTACGCATTCACCCGCCGAGGTGTCGATGATGGCCACGCCGCCGCGACCGCCCGATTGCTGGCGCAATGCGCCGCGTTCGCGCCATGCTGCAGGCTCGAACCAATCGTCTTCGACTTGTGGGGACACCGCGGCGTCGAACAGAATCACACCAGCGGCGTTCTCGCGAATTCGTTCCTGCATCGCCCTCTGCGCTTCAGACGCCCGCCCCGAGCCCTAAGTCCGATGATTCTAGCCTAATGCCCACGCCTGCCTCGATCTGCCTGCTCCGGACCTCCGCCATCGGCGACGTCACCCACGTCGTGCCGCTGGTGCGCACCCTCCAGGCGGCATGGCCACAGGCCGAGCTGAGCTGGATCGTGGGCAAGCTCGAACGCAAGCTGGTGGGCGACCTGCCCGGCGTCAACTTCGTCACCTTCGACAAGGGCGCGGGCCTGGCCGGCATGCGCGCCGTCGGCACGGCATTGAAAGGGCAACGCTTTGACGCCCTGCTGCAGATGCAGGTGGCGCTGCGCTCCAACCTGCTCAGCCTGTTCATCAAGGCCGATCGCCGCATCGGCTATGACCACGCCCGCGCCAAGGATGGTCACGGCCTGGTGATCGGCGAGCGCATCCCCGCTCGCACCGGCGAACACGTGCTGGACGCGATGGGCAGCTTCTGCGAACCCTTGGGCCTCAAGCAGACCCAAGTGCGCTGGGATATTCCTATTCCCGAGGAAGCCCATGCGTGGGCCGCCGAACAGTTGCCGGGCGAGCAGCCGACCTTGTTGGTCAGCCCGACCTCCAGTCACGCACTGCGCAATTGGCAGCCCGAACGCTACGCCGCCGTCATGGACCATGCCGCCGCGAAAAACTGGCGCGTGGTGCTGGTGGGCGGCCCGTCAGCCCTTGAGCGCAGCATGGCCGACGCCGTGCTCGCCGCCTGCCGCCATGCACCGCTCGACCTCACCGGCAAGGACACGCTGAAGAAGATGATGGCCATGCTGGTGCGCGCGCCCATCCTGCTCACGCCCGACTCCGGCCCCATGCACATGGCCAATTCCGTCGGCTGCAAAGTGCTGGGCCTGCACGCCGCCAGCAACCCGAACCGCTCGGGCCCCTATTCCGACCGCCGCTGGTGCGTGGACAAATACAGCGAAGCCTCCCTCGCCTTTCTGGGCAAACCCGCCAGCGACATACCGTGGGGCACCAAGATCGAGAAACCCGGCGTGATGGACCTGATCGCCGTCGATGAGGTGATCGATCGATTCGAGGCGTGTGCCGCGCACCTTGGGCTTTTCTGAGTCGTATATCCCTGTGGGAGCGCACCCTGTGCGCGACTGGCACGTTGCGACAGTCGCGCACAGGGTGCGCTCCCACAAGGAGAGCGAGGCGTGATTACTTCGCCTTGTAATCCTGGTAAGACTTTTCTTCCACCAGCTGCGAGCCGAGCTTGAGGTTGATCTCGCGTTTCACCGCGGCGCGGTCGTCGTTCTGAAAGTACACCGCGCGCGCCAGTTCGATGAACTCGGCGTCGAAGGCCTGGGCTTTTTCCTTGAGGCGGATGCGGTCTTCGATGTCCCACAGCGACTCGTTCACGGCCAGCAGGCGGGCGCGTTCGGCGGTGATGTCGGTCTGGGAGGCTGGATGGCTGGCCCAGGTGGTGTTGAGCAGATCCAGCTCGGTGCGCACGTTGGCCAGCTTGGCAGGGTCGGTGATCTGCTTGGATTTGATTTCCAGGATGGTGATCTTGTCGATCAGCTCGCCGTAAGAAACCGGGACTTGGATAAGGCTCATGACAGCTCCGAAGGTGCAGGCTTGCGCAACGTGCCGCAGGGGTCACGGCAGTGGGGCGGAAAAGTGCACATGATAGAGGGTCTTGGTCGATTCATTCAGTCCGCCATTCAGCCTGCCTCGCTAGACTGGCGACGCAACGCCCACCCAATGGAGAGAGAGAGTCCATGTTCACCCCCCGTATCGCCGTGTTGTCCCTGGCAGCCCTGCTGGCTATCAGCCCGTTTGCCGCCAGTGCCCAGTCCCAGCAGCCGGCGCGCAACGGCGTGCTGGTACGCAACGACGGCATCTATATCCGCTGTGACCAGTGCGGCACGGTAGAAGCGATCGACCAGAACATCACCCAGGGCAACGACCACAGCATGGCCGGCACCATCATCGGCGGCATCGCCGGTGGCGTGCTGGGCAACCAGGTCGGCAAGGGCAAGGGCAACACCCTGGCCACGGTGGCCGGCGCCGTCGGCGGCGGCTACGCGGGTAACCGCATCGGCGCCAACAGCGGCCGTCCGAACGCCAGCTACAGCTTGCGCATCCGCATGGGCAATGGCTCCTACGCCAATGTGACGGTGCCCGATGCCAGCGCGATCCGCACCGGCGATCTGGTGCAGATCGATCCGCAGGGCAATATCACCCGCATCCAGTAAGTCGCTGCACGAGTCAAAGAAAAAGCCGGTCTGCAAAGGCCGGCTTTTTTCGTATCCGCGGTCGCGCGTTCAACGGCGCAGGCGCGCGGCGATGTCGTCGAAGAAGGCTTTCGGCAATACCGCCCGCACCGGCACCGACCACCAATGGGCCTGCGCGAAGGCCCTGCATTTCACGGCATCTTTTTCCGTCATCAGGACCGGCTTGCCGTCGGACGGAAAATCGTTTGGCACAAAGGCGTGGTGATCGGGAAACGGATGCTCGATCACCTGCAGGCCCTGCGCACGCAGGCTTGCAAAAAATCGCGACGGGTTTCCGATCGCAGCGACCGCATGCACGATTTGACCGGCGAAATCCGCCAGTGGCTGCGCGTGATCGTCGACTAACGCGCGTGCCATCCCGCCATGCAATTCCATCGCGATATCGCCGGGCGCCACGGCACCGCCGTTGCAGACGCGATAATCGACCTGCTGCAGACGCGACATGGGCTCGCGCAGCGGACCGGCCGGCAACAGACGGGCGTTGCCGAAGCGGCGCACGCCGTCGATCACGCAGATCTCCAGGTCGCGCGCCAACGCATAGTGCTGCAGGCCGTCATCGGCGATCACGATGTCGCAACCAGCGTCGATCAGCAGCTTCGCCGCTACGGGTCGATCACGCCCCACTGCCACCGGCACGCCGCTGGCGCGGATCAGGCAGGGCTCGTCGCCGACGTGCGACGGTTCGGCCGAGGCATCCAGCAACAGTGGAGTTTTTTGCGTGCCGCCATAGCCGCGACTGACTACACCCGGCGTGTAGCCGCGCTCGCGCAGTCCTTCGGCCAGGGCAATCGTCAAAGGCGTCTTACCGGTGCCACCGACGCTCAGATTGCCGATCACGATCACCGGTACAGTCAGCCGCGTGCTACGCAAGACGCCTGCGCGATACAGCGCTCGCCGCAACGCGGTGATCGCGCCGTAGAGCCATGACAGCGGCCCCGTCCACCATGGCGCGCGCGCTGTGCCATACCAGGCCGATTCGAGACGTTCGGCCGTCGTCATGCCATGGCCTCAGTCACTGGCCTGGCTGTGGAATTGCATGCGATGCAGCGCGGCATAGTGGCCGTTCAAGGCAAGCAGGTCGGCGTGCGTGCCGCGTTCGACGATGCGGCCCTGGTCCATCACGGCAATCTGGTCGGCGTGTTCGATGGTGGACAGGCGATGCGCGATCACCAGCGTGGTGCGGTCTTTCATCAGGCCCTGCAGCGCTTGCTGGATCAGTCGCTCGGATTCGGTATCCAGCGCGCTGGTCGCTTCGTCCAGTACGAGGATGGGCGCGTTCTTTAGGATCGCGCGGGCGATGGCCAGACGCTGGCGCTGGCCGCCGGAAAGCAGATTGCCGCCCTGCCCGATCACGCTGTGAATGCCTTGCGGCATTTTCTGGATGAATTCCCAAGCATTGGCGGCCTGCGCGGCCGCGATGATGTCGGACTCGCTTGCACCGGCAAGTTCACCGTAGGCGATGTTTTCTGCCACGGTGCCATCGAACAAGACCACGCTCTGTCCCACCCAGGCGATCTGCCGGCGCAACGAGGCCAGCGTGATGCTCTCGTAGTCAGCGCCGTCAAGCAGGATGTGCCCCGTCGTGGGCGCATTGAAGCGCGGCAGCAGGCTGACCAGGCTGCTCTTGCCGCTGCCGGAACGCCCCACCAGTGCGGTGACCGTGCCCGGTGCACAGTGCAGATTGATGCCGCGCAAGGCTTCGAACTCGCCGCGCGGATACACCAGCCCCACATTCTCGAAACGGATATCGCCCTGGGTGCGTTCCAGCACACGCGTGCCCACGTCCACCTCGGGCGCCGTGTCGATGATCTCGAACAGATTCTCGGCGGCGGAAATGCCGCTCTGGATATTGGACTGGATATTCGCCAGCCGCTTCAGCGACGGCATCAAGCCGCCCATGGCGGTCAGCACGGTGATGAACACACCGGCCGTCATATGCTGGATTTCGAACGGCCGCGTGGCCAGAAACACCATCACCGCAAGAGCGAGCGCCGCCACGGTCTGGATCGCAGTGCTCGACTGCGCGTTGGTGGAAGCGATCTTGAGGTTCAGTCGCCGCGTGCTGTCGGTGACCGCCCTGAAGCGGGCAGCCGCCTGCTCCTGGCCACCGTAGATGCGGATCTCGCGATGCGCCTCGACCGATTCTTCCACCGTGCCGGTTACCGAACCCATCATGCCCTGGATGCGGCGACTGATCGCACGATAACGACGACTCACGATGCTGGCGATCAACATGATCAGCGGCACCATCACGAACAGCGCCAACGTGAGATAAGCGCTGGTGCTCAGCATCACGTAGATGAAGCCGATCACGGTGACGCCTTCGGTCACCACCACCTTGACCGAGTCGGTCGAGGCCGATGCAACCTGTTCGCTGGTGTAGGTGATGCGCGACACCTGGTGCCCGGAATGCTCCTGGCCGAAGAACGTTGCCGGCAGGCGCAGATAAGCGCCGAACACGTCGCGCTGCATCGCATTGACCACGTTGCGCCCGATGTAGGACACGCCGTAGCTGCTGGCAAAGGTGCCGACACCGCGGACCAGGAAGATCAGCACGATCCAGATCGGCATCCAGAAAATCAGCACCGGATCCTTGTCGACAAACAGTTTGTCGATCATCGGCTTGAGCAGCTTTGTGAACACCGCCAGGCCGCCGCCGTCGATGATCATGCCGACGATGGCGATCACGCCCACCACCCAGAAGCGCCTGGTATACCCGAACAGGCGCTTGTAGATCTGGCGCGTATGCGCGTCCCAGATCTTTACCTTGCCGTTGCTCACTGAGCGGTATCCGCCTGGCTGGGGGTCGTGGCAATGGACAACTTGGTGAAGCCGAGCTGGCCCAGCGCGTCCATGGCTGTGACCACGTTCTGATGCGGGGTCATCGCGTCTGCGCGGATGGTGACCTGGCGCTCGCGATCGTCGCCCACCACATTGGCGATGGCCTGCTTGAGCGGTTCGACGCCTTCGCCGTGCACTTCATCGCTGCCTACGAAGAAGTGGCCGTCGCGGTCCACCACCACGGTGAGCGCGGGGGCCTGCATGTCGCGTTCTTCCGCGCTGGCCTTGGGCAGGGTCACCTGCAGCCGCGAGTGCTGGATAAAAGTCGTCGTCAACACGAAGAACATCAGCAGGGTAAGCAGCACGTCGATCAGCGAGATCACGTTGATCTCGAAGTCGTCTTGCCGACGGTCGTTGCCGATACGCATGCGTCAGCTCGCGCTCGACTCGGCGGCAGCAGCGCGCGGTGTACGCGTGCGGGGCGCAGGAGCCGGCTGGTTGACGGTGAGTTCGTCGAGCAACTCGGTGGCCTGCTTTTCCATATCCACGCAGTAGCCGGCCACCTTGGAACGGAAATAGCGATGCAGCACGTAAGCCGGGATGGCAACGATCAGGCCGGTGGCGGTACAGATCAGCGCTTCGCCGATGCCGCCGGCCATCTTCATCGGATCACCCACGCCACCGTGCAGCACTTCCATGAACATGCGGATCAGTCCGATCACGGTGCCGAGCAGGCCGAGCAGCGGGCCGATCAAAGCGATGGTGCCCAGGGTATTGAGGTAGCGCTCCATGCGATGGACGACATGGCGGCCGGTGTCCTCGATGCGCTCCTTGATGAGCTCACGCGGACGATTGCGCACGGCCAGCGCCGAGGCCAGCAGCTCGCCCAGCGGCGAACCGTTGGCGAGGGTGGTGAGGTGGTTCGGATCGAGCTGGCCCGAGCGCGCCCAATTGCGCACTTCCTCGCCCAAGCCGGGCGGCAGCACCGACTTGCGGCGCAGGGTCCAGCAACGCTCCAGCACGATCGCCAGGGCGACCGCCGAACAGATCAGGATGGGCAGCATCGCCCAGCCACCAGCCATCAAGATATCCAGCACAACGACTCCGAGCCACTTCGCCAGTCAGGAGGGACGCATCATAACAGTCTCGTCCAGCCGTTCCGCGGCACCGGTGGCAGTTGCGAGTTCGCCTTTTTGGTGGCTCCGATGGCGTTCGGCAAGGCGCCTGGCTCATTCGCGCCAGTAGCGAGACTGGCGCTGCCGCCAGGTGGCAGCGACATAGGGCGGCCGATCCGGCGGCGCATCGACCTGGATGGCCCCGGCGGTCGCCGTGTTCAGCCAGGGCACGCCGGCCTCGTCGTAGCGCTTGATCACGACCGCGCTGGGGTGATGAAAGCGGTTGCGCCAGCCCGCCGACACCAGGGCCAGCGTAGGCGCCAATGCCTGGATGAAGGTCGCGCTGGATGAGGTCTTGCTACCGTGGTGAGGCACCGTCATCACCAGCGGCGGCCCCGCAGCGAGCGCCTCAGCCACCGTCGATTCGACAGCCTTGGTGATATCGCCCGTCAGCAGCGCGCGACCACCCCGCCCCTCCACCAGCAGCACACAGGAGCGGTCGTTCGCCGGACCACCGGCCGTACCCGAGGGCAGCACCCGCAGGCTCACGCCATCCCACTGCCACGTCTTGCCGGCCTCGCATGCCGCCATCGGTATGGGCAATCGCTCAGGCTCACCCGAGAGCCGTTCCGCTAAGGGAAACGCAGCGGCAACGACCGGAATGCCGCCCGCATGATCGTTGTCAGCGTGACTGGCGATGAGCAGATCGAGATGCCCGATGCCCAGGGCATGAAGCGATGGAAGCACCGCCGCCTCGCCCAGATCGAAATCCGACGGATAGCGCGCACCCGCGTCGTAGACGAGCGCGTGGTGCTCGGTACGAATTACCACTGACAACCCCTGCCCCACGTCCAGCATCCACAGCTGGAAGCCGCCTTGTGTCGGCAGGCTACGCTGCGGAAAGAGCAGCGGCAGAAACAACAGACCACTGAGCCATCGCATGGGCACACCGCGTGGTGCGAACAGCCACAGCGCGCCCGTGGTCGCCAGCAGCAGGGCCCAGCCGCTGACTTCGGGCAGATACCAGTGTGCGCCGGGCCAGGTCGCCATCCGCTCGAGCAGCCACCACTGCGCATGCGCCAGCCACGCCGCAGCGACAAACACCGGCTGAGCGAGCGGCGGACAGACTCCCAGCAGAATCATGCCAATCAACGCGGCGGGCACGATGACGAAGCTCACGAACGGCACGGCGATCAGATTGGAAAGCGCGCCCACCAGGGACGATTCACCGAAGAACCACATCGTCAAAGGCAGAAGTGACAGCGTCATCACCAATTGCCCGGCGGACAATTCGTGCAGAAAGCCGCGCAGTCCTTTGCCGTGTATCGACAGACTGACCATCAAGAACGCCACGCCGATGAACGACAACCAGAAGCCTGCCGACAACACCGACAAGGGATCCATCAGCAGCACGGCCAACAGCGCGAGCGAGAGTGTCTGCGCTCCCGTCGGATGACGCCGGGAACATCGCGCCAGCGCCACGATGGCGATCATCAGCAAAGTGCGCACGGTGGGCAGGCCAAAGCCCGCCAAGGCGCTGTACGCCCCTGCCGCCGCCAACGCGGCCATCGCTTGCGCCTGCACTCGGGGAAGTCGCCGTCCGCAACGCGGCACCAGCAGATAGATCAGTCGCGCGAACCACACGCCAAACAACGCCGATACGCCCACATGAAAACCTGAGATGGCGATGAGGTGTGGAATGCCGTTTGCCCTCGCCACCTCCCAATCGTGCTGGGTCAAACCGCGCGTATCGCCCACGGAGAATGTCTGCAGCAAGGCCGCGTCGTGTGGATCGCTCACACGCTCGGCGATCCCGCGACTGATCGCAGCGCGAACGCGGTTGATGCAGAAACCCGGGCTTTCGAGCGGCCAATTGTCCTCGCCGTCCCGCACGTAGCCCACTGCCACGATGTGGCGTTCGAGCGCGCTGCGTTCGCCGTCGGCGCCGCCGGGATTGAGCATTCCGCGTGGACGCTTGAGGCGTAAGCTGAGCTGCCAGCGGCTGCATGGCGGTATCGCCGCAGCGTTGTGGTACCAATTCACGCGCACGCGTCCGTGCAGGGACAGCGGTGTTTCGCCCAGCGAGGCATGCTCGACGTCGAGTAGAAAACCTGTGGCGTCGTTGCCCACGACCGGCAGGTCGGCGACACGCCCCACGACGGTGATGTCCTGGCCTTCCCGCTCCCGCGGCAGACGCGCATCCATGGCAGCGCCGCCGCGCCAGCATGCCCACGCGACACCGAACAGACACCAGGCCAGCGCACGCCCATAGGTGCCCAGGCGAAGCACGATGCATGCAAGTACGGCAATTGCGCCGCAGATCCAGGCTGGCGGCAACGCCACCAGCCACTGCACGGCGAGCACGCCAAGCAGCAACATGATCGCCGGTACCAGCGCGCCGTCCTTGCGCAATGCCGTCCCCTTCCCCGCGGAAGAGCTCAGGTTAATGCGTGCGAAGCAACGACGGCGCCGAAAAACCTGTAGGTGTAAAACACGAAGGCCGCCTTGCGTCGGCCTCGGTGGTCAGGCGTGGATCTTTTCCACCAGGCTGCCGTTGTGCAGCTCCAGCGTGCGATCCATGCGTTTGGCGAGCCGGTTGTCGTGCGTGACCAGGATGAAGCTGGTGCCGATCTCGCGATTGAGCTCGATCATCAGGTCATAGACCTGTGCCGCAT
>Ga0209672_100971_pt1 | contig 12707 bp, 6 predicted proteins | sample AraplaCol_mMS_r2_FD_184273 | JGI IMG/M metagenome (GOLD analysis project Ga0209672, IMG submission 184273) | Arabidopsis root microbial communities from North Carolina, USA - plate scrape CL_Col_mMS_r2 (SPAdes) (version 2) | ecosystem: Host-associated > Plants > Roots > Endosphere | place: USA...
TTCGTGCATGCCTGCCGCAATGGCCGCGTGCATGCGTTCAAGCGCTGGCTGGCTGAGGCGATGGCGACGCACGCGAATGTTTCGCGCGCGGTGTTTTACGAAGAGGTCTCGCCGGGCGACCGCGAAGGGGTCGATTACGACTTCACGGGCCGCATCGATTTCTCGCGCATCGCCGATCAGGCCATCCTGCCCGATGCAGACTATTACTTGTGCGGGCCGGTTCCGTTCATGCAGCACCAGCGCGAAGCGCTGATCGCGCTTGGTGTGGACGCGGCGCGGATTCACACGGAAGTATTCGGCTCCGGCGCGATCTGAGCCGCGTTCCAGGGTAAGGGCAGAACAACAGACGGGGGAAACGGCGCACCTGCGCTTGTGCGGGTCGCGCCGTTTTTCATTTCACGTTTATCGCCTATCGATCATCACCGCCTCAATTACCGCTGCCGCGGGCAATGCGCCTTTGCTTGACGCTTTCGGCCAGCCCTTCGAGCACGCCGACGCTTTCGTCCCAGCCGATGCACGCATCGGTAATACTCTGGCCGTACGTGAGCGTGCAGCCTTGCTGCAAGTCCTGACGCCCCGCGACGAGATGCGATTCGATCATTACGCCGACGATGCGCTCGTCGCCGCCCGCGATCTGCCGTCCGATGTCGGCGCACACGGGAATCTGGTTCTCGTGTTTTTTCGAGCTGTTGGCATGGCTTGCATCGATCATGAGCCGCGCCGCAAGGCCGGCCTTGCTGATGGCCGAGCAGGCCGCATCGACGCTGGCGGCATCGTAGTTCGGGGTGGTGCCGCCGCGGAGAATCACATGACAGTCCTCGTTGCCGGCCGTCGACACGATGGCTGAGTGCCCGCCCTTCGTCACCGAGAGGAAGTGGTGCGGTTGCGAGGCCGCCTTGATCGCATCCACCGCAATCTTGACGTTGCCGTCCGTGCCGTTCTTGAAGCCGACCGGGCACGAGAGCCCTGACGCCAGCTCGCGGTGAACTTGCGATTCGGTCGTGCGCGCGCCGATGGCGCCCCACGAAACGAGATCCGCGATGTACTGCGGACTGATCATGTCGAGGTACTCGGTCCCTGCCGGCATGCCGAGCTCGTTGATGCCGACGAGCAACTCGCGCGCGGCACGCAGTCCGTCGTTGATCTTGAAGCTGTTGTCGAGATACGGATCGTTGATGAGCCCCTTCCAGCCGACCGTCGTGCGCGGCTTTTCGAAGTAGACGCGCATGACCACTTCGAGCTCGCTGGCAAAGCGCTTGCGCTCAGGCACGAGCCGGCGCGCGTAATCGAGTGCGGCGGATGGATCATGAATCGAGCAGGGACCGACGATGACGATGAGACGATCGTCCATGCCGTGGAGGATGCGATGCATCGCCGTGCGCGCGCCGTAGATCAGATCGGCGACCGGCTCCGTGCACGGAAATTCGCGAATCAAGTGAGCGGGCGGGGTGAGCTCTTTGAGTTCGCGAATGCGGACATCGTCGGTATTGTGCGGGGCCATGCTGTGTTTCTCCTTGTCGATTCGGTGTGGGGTGCACCTCTCGATTCGTTCGGCGTGCCGATACGGTCCGAACGATGAAGGTGCGGGGCCGGCGAGTCGCGGCGAAAAAAAACCGCCGGACTCGCCGGCGGTTTTTCGGGAATTCAGGTTCGCGTCACGCGCTAACACCCCTCTCGATCCGCCGGCGGAATGAGATGCCAAAAGAAGTAAAAGTAAAACTTCGGGCTCATGATCGAGGTGTGGCGTCTTGAAAAGGGTACCCCGGCTTTATACGCCGAGCCGGCGCGGCTGACAAGTCATGCCGGGGAAAAAAGCGAAAAATCCGCGTCGGGCCATCGAAAACGCATAGTTTCGGTGCGCCCGCGCGGATTGAACAGCCGGTTCAAAGGCCGCCTACAGCGTGCCGCCCACCGTCATCTTCTCGATGCGCAGCGTCGGCTGGCCGACGCCGACGGGCACGCTCTGTCCTTCCTTGCCGCACACGCCGACACCGGTGTCGAGCGACATGTCGTTGCCGATCATCGTTACATACTTCAGCGATTCAGGACCGCTGCCGATCAGCGTCGCACCCTTGACCGGATAGGTGACCTTGCCGTTTTCGATCATGTAGGCCTCGGAAGCGGAGAACACGAATTTGCCGTTCGTGATATCGACTTGCCCACCGCCGAAATTGACGGCGTAAAGCCCGTTCTTGACCGACGCAATGATCTCGGCCGGATCCTTGTCGCCGTTGAGCATGTAGGTGTTCGTCATGCGCGGCATCGGCAGCGCCGCGTACGATTCGCGCCGCGCGTTGCCCGTCACCGGCATCTTCATGAGCCGCGCATTGAGCGAATCCTGGATATAGCCTTTGAGCACGCCGTCTTCGATCAGCGTCGTGCATTGGGTTGCATTGCCTTCGTCGTCGATATTGAGCGAACCGCGACGGTTCGGCAGCGTGCCGTCGTCGACGACGGTCACGCCCTTGGCCGCCACGCGCTCACCGATCCGGCCTGCAAACGCGGACGATCCCTTGCGGTTGAAGTCGCCCTCGAGCCCATGGCCGATCGCCTCGTGCAACAGGACCCCGGGCCAGCCCGGCCCCAGCACGACGGTCATCGCGCCGGCTGGCGCCGGCCGTGCGTCGAGATTGACGAGCGCGGCGTTGACGGCGTCGTCGACATAGCTCGAGAGCACATCGTCGGAGAAATAGCCGTAATCGAAGCGGCCTCCGCCGCCGCCCGTACCGATCTCGCGCCGGCCGTTTTGCTCGGCAATGACGGTCACCGAGACGCGCACGAGCGGCCGCACGTCGGCGGCCAGCACGCCGTCGCTGCGTGCGACGAGCACGATGTCGTACTCACCGGCGAGGCCCGCCATCACCTGCGTGACACGCGGATCGCGCCCACGCGCCATCTTTTCGACGCGCTCGAGCAGTTTGACCTTCGACGTCGCGTCGAGCGAGGCGAGCGGGTCGGCCGGGAGATAAAGATCGCGGCCCGCGATGCCCTTGAGCACGCTCGCCGCCTTGATCTTTTGCTTGCCGCCGCCGACTTTGGCGATCGAGCGCGTGGCTTCGGCGGCCTGGCGCAGCGCTTCGGGCGAGAGATCGTCCGAATAGGCGAACGCCGTTCGATCGCCCGCGACGGCTCGCACGCCGACGCCTTGGTCGATACTGAAGCTTCCCGATTTCACGATGCCTTCCTCAAGGCTCCATGCTTCGCTGCGCGTGGCCTGGAAGTAGAGGTCCGCGTAATCGACGCGGTGCGTGAAGATCTCGGCGAGCGTGCGCGTGAGCAGCGCCTCGTCGAGACCGTAGGGGGCCAACAGGACTTCCTTCGCGATCGCGAGATTACGAATGCCGGGTTCGATGATGTTCATGCGGATAGTCGGGAAAGGAGGCTGTGAATGTCTGAATTTCTCGCCGGTTCGAACGATGCGTCAATTGGGCGCGACGGCTAAGCGAGCACGCGATGCCGCCATGCGGGAAGGCTGCGCCGCACTTCGTCGATACGCGCGCTGTCGAGCTCGCCCGAGACGACGCCGGGACCCTCTTCAGTGCGCACGTCGACGATTTCTCCCCATGGATCGATCAGCATGCTGTGGCCCCAGGTACGGCGGCCGTTCTCATGCGTGCCGCCTTGCGCCGCGGCCAGCACGTAACACTGGTTTTCGACCGCGCGCGCCCGCAGAAGCGTCTCCCAGTGCGCGCGCCCCGTCGTATAGGTGAACGCCGACGGCACGACGATCAGCGCCACGTCCCCCATGCGCCGGTAAAGCTCGGGGAAGCGCAGATCGTAGCAGACGGACAAGCCGACGCGTCCGAAAGGCGCCTCGAACGTGCGCACGTCGCGGCCCGGCCGGATCGTGCGTGCTTCGTCGAACGATTCGGTGCCCTTTTCGAAGTTGAAAAGATGAATCTTGTCGTAGCGCGCCGCTTCATTGCCGGCCGGATCGAACACGAGCGTGGTATTGAGCACGCGCTCGGCGTCGGGTGCCGGATCGGTGACGGCGAGCGGCAGCGTGCCGCCGATGATCCAGATACCGTGCCGCCGTGCCGCATCGGCTAAAAACCGTTGGATCGGGCCGTCGCCGTAGGGCTCGCGCACGGCCAGCTTGTCGGCGTCGCGAAAGCCCATGAAGCAGAAATACTCAGGCAGCAAGACGAGCTGCGCGCCGTTGCCGGCCGCCTCGGCGATGAGACGGGCCGCATCGTGCAGATTGCGTTCGCGCTCGGGCGTGCTGACCATCTGGATGGCCGCGACGCGAAAAGTCGCCGGAAATGCGTGTGGATCGCTCATGGGTGGTGGGGCACGACGAAGGCCCGCGTCATTTGCCTGTCGATTCCGTTGCTTCAGCAGGAGCTGCCATCTTACCCCGATCGCCCGCGAGCCGCTCGACGTGCGGCTGCGACCATGACCCCGTTATTGCGTAGTGCGTAGCGAATGCGTGCGCGATCGATTGCGAGAGTGCGATGTTGGCGACGAGCGCGCCGAGACCCAGGAACGGATTGACGATCGTCGCGGCGATCACGGCCGAGCCCGCGCTGACGGTTGGCGTCACTTGCACGCGCAGGTCTTGCGTCTCTTTCGCGAGGTCGACCGTGCCGGAGAGGTCCGCGCGCGCTGGCGCGGTGACGATGCGAAAATCGTCGGTTCGGCCTATGCCATCGGCGATCCGGCCCGTGCCCGTTACGCGCTCGAACGGCAGCCCTTCGCCGATCACGTCCTTGAAGTTCAGCGTGACGACGCGCGCGAGGCTTTGCAGGCTCAGGACGCCGAGCAGTTTGGCGACCCCCGGATCCACCTTCAGGATCTGCCCGTGGTGCAGGTCGAGCGCCATATGGCCACGCAGCGTCGGATAGTCGATGGCTGTGGGGCCGCCGCGCCAGCCCACCTTGCCCGACAGCGTGCCGGCGCCACCCTTGACCGTGCGCGGCAAACCGAACTGATCGAGCAGCGCGCCCGCATTGGCGACGTCGAGTTTGAAATCGATCGCGGTGCGGCGTGGCGAGTTCGGATCGATGTCGTCGCCGAGCCGGCGCAAGGTGCGCCAATTCGCGGTCGCGGCCAGGTGGGCGGCCGAATTCGCGAGATCCAGCTTGTCCAGCTGCCAGACGGGCACGCCGTCCTCGTCGGTGTTGTGCGCCTGAACGGCGAGCCGACCGAAGCTGCGCCCGTGCACGCTGAGCTCGTCGACCAGGAGGTCAATGGCCGGCATGCGCTCGGTGGTCGACGAAGACAGCTGCCGGACGAGATCGTTTCCGACCGTCGCGGGAACGGCCGCCTTCGAGAAATGCGCCGTCACGATCCCGTTGCGGTTGGCCGGCGTAGCCGGTTGCCACGACAGCGTGCCGCTCACCTGATCCGATGCGAGCTGCGCTCGCCAGTCGTCATCGCTGCCGTTGCCCTCGAAGGCCACGTGCGTCCACTCCCGTTCGAGCAGTTTCAGCGTTTCGACGTGTGCCGTCAGCCGGGTCGGCATGAACTGACTGACGAGGCCACCCGCCGTTTTCGACGGTGCCGTTCGTCCTGGTGGCGGCACGCGCACCGGCTTCGCCGCGGCACGCAGCTCGGCGGCGATCGCACGCCAGCCGTCGCCGTCGAGCGAAGCAAGCTCGACCGTCGTGCCGACGCCGTCGGTCGGCATGCGCGCGGCCGTGCCGATTCCGATCGCGCCGCGCACGACTTCGAGGCCCTGCGGGTTGCCCGGCTCGCGGGCGCCGCGCCGTAACAGATAAGTCGCGCTTGCCGGCCCGAGCTGCAGATCGGCGCGCGCCAACGGCCCTGTCGGCGTGTCGGCCGCGGCTTTCGGCGCATCGACCGTCAGCGAAAACGGCATTGGCGCGCCGAGCGGCTTGCCCAGCGGCGCGGGGAAATCGAGCGCGAGTCCGGTCAGATCCGACTGTGCTTCGATCCGCGGAATGCCGTTCTTCGTGCCGCGCACCGAGACCGAGTAAGGTGCCGTGCCGTAAAGATGGCCGAGCAGCGTGCCGGCCGGGCCGGCAATCTCGAGCTCGCGCGCGCTGTTGGCCGCGATGCGCCCCGCGACATCGAACGCATAGGTGCCCGTTGCGTCGAGCGCTCCGTTTGCGCGTATCTCCCCGCCGAGCCAGCGCCCCGCCACGCGATCGAGGGCAAGCGTATGTCCGGTGAACCGCACCCGTCCGGTCATTTGTTCGAGCGGCGGCCACTGCTCGCGCGCGAGACTGTTTCCCTCGAGGCCGACCGTGCCGTCCACGCTCACGTGCGGCTCGGGCCCGCGCGGTACCTTGAGCGTCAGCGCGAGCGTGGCGGGTCCCGTCGCGCGGATCTGTTGCGCCGCATGCCCGGTGAGGCTGGCCGCCGCGCTTTCGTTCAGATAAGCGAGAAAATCGGCGAGCGGCCCGTGCGCTTTACCGTCGATGACGAGATCCGAGCCATGATTGCCCAGATCGTCGATCCGTCCCGTCACGCGGTCGAGCGACACGCGCTTGTAGCGCGCGCGATCGATGTCGAAGCGCAGCACGTTTTCGGCGAGCGAAAAGACGCCGTCGATGCCATCGAGCGCGGGCCAGACATCGGGTGCGCCGTTGGCGAGCGTCTTGGCGGGGAACGGCGACGGGTCGAAGCGCGCACCCGTGAACGGCGCGACGATCCGAAAAATACCGGCTTTCGGATCGCGCGAGTAAGGAAACTGATCGAGCCCGCCGTGTACCTCGATCGTCGCGTGACGGGCGATGCCGTCTTGCAACCCGTGTCCGAGATAGTGGCGCAGATGCTCCGCGATGCTCGTCGGCAAGTAACGCGGGATGGACGGCACTTTCGCGCGTTCGATTTTCGCCGAGAGATCGAGTGTGCCGCGCCCGTGGCCCGGGTTGGCATAGCTTGCGACGATGCTGCCGGCGGTGTCGGCATTCTCGGCGCTGAGCTCGGGCACGGTGATCGTGAACGCCTTGTGCGGCTGGCCGGGTGCCGGTGTCACGGTCCATTGTCCGCGGCCGCGCAGGCGGTCGAAGGCGAGGCGCGGATCGTCGAATTCGCCGGGCAGCGTCAGCGTGGTATCGGTCGTATCGATGGTGACGCTGCCGTGTGCTTCGTCGGCATCGATCGAGCCCCAGAGGTTTTCGACGCCGGGCAGACCCGGGCGCGGATGTCCGGCCGGAGACAACCCGGGCGGCGGCTCCTGCGCTGCGAAGCTGATCCCTTCGAGGTCTGCCTTGAACCGGTAGCGTACGATCGGCGCGGTGCCCGAAACGCGTTGCTCGCTCGCGGCCAGTGCATTACCGGGGCGCGCGCGCTCCACTTCGATCCTGTAGTTGGCGACGAGTCCCCGCGGATGGAACCGGACGAGCTCATCGCGAAAACGCTCCGGCACGGGCAGCGCGCGAGTGAATTCGGCGAGCACGCCCAGATCGACCCGGTCGCCGGCGACGCTCATCAGCTGACCGTGCTCGACGTCCGGCACGCGATACCGACCCCCGAGTGTCGCGAACGAGAGTATGCGCGACACCGGCGTGCCATCGGCGAGTGGCGGCTGCCCGAGTTCGGCATGCAAATTCGACAGGCGAAGGCGATAGTCGCGCTGGGGTTCGATTTCGGCGGCCCAGCCGAATTGGGCGACCGGCACTGCGAGCGGCGGTTGCGCCGGTCGCACCTGCAAGACGACATCGGTGCCTTGCAACTGCCCGCGCGCCGAGCGCAACGCGCCCCCTGAAAAGTTTGCCCAGATTTCATTGTCGATGCGGCCCGCATGGAGCTTCATCGGAATCTTCACGTAGCGCGCGAGCGTGGGGAGATCGACCGGCCCGGTAGAGAGATAGGCCTGTCCGGTCCAATTCGTGGGCTTGCCGATCTCCGTCAGCGGGATATGACGAAAACGCGCGCGAAAATCGAGTGCCCCCTTGAGCAGGGTGCCTTCAGGCGGCGCCTGCAGCGCGACGCGATGCTCGAAGGCACCGTTGAAGATGGCCGCTCGGATGTGGCGCAGGGCGAGCTCGGGCGCCTTGCGCTGGTTATCACGCCAACGCAGCGTGCCGTCGCGAAGCACGATGGCGCGTTGCGTGAGCACCCAGTTCGAGAACGTGGTGTCGCTGCCGGTGTGCGTCGTCGGAACTTGCACGCCCGCGACGGCGATCGAGCCGTCGGCCGCGCGCGTCACGAGCACATCGGGCTTTTCGACGACGAGGCTTGCCAGCGCCGGCTTGCCGCGCATGAGCGAGCTCCACGAGAGCGTGGCGCGAGCATGCGGCACGGAGAGCGCCAGATTGCCGTCGCGGTCATGGATGGTGAGCCCAGTCAGATCGAGCCCGGGCTCCAGTCGGTTCCAGTGAGAAGCGAGTTTGTCGATGCGCAGCTGCACATGCAGCCGCGCCGAGACGAAAGCTTCGATGCGCGGCCGGAAATCGTCGATGCGCGGCAAGATGACATAACGCAGTCCGATGAACGCCGCGCCCAGCGCGAAATAGACGATGAGCGCACACGCCAGGGTCGCTTTGAACACCCGGCGCAGGAGCGGGAGATCGAGGCGCATGCGTCCGGCAACGGCTTTTTCGACGGATTCCTTGCTGTCGGACATGCTGCGGCAGATCGGGGGTATGGTAGTTTGGCGTTTCGGACGTCGAATGTAACACAGCGCGGGTGCCGGGCGAGGCGCGCAAACCCCGTGCCGCGCGGCTCGCCGGCCGGCGGCACCTGCTCGAGCACCTTTTCCTTTACTTTCCTTTCGTTGTCGTGCGCAACACGCGAGCCACACCGTTCATGACTGCATCCGCACTGCTGAGTTCAACCTATTCGTCTTTTACCGCACGAGCCATTGCGGCGCGGCCTGAGTTGGCCGGCTTCATCGCCGATTGGGCGCGCGCGCCGATCACGCGCGAGCGCATCGACGCTCGATTGAATGCGCTTGCGGCCGCGGAGCGGCAGGCTCGCGGCATCGCCGAGCTCGAGCCGCTCGACGACGAGGCGCTGCGCCGCGTGTTGCGGCGATTGCGCGTCGAAGTGTTCTGCTCGGTCATGGAGCGCGACCTGGCCGGTCATGCCGATGTCGACGAGGTGACCGCCACGATGACCGATCTGGCCGAGGCCGCCATCCAGCATGCGCTTGCGACGCTCGAAGCCGAGCTCGAAGCGCTTTACGGCGAGCCGCGCGGGCCCGACGGCCAGCGGCTCGTGCTGGGCGTGGTCGGCATGGGCAAGCTCGGCGGCCGCGAGCTGAATGTATCGTCGGATATCGATCTCATCTTCGTCTACGAGGACGATGGCGAGACCGCGGGCGCGGCACGGCCGCCCATCTCGACACAGGAATTCTTCACGCGCCTCGGACGGCGGTTGATCGGCGCGCTGGCCGAGCCGACGGCCGATGGATATGTCTTTCGCGTCGACATGCGGTTGCGGCCGAACGGTGATGCGGGCCCGCTCGCGTGCAGCCTCGGCATGCTGGAAGAGTATTTCTACGTACAGGGCCGCGAATGGGAGCGTTATGCCTGGATCAAGGGGCGGCTCGTGTCGGAGGGCGCAAGCGTTGCCGCGAAGCGTTTGGCCGCGCAGCTCGACGCACTCGTGAAGCCATTCGTCTATCGGCGCTATCTCGATTTCAGCGTCATCAGCGCGATTCGCGCGCTGCATCGCCAGATCGGCGAGGAGGCGCGGCGCCGGGCGTCGATGCGCCCGGACAAGGCGGACGACATCAAGCTCGGCCGCGGCGGCATCCGCGAAATCGAGTTCAGCGCGCAGGTGTTCCAACTGATCCGCGGCGGGCAGGACGCCTGCTTCCGGGTTCGGCCGACGCTCGCCGTGCTGCGCTGCGCGGCCGATCGCGGGCTGATTCCGGCAGCGGTCTGCACGGAATTGACTGATGCATACCGCTTCTTGCGCGTGCTCGAGCACCGCCTTCAATACCGGCACGACGCTCAGACCCATGCCATGCCCGTCGATGCCGGCGAGCGTTCGCGACTCGCGGCTTCGATGGGTTTTGCGGACTACGCGAGTCTTGCGGCCAAGTTGGACGACTACCGCGAACTCGTCGAAACGCAGTTCGATCAGATCTTCGCGGACAAGGTGCGCGGCACCGGAGGCGAAGCGTCCGACGCCAGCGCGGCAAGCGTCTGGAGCAGTGCGCTCGACGACGATGCCGCCGCGTCGTCGCTCGCCGCCCGTCTCGCGGCGCTGGGCTTTGCCGATGCCGATGCGCTGCTCGCGCGGCTCACCGGTATTCGGCGCTCGACCCGCTATCTCGGGTTGCCCGAGCGCAGCCGCGAACGGTTCGATACGATCGCGCGCCGTGCGCTCGAAGCGACGGCGGCGTGGGAGCCTGCCGACAAGCGAGGCACGACGCTCGCGCGGCTGTTCGATTTGCTCGAGGCCGTGGGCCGGCGCGGCGCTTACCTTGCGCTGTTGAACGAATATCCGGCTGCGCTCGATCGCGTGCTCGCGGTGCTGGCCGCATCGCGCTGGGCGGCCGGCTACCTGACGCGCCATCCGCAGCTGCTCGACGAACTGCTCGACGACGAAGCGATTGCGAGCCCGTTCGATTGGAGCGAGTTCAAGGGCTCGCTGCGCGCGCGGCTGGCCGCGGCCGATGGGGTCGAACATCAAATGGATCTGTTGCGGCATGCCCACCAGGCGGAAGTTTTCCGCATTCTGCTGATCGATCTGGCGGGCAAGCTCAGCGTCGAGCAAGTGAGCGACCGGCTGTCCGAGCTCGCCGATTCGGTGCTCGACGTGGCGATCGAAGCGGTGTGGCGCCAGCTTCCCAAACGACACCGCGAGGTGCCGCGCTTTGCCGTCATCGCGTACGGCAAGCTCGGCGGCAAGGAACTCGGCTACGCATCGGATCTCGATCTGATCTTTCTGTACGACGACACCGATGAAGCCGCCGCCGAGATCTATGCCGCGTTTACGCGGCGCCTCATCACGTGGCTCACGACGGCGACGGGAGCCGGCACGTTGTTCGACGTTGATTTGCGTTTGCGGCCGAACGGAGAATCGGGCCTGCTGATTACCGATCTCGATGCGTTTCGGCGTTACCAACTGCGCGAGGGCGATGCGGCCAATACGGCGTGGGTCTGGGAGCATCAGGCTTTGACACGCGCGCGGTTCTGCGCGGGCGACGCTGAAATCGGCGCCCAATTCGAGGCCATCCGCAAACAGGTGCTCACGACGCCGCGCGAGGCGGGGCCGCTTGCGACCGAAATCGTCGCAATGCGCGAACGGGTCGAGGCCGGCCATCCGAACCGCAGCGAGCTGTTCGACCTCAAGCACGACCGCGGCGGCATGGTCGACATCGAATTCATCGTTCAGTACTGGGTGTTGCTCCACGCCGTGCATGACCCCGAGCTCATTCTCAACACGGGCAATATCGCGCTGCTGCGCGAAGTGGCCCGCTATGGGCTCATGCAGCCGGAGGAGGCAGAGACCGTCGGTGGCGCTTACCGTAGCTATCGCAAACTGCAGCACCGATTACGGCTCGATGGCATGGAGAAGGCGCGCGTTCCGGTCGAGCAAATTGCCGCCGAGCGCGATGCCGTGTTGCGGTTGTGGCGACGCGTGTTTGGGTGAAGCGTTGCGCTGGGTACGCGTGTTCCGTTTTCGTCCCCTCTGCCGTCGGGTGAGGGTTTGTTGATCTTCTCGCGAGATTGTCGATATGCAGCAGTGCATTACCGCCATATTGCCCTGCAACGATCTTGACCTTACCGAGGCGTTTTTTGCGCGGCTCGGCTTCAAACGAGACAAGGGCAGTCCCGATGATTATCGGATGCTCGCCGACGGCTTGGGCGGGCATATCCATCTCAATTCCGCGGTCGAAGGATGGCTCGTGCCGGGGCGCAATCCGTTCGGGCTTTATCTGTACCGTGAGGATGTAGATGGGCTGGCGGCCGTGTTTCGCGGCGAACTTCTCGGAAGCGGCGACCCGAGCGACAAACCGTGGGGAATGTACGAGTTCGCCCTGAACGCACCTGACGACGTGCTCGTCAGAGTCGGATGGCCAACGCGCCTGCGTTAGCGGTCGAGCGAGCCCAGGGTCACTCAGCCTGTCCGGTGCGAGCGCCCGGGCCCTAGGCCGCCAACATTTCCTTGGCGTGACGGCGCGTCGTCGCGGTGATTTCGAGTCCGCCCAGCATCCGGGCCACTTCCTCTATCCGGCTCGTCCGATCGAGCGGCGTGACGGTGGATAGCGTGCCGCCATCCGCGGTACCCGCTTTTGCCACCTGGAAGTGGTGATCGCCGCGCGCCGCAACCTGCGGCAAGTGCGTCACGCAGAGCACTTGCCGGTCGCGGCCGAGTTGATGCAGCAGCCGGCCGACGACCTCCGCCACGCCGCCGCCGATTCCCGTATCCACTTCGTCGAAGATCAATGTGGGAGTGGGGCTCGCCGCGCTGGCGACCACGGCCAATGCGAGGCTGATACGCGCCAGTTCTCCGCCCGAGGCCACTTTCGCGAGCGGTCTCATCGGCACGCCCGCGTGACCGGCCACGCGAAATTCGATCTGTTCGAGGCCGTGCGCGCCGCCTTCGGCCAGAGGAACGAGCGCCACTTCGAAGCTGCCGCCGGCCATGGACAGCTCCTGCATGCCCGCCGTCACGGCCGCGTTCAGTGCTTTTGCCGCTTTCGCGCGCGCCTTCGAGAGCTGTTTGGCTTCGCGCAGGTAGGCTTCATGCGCGGTGGCGACGGTTGCTCGCAGCGTATCGAGATCCGCTGCCGCGTCGAGCGCGGCCAACTGCGTGCGGCGGGCCTCGTGCTCGGCCGG